>PVMS01062621.1_pt1 | contig 10320 bp, 8 predicted proteins | sample 1853461 | NCBI WGS metagenome assembly PVMS01 (sample SAMN08582032, study PRJNA380276) | Marine sediment metagenome, whole genome shotgun sequencing project. | isolation source: ocean sediment barecode stripped | collected 2017
CATAGTTTCGTACAGTTCCCTCGCTAAGGAATAGCACGTTAGCAATCTCCCGGTTTGTCTTGCCTTCCACAATGGCCGCCAACACCTGCATTTCCTGGGGCGTCAAATCTGTAAAAGCCGCTACTTCCTCCTGCTGGATGGCCCGGCGAACCTCCGTAAATATGCGTTGAGTCAGTGATGGATCCAGCATAGCTTCCCCGCGGGCGGCCGCTTCGATCGTATTTATCAACTGCTCGCTGCTTATTTGCTTGAGTACATATCCGGTAGCACCGGCTCGAATGGCGGAGAACAGCATCTCATCTTCCGCATAGGAAGTTAGCATGATCACCTTGGTATCTGGCAGTTGGGCTGTTATCTTTTCACAAGCTTCGATGCCGCTGCCGCCGACAAGCCGGATATCCATTAGCACAATATCCGGTTCTTGAGCCAGCGCTTTTTGGACCGCTTCATGCGCGCCCGAAGCCTCGGCTACCACCTCAAATCCGGGGTGGCGCTCGATGAGGCTCTTTAAACCAAGACGGACCACTTCATGGTCGTCAACCAACATAATACGTAGGTGGGTCATTAAAATTAAGTATAGCCCTTCTAAACCTTTTTCACCAAAATGGAGCCATCGGGTTAATCAGTGGTCTATAATACTTAAAGCCCAGTATAATTAGTCAATAATAGTGACTACATAACTGTTCATGGACGATCTATTCATCTAATACAACCATGAGTGGTGTGACAGCCGGTAAATTTCTAAAAACATATATATTAGGAAAGGTCACTCATTCATCCCACCACTTGTGGCCATAAATAGGAGTTGGCGAGCATGACAGCTGTAATACCCTTGGATCCGGAAGCTTTGTGCCTGCGCTGCAATCCAGAGCAGTTTGAGTTTAAAGACACGTCAGAATTAGAAGGTTTGCAGGAGGTAATCGGTCAAGATAGGGCCTTACATGCCATCCGCTTTGGTATAGGCATCCAGCAGCCAGGTTACAATCTTTTTGCCCTTGGCCCAAACGGTACGGGAAAATACACCTCGGTGTATCAATCGCTTTCCCAAAAAGCAGCGGGGGAACCTGTGCCTCCAGATTGGTGCTATGTCTATAATTTCGATCAACCCCACAGGCCGAATGCCTTAGAGCTGCCAGCAGGCATGGGTCCCGAGCTTCGCTCTGATATGAACCAACTGGTCGACGAGCTGTTTGTAATAATACCTAGCGCCTTCGAGGAGGAGGAATACCAGTCACGAAAGAAGGCCATTGAGACAGAATTTCAGGAGAAACAGGGACAGGCTCTAGAGGGAATAAAGAATGAGGCTGAGGAGCAAAATATCGCCCTTATCCAAACACCTTCTGGATTGGCCTTCGCCCCCTTACACGATAAAGAGGTCATTAAACCAGAAGATTTTTTAAAGCTGCCAGAGGAACAGCGCAAGAAAATTGAAGAACAGATAGAAGGTCTACAGGAGAAACTTCAAAAAGTAATCCGCCAAGTCCCGCAGTGGGTTCGGAAAAATCGAACCAGGATAATAGCTCTCAACGAGGAAATTGCCTCGTTCACTACGGCGCCATTAATTGAGGAACTGAAGGAAAAGTATAAAGACCTGACAGGCGTGCAGGAGTATTTGGCTGCCATCGAGGAAGATATCGTCAAAAACCATCATATGTTTATAGAGTCAGGGGAGGAACGAAAGCCTGCTGAGGGCACACGAGAGATTGTCAGTCAGCAGGTACCGAGGGACCCATTTGCCATACGGTACCAGGTAAACGTTTTAATTGAACACAGTGAGCGCGAGGGTGCGCCTATCGTCTTCGAACAGAACCCAACCTACCCCAATTTAGTCGGGCGGCTTGAACATATAGCTCAGATGGGCACATTGGTAACAGACTTCACTCTGATCAAACCTGGTGCATTACACAGGGCCAGCGGCGGGTATTTGATTATAGACGCTCGTAAGCTGTTGACCCAAACGTTCTCCTGGGAAGGACTTAAACGAGCTCTACAACGAAATGAAATAGTCATCGAATCCCCAGGCCAGGCTTACAGTCTTGCAACTACTGTAGCCCTGGATCCGGAACCTATCCCGCTAAATCTAAAGATTGTATTGCTGGGGGATCGGGAGCTCTACTATATGATGCACCAGGTCGATCCGGAGTTTAGCGAACTCTTTAAAGTTGCGGCCGATTTTGAAGAACAAATGGAGCGCACACCAGACAGTAATTTAGCCTATGCTAACTTAATTGCTACCCTGGTCAGGAAAGAGGAGCTTCGCCATTTTGATCGGGGTGCGGTGGCCAGGGTTATTGAGCAAAGCGCCCGGATAGTAGGCGACGCAGAAAAATTGTCAGCCCATATTCAGAGCGTGGCCGACTTACTTAGGGAGTCTGATTATTGGGCTGGACAAGATGGGGTAGATTTAGTCACAACTGAACATGTGCAGCAAGCATTAGAAGCTCAGATATACCGGGCGAGCCGAATCAAAGATCGCATGCAGGAGCAGATCATAAGGCAGACCATTCTAATTGACACCGAAGGAAGTAAAGTCGGACAGATCAATGGTCTTTCGGTATTGATGCTTGGAAATTATGCTTTTGGAAAACCCAGCCGAATCACCGCCCGAGTTAGGATGGGGAAAGGGGAGGTGATTGATATCGAGCGTCAAGTTGAACTCGGCGGTCCGCTGCACTCAAAGGGAGTTCTAATCCTCTCGAGCTACCTGGGTTCACATTATGCCTCTGACGTCCCGCTCTCCCTAACAGCCAGCCTGGTGTTTGAGCAATCATATGGCGGAGTGGATGGAGATAGCGCATCATCGGCTGAGTTATATGCTCTTATTTCAGCGCTGGCCGATGCGCCAATTAATCAATCATTTGCCGTAACTGGCTCAGTAAACCAATACGGAGAGGTTCAAGCTATAGGAGGGGTTAACGAAAAGATTGAGGGCTTCTTTGATGTGTGCAAAGACAGGGGGCTAACGGGAAAGCAGGGTGTATTGATTCCCATGGCAAACGTGAAAAATTTAATGTTAAGCAAGGAAGTGGTTACGGCGGTCTCTGAAGACCAGTTCCATATTTATCCAATTAGGAATATTAATCAAGGTATTGAAGTGGTGACTGGTGTGCCAGCCGGGGCGCCGGACAAGGAAGGTAAATACCCTGAAGGAACAATCAATCAGCTTGTTATTGCTAAAATTGAAAAGATGGCTGAAACGCAGCGAGCATACAGCCAATCTCAGGAAGAAGAGGAAGACAAGAGTAACAGCGAGTGATTTAGAATACCGGTAATGTCCCGGCGACATGGCAGCGATACGGATGTTGTAAACTCTGCGAACTCTTTTTTCAGCAGAGCGAAAGAAAGGTGAAATGTGAACCAAAGCGAGCCTAAATTAGTGATCCGGCGAATCCTGATAGCCCTTGACGCATCGACTCACAGCTTGGCAGCATTACATGCGGCCGCAGAAATGGCGGCCAATATGCAAGCTGAACTAATCGGCCTCTTTGTAGAGGACGAAAATTTGCTCCACTTGGCGGGCCTTCCGTTCGCCCAGGAGGTGCGCTCGCCATCGGCCGAGAGCAAGCCTATGAGCAGCGATAAGATGCAGAAAGAATTAAAGCTGCAGGCATCCCAGGCTCGCCGGGCGTTGAAGTCTGCGGCCGAAAGGGTAAATGCTCAGTGGTCATTTAGGGTTGTTCGCGGCCAGGTTACTGCCTCAGTATTAGCGGCCGCCTTGGATGCTGATTTACTGGCCATAGGCCGGGTAAGCCGTCCGCTGAGCAGCAGAAGCAGGCTCGGCTCAACCGCACGAGCAGTATCTATAGAAACAAAGCGATCTGTCCTGTTGATGCCCCCTTCAAGCGACCTTGATTATCCAGTTCTGGTTACGTATGATGGCTCCGAGGGTGCCAAACAGGCTCTTAGAGCGGCCGCCAGACTTGCCCGCTCGGGGGGTGATAAGCTAAACGTTTTGCTACTTGCGGACTCGCTTGAGGCCATAGAGCCTTTGCAAAATGAGGTGACGGAATGGCTCGATGAGCGAGGTTTAGCAGCTGGCTTCCATTGGCTTCCCCAAGCAACCGTTGCAGGCCTTGTGGAGATGGTTCAGTCGGCCGAAAGCTGTGTTCTCGTCTTAGGTGGTGAGAACCCTCTAGTTGAGGCAGCTGCGATTCAGGACCTGCTGGACGCAACTGATTGCCCAGTCATGCTTGTCCGTTGAGGTATTCGGTTAAGTCGAGGGAGTAATAGAGACGGTCCCGAGCCTCGCCAGACATTTCCGGTTGAGGCAGCCCCTGGTAAAGAAGGATCGTTTTGCGCAGCGTGTCAACAACGATCCTACACTCCACACAGCTGGCCACATGCTCCTCGATCTCCTGGCAAAACTCTTCGGAGAGTGTCCGGTCCAAGTAATCGGATAATTCACCCAGCATGCCCCTGCAATTTTCGATCTCCATGGTGTTGGCGCTTATGCGGGTTGGGCCAATTCTTGAAAGTACGGGGTCAATCTTTCTCTGAGCCATAGACGCGCCCGGTGGAGTCGTACTTTGACAGCTCCTTCTGTCAGATCAAGAGCGGCAGCCGTTTCATCCGTTGATAAGCCCTCCAGCTCCCGAAGAATAAAAACGATCTTCAGCGCGTCGGGCATTTCATGAACAGCATTTTCTAATTCGACCTTGACTTCCTCTCTTTCAAAGTCCTTTTCTGGTAAGCAGCACCAGTCAAACAGCTGAGTCGGCACAATCCCTTGATGGTTCGTGGTCCCTGCTTCGTCGACAGGGATCATATACGGATCTGGCCTGCGCAGCCGCATCATAGCCACATTGTAAGCTATCCTATACAGCCATGTTCCCAGACCAGAACGCCCCTCAAATTTGTCAATCGACTTGAAGGCATTCACAAAGGCTTCCTGGACAACATCCTCGGCATCAGTCTCGCTCTCCATAAGTCGCAAGGCCAGGCGATAAATCCCCGGTGAATGGATTTCAATGCACTGAGCGCAGGCAGCTTTATCACCAGCTTGCAGACGGGAAATTAGTGTCTTTTCACTGTAATGGTTGCTCATTAAATTAAATGTGTGAAATCGGAAAAAGTTACGGTCCAAACCGATTAGTTTGCGGCTAAAGGGGCCGGTTTATAAATATCATTCGTTTCCGATCCTTTAATGAATGATTTTGTGAAATCTATCGCCCCCACCCCAATTGTGCAAGAGGCAATATCCCTGCCATCACTACCTGGCTGCTCAACTTAGGCATCGATCTTAGAGTGAGCGATAATAAATTCGTATATGGACTCGGCCGCAACTTTCCACTCTTTATCCACAGTTATGGCGTGACCTGATTCCCCCAATTGAATCAGCTCTTTATCAGTTGAGCCGACATTATCATATAGAAACAAGGATCCCTCCGAGTGGGCTAAAGGATCCCCTGTACTGTAGATGATGAGGATTGGTGCGTTAACCCGAGACAATGATTTTCTTACCTCGTCCATTAATTTTAGGACTTGGTCGGCCGCCTTTGTCGGAAGGGTATCATAACACCATAATCGTGATGCAGCCTGGGGATCAGCATAATAATCCTTGGGCCTTGATATTCCCGGTACGAAATGCTTAATAAGCGGCAACAACCGGCGACGCCAGCCATTAATATCGAAGGGTGGGGCTATAGCTACTACTCCGGGGAGCTCATGATCGAAGGCGAGCTTAAGGGCTAACAATGAGCCCAACGACAGGCCGGCGACAAAAACGAGCTCGCACGTGTTTTGAAGACGGTACAAGGCGTGCTCGACATGATCTTCCCACTCTGGAAAGATCCTCCGATTAAGATCTTCCGGCGACGTCCCGTGGCCTGGAAGCAGCGGGCCTAACACTGTTAAATCTCTGTTGTGGAGGTAATTTCCAACCATTCTCATTTCAACCGGAGAGCCAGGGAATCCATGGATCAGCATCACGCCGATTGCTCCGCCACTCATGGCAAATTCAGAAGGATCCAAATCAGAAGGCATTGGCATAATTCTCCTCCTTGACCACTGTTTCAAAGGTGCCTTTGGCTGATGGCTGGAATCCGGCTCACAATCATAATTCTACATGAGCCGCTGGCGCTCGCACATTTTGCGCCAATAACTTGTCTAAACATGAGAGGCCTGGAACTGGGAAAAGGGCTTAAGCAGGCGTCTCGGATTTAGGTGCGTGTTTGTTCATCGCTTTGGCTAACTGGCAGCACTATCGCAATACTCACCCCTTCCCCTGGTTTACTTTCTGCCCAGATCCGCCCATTGTGGGCTTCAACAATCGACCTGGCAATGGCCAGGCCCAAGCCAGACCCCCCATCCTCCCGCCGCATTCGCGACTTATCGCTCCGGTAGAATCGCTCGAAGATATGCGGCAGCTCATCCGGACTAATACTGGGCCCGTTATTTTGAACCTCAAATTGAATCTGAGCGGGAGCGGCTTCGGGATCCATTCGGCCGACGAGGGTTATCTTCCCGCCCACCGGTGTATGGCGCAGTGCGTTATCCAATATATTGTCCATCACCTGGGCCAGCCTTTCGGGATCGACGAACAGTTCGGGCAATTCACCATCTGATTGAACCGAGATCGCGATCTGCTTTTGCCTGGCTTGCGGATCGTAGGCCCTGGCTGCCCTGGCTAATAGCATTTCTGGAGTAACCCATCTCTTTATTAGGAGCAGTTCTCCTGCTTCGGCCAGGGACAGGGTGCGCAGATCATCAATCAGCCGGCTAAGACGCCGGGCCTCCTCATGTATCGTTTGGAACGTTTCTTCTGTTGGGGGTAGTACCCCTTCGCTAAGAGCTTCTGCGTGTCCCAGGACAATACTAAGCGGCGTTCTCAGGTCGTGGGCAATATCGGCTGTCATTTGTCGCTGAAGATCGCGCGCGCGAGCCAAATCGGCGTTCATTTGGTTAAAGGCGATGGCTAGCTGGCCAAGTTCATCCTGGGAACGCACGGGGACTTGTTGGGCGAGATCTCCCTGTGCAACGGCTTTAGTCGCTTCAGTCAATTCACGAAGCGGCCGAGTTAATGTGCGAGCTAGAAAGACTCCAATTAATAGCGCAGCAATTGTTGCCCCAACAGTTCCCAAAATGACGATATTTTTCACCCGATTCAGAAATACCAGTTCCGCGCCAACCAGACCCCGGCGAAAGAAATTACGGGCTACGATTAAGCGACCGACTTGTCGACCATCACTGATTATAGGTACACCCCTGCGCCAGTCTGCGGCCGAAACCGTATCGCCCTCTTTGTAACCAAGGCCTGTGATAATCGCTCGTCTATTATTATCAACCAGCAGCAAGGATGTCGCTTCCCCCGGAAGAGCGGGCAAGCCGGCCTGCCCTCCTGCCGGTCTGGGCACATTAGGATTGATCAAGATAAGCCGCGGAACAGCCTCAGAAAAATCGTCCCAGCTGCCCTTGTTTTGGTAATAATCACTGAGTCTGATAATGAGACCCTCTTGAAGCTGGCTGGCTATATAACGATCGAATTGGGAAGCGGTTGTCAGGAGGGCCAGGACGGCTACCAGGGCAGTGCCGGTCACGCTAACCACCAGGAAAGCCAGGATTAGTTTAACCGATAAGGAGCGCATTAATGGTTTAATTTTGCTGTAAAGCGGTAGCCAACACCATAGACAGTCTCGATATACTTGGGCGATTTCGGATCGGGCTCGATCTTTGTACGCAGATTCTTGACATGGACATCGATGGTGCGCTCATACCCTTCAAAAGCAGTACCTTGAATCCTATCCAGTAGTTCCATACGTGAATAGGCCCTTCCTGGTGTGGACATTAGGGTCGCAAGCAGGTCGAATTCTGATGGGGTTAAGTCAACGTATCTGCCGGAAACTATCACATTTCGAGCGGCCCGGCTGAGGGTGACGTCGGCCGTTCGCAGCACCTCGGCTTCAGGCGCACTCTTGCCAGCCCGGCGCAATACGGCCCTTATTCGAGCGGTAAGCTCGCGAGGACTGAAGGGTTTTGTTACGTAATCGTCCGCGCCCAGTTCCAGACCCAATACTTTTTCCGACTCCTCCAATTTGGCGGTAAGCAGAATTACCGGTGTGTCGCGCTCCTTGCTGTTCAAGCGCAGAAATTCGTAACCATCCATCTCCGGCATCATGATATCAAGGATGATAATATCCGGTTTTTCGTGACGGGCCTGGATTAAGCCAACCCGGCCGTTCTCGGCGGTCACTACGCGAAAACCTTCCTGGGTGAGGTAGGCCTTTAGCAAGGCCACAAGCCGCTCTTCGTCATCAACTACCAGTACAGTTTTAGGCAACGAAACCTCTCGCTTGGTGCAGGTCTGCTTGGCTTAATTTATTCATTGTCTACCGTTGATGATAAGCCTGGACGGTTCAAGAAATTGTCAATTATCTCTTCAATGTCCTGACCCTGAAATAGGGATGCTTGGGCAGAGGCTTCAGATATGGCAGCCTTCACTTCGCCAAGATCGCCGCCGGCCGCTGCAATTATTTCAGCACAAGGAGCGCCGTCTACCAGCTCATTCCGGACGGTCTCGATGGAGACGCCGGTTGAGTCGCTGATAGTTTCGATGATCAGGTTGTTTAATAACGAAAACTGTTCGCCCCTTGCATGAAATTCACCTTCCTCAATTTCACCTGTCCTCACTCGCAGGGTTGTTATGATTGAATTCACCAGCGCTCGCTCGGCAAATTGAGCAAGAAAATCAGTTTCATTGCCGTTGGAGCCGAACCGCTCTGCAATACGAGTTGCTTGTTCATCTTCAGTTAATAGGTCAAATCCACCAGGTCCGCCGCCGGGTAAACCACCTCCGGATCCACCGCCAGGAATGCCACCTCCAGGTCTACCGCCAGAAAAACGTCCTCCGGGAAAATCGCTTCCTTGACCACTAGATTCACCAGGAACACCCGAGCCGCCCGGGCGCAAGGATAATTCACCCTCTTCGATCATTGTAGTCAAATTCTCAGAGGTCAACTTCATATCGGCAATAGCCATGATTTGCTGAAGGGACATTGTATCTTGAATTTGATTAAGCAAGGCTTCCAGCTCAATGGCTGAAGTTGTGTCGCTATTACTAAGAGCCTGGTAAGCCTGCCACAGCGGCAATAAATCGGCCGCTAAAGGCTCATCAATATTATGATCTGTACCATCTAGATTAATCGATCCCAGGGCAAGTTGGGCTGATATAGGCAAAGCATCTGAAAAGTCATCGACCAGCCTGATCCTGGCCACAGCATCCGCTTGGGAACCAACGCTGACCGGTTCATCTCTATCTTCAATAGATTGTTCAGCTGAATCAGAGCCCCCAGCGCAAGCTGCCAGGACAAGAATCAGAAAGATTAATGTTAATGTTAAGTAGGATTTTCGCATATTTGTTCACCGTAGATTATTGAGTTTATTCATGTCGTAATGCTTCTATAGGATCCAGTTGGGCAGCTTTATTTGCTGGGAAGAATCCGAAAAATATACCAACTGCTGCGGCCGATAAAAAGGCCAGTACTATAGAAGCGGGGACTATCACCGTGCGCATATCACCAGTGGCCCCAAAAATAAAGGCTCCGCCGACACCGACCAAGACGCCTATCAGGCCGCCGGCTAGACTCAGCATGAGAGCCTCGGCCAAAAACTGTAGACGAATATCCGCAGGCGTGGCTCCGACGGACTGGCGGATTCCGATCTCTCGCGTTCGCTCGGTGACGCTTACCAGCATGATATTCATAATGCCAATGCCGCCCACAAGGAGTGATACTCCGGCAACCCAGGCCAGGAGATTTCGGAACGCTTTCGTCGTTTCCCCTTGCGTCTCTATTATGTCATCCTGAGTCTGAATCGAAAAAGGTAACTCATCGACTGATATATCTTTGCTATTGGCCAATTTCAGCTGTATTTGGGTTATCACATCCCCCATATTGGCCTCTTCATCAATTTGAGCGTAGATGAGCCGGACGCGATCGCCTAGAAAACGAGCGAATTGGGCCGGCACAAACTTATCAAACACGAGGGTTATGGGCACATACATTTGGGAATCGAAATCACTGTTTCCCACCACCCCTTTTTCACCAGCGACGCCAATAATGGTTAGTTTAGTATTGCCAACTGTGATGGATTGGCCAACTGCCTCATTTTCCCCGAAAAGCTCAGAGGCTAAACCAGCGCCTAGAACTGCAACTTTAGCCGATCGATCTAGTTCCGTCTCGTTAAAGTAACGGCCTTGGGCGATATCTACATTGCGCACTGAGGGAAAGTCAGGGGACGTGCCCAGGACTGAGATTTCGGAAAATGTAACGCCGTTTGCTCGAATTGTTTGGTTAGACGGCATCTCTACGGATGTGCCAACAACGC
>PVMS01071671.1_pt1 | contig 10320 bp, 7 predicted proteins | sample 1853461 | NCBI WGS metagenome assembly PVMS01 (sample SAMN08582032, study PRJNA380276) | Marine sediment metagenome, whole genome shotgun sequencing project. | isolation source: ocean sediment barecode stripped | collected 2017
AATCTGTGCTGCTCGCTCCATCAATGAATCCCAGTCAGCTCTTTCCGGGTCGCGGAAACCCGGTGCTGCATGAATCAGGGCAATCCGGTGCATGGCTTCCGCCAGTTCATCCAGCGCGCTTTCCAGGTTACGCGACTGAATAACCAGTTCATTAACGATATCCATCAAGGCATTGGCATCTGAGCGCGACAATGCATCGAGAATAGCAGCAATGTGGACATGGTCAATGCTGCCCAGCATACTGGCCACATCCGTATCTTTGAGACTGCCACCACCAAATGCAATCGCCTGGTCCAGTAAGCTGAGACCGTCACGCATACTGCCATCGGCCGCACGTGCGATTCGCATAATTGCAGACTCATCCGCTTCTATTGATTCCGCATGCAGGATTTTCTCCAGCTGTCCGCTGATCTGATCGGGCAAAAGCCGGGTCAGGCTAAAACGCAAACAACGGGACAAAATGGTGACCGGAAGTTTATGTGGATCGGTCGTCGCCAATACAAACTTCACATGCGGAGGCGGTTCTTCAAGTGTCTTGAGCAGAGCATTAAAACTGTGGCCCGATAACATGTGGACCTCATCGATAATGTAAACCTTGTATCGTCCCCGACTCGGTGTGTACTGAACCGTTTCAAGCAATTCACGGGTATCATCCACCCTGGTTTTTGAAGCTGCATCGATTTCCATCATGTCGACAAAGCGGCCTTCATCCACATCGATGCAGCTACCACATTCGCCACAAGGTGTTGATGACACACCTTTTTCGCAATTCAGGCACTTGGCCAGAATCCGCGCGATGGTGGTTTTACCAACGCCGCGGGTGCCGGTAAGCAGAAAGGCGTGATGGACCCGGTCCTGATCAAGACCATTGACCAGTGCCTGCACCACGTGTTCCTGGCCAACCAGGTCTTTAAACGTATGTGGCCTCCATTTGCGGGCCAATACCTGATAACTCATAAGGAATCCTCTGATCCACTCCCGGATGATTGCATTGAGCTTAAAATGCCACTCTTATTAAGGACAGGATAATTACTACTGATAATAACAGAAGGAATGGTGGCAGCCCCTGCCCACCATTCCCCGGCACCCGAGTCTGCTGCTGCCGCTGCTCCCTTCCGGGCCTGACGGGGTTCACAACGTATCGTCGCGGGGAGGCCGACAGGGGCCACCTCTGAACCGCAGTCCTGAGCATTCAATTCTGCGGGAACGGAATTGTGCCGTAAGCCATGACAGGGTTCAATCATTCAATTCCATTTTTCACATATTTCACAGTTGTTCATTAAATGGGGGCGGATATTGACGCCCTCCACGCTCAAGTGTAATCCAACGTAATTCCGAGAAGGCTTCTACGGAAAATTTCCCGTTCTGACGACCCATACCACTATTCTTAACGCCACCGAAGGGAACATGTGGCTCATCATTCACCGGGCAGTCATTGATATGGGCCATACCGGTTTCCAGGCGGCGCGCCACTTCCATACCGCATTCTTCATTAGCGGTAATAATACCTGCGGACAAACCGTATTCAGAATCATTGGCTACCGCAATAGCCTCTTCCATATCAGCAACGACGATCACCGCGGCAACCGGACCAAATGTCTCCTCGCGGAAAATCTTCATGTCCGTTCGCACACCTGTGAGTACTGTCGGTTCATAAAACAGACCCTGAAAATCACCACCGGTCAAAAGTTCTGCACCTTTTTCGACTGCTTCTGTCACCTGCTCATGCACATTCTGCAGTTGCTTCTCATTAATCAACGGCCCGATCACGTTAGCCATTGAAGAAGGATCACCCACACCCAGTGTTTTAACATTGGCGACCAGACGCCTGACAAATTCATCGGCAACCGCCTCGTGTACGATGATTCGTTCCACAGACATGCAAATTTGACCCTGGTTCATAAACGTGCCAAAAGTCGCGGCATTGACCGCCCTCTCCATATCGGCATCATCCAGAACAATCAATGCATCTTTGCCACCCAGTTCAACACAGGCTTTCTTTAACAGCGACCCGGCCAACATGGCAATGTGCCGACCGACCTTTGTAGAACCGGTAAAACTGATTCCCCGCACTGCCGGATTGGTGACGAATTCATCACCAAGCCTTTCAATGGCAGACCGTGAACAGGTCACCACGTTAAATACTCCGTCAGGAATTCCGGCAGCCTCAAATACTTCGGCAAGCAACAATCCACCCGCCAACGGGGTTTCTTCAGATGGTTTCAGAACAATGGTGTTGCCAATGGCCATGGCAACTGCAAACCCACGTACGCTTAGCAGCAGTGGAAAATTCCAAGGTGAGATAACACTGACCACACCCAGTGGTTGGCGTATCGCCATGCTGACTTTGCCGTGTTCCGATGGCAGCACTTCCCCGTTCATATGAAACACCATGGCTGCCGCAGCGCGCAATGCCTCGATTGAATAGCCCGTTTCAAACATTGCCTTGCCAATCCAGGAACCACCCTCTTCCACCAGTGCGTCAACAAAATCCTGCTGTCGTTGTTCCATGATGTCAGCCGCTTTCGTGAGATAGGCCGCACGCCGGGTATGTGAAAGACCCGCCCAGGCTTGTTTCGCACCGATTGCTGCTGAAATTGCGTACTGCACATCTTCAAGGGAAGCATCGGCAACCTGTACGCAAACTTCACCGGTGGCCGGGTTGAAAACATCGAATGACTGGCTGTTTTTGACCTCGCGCCAGCTTACAAAAATAAAAACCTGCGCTGGTTTATCAAATTTCATGTTTTGTCCCCAGATTTTGTTAATCAGCTATTGTCTCGTTACCCGTCAACGCTGACAATAGCGTATTTGAATTTTGGACAAACTATGCCAGCAGCGTCACATATTCATCTGCAACGTCTCGAAGCAGAAAGCATTCGCATCATGCGGCAGGTCGCGACGGATTTTGAACGTCCGGTTCTGCTTTATTCTGTTGGTAAAGACTCATCGGTTTTACTGCATCTGGCCTTGAAGGCCTTTTACCCGGCAAAGCCCCCGTTCCCGTTGCTGCATGTTGATACCACCTTCAAGTTCAAGGAGATGATCAAGTTTCGCGATGACACGGCAAAACGTCTCGGTCTGGAACTGATCGTGTATACCAATCCTGAGGGACTGGCAAACAACACCAACCCTTTTACTCATGGCAGCTCTCGTTATACCGATATCATGAAAACCGAGGCACTCAAACAGGCGCTGGATATCGGAAAATATGATGCGGCGATCGGTGGTGCACGCCGGGATGAAGAAAAATCCCGTGCCAAGGAGCGTATATTTTCCCATCGCACAAAAGGTCATGTCTGGGATCCAAAAAACCAGCGCCCGGAATTGTGGTCGCTGTATAACACCCGCATCAACCCGGGTGAAAGCCTGCGTGTTTTCCCGTTGTCCAACTGGACCGAAACAGACATATGGGCCTATATCTATCTGCAAAATATCCCGATGTCCGAGCTTTACATGGCAAAGGTGAGACCGGTTGTCGAGCGCGATGGCGCCCTGTTTATGCTGGATGACGATCGTTTCCCACTCAATGAGGGTGAAAAACCGATGATGCGTTCCATCCGCTTCCGCACATTGGGCTGTTACCCGTTAACGGCGGCGATCGAATCCACCGCCAGTACACTGGCAGAGGTGATTCTTGAAATGCGTTCCACCCACACATCGGAACGTTCCGGCAGGGTGATCGACAAAGATCAGGCCTCATCAATGGAAAAGAAGAAAAAAGAGGGGTATTTCTGATGTCTGCGAGCAACAAAGCACACCTCGACCTGCAACAGTTTATTGAGCTGGAAAGTTCGAAAAGCATGCTGAAATTCATCACCTGCGGCAGCGTGGATGACGGTAAAAGCACGCTGATCGGACGTCTGCTCTATGACTCCCAGTTGCTCTATGATGATCAACTGGAAGAGCTCAAGCGGGATAGCAAGGGCCGACTTTCCACGGATGAGGATATTGATTTTTCCCTGCTGGTCGACGGTCTCGCCGCAGAACGCGAACAGGGCATCACCATTGATGTGGCCTATCGCTTCTTCTCGACATCAAAACGAAAGTTTATCGTCGCCGATACACCCGGTCACGAGCAGTACACACGCAACATGGCCACCGGTGCATCGACCGCAGAAGCTGCTGTGCTATTGATCGATGCGCGTCTCGGTGTCTCCACGCAAACCCGTCGTCACGCCTATATCCTGTCGCTGGTGGGTGTGAAGCACATTCTGCTGGCGGTCAACAAGATTGACCTCAAGGACTATTCACAGCAGTTGTATGAGGAAATCTGTGCCGATTTTGATTCCTTCTCAGCCGAACTTGGTTTCAAGAGTATTAGCGCCATTCCGATCTCAGCACTCAAAGGCGACAATATCACTACAAGGAGTGAACGTATGCCGTGGTACGAAGGCCAGCCCCTGTTAACCTATCTGGAGACACTGAATCCGGAAAGAGATGACTCGGTGCAGTTTCGTTTCCCGGTTCAACGCGTCAGCCGACCGAATCTCGATTTTCGTGGTTACGCCGGCACACTGGCGGGTGGCGAGATCGCTGTGGGTGATGAAATCATGGTGGCGGCCTCGCTCAAGCGCAGTCGTGTGAAGTCCATCGTCACTATGGACGGTGATTTGGAAAGTGCCAGCAAGGGTGATGCCATCACGCTGACGCTGGAAGATGAAATTGATATCTCTCAGGGTGATGTTCTGCATCGGCCAGGTGAACCCCTGGAGCGTAGCAACCAGGTCCAGGCACATATGATCTGGATGCATGAAGACCCGATGCTGCCGGAACGAAGCTACCTGCTCAAGATCGGTACACAAGCAACATCGGTGCAGATTACTGACCTGAAATATGCGATCAATATCAATACCTCGGAACATCTGCCAGCCACCAAGATTGATCTGAACGGCATCGCGGTATGTAATTTTGCTACTGCACAGGCCATTGCATTTGACCCCTACGCTGACAATCCCGAGACCGGTGCCTTTATACTGATCGATCGTATCAGCAATGCCACGGTCGGTGCGGGGATGATCGATTTCGGTCTGCACCGTGGCCAGAACCTGTCATGGCAGTCCTTTGAAATCAGCCGTGCATCACGCGCACGTATGAAACACCAGAAACCGGTTGTGATCTGGTTTACCGGTCTTTCCGCATCAGGCAAATCCTCCATCGCCGATGTAGTCGAACAAAAACTGGCGGCGCAAAACCGTCATACGTATTTGCTGGATGGCGATAATTTTCGCCATGGACTCAACAAGGACCTGGGATTTACCGATGCCGATCGTGTTGAAAATATCCGTCGTGTTGCAGAAGTAGCAAGATTGATGGCAGATTCCGGTCTGATCGTGATGACCGCCTTTATCTCACCCTTCAGACGTGAACGCAGGATGGCAAAGGAAATTGTCGGGGATATCAATTTCGTCGAAGTGTTTGTCGATACACCCCTGGAAATTTGTGAGGCCCGTGATCCAAAAGGTTTTTATGCCAGGGCCCGCAAAGGCGAAATCCCCAACTTCACCGGTATCAGTTCACCCTATGAAGCACCCCAGAGAGCGGATATCCACCTGGATGCCGGTGACCGCACGATTGAAGACCTTGCCGATGAGGTATTGGAACAGTTGAGATTTGACTAATCTGTTATTCGAACGAAGAAACCGTTTTTACCAGGAACTGGGACGTGTGAGTTTCATCACCTATGTATGTTCCAGGAATTGAAAAACATTGAAGTCTTCGTGCTCTTCATCCGGGACTATCCGGCCCAGTATCGATATGCCCGCCTCGTGCACGGATTCGGCTCGTCCGGTAATCAAAGGGTGCCAATCCGCTAAACCCTGCCCTCTGGCCAGTCGCCGGTAAGCGCAACTGTCTGGTAACCAGTCACAGGACTTAACATTAGTCGCAGTCAATTGCAGACAGTCGCTGACCTTGCGTTCCCGGTTTGCATAGTCTGAACAACGGCAGGAGGATGGGTCCAGCAATTCACATGCGGTGTTCGCATAGAAGATCTCACTGCTGTCCTCGTCTTCAATTTTTTGCAAACAACAAAGGGCGCAACCATCACAGAGTGATTCCCATTCATCACTGGTCATTTCTTCCAGCGACTTGTTTTTCCAGAATTGATCGGTCATCGTTGTTACATTATGACAGCATTTAATCTGAAACTATGACAAACCGAAGCATCATCGACCGGATATCACCACTTTGGCTGGGGATGGGGATCAGTGGTTCTCTTCTCCTCATCCTGTTTGTCAACGAAACCCTGCAAGACCGATGGGCTGAAATGATGACCGGGGGTGAATTTGATGTATTGGCAAACGTCTCGGCTGGCGTTTTGAGAGATCTGCGAATCGCCTTTGTGCATTGTCTTGTCGCCGGATATCTGCCAGCCGCGCTTCTGTATGTTATGCAAAGTGGAAGACGTACCATATTCGTGCTTCAGCAGGCATTGGATTGCACCACGGAAGAGTGTAAAACCCTTGCCGCATCGATTCAGCTAAGCACCCGTTGGTTGTTAATTATCGGGGTATTCGGTTTGCTGCTGTCTATAACCACACCCTACATTGTGCCACCCATACCGGAGGCACCCTGGAACCCTTCGAACTGGAGTGCGGAGGTCGCGTGGCACCGAATCCTGGCCCCGGTAACGGTGGTTTGGGCCGGGTGGCTGGGTTATGCAATTCTCAGCGTATCCATGCGTATGTCACGTGTTGCGAAGCGGCTGAACCGGATCAACCTGTTCAACCTCTCGCCGCTGGCTCCGTTTACTCAACAAGGGCTCACCAACGCACTTCTTCTCATTGGATCACTATCGATATGGAGTCTGGTGTTAATTGAGACAGGCTTTGGAATAATGATGTGGGTTATTGGCGCTATTACACTGGTCACTTCCATTCTGGCCCTGCTGGCACCGGTTCAAGGGGTACACAAAAGAATTCTCCAGTCCAAGCATGAGGAAATCGAATGGCTCGATGATGAGATATCGAAGCTGCGGAACTCGTTGCAAGAACCGGACATTTCCCGGCAAAGTGGCCGAATGGCCGATCTCGTCGCCTACCGGGACCTGGTAGATGGTGTTGCGGAATGGCCCTTCACATCTTCAACATACGTCCGTCTTGTTCTGTACACTCTTTTACCCATCATAACCTGGGGAATCGGCCTTGTTGCCGAGGCGGTGGTCAGTCACACATTCTTTTAGTGTTGCCTGGCAAGTTTTAATCCAATAGCAATTTCAAAGCTAACATCAGCGAACAGCACTCAATGTCTAAAGAAAAATCAGCGCTCGTCCACCAGGAGCATGTCGTACGGGGCATGATCGCGGCCATGGGTGCATTTTTCATGTTCACGGTAATGAACATGTTCGCCAAGTTGTTGAGTGCGAATCACTCGGTCATCGAAATTGCCTTTTATCGTAACCTGATCGCATGCTTGCCTTTTCTCATCATGATCTTCGCGTTTGGCCGGCGTGAGATTCTCGTGATCCGTACCAAGCCCTCTTTGGTGGGTATTCGTGCAGTCATTGGCACCATAAGCCTGGTCACCACGTTCTATGCATACAAGCTGATGCCGATGGCAGATGCGACTGCCCTGTTGTTTACCGCCTCATTATTTATCCCGGTGCTCGGTGTGTTTTTTCTGAAAGAATCCGTGGGCCCTTACCGGTGGTCAGCCATCGCCATTGGCTTCATTGGTGTCCTTATCATGTCGCATCCATCCGGTGACGTGTACACACTGGGTATTCTGGTTTGCTTGTTTGCGGCGTTGCTGCACGCGGTTCTGCAGATCATTCTGCGCTACCTTGGTCGTTATGAGAGCCCGGAAACCATCAGCTTTTACTTCTTCGTCATCGGGGTATTTCTGACTGCCCTGCCCTTGCCATTTATTGCCGTCAGACCAACGATGGCCGAAGTCCCATTGCTAATCGGCGTTGGCTTATCAGGTGCGGGTGCACAATGGTTGCTTTCAATCGCCTTTCGCAATGCAAAGGCCGCCATCGTCACTGTTTTTAATTACAGCAGCATTGTCTGGGCAGGGTTGTTTGGCTGGATGATCTGGAACGAATGGCCGGTGCCAACCGTGATTGCGGGCGCTGCGATTGTGATTGCTTCGAATATACTGATGATCTGGCGGGAGAGTCGTCTGGGAAGGGTTTCCGACGCCCGTGCCCGCGCGGAATTATAGGCTCATACCGGATCAGTCACGGGAAGCAGAAACCACACGAGTCGAGCATTTCATCTATCGGCCCCCTCCCCGTCAGTCGAAACATCATCATTTTGGGTCTGCCGTGGTGGGGCCGGTGCAAAGTAGCCGACCACCAGTAAAAGCGCGCCAATTCCAAGGAAGGATATGATTCTCTCGACCGTACCGGTGTTACCAAGGTCGACCAGGAATAATTTGACGATCACCAGCGCCATGAAACCCGCCCCGACCAGCCAGATGGAACGGCGTTGGCGGCGCGCACCCCAGATCATTCCAATGAAACCCAGCAGCCCCCAGTAAATGGATAAAGACGTCTGGACGACCAGTGAGTCAAACAAGGTATGACTTTGCCAGGCCACACCGGTGTAGTGATGCACCCCGCGCACCAGGGCGGTCGTTGTCATGATGAAAAAAGCAGCGGCCAACATCCATTGATAGGGTTTCAGGTTAAGAGTGTCTGCAATACCAGCATCCAGGGCAGTTTCGCGCCGGATAACTGCGAGCGAGAGCATGGCCGTCAGCATCGCGAACAGGGTGGCGAGATCAAACGGGTTGAATACCGGAATGTATGGCAATGGATCAGGATCGCCCGGCTTATTGATGCTCACTACCATCAACCAGATGACCTGGATAGCAACCAATACAAGGCTGGCATTGAAATAAGTGACTGGGTGCACGGGTACCGGCCAGGCCGGCCGATCACGGCAGCGCCAGACCAGTAAGGCCATAACACCGACAACAATGGTCGCAACTGCCACTGCCCACGCACTTGAAACCACCTGGTCCGTCCACCACGAAGCTTCAAACGCCAGCATGCCGGTTAGTAAAATCAGTGAACCGAAGTGCCAGGCCGGTGCAATCCGGGATTCATGTTTATCTGTGACTTTCAATAAGTACACCTGGATCAGCCAGGCAACCGGCCAGGCCAGCCAGCCAAGATCCTGCAGAAAATGACTATCAAATATTGCCTGGGAAAGCGCTGCCAAGCTCAGCAGCGGGGCAACCGGCCAAGCCAACCAACCGATTTCCCGCAGGAAAGGATTATTAAATATCGATTGGGAAAGCGCCGCCAAAACTAGCAACGGCAGAAAAACCAGGCTCGAGCGACGCAGAATGACCCAATCGCGGCTTTGTCCCAGCCAGGCGGCAGCTCCCATGCTGAGTGCAACAAATACCAGGAAAACATGTGGTTCGTTAGTCGTTGTTACCCGATCCAATATTTCCTGCAAGCCTGTACCGAGCCACCACAATGCGCCCCACAGGAATAGTACAACGCAGGTCAGTTTTTGCGCGGCTTCGAAGTTGGACCTGGCAATGGTCTCCAACCGCCGGGAAGCAAACAGGGCACTCAGGCTGATCAGGAGACCACCGAGCACATTGCCATTGAGGATGGCAAGACCAATATTGGAACGCCAGCCGTAATCGATAAAAGCACCACCACTCAACAGAATCAACAAGGCGCCTGCAAATTTGGGTAGTTGATGCGCCTGGCGGACACCGACCCAAACCAGGGCAGCGCCTTCAAGCGCCCAGGCCGCCGCCGTCCAGCGGGCATCGAGCGCGAGCGGGATGGTAATGGTCGCAAAGGCCACGGCGAGCGCCATGAAGGATTCCGTCAGCAATTTCAGGTAAGCGCCTTTACTGCGGAACAACCACACACTGAGTAGCGCGTAAAACACAGCCGCCACCGCGGCACTGATCGCCAGTCCGTATTCTGTTCCCTGCAAAAGCGCCGCCTGCAGGGCGAAGACGATAGCAGGAGTTCCAAAAACCAGGGTTCCATCCACTATGCCGATGCGCTCTGGTGGCTGGCGCAGTGCAAACAGGATGGCAATCGCCTGGTAGAAAAGAAAATGCAGCACCAGGAAAGGCATGGTGCTGGCCATCAGTTCTGGTTTGTAATACTGGTGACCCCATAAACTGCCGATGACGAAGGTAAAAATAAAACCGGCCAGGTTCAGTTCACGCCAGGCCTTGAACCATGAAATACCCAGGATGGCACCATTCAATACCAGGTAGTAACTGAAAAGAGCGACATGACTGCCCTGCCCTGTCGATGTCAATACAGGTGCCAAAAAACCACCGACGATGCCAAACAAGGCCAGGATGCTTGAATTCTGCAAAACGGCCAATACA
>PVMS01076622.1_pt1 | contig 10318 bp, 4 predicted proteins | sample 1853461 | NCBI WGS metagenome assembly PVMS01 (sample SAMN08582032, study PRJNA380276) | Marine sediment metagenome, whole genome shotgun sequencing project. | isolation source: ocean sediment barecode stripped | collected 2017
CTTAGATTTATAATTCCAAGCATTGTTATTCTCTTGAATAAATGAATCTTCTCCAGATACTTGATTATACTTAGAAATGTAAATTCTTATACAAGACAAGAACAAGAATACTACTATCCCAACTACCCATATAATCAAGTATCTGGAGAAGATTCATTTATTCAAGAGAATAACAATGCTTGGAATTATAAATCTAAGTCATGGCTTGTATATATGCCAGATAACGAAATAGATATTTCTTGGTTCTGGTACTTTCCTAATATAACCCTTATACCAGTAAACGAAGAGGAAGGTCTATTTCAATATACTAGTACTAATAATGGAAGAGTACAGCAACAAATCATTCAACCTAATTGTGTTTTAGAAGTATGTTCTCTTACAAGACCTGTAGCTCTTAAAGGTATAATGACCATAGGTCCTGGAGATTATGATATATGGAACTGTTATAATGGTGGTAGAGCTGTTGCTGGTTTTGGTACAACAACACAAAATCCTTTTAATACTATAAATTTTGATGGAACTATTGCAGGAAGAAGATTCTGGGATGTAGTTTTCTTTGGAGGTGATGATGAAGGAACAGTTATAACTAATTGGGATCCTGACTTTGACTATGAGGGTGCTATAGGAACAGATGCAAACGAACATATATGGAAACCTGAGATAGACAGACCTGGTCCTAATAACCTAACTCAACCTAGAGTTAAGTTAGCAGCTATCGGAGGTGGTGGAATTTGTGAAAATGTAGATGGAACCCCTACTGCTAATAGCACTTATTCTCCAGGTTGCTTTGATGAATCAGTTCCATGTGGTACATCAGTTGGTGGTGGAGCATGTCAATGTTGCATTGATACTCCTGACGGTCAACCAGCTAGTTTTGGAGAAGTTACTAATCCTCTTCCTGCAGTAGTACCTAATCCTAATGATTTAATAAATACTTTTACTCCAATGACAGCCTTTACAGGAGGAGGTAATGCTAGTTTGAATGGTCTTAATGGTCGCCTAGGTAGAAGATCTTGTTTAAATTGTGAGAAAGATATACCTATTACACCTTTAGATGGTCTTGATGCTGAAGAAACAAAAAACATTTTAGACAAATTAATATTTAATTCTCCTGATACATCCTTTGGTCAGCCATTTTTAGGTGGTGTACTAAAGTTAGAAAGTGTTATGGCTGGGGCTGGGAAAGCTCATTTTGTAGAAGTTAAAGATAATGCTAAGTATAAACTGCTATCTAAAGAAGCACAACAAGATGCTTTAAATAGTTCAGAAAGAGTAGCAGCAATGGGTTCAGGTGTATTCAATGCTGGTGTAATGTTTACAGTATACCAATCCTATCTTACTATATACATAAATGGTATAACAAGAAAGAATTATGCAATGTCTTTCAACTCAAGAGCAAACTATGATTATTCTTTTTCTATTGACAATAATGTTAGCGGTGGTATCAAACAAAGAGAGATAGAACTTACAAGATATTTAATACCAGGTGTTCAATCATTTAATAATAATGATTCTCCTATAAATAATTGGAATAGAGAATCATCCGTATATATCAAAACTAAAACGAATGATAATTTATTAGCATTACCTCTTCCACAAAATACAAATAGTTTAGAGGCTCCAGATGGAACTTCTAGTATGGTAGAGTATTCAAGATTTTCTATAGAAGAAAGTGGAGCTTGTAGTAAACCTGAAAAAGAGCAGGATATAAAAGTAGTTTCCTACTATGCTTCTATGAAGAATATTATCCCTAATCAATGGGGTCAAATAAATTCATTTAAAAGAATAGATACAGGATATCAAAAACTATTAACTTCATCTAATGATGATACTATATTTGGTGGTGATGTATTTATATCTAGATTTACATTTAAAACTAAACTACCATTCTTTATAGACAATAGAGTAAAGGCACCAGATGATTCAGATATATTCTTTGATGAGTTAGGTAATGTAGCTTATCCTAAATACTGGCATTCTGCTAGATCTATACTAAGTAATTACACAGTAACTACAGGAGGTAATCAAAATATGTTTAACCTTATCTCTACTAAGGCTAATAATTTAGATTGTCCTAGTGATCCTTCTTTATACACTCAAGGCTCAGACACTGCTTATGCAGGTACAGCTAGAACATTCTATGATGGATTTATGTATTTATGGGCCTATGGTGTTCCTAACTTTTATTGTGAAAGTGTATACAATACAGATCTAAGACAAGCTTTCAATACTAAAGAAGGAGACTTCTGGCCTCATGTAAGTAGTGGTATTCCAGATGAGTGGTTCCAAGAAGTAAATGTTCCAATTGCTCAAGATAATACGTATTATTATAATGTAACATACTCTAAACAGAATAAAGAAAATGTATTTACTCAACTACCTCCAGATTGGAGAGACGAATTATGTTTTACATATTTCCCCTTTAGAGCAATTTATTCTGACTCACAATCTGATACCCCTGACAATAGAGTAAATAACTGGTTAGTATACAGAGCTCTTAGTTTGTTTGACTTTCCACAAAATTATGGTGATCTTACATCATTAGATGGTATTCAAGATAAGGCAGTCTTAGCACGATTTGAAAATAAAGCTTTACTGTATAACAAACTTTTAACTATTGATACTAGTAACCCACAAGCAGCTTATATAGGTAACCCTAGACTTTTCTCTAGTTCTCCCCCAATAGATTTTGCAGAAACAGATCTTGGATATGTAGGATCTCAACACAAGTTTTTACTTAAAATACCTTACGGTCAGATTACTGCAGATGCAAAAAGAGGACAGTTATTTCTTATAACTGGAAATAAAGCTATTGACATAACAGGAGTTAAGTCAGGAGTAAACAGATTTATGACAAACAGTTTGCCTTTTGAGATATTAGAATATTTTCCAGACGTAAATATAGATAATAACTTTACAGGATTTGGACTGCACGGAGTATATGATAGTAAATTTGATAGAGTTATTATTACAAAACTAGATTACATTCCTATAGATCCTTTAGTTTACTTTGATGCAGATACTAAAAACTTCTACCTGCAATCTTCTAATGAAGATGGAATAGATCAAGAAGTATTCTTAAGTGATAAGAAATACTTTTGTAATAAATCTTGGACTATGTCATTTGATTTTAGTACAATGACCTGGATATCGTTTCACTCCTACTTACCAAACTTTTATATAGGAGAAAACAATTTCTACTACTCAGGAATTAATGGATGCTGTACTAACTTTACTGCTATCCTGGATACTCCAGATAAAAGTAGGATAGGGGAAGAGGACCCTATTTTAGACATTATTGTAGGAGTAGTAGATCCAGTTGTTCTTATTACAACAAGTACAACTACTTCATCTAATCCTTTATTTACAACAAGTACCACCACAGCTTATGTACCTGATTGTGAGTTTAGTATAGCATTAACAGAAGAATTAAGTTGTGACATAGATGGGGTGGGGTATATTACTGTTCCTAGTCCTACAACTACAACTTTATGTGTAAGACCTACACCTTTAACTACTGCAACTTTTGTAGAAGGATATCAAATAAAAGGAACAGCCACTCCAATAATAGGAACAGCCACTCCACAAGAAGCATGTAGCGTAGCTTCGTTTGTATCTGGTGGTACAGGTACAGATCAAATTATTCCTATTTCTTTTAATTATCAGTATCGTGTATTAAGTAATTATGACGAAAATAGCATACTTAACTCCCAAGTTTATTTAGGAACAAGTCAAGATTGTACTGTAGTTCCTGATGGTTGGTATAGTGTTAAGTCAGAACCTGGAAAAGTATTTTATGTAGAAACTGGATTTGTAAAAATAGAACAACCTTGTAATTGCGAGACTCTTACAACTACTACAACTTTATATACAGGATCATTTGACGAATGTTGTACATGGTTAATGAATGATGATGATGGTAATGTTAGATTATATAACTCTACTAATTATTCTGGTGTTCCAATTATAATCCCTCAATACACTTCTGGTAAACTTGCAATTGGTCCAAATACAATATATGCATGGGATGGAAATGATTTAGATAAGTGGGATATGATTTCATCTCCATTTAGTGTAACATTTAAAGAAACATTTAACATGAGTTCTACTACTACTTCTGGACTTGTTGTTAAAGATGATAATACTTTAATTGCTTTTGACACTCCAAATAATAATGTTATAGAAGTTAATCTAAGTTCCGGATCACCTGTAGAAACAATTAAGTTTGCTTTGCCTGCTGGTTATACATTTACAACTAATTTATTATATACTCAAACAGGTAAATTAATAACATTAGGAAAAAATGGTGGATCAGGAAACTTCCATTACTTCCAGTGGGATTATGATAATGCAGTTGCTACTCCAGAAATAGATTCTGAGATAATTAATCCAGAATTTATAGATTGTAGATGGATAGCACAATGTGATTGTGAGATAACTATTATGGCAGAAGGAGCTACTTGTGAGAATTATGCATTTAGAGTAGAAACTATATCTCCTTATAGAGTAGTAGATCAAGGGTGTCAAGATTTTATTATTGATCCTGAAGAACCTCTTGAACCAAAACCTATATGGAGTGAAATGAATATTACAAATGCAACACAGCAAGCATCATGTGTTACAAAAGGAACAGATCAATTTGGAACAACCACTACTACAACTAGTGAACCTCCAACCACTACCACTACTACATCAATATATCCATGTTATGGGTATGAAGTGGTAGGACCTCAAGTGGTGTGGTATCCGAATTGTGTAGGAGATGAGCAATCAATATCTGTAGCTACAGGAGAAACTTTACAGTTCTGTTCATCAGATAATAGTATAACTGGTACAGGCATAACTTCATTAGGAGCATGTCCTTTATAATTAACTATGGCAACAAAAACAATAAACTTAAAAATAACAAGCTCTAGTCCTAATGTAGGACCTTTTGATATCACTACTGATTCAGATATCACTGTGGGAAGTAATGTCTCATTAAGTGATCTTATCTTTGGTGTAAGTTATTTAGTAGATTCATCTGTAGAGGTGGTAACAGTTACATCTAAAGGTGATTGTGAGTTTTCAAAAAACTTTGATGTTGTTAATATACCTAACCAAGAATATATAACTGCTACATACACTCCTAAACGAACTGGATGTTTGTGGACTCATTTAAGAAATGACACTTTATACAATTATTACTATGGAGATATAGCTCCTTATATAATTGAGTATCCATTTGCATATAAGTATCATGACCAGATATTACAGAACATAAAAGATTACAGTAAAGTATATGTATACCTACCTTCTATATTAGGATCATTTGATTCTAATAGTAAGATACAAGTTGATGATAGATACTTTAATAAGGCTGTATTATATAATGGACAACAGTCAACTGGTATAATAGAACTTGTACCTAAACCTATGAATGATTTAAGTGCATATCTACAATACCCTATATTAAACAGTGATAGCAAAACTATTACATATGCAAAGACAGATAGTTTCTATCAATACAATACTTTCTGGGCATTACAGAAAGATGATCAAGTACCTCTGTTTAAAACATCCTGTGAATCTAAATCAATAGATAAGGTGGTTAATCAGGACAACATGAATTATGGTGACCTATCATTTAAGAAGTCACAACTAAGAGCTAAGAATGTAAAGGTGAGACATATATTAGACAACTCCTCTACTACACATATTGTGAGTCAGTTTATTGTAGCACCAGCACAAATATCATATAAATAATGGCATTAACACCAGGTAAAGCAAAGAAGATGTTAGACGATGGAACTGTCCATGGTAGAGGTCTGACTGATAAGCAGAAGAGATACTTCGGTGCTATAGCTGGAGGTGCAACACCTATGAAAAAGATTAACGGTGGTTGGTTAGACAAGTATGCAATGGGAGGAAGTCTTCCTGGTGCATCTGGTATGATGTATGCACGTTCTAATACTCCACCACCTCTGTACACACAATCAGAAATGAAAGCTAAGTCAGGGGGTAGATGTTGGTCTGGATATAAAGCTGTTTCAGGCAAGACACCTTTTAGTAAAGGTAGTTGTAAGAAAGCTCAGGATGGTGACAAGTATACAATAGTACCAGAAGATGGTATAGAGTTAGATGAGGTTGTTATAACTGGAAAGTCAAACAAAAGAAAAAAGAAAGATGAAGTAAGAGAGGAGTTATTTAAGAACATGCCTGATTATTTAAGATATGGAGATGATGATCGTGTTCTTTCATTGGAACAACAACAACAACTTAAAGATCTAGGTATTACAGACATAGCTAGCTACAATGAATATTTTGGAACAGATTATAGTAAAGAAAATGCAGGAAATGAGTTTAATTATTTAAACTACTATAAGCCTCAATACGATGATCTGATTAGTAGCATTCATGATGCTACTAGCACAGCAGCAAAAAATATTGCTCTGGCTGCATCCTTCATACCTAGTCCAATAAGTGGTGCTAGTTTATTGTCCAAAACACCACAAGCATATCGAGCTCTTGCTGGTCCTCTTGGACAAGCTTATAAATATACTGCTAACAGTCCTGTTGGAAGAGCTGCTTTTAAGTATATAGGAGAACCCTTTAAAAGGTTTACGAACTATAAACCAGGAGGTGGACCATTTAGTATAGGGAACTATGCTGATGCTGCTAGTGTAGGTTATGGTGGTTATAACATTGCTCCAGATGTAAAAGAACTATATAATAATCCTAGTTGGTCTGCTGCAGGAAATGTAGGTTTAGATATGTTATCACTTAGTCCTCTTCTAAATAAAAGGTTTACTGGAGCAGTTTCAGGAGCATTTAGAAATACACCTCAAACTAGCAAATTAAACACTTATTATGTAGATCAAACTGGAAGGCAGTTTAATATAACCAGCCCTTCAGGTTCCTCAACAGATGCTCTTACAGCTGCCAAACCTAATTTAAAGAGTACAGATTTGGTAAACTTTACTAGTACACCAACTGCTGCAACAATCGCAAATAGAATAAATAAGTCCAATTCACCAGTTGCACGAAAGATAATAAAAGATGAACTTTTAGAAATATCTACTGAAGCATCTAAACTTAGAGAGTATCAAAGAGAAGCATTTAGAGACCTGTCTAGTCCTGAAGGATTTCACAGACTAGTAAAAATGGAAGAAGAATACCTAAAGAGTATTGGGTATAACATGAATAAAGCTGATGTATACCGACCGATCGGAGATCAAGCTAAAATAAATGCTGAAGCTAGACTTAGAGAAATTTTAAATGCAAATAGTAAGAATCAAGAGGCTGCTTTGGTAGCTGCACAGATGGATGATCTGGGAGATGAACAATTGATGAATACTATTTCAAAGTTCTTTTATGGAAAACCAGGTAAGAGAATGTATGATAATGCATCGTACAGGAGGGGGGACATGTGACCTATTGATCAGTTACCCCCATGGATAAGAAGGGAGTATATAAACACTATGAGGAATAACAAGGGTAAGCTTCCTCTGAACACCCAGATAAGGAAAGATCCTATATTAGGTGGAGAGATAACTATACCAGAAATAATGGTTGGAAGATCATGGGTTAATAATAAACCTATATATGCTCATGAAATCATAGGACACGGTTTACAGAAAGGAAGAAAGATGCCACAAGATAATTGGATAAGAAATCTTATAAAACCGCTTGATGAAAATAGTCCTATGTGGAATAAAAACTCTGAGAAGGCCTATGAGTATTTTATGAAAGGTAGTAAAGGAAGAGAACCTATGGCTTTTGTTCAAGAATTAAGACAAGCACTTATGGAAAGTGGGCTCATAAACCATAGGTATGAAAAAATAACTCCTGAAATAATTAGCAATGCACAAGTATTCTTCCAGACTAAACCTATGGGAGTTTTTAATACTTCTTCAAATAGCTTTCTTAGTAATACTAGAATATTTGATTTTATGTCTCCTACTTCAGAGAACTTTAGGAATTTATCAATGATATTAAATAAATTACCTGCAGCACTTCCTCCAGTTATAGGGGCAGGATTATTAGGAATAGATAAAGGAGAAAATCAGGAATCACCAAAAATGAAAAATGGAGGTAATGTACCTAAAGTTCAAGATGGGTATAAAGTACCTACACGTCAAGGTGTTAGAAAGAATGTTGATGGTAGTGAGTCTACACATATTATGAAGGCTGAACAACTTGAAGATGGCACTTGGGTGGGATTCCCTTCTTTGTTTCAAAATGAAGATGGTAAATGGATAGACATGTCTGGTGAGAAAGATTGGATGAATATCTATAATGAAGCACTAAACAGAGGTGAAGTTATAGAGTTTGGTGATGACAAAGAGTCTGCTATTAAGTTTGGAGAAGGTTCTTGGAAGTCACCTAAAATGAAAAACGGTGGATGGCTAGATAAGTATGAAGTGATAGAAGATGACATGGGACAGTTAACCAACCCAGGAAAGATAACTAAAATAAACTCCAATAACATAACAATGAAGGGTGTCAACTACCCTGTACTAGGAGTATCTGACACTGGTGATACAAAGATGATGCAACCAGGTGTTGAGAATTACACATACGATGGTAGCTCTGTTACAGAGTATCCTATGGCACAGGATGGACTTAAACTTAAAGCAGCAACACCAAGCTTTCCATATATAAACAGAGTTCCTGACCCTTCACCTCAAGTTGACTTTTTAAAAGACTGGACAAATTCTACAAGAGGTCAAGAGTTATTAAGTAATAGTTTTGATGGAGATGAAAAAGATATAGAGAGACTAACTTACAAAAGAATAAACAATTTAGATAACGTTGATTTTAGTATAGACGATCATGCTAGTGATTTCTTAGGTAGATATAATCGTAACAGGCATGACATTAAATTAAACTCTAGTCTTCTAGATACATCAGAACCTAAACTAATAGGTAATCAAGATGAAGATGTAATACTTCATGAACTCTCACACGCTCAAGACTTTTCACCAGGTGCTGAGTTTAACAGATTAACTATGCCATTTAGTGATCAAAAGCTCATTAAAAAGTATAGAAAGAAAGCTCTTAAAGAGACAAAGAATCTAGATGTGGAGAGAAAGACTAAGAAGGATATTAAGAATAGAGTTAACTATATAGGTGACCCAACAGAAACTAGAGCAAGACTTAATTCTATTAGATATTTCTATGAAACTAGTCCAATTGGAAAAGAGGAAGGAATGCCTAGTATCATGGATTCAGAGGTAACTCCTGAGATGATGGAAGTAATGAAAGACAATGCTCAGTTTAAAGAATTAAGAGAAGTATATACTGATGATGAGATACTAGAACTTTTAAATACTGTATCAGATAACAGTAAGTCCTCTGGTCCTTCTAATGTGGCATATGCACAAGAGGGTGCTGGTGTAAATAAAGAAGGAGTAAAACAATATAAGTGGTTTAAAAATTACTTACAGTCTCCCAAATATGTAGAGAGATTAAAAAAAGAGTTTCCTGATTATACTAATAAACAAATAGGACAAGAAGTAAAATCTAGATTAGAGAATGTAATGCAAACACGTGTAGGTTTCTTACCTAGATCTAGTGATATTTCTACAGGTGTAGGAGGCGTACAAGGTGTATACGATGCTGATGAATACCCAGGTTCAATTATGTTAAGACCTGAATATTCTGCAAGTACATCTGATGTTTTATTTGAACCAGGTAATTATTTAAGTGGTTATAACACTATACCATTACATGAGTGGAGTCATGCAGCTGATGATGGTGGTAATAGAATGCCACAATCTACAACTGATTTAATGCTTTCTAAAATGAAAGAAAATAGTTTAGATATACCTAAAGATCAATATTACTATACAAGACCTACAGAGTACTTAGGAAGGATGCAACCGCTTAGATATCTGATGGAGCAAGAAGGATTGTATGATGCAGGTACACAAGACTTTACAAAAGAAGATTTAGAAAAAGCAAAACAAAATAAAACAATAAAGAACAACGTACATTTTCAAGACTTAATGAAAAATGTTAATTCAGATGAAGACTTTATTGAGTTAATGAATACAGTAGCATCTGTAAATCAGAAAGATAACTCAAGAACAATGATGGCAAAACAGGGAAGATCTTTGGTCAGCTTAGATCAATTAACTAACTTTACGAACTATAACACCCCACAACCAGGCGGCTGGTTAGACAAATACTAATCATATGAAAGCTCAAATATTAAAAATAGCAGGCGTTAAGTCTGAAAAAGAATTCTACAAGAAGTTTCCTACAGAGGCAGCTTTTATGAAGAAACACGGAAAACAACTAGCTAAGCTTAAGAAAGCTCAGGTAGGTGATGTTA
>PVMS01149771.1_pt1 | contig 10318 bp, 10 predicted proteins | sample 1853461 | NCBI WGS metagenome assembly PVMS01 (sample SAMN08582032, study PRJNA380276) | Marine sediment metagenome, whole genome shotgun sequencing project. | isolation source: ocean sediment barecode stripped | collected 2017
GAAAGAGGTCAATACGGTCGCAGAAAACCTGGGTGTTAAACCTGAAGTCGTACTGGAAATGGAATCCCGTCTTTCCGGTCAGGACATTGGTTTTGATTTATCATCCTCTTCGGATGATGACGACAAGCCTTATGTTTCACCTTCGGCTTACCTGGTCAGCAAATCCGAAAGTCCGGAGTTTGAACTTGAAGCTTCTGACATGCGGGATCACCAAAACAACCTGTTATACCAGGGTCTGGGCGAGTTGGATGAACGCAGTCAGGATATTATACGTAGCCGTTGGTTGACCGATAGCAAGGCGACTCTACAGACACTGGCTGATCGATACGGTGTATCGGCGGAACGTATCCGACAGTTGGAAGTGAACGCCATGAACAAGATCCGGGCCAGTTTCAGCGCCTGAATCAATGTTTTGAAGAACTGGAAAGGCCTCCGCAACGCAGGCCTTTTTTTTGTCTGCGGATCCCGTCATTCCGAGCTTGACCGGGAATCCATTCGCTCTTTTAGACCACTTATTACCCGAAAAATGGATCCCGGGTCAAGCCCGGGATGACGCAGGATCCGGGATGACGCAGGATCCGGGATGACGCAGGATCCGGGATGACGCAGGAGCCGGGATGATGCTGGGGATGGTGGGTAATAAATTGCCCACCCTACGGGTCATCCTGTTGCCATTCTTCTGGTAATGGGCAGCTGCAAAAGAGATTCCGGTCGCCGTAAACGTTATCAACACGATTGACGGCTGGCCAGAACTTGCTCTGCCATTGCTGTGCCGCAGGGAAGGCTGCTGTTTCGCGGCTATAGGGATGATTCCACTCACCGACCAGGTCGCGCTGGGTATGCGGTGCATTGACCAGCGGATTGTCTTTGATATCCATCTGGTCGCTTTCAACGGCCAGGATTTCCTCATGAATCGCCAGCATGGCATCGCAGAAGCGGTCTATTTCATTCAGTGATTCGCTTTCGGTCGGCTCGATCATCAAGGTGCCCGGCACCGGGAAAGACATGGTCGGGGCGTGAAAACCGTAATCGATCAGCCGTTTGGCTACGTCCTCTTCAGATATGCCGCTGGATTCCTTGAGCGGGCGCAGGTCAATGATGCATTCATGCGCGATCCGGCCGTTGCGTCCGGTGTAAAGAACCGGGTAAACAGACGACAGTCTGTGCGCGATATAGTTAGCATTGAGTATGGCAATCTGGGTTGCCTTTTTCATGCCTTCACGGCCCATCATGGCAATATACATCCAGGTGATGGGCAGAATCCCGGCGCTACCCCAGGGTGCCGCGGCAACCGCACCGTTGGCGGCGTGCTCGCCCTGCATGTTGACCACACTGTGGCCGGAGAGGAATGGTGCCAAATGCGCACCCGTGCAAATGGGACCAATACCGGGCCCACCCCCGCCATGCGGGATACAAAAGGTCTTGTGCAGGTTCAGGTGGGATACGTCGGCACCAAACTTACCTGGTGCGGCACACCCAACCAGGGCGTTCAGATTGGCACCATCAAGATAGACCTGGCCACCAAACTGGTGTGTGATGTCACATATTTCAGTGATTTGCTGCTCAAACACGCCGTGGGTTGAAGGGTAGGTGATCATCAGGGCAGACAAATCTGATGCATGCTTTTCTGCCTTTTCGCGCAAATCATCAATATCCACGTTGCCATTATCATCGCATTTCACGATCACGATTTTCATACCGGCCATGGCGGCACTCGCAGGGTTGGTGCCGTGTGCTGAAGACGGGATCAGGCAGATATTGCGTTGCGCCTCGTTTCTGGATTCGTGCCAGGCCTTGATGGCCAGCAGGCCGGCGTATTCGCCCTGTGAGCCTGCATTAGGCTGTAGAGAAACCGCGTCATAGCCGGTACAGGCGATTAGCATATCTTCCAGTTCGCTAAACAATTGATGATAGCCAGCAGCTTGTTTGGGTGGCACAAATGGATGTATGTCTGAAAATTCAGGCCAGCTGATCGGTAGCATCTCGCTGGTCGCATTCAGTTTCATCGTGCATGAGCCAAGCGATATCATTGCGTGGGTCAATGAAAGATCCTTGTTCTCCAATCGTTTGATGTAACGCAGCATCTCGGTTTCCGAATGATAGCGATTGAAAACCGGGTGTTGCAGGAAATCGCTTTGACGCTGTAAATGTTCGGGGATTGTTGTAAACCCGGGCTTCATCGACTGGTCAAGCTCGGCGGGATCACAGGCTGAAACCTGATCAGCAAAGGCACCACAGAGCAGGTTAATATGCTCGCGTGTTGTTTTCTCATTGATGCTCATACCAATGCGGCCATTTTTGCCAACGCGAAGATTGATACCAGCGTCCTGTGCTCGGGTATAGATATTTAGTGCCTGCTGGTCGGATACATCGAAGCTCACCGTATCAAACCAGGTCTGATTGGCCGGCTCAAAGCCGAGTACTTTTAGCCCCTCAACCAACAGGCTGGTGAGCCTGTGTATTCGTGCAGCAACGCGTTTCAAGCCCTTGGCACCATGATAAACGGCGTACATGCTGGCCATGACGGCTAATAAAGCCTGTGCGGTACAGATGTTGCTGGTCGCATGATCGCGGCGTATGTGCTGTTCCCTGGTTTGCAGTGCCATACGCATCGCGGGTTGGCCCAGGCGGTCTATGGAAACACCAATGATACGACCTGGAATCGAGCGCTTGTAACTGTCGCGGGTGGCAAAAAACGCCGCATGTGGCCCGCCAAAACCCAGTGGTACACCAAAGCGCTGGGCGACACCCACTACAACGTCAGCATCCAGTTCACCAGGCGGTTTCAACAGGACCAGGCTCATTAAGTCTGCCGCTACAGCAACCAGTGTGCCGTTGTCGTGTGCCTTGGCAATCTGCCGGCCTATATCATTGACTTCACCATTGGTGGCTGTGTATTGCAGCAGGGCACCAAAAAAGTCACCTTTCCCGAGTTCTTCTTCGGGGTTTCCAATCACCAATTCAAAACCAAAATGGTTGGCGCGTGTTTGCAGTACGTCCAGTGTTTGCGGCAGGGTACCCTGATCGACAAAAAACCGCATGCTCTTGTTTTTGCGGTTGATGCGTTTGAGCATGGCCATGGCTTCGGCTGCTGAAGTTGCTTCATCCAGTAACGATGCATTGGCCAGTTCCATTGCGGTCAGATCGCAAATCATTTGCTGAAAATTCAGCATGGCTTCCAGCCGGCCCTGGGAGATTTCCGCCTGGTAGGGTGTATAGGCCGTATACCAGCCCGGGTTTTCCAGGATGTTACGCAGGATTACCGCCGGGGTAATGGTGTCGTGATAACCCATGCCAATCATGCTGTGTTTTACAACATTCTGATCGGCCAGTTTTCGTAGTCTGGACAAGGTTGCTATTTCACTGGCAGCCTTTGGAAGCTGGAGTGATTCAGAGGTTTGAATGGAGGGTGGCAGCGTGCTTTCTATCAGCGCTTCAAGCGATTCAATACCGAGGGTATCAAGCATGTGACTGACATCCTCATCGCCTGGACCGATATGTCTTCGTACAAATCCCGAGTGATCTTCCAGTTCTGTCAATGGTGAATTGGCAGGGTTATCGGCTTGCTTGAATTTCATCGGCATCTCGGAATTCGTCAGGTAATGGCGCGCATTTTACGCTGAATCATTTTGATTGAAAACAGGCTTAATTCGTCAATTGCACAATGTAATGGTCGGCCAGAAGAAATATAAACAGCACCATTAAATAAGTAATGGAAAATGCAAAAGTATGCATGGGCAGTAACACATCCTTGGAGACCATCATACGCAACGCGTACCACATAAATCCGGCATTGAGCACTGACACGCCAGCCAGGTAAACCAGACCGCTCATCCCGGTGAGATAGGGCAGTGTGGTGACGATGACCAGCAATATGGTGTACAAAAGGATCTGCAAGCGGGTGAATGCCACGCCATGGGTTACCGGCAGCATTGGTATGTCGACCAGTGCATATTCTTCCTTGCGGTAGATTGCCAGCGCCCAGAAGTGCGGCGGTGTCCAGACAAAGACAATCAGAAACAATAACATTGCCTGTGGCTCCAGGGTACCGGTGACCGCAGCCCAACCCAGCACGGGTGGAGCCGCGCCGGCCGCGCCGCCAATGACAATATTCTGCGGGGTGGCGCGTTTTAACCAGACGGTGTAAACAATCGCGTAGCCGATCAAAGACAAAAACGTCAGAATGGCAGTCAGCGAATTGACCCAAATCATCAGTATCGCCATGGAAAGTGCGCCCAGGGACAGGGCAAATATCAGCACATTGCCCTCGGTGAGTTTTCCAGTTGCCAATGGCCGGTTTTTGGTGCGCTTCATCTTTGCATCAATACGCCGGTCCAGCAGGTGATTGATCGCGGCGGCTGAGGATGCGGCCAGGCCGATGCCGAGTGTGCCGGCCAGCAAGGCGCTAAGCGGCGGCCATCCCGGAACCGCCAGGAACATACCCACGACGGCGGTAAATACAATCAACACCACCACGCGCGGTTTGCACAGTATCAGGTATTGGTGAAAGATCTTTGGCACGACTGCTAGTAATTCCTGACCGTGGTTTTGTTAAGTAAACCCAACAAAGTAGCCAGCAATAGTGCAGCCCCCGCATTGTGTGCTACCGCACTGGCCAGTGGCAGATAAAGCGCGACATTCAACACACCCAGTGTAAATTGGGTCATAACAAGCAGCAGCAACAATTGGCCTCCGCCCCTGAGTCGTGGCACTTTGAAAAGTCTGAAAGCCAGCAAAACCAGGACAAACAGCGTAATAACAGCGCCAATTCGGTGGCTTAAATGAATGGCGATCCGGGAGCGCTGATCCAGTAGCCCGCCTTCGTAATCAACGCCGATTTCCCGCCACAGCACGAAGCCTTCCTTGAAATCAGCCTCCGGCCACCATTGCCCGGTGCACATCGGTACATCCGGACAGGCCAGCGCCGCGTAGTTGGCACTGGTCCAGCCACCCAGTGCAATCTGGCTGGCCAATATGATAATTGCGGTAATAATTGCCGGTCGCATTTTGCGTATTTTAATATTGGGTTTATCTTCGACCTGCCGACCGCTGGAAAACATCAGCCAGAGAATAAGTGAGAAACTGGTCAAGCCGCCCAACAGATGGGCCATTACAATGATGGGTTTCAGTTTCAGGGTAACCGTCCACATACCCAGAGCGGCCTGGAATATGATCAGGATGACCAATGCCGTTGCGAGGAATCTGAATTGCCGGCTGGATTGCCCATCGGCTGTAGTACCGCGCCAGGTTATCCAGGCGATCGCAAAAATCAATAGCATCAGCGTACCTGCCAGGTAGCGGTGAACCATTTCACGCCAGGCTTTATTGGATTCGTATGGGCGTTCCGGAAAGGCCTGGTTCGCTGTTTCAATCTCGTGAGCCGCGTCCGGCCAGGTCAGCTGACCATAACAACCCGGCCAGTCCGGGCAACCCAGACCTGCGTGTGACAAACGCACCCAGGCACCCAATACGATGACACAAAAGGCGATAATTGCAGCAATCATCGCCAGTTTGTGAATGGTTCGATTCATTATTGCTCCTGGTCAGACCACTTCAGCAAGCGCTTGAGGTCTATGTGTATATCGTTGGGATCGGCGTCGGCTCCGTAGGCAAGTATTACATTGAGCATCGGGTCAAGTATATAGGTATGAACCGTGTTTGCCTGTGCAGAATCCTGCATCACTTTGTGGCTGATTGCATCCAGTGTAGTCAGCGCCTCGGCCTTTTCATCCGTGATCCAGATGAATTCGGAATAAATGGCTTCAAGTGCAGCACGCTGTGACGCTTCCGGATGGTCCTTGCTGAGTAAAACGACGGACAAATGTTCGCGATTCCGGCCCGCAGCCCTGTGAATCTGCCGCAATGATGTGACCTGCTCAACACATGCCTGATCACAGGGTTGCTCAAGCACATAAAGGATCGCCCATCTGCGGTCAATTTCCTCAGCTGCGTTGAGTGACAACGGTGTCGGTGGTTGTACCAGGTGGCCACGATTTTTTAAGCCGTCTGGCTGATATTGCCACCAGGAGGAACGCATCAACACCACCAGTATGACTGGACCCAGGAACAGGGCAAATATGCCCAACAGTGTAAATTGTTGACGCGACAGACTCATTATTGATCTTCCGTTGGCTTTCTGTAACCCATAAACACCCACAACACCAGGCTGACCAGGGCCAGCGCGAACCACTGAAATGCATAGCCCTTGTGACGACTGGAACTCAGATATACCGGTTTCCAGTTGCGGTCTTCAAAGCCGGCTTGCTCGGATTTCGATAACTGTACCACCCATTTCTCCAAAGGCAGGTTGAGCGATTGGGCAATATCGTGATGGTTCAGGTAAGTGACCAGTTGTGGCCATTCGTCCGCTTGCATTTTGTCAGCCGCACCCAGTATTCGTCCCGGAACCGGCAAAGTGTTGAGTATGCCCCGCAAAACGGTCTCATGCAGTGGTGTTGGCACGGCGGGCAGGGACTGGCGGTCGGGAGCCAGGGGCAGCCAGCCTCTGTTGACCAGGATGGTTGTGCCATCAAGTGTGTGGAACGGTGTGAAAACATGAACTCCGCCGCGGCCATGCCAGATTTGATTGTCCAACAGGATATGACGCCGGGGGTCGTAGTGACCGCTGACATCAATCCGTGCAAATCGATGCCCGCCAGCCAGAGCCTGTTTGAATGAAACAATGCTTGCAGATGAATGCTGTTGTTCAATTTCAGATTTATCTGCAGCACGATTTGTCTGCCAGATCCCCATGCTGAAAAATAATCCTGCCAATACCCACATGGTCAATGTCCCAAGCATGCCTGGCCGAAATGATCTTGATACTTTTAGCGCCATCTTTGCTTATAATCCTGCTTACACCAGTCCGCACAAAATCAGGGATACATACATGCTCGCAAAAGCCGTCATCGTTATTTTTCTATTAGTCATTTTATATTCTCTGGGCTCGTCATTTTACTTCATGGTCAAAGACAAACGTAAAGGTGACAGGGCCTTGAAACGTTTAACCTGGCGAATTGGGCTGTCCATATTCCTGCTGCTGCTTTTTTATGTCATGGTGCAGATGGGCTGGATAGAATTGTCAGGTGGTCCGGTTAATTATGGTGTCAGGGGATAGGCGCTTATTCATCAAATCAGAAGCTCTACAAACCGATAAAGCCCGCAAAACGCGGGCTTTGTCAGGTGTATCAGGCAAATTCTAATCTATAGTGCGTAGACAAAGATAAACAGACCCAGCCACACCACATCCACAAAATGCCAATACCAGGCTACGGCTTCAAAGGCGAAGTGGTTGTCGGGCTTGAAATGCCCCTTCATGGCTCTGAACATGATCACCGTCAGCATGATTGCACCGAGGGTGACATGCAGACCATGAAAACCGGTTAACATGAAAAATGTCGCACCATAAATACCGGAGCCCAGTGTCAGGCCCAGTTCCGTATAGGCTTCGTGATATTCCCCTGCCTGGAAATAGACAAATACAAAACCCAATGTGACCGTTGCTGCCAGCCACAAAACCAGCCATTTTCGGTTATTGATTTTCAAGGCGTGGTGGGCCAGTGTGACGGTCAAACCGGATGTCAGCAATATCAATGTGTTAATGAACGGCACACCGAATGCCGGAATGGTGCCGAACTCACCACCGATATTGGCCGGGCCATTGGTTGGCCACACCGACTTGTAGCCCTGCCACAGGAATTCATTGGTCGCAGCGCCCGTTCCTTCGCCACCCAACCACGGCACAGCGAGTGCGCGCACATAGAACAAGGTGCCAAAAAATACTGCGAAAAACATGACTTCCGAGTATATAAACCAGGACATGCCAATTCGAAATGAGCCATCTACCTGGGCGTTGTACATACCCGCTTCGCTTTCGCGGATGACGGTGCCAAACCAGCCAAACATCATGTAGATGAGGATTGCTAAACCGGCCCAGAACGTCCATTGCGCAGCTGATGAGCCATTCATCCAGTTGGCGGCACTGGCCAGCATGGTAATCAGTCCCAATGAACCCACGATAGGCCATTTGCTGCCGTGCGGGATGTAGTAAGAATCTTCAGCGTGTTGTGACATGGTGAGTTCTCATTTTTCCTGATTCATTAATGATGTGCGACATGGTCAGATGGTCCGTAACCTTGCCGGTAAAAAGTGTAGGACAGGGTAATGTCCTTAATATGCTCGGGTAAATCCGGTTTGATATAAAAATATACCGGCATCTCTTTGCTTTCGTTCGGGCCCAATGTCTGCTCGGTAAAACAGAAACACTCGGTTTTGACAAAATACAAACTGGCTTCGGCTGGTGCGACATTATAGGTTGCCTGGCCGGTGATCGTTTCACTGTCAGGATTTGATGCAATGTAAAAAGCTTTACTTGGCACGCCCAGATTGTATTCACCCAGCTTGTCAACGGCTTGAAATTTCCATGGCAATGATGAATTTGTAGTGGCATCAAAGCGAATATTCACAACCCTGTCGGAGGCGACCGCCTGGTCATTGTTTTCCGAAATCTGAATCGCCCGACCGCCCAGACCCGTGACCTGACAAAATACGTTGTACAGGGGCCACAGGGCGAAGCCAAAGCCAAACATACCCACGGCCACCAATATCAGGCGACGAGCTGTTTTGCGGTTTTTCTTTTGCCGGTTCAAATCAGCGCCCGATGACGGCGGAGCCAAAAAAAGTAGCAAAAATGGCCAGTGCGATAAAACCCAATACCCAGGCGGTTTTTACTGCCTGGGCGCGCTGGCGTTTTAGCTGTGCTGACTCAAGATCGTCGTTCATGTGCGCATTCCTAGTGCCTGACCATATCCTGGGTAACAACAGGCGGTGTGGTGAAGCTGTGGTAAGCAGGCGGAGATTCCAGTGTCCATTCCAGACCAATCGGGTTGTCCCAGACCTTGGCGGTGGCTTTTACTTTGCTTCTGAATACACAGTGCAAAATGACGCCGACAAAAATCAGCTGGGTGGCACCAAACGCAAATCCACCAATTGATGAAATCATGTTGAAATCAGCAAATTGTGGTGAATAGTCGGGGATTCTGCGGGGCATACCGGCAAGACCCAGATAGTGCTGCGGGAAAAACAATATGTTGACGGTAATGGCCGACAACCAGAAGTGAATCTTGCCCCACTTTTCAGAGTACATATTGCCGGTAAATTTGGGTATCCAGTAATAGGTGGCTGCCATCAGCGCAAATATTGATCCGGGAACCAGTACATAGTGGAAATGAGCGACCACAAAATAGGTGTCGTGATACTGGAAGTCAGCCGCAGTAATGGCCAGCATCAGACCGGACAAGCCGCCGATGGTAAACAATACGACAAAGCCAATTGCGAACAGCATCGGGGTTTCGAATGTCATCGAGCCCTTCCACATGGTGCTGACCCAGTTAAACACCTTGACGCCCGTAGGTACGGAAATCAGCATGGTCGCGTACATGAAGAACAGTTCGCCCTGTAATGGCATACCGACCGTAAACATGTGATGCGCCCAGACGATAAAGGACAAAAAGGCGATAGTTGCTGTCGCATAAACCATTGAGGCGTAGCCAAATAACGGCTTACGCGAGAAGGTTGGAAGGATTTCCGAAATTACGCCGAAGGCCGGTAATATCAGGATATAGACTTCCGGGTGTCCGAAGAACCAGAAAATATGCTGGAACATAACCGGATCACCACCGCCGGCAGCATTGAAAAAGTTGGTGGCAAAGAAGTGGTCGGTCAATAACATTGTTACCGCACCGGCCAGTACCGGCATGACTGCAATCAGCAGGAATGCAGTGATCAGCCAGGTCCAGACAAACATCGGCATACGCAGCAGGGTCATGCCAGGTGCACGCATATTAAAGATGGTGGCAATAATATTGATCGAGCCCATAATGGAAGATACACCCATCATGTGAATTGCAAATACCACAAATGCAAAACTGGTGCCGGTTTGCAGTACCAATGGCGGGTATAAAGTCCAGCCCGCAGCGGGCCCGCCGGAGTCCATGAACAGGGTGGATAACAACATGGTGAATGCGAACGGCAGAATCCAGAAACTCCAGTTATTCATGCGTGGCAAGGCCATATCCGGTGCGCCGACCATCATCGGAATTAACCAGTTCGCAAAGCCGACCCAGGCAGGCATGACCGCACCAAATACCATGACCAATGCATGCATGGTGGTCATTTGGTTAAAGAAATCAGGTTCGACCAATTGTAATCCGGGCATGAATAACTCTGCCCGGATAACCATCGCCATGGCGCCACCGATCATGAACATCGTCAATGAAAAAACCAGGTATAAAGTTGAGACGTGGCACAATCGCTAGAA
>PVMS01074812.1_pt1 | contig 10316 bp, 10 predicted proteins | sample 1853461 | NCBI WGS metagenome assembly PVMS01 (sample SAMN08582032, study PRJNA380276) | Marine sediment metagenome, whole genome shotgun sequencing project. | isolation source: ocean sediment barecode stripped | collected 2017
AACCCGGCGCGATTGGTGAAGTCCCGTGCGTGGCCTTCGAGGTCGGCCAGGTTGGCTTCGAGGCTCATCGGCTGCGGCCAGTCCCAGTCTTCGAAACCCGGAGTCGAGCGAATGTGATCGAGGCTCGACATCCAGGCGGTGGTCGCGTTCGTTGTGCTCGGGCCCGAGCGGCTCCAGGCGGAACCCGTGGCCCTGGAAGTGTGCCGGGACGTTGAACTCGTCGGGGACGAACGACACAGCCATCCGCCCAATCTACCGAGTCAACGCTCATTTCCTACCGGTCGGGCAGAGGCCGTTCCGGCCCACTCGGCGACGTGCCCAGCGATCAGATCGGATGTGATACAGGCTCGGGAGGCCTTGGCGGTGATGGGCGTGGTCTTCGACTACTTGCTGAAGTCGCCGTCCGCCACCAGGGTGAAGTCGAGGCCCGAATTGGTCTTCTCGTTGTGCTCTCGAGATCCCACGATCACCAGGTCGTTGCCGCTGCCGGGAGTGGGTGGGAGGCTATCCGCCGCCACCACATTGGAGGGACTACCCGACCCTTGGATCCCACGCAGCGTGAGCGTCACCACGTTACGGAATCCCGAGACTGGGGCATCATCGGGTGGTGGAAACTTTGCCGTCGTTGCTGCCTCCGCGACGATGTCGAACTCGAACGCGTTCTGAATCGTAGCGCTGTGGATAGTTCCTACGATCGTGTTGTCATTTGATTCGTCACCGATGAACGGCGGTCCTCTGTCGGGATTATCGAGGTATTCACGAATCGCCCCGGAGATGAGGTAGCCGCCCGCGACACCGTCCATGTGGTCACGGGTCGACGTGAAGGTGATGTGATTACGACTGGCCCCTGCAATGCGGGAGGGGTCAGGATTCAATCCTCCCCCGCCGCGGTTCTCCACGAACATGCCAAACCGTGCGTACTGGATGAAGTTGTCGCTGCTATCCACAGAAACGACGTTGTCGTCACCAGATGACCCGCCCACAATGAGGATGCCGTTGAAGGCGACGCGCATGATTCGGTTCGCCTGAAAGCGTGCCGTGATGGTGGATCCGCTTGTGAAGTTGTTGCCCGAACCACCGGGTCTCGCCACCACGCCCATGAGCCCGTCCAGAACGAAATTGCGCGCAATTGTGCCACTCACGTCCTCGCCAGAGTCTGAGCGAACCCGCACTCCGATTGTCGTTCGCTCAACCACGTTGCCGGTGACCGTGCCCCGGCTCGTTATCTCAATACCGGGACGGCCGGAGAAAGGACCGGAGCCGGCGGGATCGACACAACCGCGTACCTACAAGTCGCGAACAGTGCCCTTGTCGCCAAGAACCACAACACCGAGGCCGAACGTGTCGACGGAGAGGAGCGACGCATCGATGGTCGCTGGATCTCCGGTCCATACCGGCGCCCCGAGCGCATCGGCGTCGGGGAGGCCATGTGCGCCCGCTGAGAGACTTGCCGGTCCTCTCAGATCGACACCGTCGGCGAGGTCGAGTCTTCCGTCATGTGGTGCAGTCGGATCGAGGGCAGGATCGAGAACGTATTCACCAGAAGCGACGTTCACAATGGCCCCAGGCACAGCCACAGCAGCGTAAAGCTCCGCCACGCTGTCCACGGTGAAGACAACCGGATCGTCGTTGCCTGCAGCGGCTGGGCCGACCACAACGCCCAGTACCAGTACCGCCCCCGCCAACAGAATCAGAAGGCGCCGCATGTCGGTCCCGCTGCCGTCGGAGGTCGAGGTTGGGTCACCGCTGCTGTTGCGCGCGACAAAGCCAACCACCAGGAACGCCGCACCTGCTGTGAGTCTTTGCATCGTTTGGTGCCTTCCGTAGGGGACGGCGGTGTTCGCCGCTCATCAGTCTTCCGTCGCCGCCACCCACACCGCCGCGTCGAGATCGAAATCGTCGTTCGGCCTTGTTGCTCCGACTGCCACCACGCCGAGGCCTCCGCTGGTCACGCTGGTCATCTCCGCGGCGTTGAAGAGCGACTCGTCGTGAGGGACTCTGGCCCAGGTGATCCCATCAGCTGACGTCCATATCACCGCATCCGGAACGAAAAACCTATATGCGCCAGCCGCAACCAGGCCGGGCCCCCCGACGGTCACGCTGCTCATCTCCCTTGCGCCAAAGACCGCCTCGTCGTGAGGAACCCGGGCCCAGGTGAGCCGATCGGGAGAGGTCCACACGTCCGCATCCCCACCCGCACGGCCCACTGCCACGAGGCCGGAGGGTCCTGCAGTCACGCTGCTCATCGACTGGATACCCGTTTGGCCGAAGACCGCCTCGTCGTTGGGAACCCGGGACCAGGTGACCCCATCGGGAGAGGTCCACACCGCCGCGTACGTCCAGCCGTTGCCCGTCGCTTCCTCTCCGACCGCTACCAGGCCCGGGCCTCCGGCGGTCACGCTGTTCATCGTCAGCTGGTTCCCCTCTCCACCGAAAACCGCAGGGTCGTGGGGGACCCGGGACCAGGTGATCCCATCAGGAGAGGTCCACACCACCGCAACGTCCTCATCTCCGGCCGTCCCGACCGCTACTAGGCCTGGGCCTCCAGCGGTCACGCTCTTGATCCACCCACCAGGGAAGACCGCGGCATCGTGAGGAACGCGGGACCAGGTGACGCCATCGACAGACGTCCATACCGCCGCAACGTGATCTTCGGCCGACCCGACCGCCACCAGGCCAGGGCCTCCGGCGGTCACGCTCCACAACACCTCGTTCCGTTCTCCGCCGAAGACCTCCGGGTCGTGGGGGATCCGGGACCAGGTGATCCCATCGGGAGAGGTCCACACCGCCGCCCGGTGATCGACTCCTTCCAATTCATCCCAGCCCACCGCCACCAGGCCGGGGCCTCCAGCGGTCACGCTCATCATCCCCTGGCCACCCTCTCCCCCAAAGACCGCCTCGTCGTTGGGAACCCGCGCCCATGCAGATAGCGATTGAGGCTCGGACGGGAGTGTTGTCGCCACCGGCGCCTCGGTTCCGATCACCTGCAGCAGCAACGCCGCCCCACCCATGAGAACCAACACCGCTGCCGCCGCCGCCAGCACGACACTCCATCGCCGGCGCGGTCGAGGTTCCGCCTGCTGTGGCAGGGGGCCAATGGGCCGAACCGGCTCGGTGCCAAAACGCCGCTCCATGATCTCGTCGAGCGTCAACGGCCGCTCATCGGAATGGACTTCCCGCGCGTAATCGCGGATTTGAGTCGCAAGGTCCACGCTCATAGCTCCACCCCCAAACCTCGTCGAAGTTTTTCCATCGCCCGCTCCACGTGTTTCTGCACGGTGCCCTTCGAAACCCCCAGCATCGAGGCCACCTCGGTCATGGACCACTCGTGGCCATACACCAGATACACGGAGACCCGTTGCTGCTCGGGCAGTCCTACGAGCGCAGCGGGCAGTCCCGGCTCGACCCAGGGGAGCTTCTGGAGCGGCACGTCGGGCAGGTTCACCCGGCCCCAGGCACGCAGTTTCTTGCCGTGATTGAGCCCCACCCGGTAGAGGTATCCACCAGGATTGTCCGCCTCGCGGACTCGGTCCCAGTGCTCCCAGCCATAAGCCAACGCCTCGGCGGCTGCCTCCCGGCCGTACTCCGTTCCCAATGCCGCCGTCAACGCATACCGCAGCTTGCTCTCCATGTGCGAAACGAACTCCGTGAATGCATCCGTCTTCGTGTCGTCGCCCAACACTCGTTCCTCCACGCTTATCACCCTATAGGGCGATAGGGGAGGCGATCGTAAGACAAGAAATCGGACCGTGATCAACATGAAGCGGGTCGACTCCTCGAAGCCCGCCGAGCTCTCATGGAAACGCTGGGCACGGAGATTCGCCCCGACCTGATCCGCCGGCGCCTCCCGCTAGTGGCAGCAGAGTCGTTCTGTGGGCAAACGAGCAGACAGGCGGGGAAGAGACCGACCTCGTGGTCGGCTGCGAGATCGATCGGCTGTCGCCATGCTCCAGCGGATCTCCTGCGCCCGGCGCGACCGAATCTTGGTGACGGTGTGGGACCTGTATCGCCGCAGCGTGGCGAGCACGATGACGGTGTCAGTGAAGGCCACGGCGGAAGAGACAGCGACGATGGTCACGTCAGGATGCTGCTGTGGTGCCGACACAGGCACCGCGGCTGATGCGGGCCGGAATCATGCCGGATCATCTCTCGGTAGGGTGGTGGGGACCGGGGAGGCCGCGCGTGACAGAGTCGCAGTCGAACGATAGGAGCCCGCTGGGGCCGTCCGTGGTTGAGCCGATCGAGCGGACGATCCGACCAAAGCTCAAGAAGAGGTTCTACGAGGTGGAGCTTCGCCGTCTCCAGCAGGAGCTCGTCAAGCTTCAGGAGTCTCTCGTCGAGGACGGCTTGAAGGTCGTCGTCGTGTTCGAGGGGCGGGACGCGGCGGGGAAGGGTGGTGTGATCAAACGCATCACCGAGAGGCTCAATCCTCGAATCGCCCGGGTGACCGCCCTCGGCACGCCCACAGAGCGAGAGAAGACGCAGTGGTGGTTCCAGCGCTACGCCGCCCAGCTGCCTGCAGTGGGCGAGATGGTGTTGTTCGACCGGTCCTGGTACAACCGGGCTCTCGTTGAACCGGTGATGGGCTTCTGCACCGATGACGAGTACCGGGAGTTCCTGCGCTCGTGTCCAGAGTTCGAGCGCATGGTCGTGCGCTCCGGGATCATCCTCATCAAGTACTGGTTCTCGGTGAGTGATGAAGAGCAGGAGCGGCGCTTCCGCGCTCGCATCGGCGACCCGACGAAGCGATGGAAGCTGAGCGACATGGATCTCGCGTCGCGTGCCAGGTGGGTCAAGTACTCACGAGCGAAGGACATCATGTTCGACCACACCGACATCAAACAGGCGCCGTGGTACGTTGTGGACGCCGACGACAAGAAGCGCGCCAGGCTCAACTGCATCAGCCACCTGCTCAGCGTCATCCCCTATTCGGATCCACCGGAGACCGCCATCGAGCTTCCGCCCCGGCAAAGCGACGGTGCATACATCAGGCCTCCTATCGGCGAGCAGACATTCGTACCAGACAACTACTGATCGGGCCAGGCGACGCGGGTTCATCAATCCGCGCCGGTGTTCTCGACCCGCACGAGAACGTGGCCGCCATGGTGAGGGTGAGTAATCAGCCGGTACACGCTTTTGCCCACTGTCTCGGATTCGACGCCGGTGCGCCTCGTAGAGGTTGACGATCCGGTCGTCGAGCAGGGAGCCGCTCTCAGCTACGTGCCCCACGGCAGGGTCAGCTCCTGGGCCGACCCAACCGGTCGCGCTCCCGGTCCATCCGTGCCAGCTCCTCCGACCCCGGGATGACGATGTCCGGATCCGGGTTGAAGTCGAGATCCGGATTCCGATCTGCGTAGTCGACCGCGTTCAGGATCACTTTCATCGTGTTGAGGCGGGCCTTCGGCTTGCTGTTCGACCGGATGATCGTCCACGGCGCCGCTTCCGTCGATGTGCGCTCGAGCATCCGATGCTTCATCTCCGTGAAGTCGTTCCAGTATTCCTGGGCTTGTGTGTCGATCTCGCTGAGCTTCCACTGACGGAGAGGATCGCTGTGACGGCGAGCGAATCGTTTGGCCTGTGTCTCCTTCTCGACACTGAAATACAGCTTCACGAGAACGGTCCCCTGCCGAACCAGGTCCTTCTCGAACCCCACGACGCCCTTGAGGAAATCGCGATACTCGGCCTTGGTGCAGAACCCGAGCACGGACTCGACCAGCGCCCGGCTGTACCAAGAGCGATCGAAGAGAACGATCTCGCCGCCCGCGGGGAACTGGGTGACGTACCGCTGAAAGTACCACTGCGTCCGCTGCTGGTCGGTCGGTTTGCCGAGCGCCACGACCCTGGCCCGCTTGTCGTTCATGTATCGCGTCACCCTGCGGATCGCGCCACCCTTCCCTGCAGCGTCACGACCCTCGAAAAGGACGATCATCGGGATCTGCTCCGCCTCTAGGTGACGCTGCAACGTGAGCAGCTCCACCTGAAACGGCTGGAGCGGCTCGTCCTTGGCGAGCAAAGCCTCGAGCTTGTCGCGTTCCCGCGCGAACTCCCCGACCTGCTCGCGCAGAACCTCGACCTCGGATGGTTCCGCTGCCGGATCGCGGGGACGATCCGGCTCCGGTTCAAGCTGCTCTGCGCCCACCTGTGCCCTCATTCTCCGGAACCTCCGAGTCCAGCCTATTCCTCTGCACCCCACCGCACAACGCGTATCCTTTCACGACTCCGGCAGTGTTCCCACCGCTTGTCTCGTGTCGCGGTTCCGGACCCCGGTCACAATCCCGGCGTCGATCTTCGATCCCTTCTCGATGATCCGCCGGACGATCATCGGCCGCCAATCTCGACACGATCGCCGCGGCACGCCGTCGGTCATGCGGTAGTCATCCGACTCGACGAGGCCCGGCTGCACCACACACGGGCGAATCGCACGAAACGGCGAAGATTCGTCCGAGGCGAGCCTCGCCGGTCAGGCCAGCCCGGGGCTGGTGGTTCCGCCGCGAGCCTGCCAGAACTCGTTGATGGCGTTCTGGATTCGGACGTACCAGATAATGTTCCCGATCAGCGGCAGCAGGAACCACAGGCCCCACAGGGTGGTGATCCGCGGCTGCTCACCGGCCTCCACGTACATCTGCTCGACCTCGTTGGCCATGAGGAACATGGTGACCGGAACGAAGAACATGGTGAACAACAGGTAGGCAACCCCGCCGAGACCGTCGCGCCGGTAGTTCTTCAGCTCCTCGCCGTTGAGGTACGACCAGACCCACGTCCATATACCGAACGTCACGATGGCAACCAGGATCGTGAGCCCGACCGAACGGGGCTTGCCGATCGGGCCGACGGCCGGCTCGGGCGCAGGTTGTTCCGAAGGTGGCGGTACAGAGGGCTCGGTCACGTTCCCAGTATCGCACCACCAGATCGAGATGCCCATCGGCACCCCAGTCACCACCCCCCGCTCCTGAACGGCACACCTGTGGGCTAGGTCCGCTTGACTTGGGTGAGCCGACGGGAGGTATCCATGGAGTACCAGGTTCGCCGCTACCAAATCGGCCCGGGCAGACTCGACGAGTTCATCGAGGCGTGGAAGTCCGGTGTGGTGCCGCTGCGGCGGCAGTTCGGGTCCCGGTTCCATGGTGCCTGGTCGATCGCGGAGTCGAACGAGTTCGTGTGGGTGATCAGTCACGACGGCGAGGAAGGCTTCGCCACCGCCGACGCCACGTACTACGAATCGGAGGATCGTAGGTTGCTCTCACCCGATCCAGCGGTCCAGGTCGTCGGTAGCAATCAAGACATCGCCGAACGGGTTCTCTGACGGCCCCTGAGGATTCGCCATCTCGATGCCCGAATTTCGCGACCCGAGCCACGTCAGGACTGGCACCCTTCTAGCCTCCACCTGCATGAGACCCCGTCCCGCACCCTGCTCGATCATCGTCATCAAGGTGGGCTCGTCCAGCCTGGCCGCCGCCGGCGGCGGGCTGGACGAGGAAGCCGTGGATCACGTGGTATCCCAGGTGGAGGCGGTTTGGGGCCAGGGCCACCCGACAGTCCTTGTCACCTCGGGGGCAGTGGCCGCCGGGCTGCCTGTCATGGGCAACGCCGAGCGGCCAGGGGACCTTGCCGGTCTCCAGGTAGCGGCCGCCGTGGGCCAGGGACGGCTCATGGAGCGCTACGCCACCCAATTCGGAGCGCGGGACAGGGTGGTGGGCCAGGTGTTGCTCACTCGCGATGTGCTTGCCCGACGAGAGCAGTACTTGCACGCCCGGGAGGCCCTACAGCGCATGCTTGGCCTGGGCATCGTGCCCATCGTCAACGAGAACGATACGGTGGTAGTCGACGAGCTCAAGCTAGGTGACAACGATCGCCTCGCTGCCATTGTGGCTCACCTCGTTTCGGCAGGAATGCTGATCATCCTCACCGATACTGCCGGCCTCTATTCGGATGACCCCCGCCTCACCGACGAAGCCGAGCTGCTCACCGTGGTCCGCCACACCGACGAGATCCTGGACCAGTTGGAGCGCCGTTCGGGATCGGGTGCTCTCGGGTCGGGCGGGGTCGCAACCAAGATCAGCGCCGCTCGGATGGCTGCCTGGTCGGGCATCCCGACGGTGATCGCCGCTGCCTTCGACGAGACCGCAGCTCTCGCCGCCGTTTCCGGGGAGGATGTCGGCACCTGGATCAAGCCCCATGACTCGAAGCTCACCGCCAAGAAACTCTGGATCGCGTTCGGCCTTCGCGCCGGAGGCCGCCTCATGATCGATGCAGGAGCGGTGGCGGCGCTCACGGAGCGCGGAGGCTCGTTGCTGGCGGCCGGGGTCACCAACGTAGATGGCGAGTTCGCCGCCGGATCGGCCGTCGAAGTCATAACCGGCGACGGGGCCCTCGTGGGCAAGGGGCTGGCCGGATTGTCTGCCACCGAGCTGCGGGCTGCGCTCGGCAGCCATAGCTCGCAAGCCGGAGGAGAGGCCATCCACCGAGACGACCTGGTGGTGCTGGCGTAGCGCCGCTGGTTGCCCGAGCGGCCCTCGCTCCGATAACGTTCGGGCATGGAACCACTGGACAAGCTCATCCCGGGAATGCCCATCGTCTACGGGGGGGACCGAGTGACGCACGTCGACGAGACGCTGGCGGCCGCCTTCGCTCCCGGCGACAAGCTCATCGTGGTCCAGTCCAGCGGCGACCTTCTCCACATCGAGCGCGCCACGTGGGACATTGCTCGCCAGGCCATGGATGGAGCGACAGCCGCCTTCGATCAGATGGGCGAAGTTAGCGACGATGAGATCTCGCGGTTCTACGAGGCCTTTGCCGCCCGCCTCCAAGACGATGCCACGTTCGCTCCCATCGCCGAGGCCAACGCAGCCGACGTTGCCAGCTCTAGGGCCGCCGGTCGATCGACCACCCGGTTGGTGCTCTCCGAAGAGATGCGCTCGGGAATGATCGACGGGTTGCGCACCTGGTCAGAAGCCGCAAGCGGCCGAGGTCACGTTGTCGAAACGGTGTCGCATCAGGGGTGGCGAGTCGAACTGGTTCGGGCCGGTCTGGGGGTGGTGGGCTTCGTGTTCGAAGGCCGCCCCAATGTCTTCGCCGACGCCACCGGCGTCCTCCGCTCCGGCAACACGGTGGTGTTCCGTATCGGCTCGGCTGCACTGGGAACCGCCAGGGCCATCGTCGCCGCCGCTCTTGAGCCTGCTTTGGCCGAGGCAGGTATGCACCCAAGCTCCGTGTCGTTGGTCGACAGCCCGGCTCGAGCCGCGGGGTGGGCGCTGTTCGCCGACACCCGTCTCGCCCTTGCGGTAGCCCGGGGATCGGGGAAGGCCGTGGCGCAACTGGGCGCCGTGGCCCGACAGTCAGGGATTCCGGTGAGCCTGCACGGTACCGGAGGTGCCTGGATCGTGGCCTCGGAGCACGCCGACGCCGACGCCTTCGGGTCGGCGGTGTTCCATTCGCTCGATCGCAAGGTGTGCAACACCCTCAACACCTGTTGCATCGCCGAGTCGCGCCCCGATCTGGTCCCCGTCTTCCTGGACGCGCTCGATCGCGCCGCCAAGCGCCGCGGGGCCCCGGCCAAGCTCCATGTGGCCAGGGGCGACGAGGCCCACATACCGCCCGAGTGGTTCGAGCCGGCACCCATCGCCCGCTCCGAGGGCATCGTTACCGAGTCCCGGACTGAGATCCTTGACGGCGATCTCCTCGGCGAGGAATGGGAGTGGGAGGACAGCCCGGAGGTCACGCTCAAGATCGTCCCCGACGTGGCCACCGCGGTGGAGCTGTTCAACAGCCAGAGCCCACGTTTTGTGGCCAGCCTGGTCTCGTCCGATCTCGCCGAGCATGACCGCTTCTGGGACACGATCGACGCCCCTTTCGTCGGTAATGGCTTTACCCGATGGGTAGACGGTCAATACGCCCTCGACCGCCCCGAGCTGGGCCTGTCCAGCTGGCAGTTCGGTCGACTCTTCGGACGGGGCGGGGTCTTATCCGGCGACTCGATGTTCTCGATCCGAACCCGATCCGTCCAGGAGAACCCCGACATCGGTCGCTAGGTCGGCGGTATCAGTCGGGTGTGTCGCCGCGACGCCTACACCAGCAGCGGAACTGGCACTCCGATCTCGGTGACCGCTCGGAGGGTGCTTCCCGATCGCAGGCCCGGCGTCTACACACTGCAGAACAGCACCAAGTTCCAGTTTGCGGCGTACTTTCCGACAAGGATGTCGCTGGTAACCGAGCGGCTCGATCCCGGCGACAGCCCGGATGTTTTCAACTACAACGAATATCGTGTGCAAGCGACAACCGGCGGCACCGTCTTGTCCGACCCGCTCATCACACCAACG
>PVMS01004109.1_pt1 | contig 10315 bp, 6 predicted proteins | sample 1853461 | NCBI WGS metagenome assembly PVMS01 (sample SAMN08582032, study PRJNA380276) | Marine sediment metagenome, whole genome shotgun sequencing project. | isolation source: ocean sediment barecode stripped | collected 2017
CACGATGACAGGCGCGCCGGCGGCGGCGTCAACCGTGGATACGGTCCGTGACGTGCTCGTCAGGTCTTTCCCCGCTGCCATCGCCCTGCTGGCGCTCGCCGCGTGCGAGGGCTCGGGCGGCGGCTCGGCGGGCGGCGCCTCCGATGGCGGTGGTTCCGTGTCGACCGGAGATACCGGCGCAGGCGATACCGCTGGTGACCCGGCCGCGACCGAACCGATCTTCGCCCCCGTGAGCGACGGGTCGACCGACACCGCCGGCGCTGCCCCGGCGACCGCCTCGATCGCATCGACGACCAGTCCGTCCACGACGACCGGCACGATCACGACGACCACCACTTCCACCACGTCCACGACGTCCACGTCCACGACCAGCACGACCACGCTTCCGGTGATCCCCGACGCGGTCGGCCCGATCGATCTGGGCGCCGAGGTGGTCGGACTGGGCCGCTCCACCGGGGGTCTACCGATCATCGCCGAGCGCTACGGCGATCCCGGCGGACGGCGGGTGCTCGTCATCGGGGTGATCCACGGCGACGAGGACGACGGCGTCGCGATCGTCGACGAGCTGCGCGATCGCGAGGTACCGGGCGGGGTCGAACTGTGGCTCGTCGAGTCGATGAACCCCGACGGCCGGGAGGCGCAGGACCGGCACAACGGCAATGAGGTCGACCTCAACCGCAACTTCCCCTACAAGTGGGGGCCGATCGGAGTACCGGGTGATCCGCAGTACGCCGGCACCGGGCCGGCGAGCGAACCCGAGACCCAGGCGATGGTCAACTTCATCGCCCAACTGCAGCCCGACATCGCGATCTGGTACCACCAGGACCTCTACGTCATCAATCCGTCGTCCGGGCGCGAGGGCGCTGTCCGGCAGCGTTACGCCGAGCTGACCGGACTCCCGATGGGGCAGATCACCGGCGGCACCTACACCGGCATCGCCGCGACCTGGGCGCGCGACGAACTCACCTCCCACGACGGTGTCGCCTTCATCGTCGAACTCGGCCCGACCCTCTCCCCCGCCGAAGCCGACGCCCACGCCACCGCCGTCCTCACCCTCGCCACCGACCCCCTCTGACCGTCCCGCCGCCCCTCTGACCCCACCCATAACCATCCCCAGAAACTTGTGCGCAAGGTCGCGCACAGCGGGAAGATCCGCACACAGAACGCGGCCCTCTCCGAAACTTGTGCGCAGGATCGCGCTCAGCGGGAAGATCCGCACACAGAACACGGTCGGGTTTCCGCATTCGGCCCGCCACCGCCCACTGTCCGATAGTGATCGACGAGGCACTCCTGCAACTGTGCGCCTCCCAGTACGGCGTGATCGCCAACCGTCAGCTGACCGACGACCTGCAGATGAGCAGCTCAGGGATCCACCGCACCAAGGCCTCGGGTCTGCTCGTACCGGTCACCTCGAAGGTGATGCGGATCGCGTCGAGTCGGGAGTCCTTCCTCATGCGTTGCAACGCGCTGCAGCTGCACACCGAAGCGCGGGGCTTCCTGAGCGGACCGACAGCGGGGAGACTCCGCGGCTTACGAGCGATGCCAACCAGGTCGATCCACTACACCGTCCCTGAGGACGCGCACCTCGGATTCCCGACCTGGGTCTCCCTCCATCGCTCACGGTGGTTCAGCGCTGCCGACGATCGCGAACCCCTCGATGACGGACTCCTCGTCGCCGTTGCCGAGCGGATGCTGTTCGCGCTCGGCGCCGAGTTCAACCAGCATCGCTTCGAACGCTCCGCCGAGGACGCCTGGCACCTCGGACTCACCAGCCCCGCGGAGATGGCCATCTATCTCGAGCGCCATCGGTGCCGGGGCAAGGACGGGGTCAGCCGCGTGGAGCGCTGGCTCGAACACGCGCTCGCGCAGTACCGTCCGGCGCAATCGGGCCTCGAGCGCGAGCTGATCCAATCACTCGCCGGCGCGGGACTTCCGACTCCCGCCCGCCAGCATCCGCTCGTGCTCCAATCCGGCGAGACGATCCACCTCGACATCGCATGGCCGGCGATCCGCCTCGCCATCGAGCCCGGAGCGAGTTGGTGGCACGGCGGTGACGATGGACAGCGCCGTGACCAGACCCGCGACCGGGCATGCGGTGAGCTCGGGTGGCTCGTGATCCGTCTCGACGAGAGATTGCGTGACGACATCGCGGCCACGACCCGCCAGATCCGCCGGATTCACCAGCGCCGCACGCTGGATGTGAGCTGACACGGGGCCACACACCCGTTCTGTGTGCGGATCTTCCCGCTGAGCGCGACCCTGCGCACAAGTTTCGGAGAGAGGCGCGTTCTGTGTGCGGATCTTCACGCTGAGCGCGATCCTGCGCACAAGTTTCGGAGAGAGGCGGCGGCAGGGGGGGGGACATCAGAGGAAGGTGGCGAAGGTTTCGAGGGGTTCGCGGGTGGTCTCGAGGGCGTTGAGGGGGTGGTCCTGGTCGGCGTGGCCGAGCGCGACGCCGCAGAAGATGCGCTGCTCGTCGGGTGCTCCGACGAATTCGCTCACCGCCTGTTCGTAGACGGCCCAGGCCTCCTGGGGGCAGGTGTCGATCCCCGCCTCCTGGGCGAGCAGCATGAAGGTCTGTAGGAACATGCCGAGGTCGGACCACTGCGGGCTGCCCATCTGACGCTCGATGAAACAGAAGATTGCCGCCGGCGCCCCGAAGAAATCGAGGTTCTCGGCGAACTGGGCGAGGCGGCCGGCCTTGTCGTCGCGGCCGATGCCGAGCAGCGCGTACATGTCCTCGCCGACCTTGAACCGCGACGTGCGGTACGGCTCGGTCAGCTTCTTCGGATAGATGTCGTACGCAGGGGGTTCGATATCGCGGTCGGCTATGAACGCGCGGAATCGGGCCATCGCGTCACCGTTGACCACGTACACGCGCCAGGGCTGCACATTGCCGCCCGACGGGGCCCGCGCCGCCGTGGTGAGCAGCTCGGCGATCACAGAGTCGTCGACCGGTGTCGGCAGGAAGGCGCGGATCGACTTACGTCGCCGGACGGCCTCTGTCACGTTCATCGTTGCATCGAACCCTTCATGTCAGTCTTGTCGACTACCGCGCGCTGCCCTTCACGCTCCCGAACAGGGAGGCACCGTTCTGGTTACCGACGACGCAGATCACCTGGCGATCGTCCTCCTTGTCCCAGCTGGTCAGCGTCGGCACGATCCAGGAGTAGAACAGCGACGAGTCGAAGGCGCCGACCCCCACATACGGCTCGAACAGGGTGAGGCACTCGGCTTGCGAGAAACGCTCGAGTTCCTCGAAGCCCGGGTAGAGGTCGGACGCTCCCTCCGGATCGGGCGGCTCGTAATCGACGACCGCGAAGATCTCGTGGGTGTGCTCGACATCGCATGGCACCGTCGGCAGTGAGGTCACCTCGGGGCCGGTCTCGGGTGGGAAGTCGAGACAGTTGCCCACCTGTTCATCGCCGAGTTTGATCACCGGGTCGCCATCGTCACCACCCGAACACGACACCGCAGCGAGGCACACCGCAGTGGCCGCGACGACGCGAACGAGGGGAGAAAGCGCAGGTAGTGGGATGTGCGTGAATGTAGCCGAACGAGCGCGACCGCTCGCCCTCGCGACGGGACATCAAGTAGTCTTGCCGCCCAGAGCGAAGGGGCGTACGCGAGGGAGGTCGTCGACATGCTGGAGCTGATCGACGAGAGCCTCGAACTCTTTTTGCGTGCGTCCGTGCCGCTCAGCGCGACCGACGTCGACATCTCGTTCGAGGCGCCCGATCGTGAATGGAGTGCCAAGCTCACCCGGCCGACCGTCAACCTGTTCCTGTGGGACATCCGCCGCTCGGCGACGAGGTCGCGCAGCGGGATGCGGACGGTCGAACGCGATGGTGAGGTCGTGCACCAGCCCGCCAACCCGGTCGTCGAGCTGCGATACGTCATCACCGCGTGGACCACCGATCACGGCGACGAACGAGCGCTACTGTCCGGCCTCGTGCGCTCGCTGTTGGCGGCGCAGGCGATCCCGGCCGAGTACCTGTCCCTGGCGCTCGACGGCCTCGACCCGCCGAGCCTCGTGATGGCCCGCGCCGGCGAGGATCACATGGACGTGTTCAAGGCGCTCGAGGGCCAGGTCAAGCCGGGACTCAACGTCGTGCTCTCGACCGAGTTCGACACCGGTGAGTTCCTCCCCGCCGGTCCCCCGGTCGGACGGATCGAGATCGCCGCGAACCGCATCGGCACGAACGGGTTCGAGCGCGTTCGTCGCGTCGCCGGCGAGGTCGTCGATGCCGAATCGCTCGGCGCGATCGGCGCTGTCGCCCGCTCGCCCGGCGACGCCACCCACGTCAACGCCGCCGGACAGTTCCTGTTGCGCGCGGGCGAGGGCGACGAGATCGTCATCGAGACCGAACCCCCGCTCGCCGCGATCGTTCCGGCCGCCGGCGGGGTCAGGGTCGGTTGAACCGATGAAGACCGACCTCCAGATCTCGCACCTCAGCGTCCGGCCCGGTGGCCAGGGGCGGGTTTCGATCGAGGTCACCAACACGGTCGACGTCATCGACGGAGTCACCGCCATCGTCGACGGGATAGACCCAGACTGGATCAAGCTCGAACGACCGATCGTCAGCCTGTTTCCCGATGCCACCGACCGCGTCACCCTGCTGTTCGACATCCCGCGGACCTGCCCGGCCGGCGACTACCTCGTCATCGTGCGGATCGTGTCGACGATCGACCCCGGACGCCAGTCGGTCCACGACTTCTGGCTGACCGTCGAGACGATCGTCGACCATCAGGTGAAGATGCACCCGTCGATCGTCACCGGTGGTGCCTCGGCGCTGCTCACGGCGACCATCATCAACACGGGTAACGCCTCGTCGAGCATCCGCGTCACAGCGGTCGAGCCGACCCGCGAGATCGACTGTCGGGCCGATCCGGCCGAGTTCGTCGTGCCACAGGACCACGAGGCACTCGTCGACATCGAACTCCGCGGACCACGCCCCTGGTTCGGTCAGCCGGTGCCGCGCACGATCACGATCACCGCCGAGGCCGACGGCGTCGTCGTCGAGGAACTGGCGACGTTCAACCAGAAACCGAAGATCCCGAGGGGCCTGATCACCGCGCTGATCCTCGCCGCGATCATCCTCCTCTGGGCCCTGATCTTCTGGTGGGTCGTCGCCGCGCTCCGCGCCACCGAGGACCCGACGAAGCAGATCGCCTGCGGCACGGGCAACGAGGCGAGCATCTACGCCTGTCCCGACTTCATGACCGGCAAGCCCTTCATCCCGCTGTCGGAGATCGCCGCGTCGTTCAACGGCACGGCCACCGCCACCACGACCGGCGAGGGAATCCCGCGACTCACGGTCGAGGCGTTCCGCGTCGTCCGGGGCGAAACGGTCGACGAGGGCTCGGCCGCCACCGACGACGAAGGACTGTACGAACTCGAGGCGCTGCTCCCCGGCCAGTACAAGCTGAGATTCGGCGGTGAGGGCTACGACAACGTCTGGTACCCCGACAAGACGACCGAGGAGGAGGCGCAGGTGCTGCGGCTCGACTCGCTCGAGGACATGGGCGACATCGACGTGCGTCTCCAAGGACAGCCGGGGCGTCTGGTCGGCCAGATCGACCTGCCCGCGGACTCGCCACCCGGCACCCCACTCACCGTGACCGTCAAGCAGATCCCCGACCGAGCGGATGGCCAGGTGAGCGACGATCCTGCCGTGCAGCCGTTCGAGGAGACGATCACCACGACCGACGGAACGATCGACGTCGACGGACTGCCGACGCCGGCGACCTATCAGATCACCGTCGAGGGCCCCGGATTCCAGACCCAGCAGTTCGAACAGACATTGTCCGGAGGAGAGGCGACCGTGCTCAACACCGTCAGCCTCGGCGCCGCCGGCGGCTCGATCAGCGGGGCCGTGGTCGATTCCGGCGGCAATCGCCTCGGCGGCGTCGATGTCACCGCCCGGGCCGGCGACATCGAGGTGCGCGCCACCACGCCGACCGCCGGCGACGTCGGCGCGTACAGCCTGATCGACCTCTCCACACCACAGACCTACGTCCTCACGTTCGAGGCGAGCGGGTTCTCGAGCGAGACGCTGTCGCTCAGCCTCGAAGCCGGCCAGAGCCAGACCGGCATCAACGCGACCCTGATCGGTGGCAGCGGCACGGTCACAGGCACGGTCGTGTCGCCCGATGGCGCCCCGCTCGGCGGAATCCCGGTCCGTGTCGTCGGCGACGGGTTCGTCTCGGAGACATCGACGCTCACCTCGAACGGCACAGGCGGCGGCACCGGCAGCTTCGAGATGACGAACCTGCCGATCACCGGCGACTCGACCAGTTACACGATCACGATCGGTGACGAGACCACCCACCAGCCCGAGACGCTCGGGGCGACGTTCGTCGGCGCCGGTACCCAGCCGCTCGGCCAGATCACGCTGCGCCCGATCGGCGCGATACTCACCGGCACCGTCACCGACGGTAGCGCCGGCCTCGGCGAGGTCACCGTCACGCTGTCGAACGGTGTCAAGCCGAGCGTCACGACGAGCGCCTCCAACCCGCCGGGGAAGTTCGCCTTCACCAACGTGACGGCCGGCGCGTACACCGTCACGTTCGAGGCGACCGGCTTCGTCAAGAAGGTCGTGATCGTCGATCTCGAGGCCGGCGACGAGACCGACATCGCCGTCGCCCTGGCGAGCGGCTGACGGTGCACGCGACCGCTTGGCCCGAGACCATCGAGGTCGGCCCCGGCGATACCGGGTTCGTCTCGGTAGCGATCACCAACACCTCATCGGTGATCGACGCGTACCGGGTGGAGGTCTTCGGGCTCGATCCGACGTGGGTCGACGTCCAACCCGCCGAACTGTCGCTGTTCCCCGGAGCGACCGAGAACGTCAGCATCAACCTGAAGCTGCCGAGCGACTACCCGGCGTCACAGCGCACCCTCGCCGTCAACGTGGTCTCAGAGGCCGACCCCGGCAACTTCTCGCTCACCCAGGTCGAGCTCGCGGTCGCGCCACAGACACATACCTCGATCGCACTCGATCCGGTGATGGTCACCGGCGGGACGAGGGCCACGTTCGGACTCGTCGTCGCGAACGTCGGAAACGCCGTCGTGACCGCCAGGGCCTTCGCCGAAGACCCCGAGGCCCTTGCGGCCTTCGACTTCGAGCCGGCCGAGGTCATGGTCGCTCCCGGACGTGAGCAGGTGATCCGCGTCGGCGCACAGGGCGGCCGCGACTGGTTCGGTCAACCGCGAGCGCGCCTCTTTACCCTCGGGGTCGACGCCGAGACCCGGGTCGAAACAATCGGGACGTTCATCCAGCGACCTCGGATCCCGCGATGGCTTCTGTCGCTGCTCGGGCTCCTCACCGCGGCCGCTGTCTTCGCCGCGGTGTTGGCCAACACGTTCGACCAGGTCGTCGACGACGCCCGCCTCGGAACCGACCTTCTCGACCAGGCGTTGAGCAGCGACGATGCCGGTGGCGCCGTGGTACCGACCAACCCGGGCGGCGTCGATGGCACCCTCGTCCTCTCGACCACCGGCCAGGGCCTCGCCGGCGCCCAGGCCGAGCTGTACGTCAAGGACCAGTACGACGAACCGTTCGCCACCTCCGCCACCGACTCCGATGGCGGCTTCAGCTTCTCGAAGCTCGGACAGGGCACCTACAAGCTGCTGATGACGGGCTCGGGCGTCAACCAACTGTGGTATCCGGCCGCGCAAACGCCCACCGAGGCCGACGACATCGAGGTCGCCCTCGACCGGATCACGCCGCTCGAACCGATGTCGATCCGTGGCGTGCCGGTCCCGGTTTCCGGCGAGGTCGAGGTCGCCGACACCGACAACGTCACACTGACGCTCGTCGTTCCCGGTGTGATCGACCCCGAAACCGATCCGGTCGTCGCGGTCGTCGAACTCCTGCCCGACGGATCGTTCGTCATGCCCGACGTCCCGTCTCCGGGCGTCTACGAACTGATCGTCGAACAGCCCGGATCCGGGACGGTCACCCGCACGGTCGTCCTCCAGCCCGGCGAGGGCCTCGACGACGTCGTGATCACGCTGCAGGCCGACGATGGACTGATCAAGGGCACGGTGTCCGGGCCCGATGGTCCTCTCGGCGGCGCCACGGTGTCGGCCAATGACGGCAGCTCGACGATAGAAACCGTCTCGCTGACCGAGGGTGCGGTCGGCACGTTCACGCTGCGCAATCTCGCCGCCCCCGGGCAGTTCACCGTGACGATCACAAAGGAGGGGTTCTCGACCGAGGCCCGAACGATCTCGTTGACGAACGAGGTGGCCGAAGGTGAGTTCAACGCGCGCCTCATCCCGGCGCTCGGCTCGATCTCGGGCAGCGCGGTCGTGGAGGGAAGTCCCGGACGAGGACTCGAGGTCGCGATCAGCGGCGGGGCGGTCAACAGGATGACGAGTGTCATAAGCCAGGGTGCAGGAGCGACCACGTACTCGTTCGCCGAACTGCCGGCGCCGGGAACGTACACGCTCACGTTCACCGGTCCCGACCTGATCTCGCAGGTTCGGGTGGTCGACCTCGACCCGTTCTCGGGCATCACCGACGTCGCCGGTATCGACGTCAACCTGTCACCCGAGCGCACATCGGTGACGGGCACGGTGCTCCTCGTCAGCGGCGCTCCGGCGATCCACGCCACGGTCACGCTGACCGACGGCACCGACACCTTCACGTTCGACACCGCCGATGACCCGGCGGGGGGTTTCGAGTTCTCCAACATCGCGCCCGGTGCGTACACGGTCACCGCCAGCCTGACCGGAACCGAACCCGTCGTCGAACTCGTCAGCGTGTCGGCCACCGCTCCCCCGCCGCCGCTCACACTTCAGCTGCGCGAGCAGGCGTCACTCGTCGGCAAGGTCGTGGGATACGACCCCAACGTCACGACACCGCAGCTCAGACTGTTCGAACCGGCCCAGTTCCCCGGCGGCATCCCGATCGAGACAGCGACCCCCGATCCGGCGACCGGGGAGTACGCTTTCGAGGCGCTCGACGCCCCGAGCACGTACATCGTGGCGGTGTACGTCAGCACAACCGACGCCGATCCGTTCGACTCGCGCACGACGCGAACCGAACCGAGTCAACCGACCGACGTCGTCCCGGACTTCAACCTCAGCCCATGACCACCATCGTCCGCACCCTCACCCCGGTGATCGATGCCGCGCCCGGCGAGATAGTGCTCGCCGAACTCGAGATCCAGAACCCGGGTGCCGCCGAGACGTCGTACATCGTCACGGTGGTCGGTCTCGAGACGAAGCACACGGCCACCGACGATCTCGTCCCACCCGCCGCCGTCGTCGTGCCGGCCAAGGGCCCAGTTCGGTTGTGCCGCATCGACCTCGGAGCGGTTCCTCTGCTGCACCGCACCCGAAGGCGACGCGGCGTGGGCGGCACTGGTCCGCGAGGCGACGATCAGTGGACGCGGCGTGCTGATCGAGGTCGCCGAATCACTTCCGGCGGTGGGCCGGCGGTGGATCGAGCGCGCCGGTCACCTCTCGTGGGTGTTGTCCGCGCGCAGCGGTCCCCCGGTCGAGGCGCTGCCCGAACGGGCGCGGCTCGAGATCACAGCCCCTCTCACCGAGCCGACCGACGACGAGTGGGCGGCAGCGCTCGGCGACGACGTCGAGCGAACCCACCACCTGACGTTCGATCAGCTGCATCGGGTCGCCCGGGCCAGGCAGGCAGCGGGTGGAGACGTCGATTCCGCCGTCCGCCGGCTGGCGAGCGGACAACTCGACCAGCTCACCCGCCGTATCCCACCGAGGCGCACGTGGGACGACATCGTCCTCAGCCCCGACCGACTCGATCTGCTCCACTCGATCGTCGAGCGTTACCGCCACGCGAGTCAGGTCTTCGACGAGTGGGGCTTCGAGCCCACACCGTCACGCGGGCTCGTCGCGCTGTTCTCGGGGCCGTCCGGCACCGGCAAGACGCTCGCCGCGGAGATCATCGCCGGAGCGCTCGGTCTCGACGTGTTCAAGCTCGACCTGTCGGCGGTCGTCAGCAAGTACATCGGCGAGACCGAGAAGAACCTCGAGCGGGTCTTCGATGCCGCCAGCGCCGGGAACATGGTGCTCTTCTTCGACGAGGCCGACTCGCTGTTCGGTAAGCGCTCGGAGGTGAAAGACGCCCGCGACCGGTACGCCAACATCGAGGTCTCCTACCTGTTGCAGCGCCTCGAGGCCTACGACGGGCTCGTCATCATGGCGACGAACTTCGAGAAGAACGTCGACTCGGCGTTCCTGCGCCGGATCCACGTGCGCGTCGCGTTCGCGCTGCCCGGTGTCGACGAGCGAGCCGCGATCTGGCGCCGCAACCTGCCGTCGACGGCCCCG
>PVMS01085254.1_pt1 | contig 10315 bp, 10 predicted proteins | sample 1853461 | NCBI WGS metagenome assembly PVMS01 (sample SAMN08582032, study PRJNA380276) | Marine sediment metagenome, whole genome shotgun sequencing project. | isolation source: ocean sediment barecode stripped | collected 2017
CTACGGCCACAGGCTGCTGGGCATCGATCTGGAACGAAGTCATGAATTCGAGCGGGAGATCGGACGGGGCTGCGAGGGAATCAAGCCGGGGTGGGTCCGGGTGAATTTCAACTACTTCATCTCCGAGACGGTGTTCGAGTACATCCTTGATGCCGTGGACCAGGTGGCGGACCTGGGCTGGGCGCTGCTCGATGAATACTCGTTCGACCCGAGAACCGGGCTGTGGCGTCACGGAAGGGGGCCAGTGGACCCGCCCCTGAGCCTGGACCAGGTCCGGTTCACACAGGACGGGATCGAGTATCCGCGGCACAGGATCAGAGAACCGGAAAGCAGGCTTGCTGACTACAGCGCCGAAGCGAGGCGAATCCTGTCCGAGGCCGCGGCGGGGAAGAGGGACTGCGAGGGGCAGGTGGCGGAGGGTCTGACAGAGGACTTCGAGCACCTGCGGTGGTTTCCGCTGCCGGGCGAAGTAGTGAAGCGAGGAGAGTAGCGGCCCGGATCGACACCTGCCGCGTGCCGCCCGACATGCAATCTGAGTTCGGCCCGCCAGGTCTCTCATCCTCTCATTGGAGCCCCTCCGCGATCCCCGCGTGCAGTGCTGACGTCGCCGTCTGGTATCCCTGTATCGCAGGAATACGTCCTGGTGTCCGGGCGGCGGCGGTGGCGAATGCCGCCGCCGCCTCTTCCGTGCGGCCGGCCTCCAGCAACAGCTCGCCGAGCAGTTCATGCGATGGTTTGTCGATCGCCGGCGGCCCGTATGTGAACGGGAGCTGCTCCTCGAGGGCAGCGGCGGACTCGAGACGGGCGAGACCATCGGCGTCGCGCCCCTCTGCGATCAGGGCGAGTCCTTCGAGCTGCAACTCGAGAACTTCGGGTCTGCGCTGATACGTCTCGTCGGTCAGCCCTTCGCGGCGCATCTCCTGTTCGGCGGCGGGTCTGAGGGAACGGAACTGGTCCAGCGCCGCCCGGGTTCCGGCGGCATTCCCCGAACGACCCGCGACGTAACCTTCGAGCCAGGCATCGCGCAACGGAGGACCGGCCCGGTCGCCGTAATCCGCGGTCATGGAAAGTGCTGGCCCAACCAACTCCTCCGAGTCGATGACGTACCGAGCTCGCATTTCCGAGAATGAAGCCGCCGCTCGCCCTCCCGCGGAAACCGCCGTCTGGTGGCATCCCTTCAGGAGGGTCAGGGCGTTCTCCGCGCGGTCCTCCATCAGGTATCCGTACAGGAGCCATTCGTTGTAGTGACCGCAGAAGCTCGGCCCCTCGCCGCGCGCCGCTCGGTCCCGATCGACCACGGCGTCGGCCGTCTCGTTGGCCCGTACCACGTCCTCCCACATCCCGAGCGCGAGGAAGATGTGCGTGGTCATGTGCTGTGCATGATCGGCGTCCGGCGCGATGCCCGAGTACGCCCGGGCGGCGGCAAGACCTAGAGGGGCGTGCTCGGGATCGTCGAAGGAGTGAATCAGGTAGTGAGCGGCCCCGGGGTGCTCGGGGTGATCCCGAAACACGTCTCCCGCAATCGCCGCTGCCCGCATGTAGGTCGCGTGATCCCGTCCCTCGTGCGCCGTACCGAGGATCGCGAGCGCGTGGAAGGCACCGGCTTCCGGGTCCTCCGGGTAGTCCAGTCGAATCTCTGCCATGGCTCGCTCGTAAGCGTCGTCCCGCGCTTGCTTGTCGCCGTCGCCGTACAGGGTCTCGACGGCCGCCAGCCAGGCCCGCTCCCGGTCCGTGGGCGCCATGGCCGCACGGGCCGCTGGAGTCGGCGCCAGGCGGGCGAGGATCTCACGCGCCGCCTCCGCGTTCTGCTCGTACCACAGAGAATAATTCCAGGCCATCGCCTCTCCCCAGTACGCCATCACGAAGTCCGGGTCCTGCTCCTGGGCCGTCCTGAACGCCTCACGTGCCTCCGGATACTCGAAGCTGTGAAGCAACGCCAACCCCAGCAGGAACGACTCCTGGGCCTCGGCCGCCCCGGAGTTCCGGAACTCCACTTCGCCGACGCGTTTCTGTCCTGTCTGGGCGACGATGCTCGTCGGTGCCGCTGCCGACAGGAGCAACGCTAGAACAAGAGTCCGGAACTGCCGGGTCGGCATCCGTTTCATGAGCACTCCTCGGTGTGAACCGCGCTCCTCGAATGGCGCGGTGCTCGAACATCGCCCGGCGTGTGATTGAGGGGAAGGCCCGGGTGGCGGACTCGAGGACTGCCGGTCGGCCGCCCGCTGCGCTCAGGAGCCGACCGGGTCCGCAGCCTTGAAGCCGATCGAGTTGTGAGTTCCGTCGCACCAGGGCTTCCTGGATGAAACGCCGCAGCGGCAGAGGGCGCACCCGCCGGCTTCGACGGAGTCGTCAGAGCCCTCGGCACGGATTCGGAACGGTCCGTCCAGCACGAGTGGCCCATCCGGGCGGAGACGCACGACGAGGGGGGCGGTTGCGTCGTCAGCGGCGGGGTTAAGACGGCCTTCACCCAGCTCTGCAGGCGCCTCGAAGCCCGCCTCGAGGTGACTCCCGTCGCAGTACGGCTTGTTGGATGAAGCGCCGCAGCGACAGAACGCAACCCGTGTCTCTCGAGCCACGAGCCGGCGCTCGCCGTCGACGATCTCGATATCTCCCTGCGCGAGCACGGGTCCATCCGCCGTGACTGTCAGGTTGTTGACCGGATCGGCCGACTCGTCGTTTCCACCGTCGAGTCGCTCGTAGCTCAGCGCTCCGCTCGGGCAGCCAAGCACGACTTCCGCGGTCTCGTCCGCGGGCGCTCCGTTCGGGTCGATCCATGGTCTCCGATCGATATCGAACACGGACGGCAGACGCCGCACGCACTGGGCCGAGTGAATACAGCGGGAGGCCTCGAACGTCACCCGAATTCCGTCGCCGTCATACCCGCGCACCTTGCTCATGCCGCTCATCTTTCAGGTTCCTGCACTCTACGCAGCAGGAGGCCACTGGTTGTTATGCGCAGCTCCCACAGGGTTGTGTCACGAGCGGCGACGAACGAGGCGGAACCGTACTCGGCGTCGACCAGAGGCGCCAGCAGGTTGGACGCACGGCGCAGGTGGAAGAGATTCACGGAGCGCTCCGGCGCGAGCGAGTACACGGTTCGCTCCTCGTGTCTCTCGTCGTCCAGCTCGGAGTACCGCCCGGCTACCCGGTCCAGCTCGTAGGCGGTATGCAGACCGAACAGGTTGGCCACCGACTTCCACTTCAGGATATGAGCGTCCACGTAGAGTTCGTCCCCTGCCAGCTCGAAGACTTCGATCCGTCCGTCCGGGAGCCGGAAGTGAGCCACGAATTTCTGTTCACCGGCCGGAACCGTGCGAATCCACGCTGCCGTGTCCTCCCTCGTGAGCGACGTGTATCCGCGCATCCCGACCAGCACAGTGACGGCGAGTACGGAGACGAGCCCGGCCGTGATCGCCGCGAGAATCGCCAGCAGGGAACTCAGGCTTCTGTGGCGCCTGACCGAATGGAGAAAAACCACCAGCAGGACCACTGATGAGAAACCGCTGAACAGGGCCAGGGCTCCGAGAACGGCTTCAGGACGCATCGGTTCCTCCCCGATCGAGTCGTTTGGAATTCGATTCAAATTAGCCGATCCTGCTCCTTCACGCCCGCCGTCGGCCTCGCCGCCCGCGATCGGTAGGCGTAGCTTCCGGCCGTCATTCGTCCACCACTTCCAGCAGGAGATGTAGACCGGCCGTGCACGAGCGAATCGTCGGTCTGTTCCGCGAACACTTCGGTGCCGATCCGGAAGCGGTGCTGGAGATGGCCGGTGACGGCTCCTCCCGGCAGTATCACAGAATCCGAGGTCCGGGGGAGATAACGGCGATCGGCGCTGTCGGCCCCGACAGGGAAGAAAATCGAGCGTTCCTGTCATTCTCGGACTCGTTGCGACAGGCCGGGCTGCCGGTGCCGGAGATCTACGCGTCTGACGAGTCGGCTGGCGTCTGGCTGGAGGAGGACCTCGGAGATACGACCCTGTTCGACGCGCTGGAGGAGGCGCGCACGCGAGGCGCGGACGGGTTTCCCGCGTCCCTCGTTCCGGTGTATGAGCGAGTCCTGGAATGGCTGCCGCGTTTCCAGGTCGAGGGCCATCGGACGATCGATTACTCGGTCGCGTATCCCAGGGCAGCTTTCGATCGCCAGTCCATACTGTGGGACCTCAACTACTTCAAGTATCACTTTCTCAAGCTCGCTCATATTCCGTTCAGCGAGGCGCGGCTCGAGACGGACTTCCGTCGTCTCGCGTCGTTCCTGCTCAAGGCCGACACCGATCACTTCCTGTACCGGGACTTCCAGTCGCGAAACGTAATGCTGAGAGGATCGGAGCCCTGGTTCATCGACTACCAGGGGGGGAGACGGGGAGCCCTGCAGTACGATGTCGCGTCTCTCCTGTACGATGCCAAGGCCGATCTGCCGGACGCGCTGAGAGAACAGCTGCTGGAGCACTATCTGGATAACCTGTCGGACCATGTACCGGTGGATCGGGAGTCGTTCGTCGAGTTGTATCGGGGCTACGTCGTGGTGCGCATCCTCCAGGCGCTGGGCGCCTATGGCTACCGCGGATTCTTCGAGCGCAAGCCGCGCTTTCTGCGCAGCGTCCCGTATGCCGCCGCGAACCTCGAGCGGATTCTCGACCGGGGCCTGCCCATTCCACTGCCCGAGCTCACATCGGTGTTCGAGCGGATCGTGGAGCAGCATGCTCGGACTCCCGGCGAGGCCGACGAAGGGACGGGCCTGACCGTCCTCGTCTACAGTTTCAGTTACCGGAGAGGGTATCCGGAGGACGTGAGCGGGCATGGAGGCGGCTTCGTATTCGATTGTCGAGCGCTACCGAACCCGGGTCGGCAGCCGGAGTACCGGGCGGTGACGGGCAGGGACGCGGGCGTACGGGCATATCTGGAACGGCAGGATGAGACCGAGGTGTTCTGGAAGAACGTACAGGAACTGGTCCGGACGCAGATTCGGACCTATCTGGGCCGGAATTTCACGGCGCTGACGGTATCGTTCGGCTGCACGGGCGGTCAGCACAGATCGGTCTATTTCGCCGAACGCCTCGAGCAGTTTTTGAGCCTCGAGTTTCCCGACGTCCGGGTCCGCCTGTTCCACCGGGAGGAGCCCTACTGGCCGTGATCGACGCGCTGGTGTTCGCGGCAGGCCTGGGCACGCGCCTGCGGCCCGTGACCGACACGATCCCGAAGGCCCTGGTGACGGTCGGGGGGATGACGATCCTCGAGCGGGCGGTTCGGCGAATCACGCTGCTCGATCCCGGACTGATCGTGGTGAACGCGCATCACCACGCGGGTCAGATCGAATTGGCGGTCGAGCGCATGAACGAGAGTCTCGCGATGGAAGCGGCAGAGGGTCGGGATGAGGACAGCGGAATCGGGGGAGCGCCACGGATCATCGTTTCAGTCGAAGAAGACCGGCCGCTCGAAACCGGAGGGGGGCTGCGCCGGGCCACGCATCTGTTCGAATCCGGCCGGTCAATCCTGCTGCACAACGCGGACGTGATCACGGATCTCGACCTGGCGGCACTCGTGGCGGCGCACACCGATGACACTCGCGACGGCCGGACCGTCGCCACGCTGGCCGTTCAGCGTCGGGACTCGAGCCGTCAACTCCTGTTCGACTCGGACGGATTGTACGGGCGCAGACATGTGATCTCCGGCAGGGAAGAAATCGCCAGGGCACCGGTCGGGGACACACGGGCGCTGGCGTTCGCCGGCATCCACGTCGTCGCGCCGGGCCTGGTCGAGACGCTGCCGGACCGCGAGGTGTTCTCGATCACCGATCACTACCTCGCGCTCGCCGCGGAGGGAATTCAGATCCGCCCGTTCGACATGGAAGGCGCGGGCTGGTGGGAGATCGGGACGCCGGAGCGACTGGCGGCCGCGCGGCGGGCGCACGGATTCACTGCATCCCCTGGATGATCCGGGCCCCACTCCATTCCGATCACTCGATTGTACTCTCCCGGACCCTCGCCCGGTCGGCCTATCGTCCTGACGGGCGCGCCGTTCGAGTATTCGCCGTGGATCGCAGATTCGCCGCACCGAGGATATCCAGCCCCGGCGGAGGCTCGGCACGCTCAGTCCTGGTCGACGACGATCGGCGAGTACGCGACTCCGTCCGGGCCCTGGCCGGTGGGGAGGTAGGAGATGACCTCACCCGTCTCCACGTCGATGATGATCACCCTGGCTTGATCGCTCAGCGACTGAAACGCGATCCGACCATCCGGTGTCACGGCCACACCCTGGGGAGCTCCGCCCGACAGCGGTATCCGGTGCTGCACGGTCCGCGAGGCCCGGTCGACGATTCGCAGTTCCTCGCCCCGGAGGTCCGGAATCAGCGCGGTACTGCCATCGGGCGTGATGAGAACGCGATACGGCCAGCCGAAGCCGTCCAGTACCTTCGTTACGCTACCGTCCGCGGCATCGACGACGCTGACGGTTCCGTGTTCATTGCTGCCGACCCACACCTCCACCCCGTCGGGCGTGATCCCGATCGCCTCGGGCTGTGCCGGAACATCGATGATCCGGGTTGTCTGTCCCGTGCCTACATCGATCTCGGACACGGTTCCGTCTCGCACATTGCTCGTCCAAACGCGCCCGGCCGGGGCGGGCAGCGCCAGCATGTGGCTCCCGGCCTGGGCGGTGGAAAAAGCGTCCTCGACCGTGCCGTCCTCCACGTCGACGACAATGACGGATCTCGCCGCCTCCGATGTGACGACTACCTTCTCGTCCCCGGGAAGGAAAGCGATCCCGTGCGGTCTCTCGTATGCCCCGAGGTCGATGGTCCGGATCACGTCCAGTCGCTCGACATCGACGACGGTGAGCGAATTGCCGGGCTGGTTCGTGCCGTAGTCCGTGATCACCGCGATTCGGCCGTCTGACGACAGGGCTACCTCGTGCGGGCCTGTGCCAGTAGGAAGAACGGCCAGTTCCCGGCCGGAGGCGACATCGACAATGCTTACGCTCGATGCGCCCTTGTTGACGACGACGAGGGTTCCCTCGAGCTCCGGTGTCTGCGCGGTCGTGGTGGTCGCCAGCGTCAAGAGCAGCGCTGCCGCGACCAGTGTCGCTTCCCCGCGCGTGACTCCCGTGGATCTCATCGCCTGTCTCCCCTGTCTCCCGTGTCCGCCGTCAGGCCCGGTGCTTCGCGCTGGGCCCGCTCGATTGCCGCGACGTCTGCCCGATCCACTGCCCGGTCCACTCGCCGCTTGTAATCGACGAGATCGTCGCGATCCATGACCCGGAGTTTCACGCCCAGTATCTCACGTTCCGGACACGCGCTGAAGGTGGGACACGCCTCGTGCCACTCACCGGTCGCCGACTCCCGGTAACGCGCGCCTTCCACGACGCTGAGCTCGAGGGGAACTCCTCCGTATTCGAGTCGCATGAACGACCGATCCCAGTGGTCGTCTTTGAGCGCCGTCAAGGGAAGGACGACATACGGAGCCAGGTCGTTTTCGACCCGATCGAGGTCCTCGGCGTGCACGAAAAAATCAAGATCGACGAGGGGACGGGTCGCGCCCCACGATCGGGCGGCCAGCCCGCCCGCCGCTGCGTATCTGACGTCCTGGTCGCGAAACAGGTCGGCGAGCCACGCCATCGCCTCGGCAGCCCGATCCTCGGAGAGGAACTCGATGCGTCGCTCTATCGGGGATAGACCTGCCTCCCTGGCGCGCTCACGTCCGAGGAGCGGCGGTGCAAGCAGTACCGTGAGCAGCACGAGCCACCAGATCCGGCCGGAACCCGGATCGTAGGCTCCGAGCAGCTCCTGCCACGAGATGCCGAGGGCAACTCGACCGAACACCATCTCGAAACACACCGTGAGGAGAAGCCACCCGATTCCGATCGTCCACAGTTCGCTCGGCGCCGCGGGGGGATCGAGACGTTTCACGAACCCGTCGATCAGAAGCACGAAGATCGCACATACGGCGAGCGTGCCGATCCAGTGGGCCCACGGCTCACCCACGAGGGGCCGAAGTACGGACTCTCGAAGCGCGCCGGCGGCGATTGCCACCACGGCGAGGAACAGCCAGAACACCAGGGCGCGCGGCAAGCGCGACGGACTGCGCATCAGCATTGCTCCTGCACGGGAGCCGCCAATTGACAAAGGTCGCGTAATCTGCCCCTCACCTGGCCGATCGGACAAGCTCGCGCCGCCTCATCTGTGCAGGGGAGATCCCGGCGATGTACTCGTTGTCGTGATAAGTTGGCGTCGTCGGTTTCACGCAACGCAGCAAGGGAGGTCACGATCGAAGCCCTGACATCGAAGCAGCGCTCGCATCTGAAGAAGATGGCCCACGGCCTCAAGCCCATCCTTCACATCGGTAAGGATGGAGTCGCTGACTCGACCGTCACGGCTGTGCGGGACGCCCTCTCGACCCGCGAACTGATGAAGGTGAAGGTGCTCGACATCGCTCCCGGGGGGGCGCTTGAGACCGGCGACGCACTCGTGAAGTCACTCGAGGACACGCACCTCGTGCAGGTCATCGGTCGTACGCTGATCCTGTATCGTCCCGATCCCGAGCAGCCCGAGATCCGGCTTCCGAACTGAGACCGCGGTCCAGGTCAGTCCGGGAGATACTCGGCCGGGATCGGATTGCCCGGTTCCTCGCTCGTCCAGAGCGCGCCGGTTATCCACCAGCGCTCGCCGTCATCGAACAGTTGAAGACTGTTGATTCCTCGTCCTCCCACCGGGCCGTCCTCGGTCGTGCGCCATACGTAGGTGCTGAACACGTCCGTGATCGGACCGAAGCGTCGGGTCACTCGGTGGATCTCCTCCTCGTAGAAGCCCTGTTCGAGTGATCCATTCGAGGCCGCAGCCCAGGTCCCATGGTCGAAGTTCCCCGCGGCAAGCTGGCGGTCTTCGTCTCGGGACACGACGACGAATCGCACTCCCGGCAGGTACAGGGTGCTGTCCCTTGCCCAGTCGCGTGCCTCTCCGGCCGGTCCCGATACGACATCGTAGAACGCGTCGATGATCCCGTCGAGGGACGAGACGTCCGCGGCAAGCGCCTCCCGGCTGGTTTCCCATGATTCCTGGGCCGTGGCGGGGGCTGCCGACAGAATCAGCGCGACTGCCAGCGCAGCGATCGGACCGAGGGGTCTGCGGAAATGGTGTGTCGACATCGCCAGCCGGATCATGGTGTCTCCTCTGGAGTTTCAGAAGTCTCAGATGTTTCAGAAGTCTCAGGATTGTCTGGCAGAGTGTCGGGCGCCCCTGGTGGGCCAGAGTCGAACACGCTCCAGATGTCTTTCGCGTAGTCCGCGAATTCGATGGGAACTTGGACCACGACAGTTGGAGAGAAACCGCCACCGAAGCCGGGGCCGAACACGGTTGGATCCCCGCCATCGACGAGCACCGGGATCTTGGCCGCTCGCAGGGCTTCTACCACCAGGTCCGCTTCCCACCGGGCACCGAACTGTGCGAGCACGAACCATCCCGATTTCTCGTCCACCTCACGCCTTCCCGTGGAGGCCCATCACAACCACGTCCGGCCTCAGTCGATGCCGCACGCGTCGGATCCCGGAATGTAACGGTCCGGCGCCCGGAACCAGCCCTCGACTCCGTCGGTGCGGCGGGATCGGATCCACCACACGCTTTCATAGGTTCCGGTAGCTTGTCCGTGGCGGGCCCAGTCCGGGGCAGCGTCTTCGGCATCGGCGGGCCACCAGAACTGCTGGACCTCGCGGGTGCCCGTGCCGTCCCACACCCGATAGAACCCCTCCCCGATGTAGTTGAGCGTCAGGAGCGTGTCTCCCGGGAGGAGCTCAGCCGTCCATCCGGCGCGCGCGCCAGGGTCGGCGACGGCCGACCGGGCCGCTCCGAATTCGTCCAGGGAATCGACGACGATCACGAGCTGGATACCGGTGATGAACACGGTCCCCGTCAGTGCCTCGAAGGATTCGTCCGGGGCGATCGTGTCGATGGGGGCTCCGTCGATCGGCGCGTCGAGCCGGGGCAGGGGGACCGGCGCCTTCCACTCCCGGTAGGTGCAGCATTCGAATGGACAGGCGCTGTCTGCGACGAGAATCTCGGCGGGAATCCTGTCCTGAAATCCGAGTGACGCCCCAACCGTCGACTGTTCCGCTGGCGGCCGGGCAGAATCGGACTCGCGCGCAGACTCTGATCCTTCGGTGCCACAGCCTGTGAAGCAGATCAGCACTACACAGAGGGAGATGGCTCTGGTCGGGATCCACGGTGTGCTTCGACGCATGGTGTCCGCCTTGTCGATCAGGGGCGCGGTCCTGTCCGCTTCATGTCGCGCAGGCCGGTGGCGCAGTTGACCTTCCAGGCCGATGCGGACGTC
>PVMS01013646.1_pt1 | contig 10314 bp, 8 predicted proteins | sample 1853461 | NCBI WGS metagenome assembly PVMS01 (sample SAMN08582032, study PRJNA380276) | Marine sediment metagenome, whole genome shotgun sequencing project. | isolation source: ocean sediment barecode stripped | collected 2017
GAATACAACAATTTTTTTTCGGGCATCAATAGATTTTCGCAACACTTTTATGCCATTAATATCTTTAATGTCCACACCTAAATTATGCGCAGCCTTTTTCTTTAAAAAATCTTTTTGTTTTTCTTCCTGAAGTTGAATACGAATTTGGATCTCTTTTACCATTGAGGCAAAACTACTTAAAATTCATTAAATTATTAATTGTTGTCAAAGTTAAAAACACGGTAGATCATCATCTGATCAAACTAAAATGACCTTTAAAATTGCGTGCAATACCATCTTGATCAAAAAGCTCAACTGAATACCAGTAATCTTCCGAAGGGAGAGGTTTGCCATTCAAAATCCCATTCCAACCTTCACCTTTTGGATCAATTTCAGCAACTACTTTTCCAAATCGGTCGAAAATAAAAATACTTGATATCTGAATATCAACTTCATCCAATCCTTTTACTTGCCATCTATCGTTAAAACCATCGTTATTTGGAGTAAAAAAATTAGGAAATCCAAACACAAATACTTCTAACTGTGCGATACCACAGTTATACATATCCTTTACATAGACAGTATGAATTCCTGGTATAACCATTTCAAAAAAGGGTTCTTCCTGATATTCCCCGAAAATATCATCTAAGGCAAACACATAATCACCTTCACCTAAATTATTATTTTCATTATTTATTGAAATAGTATTGTTCGCGGAATTGTCAACAATGGTTACATCATTCGTATCTATATCAGCTATCACGGATTGGGTAACACTAACCGTTTGCGGGAATGATTCACAACTTAGATCAGATGTGGCAATTACCGTATAATTTCCGCCAGAAGAAATACTTGCCATAGTATCATTGCTAATAACAGTACCTGCCTCATCCGTCCAACGATAAGTATAGGTACCTTTGGGATTCATAATTTCCAGCATGATTGGATCTAAATTCAAACATACTATAGCACTTTGTTGAACTGTAAATGTTGGACGTGGGTTCACTGTTAAATTTAAATGTTGACCAATACCATAACAATCACCGTTATCGTTACTTTCAACTCTTACAAAAAGTTGTTGTGAAAAGGGAGTTTCATTTATGTAATTATCTTGTGAAAGAATTTCATTTTGTTCTAATTGTGCATCCGTCAGATTTCTATAATATTGAACGCTTAAATTTTGCCCAGTTGGAAATTGGTCAATAAAATTTGCTGACGCCTTCGTGAGGTCAAACGAATACATTCCATCATTGATGTCGTCTTCATCACAGGTTTGTAATTCCTGAATGTACCCAGCAGGAAAGGAGGTGGTAGCAACTCGTAAAGACACAGTACCAATTCTATAGCAACCATCTAAGTTTTCAATACGTGTATAAACAATGTCCCTAATTATATTGTTGAAAGGCGATGGGTTTATTTGATTTGAGCCTGAACTGGCCTCAGAAAAAGAATGGTAATAGGTAACGGTTAATCCCGTATCTCCATACGTTAGTAAATCGTTAGCCTGATCCAAATTGAAATCTGTAAAACCATCTGGCACTCCATCTTCATCACAGTTTTTAAGAATGACTTGAGAGAGTATTTCAGGCAATTTAAAAACTTCAATTTCAAAGGAGGTATCTGTATAACAAGTAGGGTCAAGATTATTACTCATCCGTACATAAATGGTTTGATTAAAGGGAGTGGAATTTTCGAAAGTTGTGGGATTGGAAATTATATCATTAAAGTTAAGATCCCGAGCATATGAAAGTGAAAAATTAACCGCTGATTGTCCGTTTAGGATTGTTGCAGCATTTGTTGTAATATCTATGGAAGAAAAACCATTGGCGCCATCTCCGTCGAGTTCATCGTCACAAACAGTGAGGTTGGAAATTTCAGAAGAAGGCTTAGGATTCGCAGCTTCAAATACAGTTACTTGTACTGCCAACCTTTCAGTGCTTTCACAGCCGTTGAGTGTTTGAGAAGCATAATAAGTTTTAGTAATTAATTGTTCTGAATTATCTAAAGAGGTTCCTCCTGAAGAAGATATATACCATTTAATATTTGCACCAGTAATTGTTAGGTTTATTATGGTTGCATTTTCATTTTCACAAAAAGGTTGAGAAGTATTTGCAGTAGGTATATCCGTATATTCTACATTAACTATAACTGGAACTCTTGATAAAGAAGCACAACCATTTTCACTTGCTTCTGCATAATAAGTTGTTGAGATTGAAATTGTTGGAGTTGAAAAAGTATTTCCTGTTCCCATCGCAACACCACCTGTTGGATTGCTATACCAGTTTATGATACCTGCTGAAGCTGTAGCGGAGAGTGTTGCTGAACCGGAACCACAAATTGTAGTGTCACTGACAGTTGCTATTGCAGGAATTTGGTTTACCGTTACAATTACAGGAGTTCGGGTACCTGTTGTACATCCATTAACAGATGCATAAGCATAATAGGTTGTGGTATTTGTTATGGAGGGTGTATTAAATGCTGAACCAACCGATATAGGATTTCCGCCAGTAGGAACATCAAACCAAAGAACGGTTCCTTCAGTTACAGTTGCTGACAAAGTAGCTGAACCGGTTCCACATATTGATGTTGGAACCGTAGTATCAATTGCAGGAATGTAAATTCTGGAGCTAGCGGAGATATAAATCTCGGGATCTCCTGGCATTCCACCATATTCAACAATATACCCTTTAGGCTGATAATCACCCGACGAAGCTCCTGTGTTACTTAAATCGTTCCAGGAACCGAATATTCCATCGTTTGGTGCGGTTATATGAGCATAATCTTCATTACCCAGATTATTGGGTTCACTACTATTCCAAAAGGCATAATTTGGTGTTGAACCGCTAGCCAGACCATTCCAAAAAGTAGTTCCGTCTTCAGGTCCGGTAACCCATTTCCAAACACCTTCTGTTATAGCATCACTACCGCCAATCCAACCGGTCCCTGCAGCCTGCTTCCCAGCAAGTTGTGCTTCTTCAGCAAAGGTTAATGTTGCCAGATAACCCTGTAAACCAAAATAGGTTCTTACTTCTGCCGCTTCTTTAGCATCTGACCAGGTAATCCCTATACTTGATACATATTCGTAATAATGTCCGTTGGAGGGTAGATAATTAGCGTCTCCAATAGTAAAGGAAAAAAATTTTTCCCCAGATACAGTTGGGGAGGTGCTTTCAAAAATGACATCTCTAGTGGCATTAATAATATCCCAATAATCAACAGACACGGAAGTTATACCTCTTAAAATCAATTTTCCTTCGGAAGCACTCCAGCTTGAAGTGATATTAGGATGCGTTCCATTCAGAGATAAGAAATCTTGCCCTAAAACATATCCAGACGATATTTGAATGTATACAGCTTCAATATCAGTATTATCAGCATCGGCAATATCGAAATCTGTAGCAATATTTAATTGTGTCAAAGGACAGTAAGGCTGATCTCCGGAGGTGTTTATAACGGGAGGGTCACTGGATTGTGACCAACTAATATTTGTATACAAAAGCAAGCATATAAAATAAATAAAAACGTTGTATTTTATAAGATTATACATTTAATTTTTGCAAAGATATTGAACCCGCAAAAATACGCAATTGTTTTAAACAAAGAAGGGTATTTTTTAATTCAAAATATTGAAATTCGTATAAAAAAAGGTATTTTTAAGCATTGATGTTAAAACTGTTAAGAACAATGTTAGTTTCTCCATTTAATAAATTGTCCAAAGCATCTAAAAAAAAACTCACAAGCATATTATTAGTTTCTTTGGTACTTATCATTGTTGTGTTGCGCAACTTTGACCCCCCAATAAAAAACCCGGTGTTTACTTCTGGAATTGAATCCTTTGAATTGGCTAAAGACTTGTCGCAATCTAAAGCAATATTAGCATCTTGGGATGCTTTAACAAAGACTTCTGCAGAAATAAGTATGGGGTTAATTTTTTTGTTTTAATAGTATATTCAGTTTTTATTTCGCTTTTGATTCATATGTTGAACGAATCTTTATGGAAACATTCAAAAATGTATAAAGTTTGAATTGCAATTATTTATGGTGTCTTTTTTGCAGCTTTTTTTGATGTTATAGAAAATGTAGCCCTGATACAATTATTATCGGGAGATTTACAACAAAAATGGAGTTCAATAGCCTATTATTTTGCTGTTTTGAAATTTGGATTATTAGCTTTAAGCATATTATATATTGCTGTAAATTTTGTCTTTATAATTGTTAAAAAGCAGAGAACGTAGTTTAAACAATCATATTTTCTTTGGTTTATATTTTCTAATAGCATAAATGAGTTCATCCAAATATTCTCCGTTTTTATAAAGGACTTTATCAAATTTTCCTTCTATGACAAATCCGGATTTTTCCAATGCTTTTTGAGATCCAATATTATTTTCAAAGGGTCTTGCAAAGATTCTATTTATTTCAAATGTTTTGAAGCCGTAAACTACAATTTGTTTTATGGCAATGGTGATAATTCCTTTTCCCCAAAAAGGTTCAGCAAGCCAATAACCGAGCTCGGCATTCCTGCAATGGATATCGTGTTGTGGGTGCAGTCCAATACCCCCAGCTGCCTGACCATTTATATCAATTGCAAAAATTGTGAGAGGATCGTTTTTTGTCGCCATTGCAATAAAGGTTTCTCCATTTTCCCTGGTATATGGATATGGAAACTGATCGGTTAAATTCTTTGCTATATTGTAATTATTGGCATATTTAACCAAACTATCAAGATCATTTATATTCCAGGGCCTTAACTTAATTTTCATGTGTTATATTTTTGTTTTTACAATTTTTAAGGTTTGAAATAAATAATTTTTAAGTTTTTTTCAAAAAAAGTTGAGTGGTTGATGTATGTTTATTTGTTGTCAACTCAAAGGCCTTTTTTTTATCATTCCTCCTTTTGCATCTTTTATACTATGCATTACCATAAATGCATCTTTATCAATTTTATCCACCTCAGTGCGTAGTTTAGCCAATTCCAATCTTGTTATTAATGTATAAATAATTTCCGTTTGTTTCAATGAATGCCCTCTTTTCCCGGAGTAAATGGTACAACCTCTTCCTAAATTTTCAATTATAGCCAACCTGATTTCTTCATTTTTTTCTGAGATTATCGTGACTCCTAAATATTCTTCTATTCCTGATACAACAAAGTCAACAATTTTAGATGCAACATAATAGGTCAACATTGCATATAATGATATTTCTATCGTAAATACAGCAGCAGCCACCAAAAAAATAATGACATTAAATATTAAAATGATGTCTCCAATGGTCAGGGAAGTTTTTCGGCTGATTTAAACGGCCAGCACCTCTGTTCCATCAATTACTGACCCTCCACGAATGGACAATCCAATCCCCAACCCCAAGAACACACCGCCAAAAAGAGCAACAAGCAATTTATCATTGGTGATAATTGGAAATGGTACAAAATGAACAGTTATGGCAAGTAAAATAATTGCAATGATACTTTTTAAAGCGAATTGACGGCTGATTGTAGAAAAACCAAGCAATAAAAAAGGGAGGTTTACTGCAACAATTAAAATTGACAATGGTATTCTGGTCAATTCAGCTATCATAAGTGAAATTCCCATAACTCCACCATCTATAAATGTATTTGGCAGTAAAAATCCTTTTAATCCAAAAGCGGCTGACAATACTCCTAATGCAATTAAGAAGCTATATTTAATTAAATGGATAAATTCAATTCTTGTGTTTTTTACAGCCTTCTCGAATTGAGTTGATTGATATTTTTTCTTTTTTAGTCTTCGCTTAACTGTTTCCGCTATAATATATTGAAAAATGGATCTCATATTTTTTGAAAATTATCTAATATAATAAATATTAATCGAACAAACCTCAATGAAGCTTCTAATAATCATCAGATATTTCAATAAATAACTAATAATACATGTTAACTCTAAATTTGTAAAAATTGTTACAGTTACAGGATAAATTTTAATGTAAATTTGCACATCAAAATAATTAAGAATAGTTATGACTACTAAAGTTGAATTAAATTGGAAAGGCAAAATGCTTTTTGAATCCGTAACACCGGAAGGGAATGTCCTGATTGATGCTGCAAAAGATGTTGGCGGGGAAGGAAAAGGAGTACGTCCAAAAGCGATGATGTTATCTTCATTGGCTGGTTGTACTGCAATGGATGTAGTATCGCTGTTGAAAAAAATGCGGGCTGAAGTCGCTGATTTTAAAATTGAAGTTTCGGCTAATTTAACTGATGAACATCCAAAATATTATGACAGAGTACATGTAATTTATCGTTTTTATGAAAGTGAATTCAAAAAAAATAAAATTGAAAAGGCGGTAAAGCTTTCCGTTGAGCGATACTGTGGTGTTTTTGAAATGTTTCGTAAATTTTCTGAAATTACTCATGAAATTCAATACATAGCACTCTAGTTTTTAAGCATTAATTAATAATTTTCATTTTCTGTAGTATAAATTTTATTGAATAATGGATTTTAATTTAATGTAATTTGGAATTTAATATTTAAAAAACACAGGAATTTTTTCTTACTTTTGAGGAAAAAGGAATGCTATGAAATGGAAATTAAAACCAGAACCAGACTACCAGATTACAGCCAAATTAACGCAGGAATTAGGTATTGAGAACACACTTTCTAAGCTATTGGTGCAGCGAGGGATTGAAACTTATGATCAGGCGAAAACCTATTTCAGACCGAGTTTAACTGATTTGCATGATCCGTATTTGATGAAGGATATGGATAAGGCAGTTGAGCGTATTGAAGAAGCAATCAGTAAAAACGAGAACATATTAGTTTATGGCGATTATGATGTTGATGGGACCACTTCTGTTTCGTTAATTTCTTCTTACCTAAAAACAATTTTCAAGAATATTGCTACTTATATACCGGATAGATATGATGAAGGATATGGAATTTCGTATAAGAGCATTGATTTTGCTGAAGATAATGGGATCACTCTAATAATTGCTTTGGACTGTGGCATAAAAGCTATTGATAAAGTAGCCTATGCTTCAAAAAAAGGAATTGATTTTGTTATTTGTGATCATCACCGCCCTGGAGATATAATTCCTGATGCTGTTGCATTGTTAGACCCAAAAAGGAAAGATTGTGAATATCCTTTCAAAGAATTGTGTGGTTGCGGAGTAGGTTTTAAGTTGATTCAAGCCTTGGCAAGAAACAGAGATCAAACCATTAATGATTTGGTAACTTATCTCGATTTGGTAGCAACAGCCATTGCTGCAGATATAGTACCAATTACAGGTGAAAACAGAGTATTGACTTATTTCGGATTACAAGTAATAAATACCAATCCAAGAATCGGCATAAAAGCACTGATTCAACAGGTTAAAAAAGAGGTTTTAACCATTACAGATGTTGTTTTTGTAATCGCTCCAAGAATCAATGCTGCAGGAAGGATTAAACATGGAAATTATGCGGTTGAATTATTGACTGAAACGGATTTTGAAACTGCCGTAAAATTTGCTGCTGCTATAGAACAATATAATAATGAACGGAAACTTTTAGATAAATCCATTACAAATGAAGCTTTACAACAAATTAGTGAGAATAATGAACAACAAAACTTTTCGACTGTTGTTTATAGTGAAAATTGGCATAAGGGTGTTATTGGTATTGTGGCTTCTCGATTGATAGAAACTTATTACCGTCCAACATTGGTTTTTACAAAAAGTGGAGTTAAATTGGCCGCTTCTGCACGTTCGGTAAAGGGATATGATGTGTATAAAGCCTTGGAACAGTGCAGTGAATTCATTGAGCAATTTGGAGGGCATAAATATGCTGCGGGATTGACGCTGAAAGAAAAAAACTATCACAAATTTAAATCAAAATTTGAAGAAGTTGTAAAAAATACGATGCCACAAGAATTGCGAACACCGGAAATTTCAATTGATGCCGCAATTAATTTATCAGAAGTAACGCCGAAATTTTATAGAATACTAAAGCAATTAGCCCCTTTTGGGCCTCGAAATATGAAGCCTGTATTTATTGCTGAAGGCTTACGGGATAATGGATATGGTAAAAAAGTAGGGGAGGACAAAACCCATTTAAAACTAAGCATCATTGATGGTGTCAATCAGACAACATATAACGCCATAGGATTTGGTTTGGGAGATAAATACGCATTAATACAAAAAGGAAACTCTTTTAAAGCTGTATTCAATATTGACGAAAACCATTGGAATGGGAACACTTCCTTACAACTGTTACTTAAAGACATAAAAGAAGAGTAGTTGTTTGAAACTAATTTTCCTTTATTAAAAAGATGTAAACGGGGTAATGGTCACTGTATCCACCTAAAAAACCACTTCTAGCAAAACTTCTGTATGGGTAGCCCTTGTATTTTCCTGTTTGTGTTGTTAAATATTGAGGTTTAAAAACACCGACCTTGTACATCTTATAGCTTGAATAATCTTTTTTGGTAGTTAGAAAAGGCGAAGTAAACATGATTTGATCAAATAAATTTATGTTATCTCTATATACCAGTGTATGCTGCCCTCTTCTGAACATATCTTCCATTGGGTTATACAGTTCACCTTCTTGCACTTCAGCTTTTTTTGCTTTGGTCTTTAGTACTTTTTTTAAGCTTGTATTTGTAGGATCATCATTTAAATCTCCCATAATTATAATTTTTGGGTACGGATCATTTTTTTTGATTTTTTCAATTATTTGGGTGTTTACAAAAGCTGCTTTTTCTCTTTTATAGTTGCTCTTTTCTACACCACCTCTTCTGGATGGCCAATGATTTACAATGATATGAATGAATTCATCATCTAAGTATCCGGATACTAACAATTGATCTCGGGTATAGATCCGCATTCCTTTTTCATCCCATATGCGTACTTCAAATGCCTCATGATGAACAGGTCTAAAATGTGTTGGTTGATATAGTAAAGCGACATCAATTCCTCTCAAATCAGGGGAATCATAATGTATAATGGCATATTGTTTATCTTTCAGGGAATTGGTGTTTACCAGATCTTCCAAGACCTTATAGTTCTCAATTTCAGCAACACCTACAATTACAGGGCTGTTTTTTGATTCAGATAATCCAATTTCTGCAATTACTTTGGCCATATTATCTAGTTTTTTTTGATAAATAATATCACGATTTTCCTGAATTCCCATAATTGGGCTGGATTCATCGTTTTTTTCGGGATCATCAATGGCGTCAAAAAGGTTCTCTAAATTATAGAAAGCAATTGTTCTAATTTGATAATCTTTTTGACAATAAATGAAAGAGGCATTGAATAATAAAACTGCCAAAAATATAGCAAATCGAGTCATAGTAATTTTTATAAGTTGCTAAGGTACTAACAAAGTTTAAATCTCCATATGATAATTATAGAACAATAATTATATTTGTTTATTTCTAAATTCAACATCAGATAAATATATTGGCATTTTTTATGAGTACTTCGTTTATTATATATTTTTATTTGCAATATGCTAAATTTTACTATATTAGCAATTATATGTAACAAATGTCACATAATAAAAAAGTTTTCGTTGGAATAAAGGCAATTGAATATTTATTCACGATAACATTAACCTCATTTTAAAAAACCTCAATTCGTATACATTGATATCATCTAAATTGATATATAACTATTTACTAACTAACAAACATTAAAAAATCATGAAAACAAAAAGAAATTTGTTGGCTTCAATGCTTATTGCGGCGTTGTTATTCACGTAAACCGGAATTGCACAAGAAAAAGAAAAAAAGACCTATGGAATGGCTGAAATCACCTACATGCTTCCAAAAATTGGCAGTGAAAAAGCATTTGTTGATGGAGTAAATTCTCACAATGATCGCTATCATAAGGATGGCCCTAATAAGGCATACATTGATAACGTATTAACGGGTAGTGAAACAGGGTGGTTTGTCTGGATTATGGGACCATGTACTTTCACGGATTTGGATAGTCGGCCTGGAGAAGGAGCGCACACCGATGACTGGAATAAAAATGTGACACCTCATATTCGTAAATATGGCAGAACTGAATATTGGAAATTCAATGAAAAACTTTCAAATATATCAAACGATACACCGCCTAAATACGAAGAGCTTTGGATTATAGATCTTAAGCGAGGTGATTATTACAGATTCAATGCATTAATGAGCAAGATCAAAGCTGCTTATGCGAAAAAAGGAGCAAATATAAGTGTATACGACAATCAATTTCCTTCAGATGATGGAAGAGAAATAGTTATTGTATGGGACTATAGTTCATGGGCAGGTTTTGATGATGAAGATAGATATATTAGAAAGACCTTTGAAGAGGTCAATGGTGAAGGAAGTTGGGATGACATGATA
>PVMS01178404.1_pt1 | contig 10313 bp, 3 predicted proteins | sample 1853461 | NCBI WGS metagenome assembly PVMS01 (sample SAMN08582032, study PRJNA380276) | Marine sediment metagenome, whole genome shotgun sequencing project. | isolation source: ocean sediment barecode stripped | collected 2017
ATGCCTGATCATCACATCCGAGTTGCCGTCACCGTTAAAATCGTTTTGCACAGATACCGGCTGCTGGTCTTCATACGCTCCCATATCAGCTCTGCCTATCGGCCTGGGGTTGCCGTCAAGATCGTCTATTGGGAGGTCAGGAGCAGCGTTGGTGCCCTTGTTAATGACAGGAGAGGCAGGGTCAAGGTGATAATCATCAAAAGGGGCATTTACAAAAAGAGGATCGATATTATCCAGATTGGAAACATCAATGGCTATATCATCGCATACGCTGAGCGTCGAATTCCAAAAACAATATCCTGTGTCTAATGTGTTGTTAAAATCATTATTAAAGAGGTTAACCGCCACACCCGGGGCGTAGATAAAGAGATCATCCCCAAGGTTGGTAGCTGTATTACTGTCAATTATGTTATTATAGATATTCAAAACTGATAGCGCATTAGCCATTTCTACATAAACACCGCCGCCATTTCCCTGGAAAAGTGGATTTGTACTTGTTGTATGATTTCCGGTGATTGTATTGTTTGTGAGTGTAGCGTCACCACCAGAACTAGCAGGTATATCATCATGTGGTCCATTGAAAATAAAAACACCGCCGCCAGCGTCATCATCAACAGTGTTTCCGGCTATGACATTATTTACAAGGGTTGCATTAGCTGAACCTGTATTGATAAAGAGTCCACCTCCCCACCAGCCGGCTGTATTCTTAAGTATCTGGCTGCCGGATATTGTAACCTCTATACCCGGATAAGAAGTTTCAATATAAATTCCTGCCGGGCCACATTCAGCAATACCGACAAAGTTGTTCTGCAGAATAGAATCAGCAATATTAACAGCCATTCCTCCATCTGTGCCCCAGTCAAATATAGAAATACCTGAGCCCGCATATTCAGTAGAATTGTTCTCAACAACAACATCTGAAATGTTCACGGACACAAGTGCTGTTCCTGTTGGAGTGGTAGAAAAAGTGTTTATGATACTTATACCTCCACCATCACCCTCGGCAACACCATTACGGATGGTTAGATTGGAAATGGCAACAGTTGTTGCTGCATCGGTGTTGTCCAGGATAGACACCAGAAGTACACCGCCGCCGTCGGGACTATTGGCTACAGTCTGGGGAGCCGCACCCAGGAGAATAGTGAGATTGGGACTATTCACTGTCTTGTTATTACAGCCAGTATCCCAGCCGCCACTGATTGACAGGGAGTGGTTCAACACATAATCTAAAGGTCTCTCCCCAATATTGAAATGAACTTCCGCATCTGTGGCTCCTGGAATTGTATAGGAACCACTTTCAAGCCTGATTTCATTATCAGCCAGAGTAACATTATCAAGTGCGGTCTGAAAGGCGGCTCCGTCGTCAGCACTCACACACTGAAAGGCATTTGCCTGCACTGCAAACAGAAAAACGCACAGTGTTGATATTAGGACTGAATAAACATATTTTTTCATAACAACCCCCTTTCCTTGAATCACTTTTTTGTGTCCGACCCTCTCCTGCGTCACAGCAGAGTGACCGGTATTTTCATTGTATGTCATAGTTATCTAATCCTAGTACGAGGGCGGCGCACCCTGCCTGAGCCCGTGCTTGAAGCCGGAGCTGGTGCAGCGTCTCTCACTCTGTTAATACGTACCCTGGCCTCGTTGGAGGTCGCACCTTCAGTATCGTTAACCGTGTACCAGAAATAATCCGAGCCACCCCCGGTTCCTGTCGGGTCATAGCCAATGGTACCGTCTGGATTTACAGTAGGCGTAACGCCCCGTACCGTGGTGGCTGAACTGAGGGTTACTGAAGTTGGATCAATTGTGCCATCAGGATCAATATCATTGGCAAGGATGTTAATTGTCACAGCCGCATTTCTCGCTGTCGTAACGCTGTCATTACTGGCAACCGGTGCTACGTTGGGGGCAGTGACAGTAATGGTGACGGTGGCAATGTTGCTGTTAGCAAAGCCGTCATTGGCGAAATACTGGAACGTTTCAACCGCGCCGTTGGTACCGACCGGTGTGTAGGTGAAGGAGCCGTCGGTGTTTAATACCAGCGTACCCGGGGGTGGTGTCCCGGTCTGAAACGCTGTCAATGGGTCATTATCAGCGTCGGTATCATTGACCAGAACACCGTTGCCCAGAACTCCTATATCAGCCACAGTCAAAACCTGCCCTTGTTTAACGGTATAAGCGTCATCCACGGCCACCGGGGCAAAGTTCTGAGTCTGGATATAAGTAAGCATGCCGCCGTTGGTAGCAGTCCAATCAGCCAGATGCAGACTGCGGTCGTAAAGGGCATGCCGTCCCTCTGCAGCACCCGAATTGACTATGGCGTCCATGGTCTTGGCCGCGGTCAATTCAAGCTGGTAATTGTCACGTGCATTGGGTAAGAGGTTGCCGTCTTCTGCAATAACACTCATATACAGCCCCTGCAAAGTGGGGACATAGGTCTGCAGACCTGCATTCACAAACCGAAGCAGAACATCAGTATTCAAATCAACTACAATATCCGCTATGTTCGGATAGGTATCTCCGTTTATCAGAAAATACCTGGGCTTATAATTATTGACCCTGGCTCCTGCTCCGGCTCCTGCTGCAGCATTGTTAAGGTCCGGATCAATTTCGCTGTAAACCAGAACCGCTTCCTGTGCAGCCGCCGGATAACCGCTGCCTCTGACTAAAAGCCCGCCATAAAGTCCCTTTGGCACCTGCTTGGCTACAAAAGTGCCGCTCTGATAGAGGTAAGTGCCCTCTTTGGGACTGTTCCATGTGTAGGAGCCTAAACCTCCGTTTGCAGAAATCACATAATCAAAAGAGCTTACCCGTGTCCGGCCGGCGCCATCAGTGAAAGTGACCGGTGTCGTATTTTTCACCTGCCCCGGGATGAAAATCGAGACAGACTCAGGCAGGCAGTTCCGCAGGTTTATTGTCAAGCCTTCACCGGCAGGGACATCAATTACCGGACCGACATCCCAGGCTGCCGGTGGTTGTGTAGGGGTAGGGCAGCCATAGGTCGCGGCATTAGGAACCTCAATAAACGCCCACATGGCAACCGGAGTTGCAGTGTCAGGAGTCGTCCATTCCGTTTCCACGGCCGCTAAATTATAAGTCAACGCAAAGGAGGGGCTAGCCAGCAAGGCTAGTGCCAGCAGCGCTAGAAAAGATGCTCTCATCATTTTTTTAGTTTTCCTGTAGTTCATATTATTCCCTCCTCTCCTTATGGAATTGGCGTGCCTGGTGGTTCAACTACCATCATGCTCAGCATGCCACCTGGGAAAATATCAAAATTTGTCAACTCCTTTTCCGCATGGGAGTGCCACATAAAGAAGAAGCCGCCAAAGGGATTAAGTCCGCCTTCACCAGGAGGAAGTGGCGCTGCATCACCCATGAAAGGACTGCCGGACCACCAACCGCCAAAAGCCAGATCCTGGGTCTCAGGAAGATTTACCGGTATTTCTTTGCCGTGATCAGGACAGTATTCATGAGTAACCGAGTCATATATCTGGTCAACCTGGCTATCACAGGTATGTTCGTAACCAGCACCTGTGCCGTAGATGTCCCAGCCCAGTTTTTCACCGGTCCACTCGAAGATCGCATCCACAGTTTGTCCGGGCACGGACAGGGTGGTGAATTTCCCGCGTTGAAGGTCGGGCGCAATCCCATCCGAACTCAGCATCCTGCCGTTGTGAGCAATTTCGAAATAGTGGTTTCCATGCAGGTGGAGGGGATGCTGATCCTGATCACCACCAATGATCCGCACAAGAATCTTCTGCCCCGGGGTCATCCTTGGGGTTATGTTATATGGCTGATGCGGCAGATAGCCAACGAATGCGGGAGCCAGATCGTCCGGTGCCGCCCTGCCGTTGATGAACCAGTAAACGGGCCAACGTTCAGTCATGTCGATCTGGTCAAAGTTTCCCAGATTGGCCAGCTGATGGATCGCCGGATCCATGGAGGTGAGCATGAAGAGGTACTCGTGATCGAAAAAGGTGTCCGCATGGTTATATGCCTGAGTTGCTGCTGCGGCCGGCCTGACAATTATTGTGCCCACCAGCCCCATTTCCACCTGAAGCTCCATCTGGGTACCGCTGTAATAGGTGTATGTTCCCGGTTCGGTAGGCATGAATGTATAGGTCACTGTTTCTGCCGGTGAGGTGCCGCAGGATTCATGCGTAAGAAGCCCTGGTTTGCCGCCGGAGGCAGTCACGGAGTGTCCCGGAAATACGATCGAGGTGCACTGTCCGAAGGGCAATTCACTGTTCAGGGTAATAGTTACCGATACATCCTCAGTAAGGATCAGGGTCGGTCCAGGATACTGGGGGACTTCGGCAGGATTGGCCCCCGGGACATGGTATCCCCAGAAATGAATTGAGCCGCCATCCGGAGTACTGAGTTCACCGGCCCCTGCTGTAAAGGTAAAGCCGGCTCCGGAAATGCCGTCGATCCAGGCCCGGGCCTGGGCGCTGCCGGCAGCCAACAGCACAATCATGGCGCTGACTGTGACCGCAAGGACTCTGGAGGTCCTTATTATTTTACAGAGCATCTTCATAACCTTCCTCCATATAGTGTTATTGAATCCTTATCTCGGTCATCATGCCGCCGAAATCCTCGTCAAGGTTGCTCAGATACTGCAGGTTTGCTGCGTACAGGTAGTATGTACCTGCCGTTATACCTGCTGTATCAAGAATGACATCAAAGGACATGCCCCCACCAATGGTTACTGAATTGGTTGTATAGTGGAGAGGGGTAACGGTGTCGGTGGCCCTCAATTCCTTGGCATCTATACCAATGACTTTCATAGGGATGGATGGGCTGATCAGGGTATGGGTCACGGTAATGTTCAGGTTGGACAGCCGCAGCAGGATACGATCTCCCACAGAAGCTGTGATCAGTGCATGCTCGACCTGTGAATTCACCGGGCCATTCAAATCCTCGCCGCCATCCATGGGCTGAGGCATGTCGCCGGTATTGACCGTATCCGGATATCCCCGGCCGTTTATCATGGGATAGCGGTCCCACATCATGGCAAAGGGCAGGGGCTGCACGGTCCAGCTGGCATCGTGAAAGTCAGGGTCAAAACTGCCGAGTTGAATGGGATATTCCACATCATAGGCAGTGGAGCCGTCACCGTCATTGTACACATAACCAAGAGGCGCCGAAGGATCCGTATTTCCACCGAGCCGGCCTATAGTGGCCGGATTACCACCGTAACCTTCAAAGCTTTGAAGAGCGCGGACATAGAGGTTGCCGAGCATGCCCATCTGCATGTGCTCAGTGGCCTCCACATGACAATGGTACATAAAGGTGCCAGGTTCGACCAGGTTGTAATAGTAGGTCAGTGTCGCTCCCATATTAATCGACAAGCTCGCATCCGGTACGCCGTCAAAAACCGTGGAAGCCTGCGGAAAACCGTGGAAATGCACGGTATGCGGGTCAAAGAGGTCCGGCCTGATTATCATGCCGACGTTGGAGAGCGACAGGTAAAATTCATCACCCTGGTTCAACACAATGGTCGGTGCAGGCCATGCCGCTGCAAGTATACCCGCTTCCATTACATCAGCCTCAGGGATACCGGTCAGATCGGCAAAACTGAAAATATACTGGGGCCTGCCGTCTGCCATAATGGCAAAACCGTCACCACCGCCAAGATTCATACAGATTACATTACCTGCTGTTTCACCATCATCTGCACAGTCCCCGTCGCTGTTATTGTCGCACGGACACTGAATGTTGACAGCGGCTTCTGATGACAAAACAGAGCCAAAGAGCAGAAAGAGCATCAGAAGCGGGATGTGGTACATTTTTTTTATCTTCATAATATTCACCCCTTATAAATTTCCCTGCCGGTTCCTTACCGGCGTAGTTTCAAGTTTCACTGCACTACCTGGTCCGTTTTGTCCGCTTCGGTTTCCGGCGAGGCGGTTTATCCTTCGTAGATGATACAATCAATTCCGGTTCAGCCACTACTACCTCGTCTGCTCCGATGTCAGGAGATGCGGTCCGATCATCTCCGTCAATATCTGTCGGCGGAGTTGTCAAAGTACCTGCATTGTATGCTGGTGAGCCGGATAGAATATGGTAGTCGCCGAACAGTGTTCCGGTGGCATCGTCGTATAATGTCAGCGGGCCAAAGTTGGGCCGGATGAAGTTGCCGCCCTCATCAAAAGCAGGCGGCACCTCAATTACGGTAGTAACCTCCGTTTGAAGCACTGCTGATGTAGCACCGGTGAAATATTCAGAGACAAACAGGTTTCCCGGTGCTCCGGTTACAAGATTTGTGGTGCCGCTGAGGACACCGGGTGTTCCGATAACAGCAAGATCGTCAAAGACCGTGGTGTTGCCGCCGGGACAATTAAGCCCGGTTATCGTGCCGCCGAGATCCGGACAAAGGCCAAAAGTGCTGGGGTTTTGCGTATCGCCGGGAATTCCTGCAGCAATGTAGAAGAAGAACTGCCGATTCTGCCAGATGATATTGTCGGTAAAGGTATTGGGATTTGAATACGTTCCAACATTTCCTGCAGCCGCCAGTACCGCACTATGGGACCGGGATGTTATACCCGCACCCGGTTGGGGCGTAGACTCATTGGGACTGCCCGGTGCAAATGCCTCACCTGCTGTTGCCAGGCTGTCGTTGTTGGCAATGGTGTTGTGGACAAGGTTGACCTTTACAGCATCCTGCAGGGATATTCCAGCGCCGGCCAGGGCTGCGACGTTGTTGACGATCATGTTATTCATGATGTCAACGGTGTACCAATCAGTCGAATCAGCAGGTGCTGCTGCTACATCCAGGCCATTGATACGGGCAAGGCGTATACCGCCGCCGTCTCCTGCTCCGGCAGAATTACCCTGCACGAGGTTTGACATCACCTGGACGTTTCCGGCACCAGTGGTTAGTCCACCTATTACAAGAGGAGCACCACCGCTGATAAAGATGCCGCCGCCGGAGACCGTCTGGCCCTGGAAGAAGCTTTCATTAAAAATAATTGTGTTGTTTGCGATCAGGGGCACATCGGCACTGAAAGAAGCCCTGTCGCTTAAGCCGACATGGCCTATGCCGCCGCCATTTTTTAATGAAAAGTTGCCGCATATCCAGTTCTCTGTGATCTGGTAGGAGTCGGAACCGGTGCACATGGAAATGCCGGCGCCGGCGCCGCCCATACCGCCGTTATAGATTACCTGATTATGGTGAATGGATATATAGTCGTTATCACTGTCAGTATAATCTCCTCCGGAGACCAGTTCGGGATGTCCGGAGCGGATGCCGCCGCCGAAAAATCCTGAGTTGTTGGAGATGCGGTTATTGGAGATGCTGAGGTAATCGGCATAACCGTTAACAACTATGCCACCACCGGTGTCCGCGCTTTTGATGGTAAAGCCGTCAATACGGGCGCCCTGGTTATCTCTCAAACCAAGACTTGGGCCGGACACCTTTTTATAGTTAAAAGCAGTTGAGCTGAACTCAGCGGCATTGGCCAGCACCAGAACTCCGGCACCCTCTTCGGTAAAGCGCTGGTCCTGATCCTGTCCCGGGAGGCCTATCCCCTGACCCGGCAGCAGGTCGAATGCTCCTTCGAGCAGAAGATTATCGATCAGGATTCGCCAGTCCAGCAACTTTTCAGAAGGTGCATTTATAGCATTGATTACAGTGGAACCCGCGCCCCAGCCCTGAAGCTGGATAGGTTTCCACATGATAACCATCTCATTGTAGATGCCCGGTGGAACCAGAACCAGATCATTGATTTTTGCAGCATCAATAGCTGTCTGAATTGATTGACCCTGGGCTATGCTCGTGACAGACCCTCCTGGCCGCAGGCCGACCTGGACTGTAACGCCTGTCCTGGTTGTCTGGCCGTTAATGCCACCCCGGGTGATAGTTAACTGGCGGCCGCCGACACCACTGATAGGAGTGTTGGTAGGTACTGTTGCCGTTATAGTTGTGTTGCTCCAGGTTACATTGGTTAAAGGAATATCTTCGAGACTTATCACCCCAGCAGCTCCGAATCCATAGTCCCTGTCGATGAACCTGTTAATTTTATCCGCACCGGCAGGACAAGTTCCGGCTGCGGGATCGCAATAGTTGGGATTGGATACTGATACAGATCCCATAGAGGTGATGGTAATATTCTGACTGCCTAGCACCCTCATTTTGCTGCCATCGCCGCTTGTGGGGATATAAGGACCTCCACCAACGCCATTGCCCGGAACATCGACACTGTATATCCTTGGGGCACCGTCCGGGTATTCGCAGTCCAGCGGGAACTGGGCCGGTCCGGCAAAGGCCGCCACCGGTACTACCGGAGTGTCCAGATAGGTGGTGGCGCCCGGCATGTACTGAAATGTGTAGCAAAAGGAGCTGTACTGTTGGTTCCAGTTTGGATCCGGGTTGTTCGGGTCATCACCTGGGTCGTTCATGCAGGTGGTCAGCATATTGGGTGACATGCCGCTTGGCGCCGGCAGGTTGGTGGTGATGGTTGAGGGCGCCAGGAAGTTATAATGCCCGTATTGATCAGACATGGTCTGGCTGATCACCCTGCCGGTCCAGTCGCGGATAGTGATCGGTACGAAAGGTGGAGCGAACTTTTCACCGAATTGCGGAGAATTCGGGTCGAATTCGTTCTGGGTGTCATCAAGGATAAAACCCAAGCCATGGGCTGCGATCGGCACCTCGGTGAACAGGAAGAAGTCAGCCGCGGCATTGGCGCCTGTTGACAGGGTTACGAGCTTACTGTCGCAGAGCGCTTGATACGTACCGGCAAAAGGCGCCGGGATCTGCTCGTCCGGAAAGAGCGGCAGAATATCAGGTATGAGATGCAAGTTGCCGACGCAGGGAGGCGGCAGCAGTTCCGGCACAGGTTCATATGCATCACCGAAGTCAACGTTTTTGTCTTCAGGCTTGAGGATCTCATAGCCCGGAGGTGCTATCACTTCAACAATATATGAACCGACCGGCATGGGGCTGGTCAATGTGGTGCAGGCGCCGTCCGGCAGCATTCCGCCTAAATCAGCACAGACTGCATCAAAGGCATAGCCGCCGTCAAAAACTGCCGGCCGTGCCTGGTTAAAGTTCCTGAGGCCGTCAAAACAGTCGGTTTCAAAAAAGTTTGCCCCGTCAGGACTCCAGCTGTAGGGCCCGGTGCCGTTGTTGCCCCATTTGCAGCCGGTTGGGATGGAATCATCCCAGCTGTCCGTGGTGGTTGTGTTGAGAAGCGCGCCTTTAGTGGCCACTCCGGTAACAGGATTAACACCCAGAGAATCGTAGAGATTGATGGTTACACCTGGAATTCCAGGTTCCCATGGCTCGGCAGCAGCATATTCCGGGTCGTTTTCCGCCCTGGTTACAGCATAGAACACGATACCCGAGATGCCGCCGTTGTCTACGAGGCTGCAGGTTCCGGTACCTATGCCGTCGCATAGGGCCGGGTCGGTGGTGCATTCGGTTATGCCATCCTCACACAGGTCCGGATAGTGGCGTTTACCCCAGAGAAAAGCGTTGGTCTGACCGATAAAGCCCTGGAAACCCTGGGTCAGGACAGGTCCGTGTTCAACACGATAGGTAGTACCTTCGTTACAGATATCAGTAGCAGGGTCACCCGGGACACCGGGGGTACATTCCGTGTCAAGTGGATTCGTCTGATCCTGCGGGGTTAATGCACCTCCAAAACTTATATCGTTGTCGTCGAAAGGAGCAGGTCCGGCCAGAGGGGTAGTTATGGGACCGCCGTTATCCACGATTGCGGTAACCCCTGTTGCCTTGAAACGGGCGAAGTCGACTTCGGTCACCAGCCAGGAAAAGAATGGAAATACCTGGTCAAAGGCATAGGCACCTACACCGTCTGAAACATTTTCCTTGTAAACGGTGCCGTCCCTCCAGCGAAGCAGAAAGGCTGTCCCAATGGCGCTCGGAAATTCAGTATCATCCCAGATGCCGTTACCATTAATGTCGTCATACACTCTTTGCTCCACCCTGGTAAACCACTGAAAAACCGGCACATCGCCAATGGCGCAACCGGTGAGGGCATTGCAGTCGCCGTTTACGATGGAGACTCCCAGGAAGGCGAAAATGATGTCAAGGTTGTTGTCCCAGACTACCAGCTGGTAGCTGCCGTCAGGAACATTCGGAATCGAGAAGTTACAGTTTTCGTCAGTTTCAGCAACATAAATACCGGTGCCGATACCTCCTCCAGCCATGTCGTTTAAGCCAATCCATGGAGTGGTGTGGCCAAAACAAGTGCCGGGATAGAATGCATATTCAGGCGGCCGCGACAAATGCTGGTTTACTATGGTCCCGGTTACTGTCGTGTTACCCGGAGGGATAATATTGA
>PVMS01019418.1_pt1 | contig 10312 bp, 8 predicted proteins | sample 1853461 | NCBI WGS metagenome assembly PVMS01 (sample SAMN08582032, study PRJNA380276) | Marine sediment metagenome, whole genome shotgun sequencing project. | isolation source: ocean sediment barecode stripped | collected 2017
CAGCTGGTTTTGAATCCGCTTTAGCGGTTTCAGCTGGTTTTGAATCCGCTTTAGCGATCTCAGCTGGTTTTGAATCCGCTTTAGCGATCTCAGCTGGTTTTGAATCAACTGGCCTCGATCCAGAACTCTTTGATTCTACAGGCCTGATCTCAGAAGGTTTCGGGTCTGGTGTCGCTGAAACGGCTGGTGTTGGCGCCTGGCTGACCGACCTGTCGGGCAAAGCTGCAGCTGCTTCCGGTTTTGAAGCACTGGAACGAGCCGGAGTCGGTTCTATGGGCATATCTTCTACCGGTTGCCTGGTATCGGAATATTGTGGTGCATCTGGTCGTGACTCATTGCGATCCGGGCGCGTTTTCGAACCACCTGTCTTGTATGGTGAACGTCTTCTGCGCCCCCCCCCTGCGACTGCTACTCTCTTTCTGTTCGGGTTTGATATTGCCATCAACTTCACCGTTGACTACAGAGGGCAGGACGGGCGTTTGGGCAGTACTACCTGCGGCTGCCCGGCTCTTCTCAACAGTTTCCTGTTTGGCCTTTGGTGGCCGGTTCCTACTCTCTGCTGGCGTACGTCCAGCCTGTTGTTGACCTGGTGTGCCCTGTGCGGTCTTGGCCTGAGTTTTCTTTGACGTGCGTTTCTTGCTTGTCCGTTGCTGTTGCTTTTGTTCTTGCTTCTGCTGTTGCGGTGGCTTTTGTTGCTGTTGCTTTTGCTGCTGTTGCTGTTGGGCACCCTTGCTGGCACGCTTTTTACCGGTTCTTCGATTTGACCGTTGACTTGAAGACTGCGAGGTTTTTTGCCTTTGTTGCTGGCTGGTGCGCCGGCCGCCGGTCTTTTTCGCAGATTTCCTGGACGGCGCCGGTTTGCTTTTTTCCTCTTCTTTCGGGTGTGAGAAAAGAATGTTTGCCAGACGGGCAAACAAGCCAGGTGCCTTTTCTTCGGTCCGGGTGGGCGCCGGACGGTCTGGTACTATGCGCTGGACCGCGGGAGCCGGTACCGCAACGGCATTGGCCTGCGAACGTTCATTGGCAATCAATTGCGCGTCGGGTTGGTTAATACGCGTGTAGCTTGGCTCTTTGGAAACGTCTGTTTTCCTGACACGGAGAATTTCAAAATGCGGTGTAACCAGGTATTGATTGGCGAGCATCACGATCGGAACCCGGTGTCGCGCCTCAACTTCTGCCAATGCGGTACGCTTTTCGTTATGCAGGAAATTAATCACTTCCGTGGGTGCCTGCACTATCATCTGGCCGGTGTAGTCCTTCATGACCTCTTCTTCGACGAGTCGGAGAATGGACAGTGCCAGGGACTCCACGCTGCGGATGGTGCCGTGGCCTTCACATCTGGGGCAGGCTTCCTGGCTGGATTCGCCCAGGGAAGGTCGCAGCCGCTGACGTGACATTTCCAGAAGACCAAAACGTGAAATACGTCCAATCTGAACCCGGGCTTTGTCAATTTGCATGGCAGTGCGCAAACATTCCTCAACCTCGCGTTGATGCCTGCGACTGGTCATATCAATAAAATCAATAACGATGAGTCCGCCCAGATCACGCAGACGCAACTGTCGGGCAATTTCGTGAGCGGATTCCATGTTGGTGTTATAGGCGGTCTCTTCAATATCCGAACCCTTGGTCGCGCGGGCTGAATTGATATCAATCGAAAGCAGGGCCTCGGTGTGATCGAACACGACCGCACCACCCGAAGGCAAATGCACCGTGCGCGCGAATGCCGATTCGATCTGGCTTTCAATCTGGTAGCGGCTGAAAAGCGGTACCTGGTCGTTGTACAGTTTCAGCTTGCCCAGGTTATGCGGCATCACCTGCTGCATAAATTCCCGTGCATCGTTATAAACGCTTTCATTGTCGATTAGAATTTCACCGATGTCATTTCTCAGATGATCACGAAGCGCGCGTATAAACAGATTGCTTTCCTGGTAGATCAGAAAAGGGGCGGAACGTTTGGTTGCGGCCTGTTCGATGGCTGTCCACAATTGCAACAGGTAATCGAGATCCCATTGCAATTCGTCTGAGTCCCGGCCAACACCGGCGGTGCGTACGATGATACCGACATTATCGGGCGTGGTGACTTTTTGCAGTTGCTCACGTAGATGATCACGATCGTTGCCGGTGATACGACGCGACACGCCACCCGCAGTGGGATTGGTGGGCATCAGGACCAGGTAACGGCCTGCCAGGGAGATGTAGGTTGTCAGGGCAGCACCTTTATTACCCCGTTCTTCTTTTTCAACCTGGACGATTATTTCCTGCCCTTCGCGAACTGCATCGCGGATGGCTACTTTGCCACCTTTTCTGGAGAGATCCTTTGAATACGAGCTTTCGCAAATTTCCTTTAGTGGAAGGAAGCCGTGGCGGGTGGAACCGAACTCAACAAAACAGGCCTCCAGCGATGGCTCAACCCGGGTGATTTTGCCCTTGTAAACGTTTGATTTCTTTTGTTCCTGGGAGGGTACTTCTATATCCAGGTCAAACAGGTGTTGACCCTCGGCAATTGCCACGCGCAACTCTTCTGGCTGAGTTGCGTTAATCAGCATTCTTTTCATTATAAATTCCTCAGGCACCCCGGTACGGGGCGGCAGTGGAACGACATGACGTGTTAGTGTCATGTTTCCACTTAGCTGACCCGGCGGTGTCTTGCACCTTTGCCGGGGGTACCAAAATTGTTTTCATTGCCGGACCAATCTATATTGGGCCGGTCCTTTGACGACAGCTTGTCGGTCTGCCATCAAAAATATTTTTTCTGCCACAAACTGGCAGGAGAATTCGAGATATCTGCTTGTGAAACAACGTGTAAACTGTCGCTGTGTCAATGAAGTCCGGCCCTTTTAAAGCACGGCTTAGGTGAGATAATCAGGCAGTTTCGATGAACAATTCGGCAGGGCGAATTCCTTACCACGCCAATATAGCAGTCTTTTCATTTTCTATCAACGAGTTGGGAATGGTTAGCAATGAATAAGGTCTCATCCTCAGTAAGTTATGTTGAAGTATCACGGGATCGCGATGGTCAACGTCTGGATAATTTCCTCACCGCGAGGCTCAAAGGCCTGCCGCGTTCTGTGATTTACCGCATCATCCGAACCGGCCAGGTTCGCGTGAATGGCGGCAGGGCAAAGCCCGCTACCCGTCTTAAAACGGGCGACATGGTTCGCATTCCACCGGCATCGGTTCGTGAGAACAAGCCAGGGGATATACCCACGGCTGTTCTGCAATTCCTCAACCAGTCCATTTGCTATGAGGACCATGGGGTCATGGTTATCGACAAACCGGCCGGTATGGCGGTGCATGCCGGCAGCGGTCTTTCCTGGGGTGTGGTTGATGTGGTGCGCAAGATGCGACCGGGTTTGAATGTGGACCTCGTGCACCGTCTGGACCGTGAAACCAGTGGTTGCCTGTTGCTGGCGCTTGACGGTAAAACATTACGGGAATTGAACGCACAGATAAAAAACAACCAGATTGAAAAACGTTACCTGTGTCTGATGGATGGATACCTGCAACAGAATCTGGTGGAAGTAAACGAACCGATTGGTAAATACGAACGCTCCGGGCAACGCCTTATGCGGGTGGACCCGGATGGCAAGGAAGCCCATACCAGCTTCCGCTTATTGCAAAACTTCGGTCCGTGCAGTTTTGCCCAGGCACAGTTACACACCGGTCGCACCCATCAAATACGGGTACACGCGGCTCACCTCGGTCTGCCGTTGGTGGCTGACAGGCTTTATGCACCGGGCCCACGGCAGAAATTTTGGAAAGCGGAGGGTGCCAGGCGTTTGTTTTTGCATGCTCACCAGGTGAGTTTTTATACAGTCGATGGCGAAGAGCAGCTAGTCAGTTCGCAGTTGCCGCAGGAATTAAGCATGTTACTTGAGAAATTGGAGTAGCAATTCCATCTCGACCGGTCACTGCGTGGAAACACTGATAAGGCAGACAACAAATACCTACACGCCAAAGGGCAAATTCAACTGGTTGAGTGATTTGCGTTATGGTCTAATTCGCACATGTATAAACCACTATCCGCCTTTATTGGCCTGCGCTATCTGGGCGCCAAGAGGCAAAATCATTTCATCTCGTTCATTTCCCTGACTTCCATGCTGGGAATTGCGCTGGGTGTCACCACGCTGATCACGGTGATTTCGGTGATGAATGGTTTTGAAAAAGAATTGCGTGCCCGTATTTTGGGTGCCATTTCCCATGCCACCATTCAACCGCTTGACAGACCGATGGATGAATGGCGCGAGCTTATCAGCCATGTCAACGAACGGGACGATGTCGTAGCCTCTGCACCTTATATTGAAGTAGGTGTCTGGCTGCAGTCCAATGGCTCGAGTGCGGCGCTGGTGCGTGGTGTTGCCCCGGACTTTGAAGCGACCGTTTCAGATGTCGCCACCAGTATGATCAGCGGCAAGCTGGATGACTTACATAGTGGTGAATACGGTATCGTACTTGGTATAGGTCTGGCCGTGCGGTTGAGGGTCGGGCTGGGTGACAAGGTGACCGTTATCGCGCCCAGGCTCAAAGCCAGTCCTTTTGGCGCCAGGCCGTTGATGCGGCGTTTTACGGTCGTGGGTATGTTTGAGTTTGGCGAACATGAAAACGACAGTGGCCTGGCCATGGTGCATATCGAAGATGCAGCGAGGCTGTTACGGATGCCGGAAGATTCCATTAGCGGCATCCGGCTCAAGCTGGAAGATCTGGATTCCGCCTGGTTGGTGGCACGTGACATCTCCGACCAGCTTGATGGTGTCTACCGCGTCAGGGACTGGAGCCAGGAACGCGGCAACCTGTTTCAGGCTGTGCGTACGGAAAAGACCGTCATGTGGGTGATCCTGTCACTTATCATCGCAGTGGCGGCATTTAACATCATTTCCATGCTGGTAATGGTGGTAACCGACAAACAGGCCGACATTGCCATTCTTAAAACCATGGGAGCCCACGCCGGTACCATCATGCGGATTTTCGTGGTTCAGGGCAGGCTGATCGGTATTATCGGCACGCTGCTCGGTGTGGTTGGCGGTATTCTGCTGGCCCAGAACATTGCAACCGTGGTGCCGTTTCTTGAGCGTATTTTTGGTTTTGCCCTGTTCCCGTCAGATATATATTACATTACCGAGTTGCCGTCCGATCTGCGCCGTGCGGACGTTTTCGGGTTTGCGATGATGTCACTGGTCATGTCCCTGCTTTCGACCCTGTACCCGGCATGGCGGGCATCAAAGACCGATCCGGCGGAGGCTTTGCGTTATGAGTGAGCAAAGCAACATGGTGATCGAAGCAAAAGGCATCAGCCGGGGTTTCCGGCAGGGTCCGAAAAGGGTACAGGTACTGACAGATGTCAATTTGCAGGTACCGGCGGGCACATCGATGGCCATAGTGGGCGCGTCGGGAGCCGGAAAAAGCACTTTGCTGCATATTTTGGGCGGACTCGACAAACCGGATGAAGGGGAAGTTTTCGTCGACGGGAAATCGCTTTGGCAACAAAGCGAGCGCGAGCGCAGCGATTTACGTAATTCCCGTATGGGGTTTATCTACCAGTTCCATCATTTATTACCAGAATTCACCGCCCTGGAAAACGTTGCCATGCCATTGTTGATTCGTGGTGAGTCTGTAACAGACGCCGCTAAAAGAGCTACCAGGTTACTGGAAAAAGTTGGCCTGGGTCAGCGTTTGGATCACAAACCCGGTGAATTATCAGGTGGCGAACGGCAACGTGCTGCGGTGGCCCGTGCGCTGGTTGGCAACCCGGGTTGCGTCCTGGGTGATGAACCCACCGGTAATCTGGATGAGCGTATCGCCAAGCAGGTATTTGATCAGTTGCTAGAACTCAATACCGAACTGAATACCAGCTTGATACTGGTCACGCATGATATGCGTCTGGCTGCCAGGATGAATCAGCGTTTTGAATTGCACATGGGGAGTCTGAAACCTTTTTAGGATTCTGAACCAGCACGGGGGGATCATTGAAGCACTGGGCCCTGCTCATTATCGGAGCGATATTGCCGTTCCTGTTTGTATCAACGCTGCCGTCCAGTCTCGCGCTGGTACTTCTCCTGGTGACCGCCCTGACAGCTTTGAAGTCCGGTTTCAGGGTTTTCTGCCTGCTTCCGGCTTTCTTCCTGACCACCACGTTGGCAATCAATCAACGACTGGCGCAGCGCCTGCCACTTTCAGAGTCCAGTTCAAGTTTTGAGATCAGCGGTGTTATCGGCAGCTTGCCGGAGTCGAAAACCGATGTCGTGCGTTTCATGTTCCTGCCCGATGTCGTTAGCGCACCGATTCCTCCGAAAATACGTGTGTCCTGGTACAAAGACAGGGGCAGGGCAGAGGGCAAGGCCACGAATGTGCCACAGCTTCGCGCCGGTGAACGCTGGCGACTACAGTTGGAATTACGCTCGCCCCGGGGCCGGGTGAACTTTCATGGTGTGGATGCGGAGCGTTGGTATTTCACCCATGACATTGGTGCACTGGCTTATGTACAAGACGGGGAAAACGTGCGCCTTGCGGGCCCGGCATGGTTCGACCTGCAACACTGGCGGGAATCGGTGCTGGCCAAACTCACCGAAACAGCCGGTGATGCACCCGCATTCCGATTGCTGGCTGCACTGGCAATCGCCGACCGCCGTGGCTTGCTCAACCGTGACAACGGGATTTTGTCGGCCACGGGGACCGGTCATCTGTTGGCAATATCCGGATTGCATATCGGTCTGGCGGCGGCCCTGGGTTTTTACCTGGGCAGACTGGGTCTGCTGTTTCTGCCCACTGGATTAAAACAACGTTTTGCCATTGTACTGCCATGGCTGGTGGCGTGGTTTGCGGCCCTGACTTACTCCGCTTTATCCGGTCTCGGCGTGTCCACCCAGCGCGCATTGATCATGCTGACAGTTGCCACCGTGGCCATGTTAAGCCGGCGAAACGTTCACCCGCTACTGGCCTGGATGATCGCAATGGCGCTGGTACTGGTCGCGGACCCTTTTGCCCCATTGCGGGCGGGGTTCTGGTTCTCGTTTGTCGCGGTGGCTGTTTTGATGATGTTGTTTTTACCGCGACACGGGCATATGCCGGTCTGGCGAAGAATGTTATATGCCCAGCTTGGTATATCGCTGGTCATGGCGCCATTGGGCATGTACTGGTTTCAACAGGCCAGCTTACCTGGATTGCTGGCCAACCTGGTCGCCATTCCTGTGGTCAGCATGTGGATAGTGCCGCTTATATTGATTGCCTTGTTCCTGTTGTGGTTGCCTGGGCCGTTGGCGGCATGGCTGCTCACGGTTGCAGGTTATTCGGCCCACTGGCTGTTCCTGATGCTGGAGCATTTGTCGGCGCTCCAACCACTGATCTTCAGCTCAACCCGTGTTCCTGGTCTCACAGCCACGCTTCTCGCGATGCTCGGTGCCGCCGTATTAATGTTGCCACGGGGAACCCCGGTTCGATATGCGGGTTTGTTGCTGATGTTGCCAATGCTGCTTCCCGCCGCTAACACCCCTGGCAGGACAGAGACACAAATTGATTTTATGGACGTAGGGCAGGGACTTGCAGTTTTGCTGACGGACCGGAATTACCTGATGGTCTACGACACCGGTCCGGGTAACGGTCTTGTCGGGGAGGCTGAATGGGACATGGTCCGCGGAACAATTCAGCCAATGATAAAAGCGACCGGCAAATCGCCTGACATGATCGTTGCGAGTCATGCAGATCTCGACCATGCCGGTGGATTGAAGCGCTTGCAGATGGTCTACCCACATGCTCAATACCTTGCCAGCCTGCCTGAAAAACGTGCCGGTATCCATGCCTGCCAGGCGCCTGAGGAATGGATGGCTGGAAACCTGAGGTTCAGGGTCTTGCACCCCTCGACAGGATTGCCTTATCTCGGCAATGACAGTTCCTGCGTGATCAGTGTAAACGGCCAGGGTTTGAGTCTGCTCTTGAGCGGGGATATCTCCCGGGCTGTGGAACGACGCCTGGTTCAAAACGGGCTTGAACGACATGCTATTGTTACCGTACCTCACCACGGTAGCTCGACATCTTCTTCACAACTTCTGATTGACACCGTCAAGCCATCTTTGGCGCTTATTTCTGCCGCCTATAACAACCGCTTTGATTTCCCAAGGGCGGATGTGCTCGATCGATATTCAAAGGCAGGTATACAAACACTGACTACCGCGCAGTGCGGTGGCATCAGGGTCATGACTGACGTGAATGGTGGTTTCACGATGGAGTCTGCCCGCGTAACTCGAAAAACTATCTGGCGATGGCCCGCTGCACCAACGTGCCCATAAAGCAGGGTGCGTAACCCGTAACGCACCAATAATTAAGCCAAAGCGAAAGAAAATCGTAGGGTGAGTAACTCGTTACGCAGCAAACGTCGGCTCCAGGCAGTGCATACGCAAGTCACACATCCAGCCCCGGTGTTGTGCAGCAGTCAAAATTCGACGGGATATAAAATCTGGCTTCAGGTATTATTCCAAAAAATACTAATCAAGGGAGTTAAACCGAGTGCTGGAAATTATTATTGCCGGTGGCTGGCTGATGGTACCCATCCTGCTCTGCTCGACATTGGCGGTAGCAATCATCATCGAACGTTTCTGGACCCTGCGTAAAAGCAAGGTGACACCGGATGGCCTGGGTGCCACGGTTGAGGAATGGGCGGCCAAACATGAGCTGGATCAGCATCACTTGAACCAACTGCGGTTTGAATCACCTTTGGGCCGTATTTATGCTGCTGCTTTGGACAATCGAAAACGCTCCAGGGAAGTCATCAAGGAAGCCGTTGAAGACACAGGCCGTCATGTCGTGCATGAACTGGAGAGGTTTCTGAATACCCTCGGCACCATTGCCGGAATATCCCCGTTACTGGGCTTGCTGGGCACTGTAGTTGGTATGATCAAGGTGTTTTCGGCCATCATGATCAGCGGGGTCGGTGATGCGAATGTGCTGGCAGGTGGTATTTCACAAGCATTGATCACCACCGCTGCCGGGCTTACTGTCGCGATACCCAGCTATTTCTTCTACCGTTTTTTCCGTGGCATGGTGGCTGAATATGTAATTTCGATGGAAGAAAAGGCAATCCAGCTGATTGACTGTATTGAACGCAGCAACATCGCACCGGCCGGTTTTTCTCTTTCATGAAACTCAGGGCATCCAATCCCGAAGACCCTGAAATCAGCATGACAGGCTTGATTGATGTGGTATTCCTGCTGTTGATATTCTTCATGGTGAGTACAACTTTTGAACACCAGGCAGTGTTGAAAGTTGATTTGCCCGAAGCAAAGAACGTCAGCTCGCCCGAGGATCAGCCGAGGACCTTTGAAATTGTGATAGATCAAAGTGGTCAGTTCTACCTCAATGACCGGCAACTGGTCGATGGCAAACCCGCAACATTGCGGGCAGCATTTATTGAAGCCGCGGGCGAGGATCGCAGCATACCGGTGATACTAAGGGCAGATGCCGAGACTCCCCACCACTTCGTCGTGACTGCAATGGATGTTACGGCACAGCTCGGTTTCTCGCGGCTGTCCATAGCAGCCGAGAGAATTACAGAAGAATAACCATGTCCACCGTCCATGCTGCTTTTACCCCGGGCGCCGTGTACAAACGCCTCTGGAGCTACACCAGGAAATACTGGATGATGTTTGCCCTCGGTATCGCCGGGGTCAGTCTGGATGCAGCCATGCAAGCTGTGTTTATCGGCTTTGTTGAACCCCTGATTGACCGGGTATTTGTTGACAAGGACGCGGCATACGGTATGTGGCTGGCTGTCGGCGTAATGGGTGTCGTCATGTTACGCATCATCGGTCATTTCACCGGCACATACGGCATGGAGTGGACCGGCAGGCGTGTGGTGGCCGACCTTCGTGAAGAATTATTTGCCAGTTACCTGCACTTGCCGGCAACTTTCTATGATCAGAATTCACCCGGTCAGCTGATTTCAAAACTGGCCTATAACAGCGAACAGGTAGCACATGCCGCGACCAAGGCTGTCATGTCGGCATTTCGCGACATCCTGCTGCTGATATACCTGGTTCTCCTGATGCTCAACACCAATGCCCGTTTAACCGCGGTCTTATTGATACTGGTGCCGGTGGTTGCCCTGGTAGTGACGGTGGTAAGCCGCAAGTTTCGCAAAATCAGCCGTAACATCCAGGATTCCATGGGTGACGTTGCGCATGTGACCATTGACGCGTTCGAAGCGTTTTTTTTTCAGTCTCGTGTCCAAGAAATACTTTGACAACGCTGTGCCCGACCAGGGCATCCTGCGTCACATGCGCAACGTCACGCATAGAACCCACGATGTTGCGGCTGATTTTGCGAA
>PVMS01042348.1_pt1 | contig 10311 bp, 12 predicted proteins | sample 1853461 | NCBI WGS metagenome assembly PVMS01 (sample SAMN08582032, study PRJNA380276) | Marine sediment metagenome, whole genome shotgun sequencing project. | isolation source: ocean sediment barecode stripped | collected 2017
CAGATGCAACACACTCTCGCACAGGGACATCTCATGCATAACCGTTCACCTCAAGCCGAATAGTGTACACATGAATCCGTCACAGAGGCCAGCATATCCGCCTTTCACTCACGTTTCAGGGATAATCATGCCATTGACCATCTCCCAGTTTAGCAGATCAGCAATGTCACCCGCCATTCATGCTATAATCGGGTTATGCAGTGGATTATCATCTTTTTTGTTCATGGTAGACTCCACTGGCGGATGGTAAAGAAGATAATAATCCACTGCATAACCCGATAAAAGCACGAATGGCGAGGGTGATTGCTGATCTGCTAAATTGGAAGAGGGCCAATGAGATGATTATCCCTGAAACGTGAGTGAAAGGCAGATATGCTGGCCTCTGTGATGGATTCATGTGTACACTATTCGGCTTGAGGTGAACGGTTATGCATGAGATGTCCCTGTGCGAGAGTGTGTTGCATCTGATTGAGGATAGTGCCGAATCCAACCACTTTTCGAAGGTGAAAACCGTATGGCTGGAGATTGGTTCGCTTGCCGCTGTGGAGCCTGAAGCGATGCGCTTCAATTTTGACCTGATCATGAAGGGGACGCTGGTAGAGGGCGCAAAGCTTGAGTTGATCGAGGTGCCAGCCACGGCCTGGTGTGCGGCATGTGAAAAAGATGTCAAGATCAGCCAGCGCTATGATGGCTGTTCATATTGTGGCGAGACAGGGTTAATGCTCTCAAGCGGTGATGAGATGCGAATCAGGGAACTGGAGGTGGTGTGATGTGCAGGGTGTGCGGATGTGGCGGAGGCGAAACTACAATCGAGGGCCAGGAGCACGATGGTCATCACCCTCTTCACAGAGAACAGACTCACGGCGAACATACCCATGACTACGGACAGGGGCCTGCCCACGCTCATGCGCCGGGCATGAGCCAGTCGCGGATGGTACAGGTCGAGCAGGATATACTCTCCAGAAATAATCAGTATGCGGCCACCAACCGTAACCATTTTGTAAGCCACGGGATTTTGGTGCTGAATCTGGTCTCCAGCCCCGGCTCCGGTAAAACAACACTGCTGACGAAATCACTTGCACAACTGCAGCGGGAGTTTTCAGTTGCTGTCATCGAGGGGGATCAGCAGACCGCCAACGATGCCGAACGCATCCGTGCCACCGGTGCAAAGGCATTGCAGATCAATACCGGCCGTGGCTGCCATCTTGATGCCCATATGGTGGGCCATGGCGTAGAGACGCTGAAGCCTGCAGATGGTTCACTTCTGTTTATCGAAAATGTTGGCAATCTCATCTGTCCGGCCGCCTTTGATCTGGGGGAGGCGCACAAGGTTGCCATTCTCTCGGTAACCGAGGGTGAGGATAAGCCGTTGAAGTACCCCGACATGTTCCATGCCGCCGATCTGATGCTGCTCAACAAGATTGATCTGCTTCCCCATCTCGATTTCAGTGTCGATCTGTGTATTGAAAATGCACGCCGTATCAACCCCGGTATCAAGGTACTGCAGCTTTCGGCCACCACGGGTGAGGGTATGGATGGATGGCTTCAATGGCTAAACGATGAGCACGACCTTTTGATGGCGTCAGATCAAGTGAGTGTTGAGGGTTGAACCGGGTATCCACTACAGAGGTTGAGAGTCGGAAGCCATTTTCTCATCCGGTTTTTGCTGATGGTATAAAGATTTCGCTCCATAGTGGAGGGGCATCGGTTGCTGCAACAGGGGTGGATCTGAAAAACAGCCTTTGCATGACAGGTTGCGGTTTTGCCGAAGTCTCCGGGGTAACGGGAGACATCAATGATCCAGCCATCTATCAACAGGTCGCCGATATCCTTCATCAACTCACCGATATCGATGCGGTGGCTTGCGACCTGCACCCCGATCTTCATTCGACCCAACTCGCTTTTCAGCTCTCGGAGCGATTGGATGTTCCTGTGATTCGAGTGCAGCACCATCACGCCCACATTGCAGCTGTGATGGCAGAGCTTGGCATGGATGGGCCGACGGTGGGCCTGGCCATGGATGGTTACGGTTATGGAGGCGATGGCTCGGCTTGGGGCGGTGAGTGTCTCTATGTTGATGGTGGCGAGTGCAGCAGGGAAGGCTATCTGAAGTCGGTGGCGATGCCGGGTGGCGATGCAGCAAGTCGGCAGCCGTGGCGCATGGCTGTGGCGTGGCTAAACGATCATGATGCTCTACCGCAACTGTTCGATGGGCTGCCTCTTGAAGCCATTCAAAAGCTTTGCGAATCAGAACGCACGCCGTTGACCAGCAGCGCCGGACGCCTGTTCGATGCGGCCAGTGCCATTGTGCTGGGCAGCAGAGATGTTGCATTCGAGGGCGAAGCTGCAATCGCACTTGAGAAGGCTGCAATGGGTGTCACGGGGATTCACCCGCTCTCTTACAATTTGGAGCAGAAAAACGGGGTCTGTCAGCTCGATTGTACCGAGGCGATGAATCAACTCGTGGAGGCAATTCTAAACAATGAATCCAAGCCCGAACTGGCGGCTGGCTTTCACCAGATGTTGGCAGCAGGCGTGGCAGATATGGCGATTCATGTGGCGACTTTGAGGGGTGTAAAAAATATTGTGCTGGCAGGGGGCTGTTTCCTCAATGCATTGTTAAAAGAGCAGGTGACCGCACACCTTGAGGATGCTGATCTGCGAGTGTTCTGCTCACAGAAACTCCCTTATGGTGATGGTGCCATCGCACTGGGTCAGGCATGGGTGGCCGTTCAAAAGCTTAAAGCGGGAGACGTCTGATGTGTCTGGCGATACCTGCACGCATTACCACACTGCATGGTGAGAAAATGGCCACAGTTGAGATCGGCGGTGTTGAGAGAGAGGTTTCGCTTGCCCTGGTCGATGCGGACGTAGGTGACTATGTGATTGTGCATGTTGGCATTGCCATCTCAACACTTGATGAGAATGAGGCGATGAAAACGCTGGCACTGTTTGCCGAGTTGGATGAGGCGCAGGATGGTCCGCCAGTATGAAATTTATTGATGAATATCGTGATAGCACACTGATCCGGTCACTGCTGGAGCAGATCGGCAAAGCGGCATCTCGTAAGGAAGGCTATCGGTTGATGGAGTTTTGTGGTGGTCATACGCATGCACTTTATCGCTATGGGTTGATTCCACTGTTGCCCGAAACAGTTGAGATGGTGCATGGGCCGGGCTGTCCGGTCTGTGTGTTGCCGATCAGTCGTATCGACGCGGCTGTGGCTCTGGCTGCAAGAGAGGATGTCATCTTCTGTAGTTACGGAGATATGCTCCGGGTGCCTGGCTCCGATGGTAAAAGTCTGTTGAAAGCCAAGGCCGAAGGCGCAGATGTGCGGATGATCTATTCGCCACTGGATGCCGTGAAACTGGCCCTGCAGAACCCGGATTCTCAGGTTGTGTTTTTTGCTGTCGGCTTTGAGACCACAGCTCCGGCAACAGCATTGGCTCTGAAGCAGGCTGAGCAGCAGGGCATTGGGAATTTCTTTGTCTTTTGCAACCATGTTCTCACACCACCAGCCATGCGGGCGATTCTTGATTATGGAAATGGTGAGTCAGGAGAGGGAAGCGTCATTGACGGCATTGTCGGACCGGGACATGTCAGTGCCATTATCGGCAGTTCCGCCTATGCGTTTGTGGCGGAAGAGAATCGCATTCCATTGGTCATATCGGGATTTGAGCCGGTCGATCTGCTTGAGTCGATCCTGATGCTTGTGCGCCAGGTCAATGAGGGTCGGGCAGAGATTGAAAATCAGTATACCCGTGTCGTGAAGGCCAAAGGAAATCCACAAGCCGTTTATCTAATGGATGAGGTGTTTGAGCTTCGCGGCAGTTTCGAATGGCGAGGATTTGGCATGCTTGCCAATAGTGCACAGAAAATTTCATCAAAATATGCCGCCTTTGATGCCGAGCTGAAGTTTCAGGTTCAATTTTCCGAGGCGCCCGACCACAAGGCATGCCGATGCGCCGATGTTCTACGTGGCTTGATTCAGCCGGAGCAGTGCAGCGTGTTTGGAAAAGTGTGTACGCCTGAAAATCCGCTTGGAGCATGTATGGTCTCATCTGAAGGAGCCTGCGCTGCGGCATACAGTTATGGCGGTGTTGTGAGGAGCAGGGAGGCATCATGAGTCGCAAACTGGATATCGAGCATGGCTTCGTTGACCTGAGTTTCGGTGCCGGAGGCATGGCTTCTGCACAGCTCACCCGTGAGATTTTTGCGCCTCAGTTTTCTAATCCGATCCTGGACAGAATGGAGGATGGCGCGGTGATTGATATGCCGGCAGGGCGTTTGGTAGTTTCGACCGATTCGCATGTAATCTCGCCTATCTTCTTCCCCGGTGGCGACATCGGCAGTCTGGCCATTCACGGCAGTGTGAACGATGTGGCCATGATGGGAGCGAAGCCCCTGCATATGAGTGTTGGCTTCATCATCGAGGAGGGAGTCCCATTCTCCACATTGAAACGTGTCGCCATATCGATGGGTGCTGCGGCCAGGGATGCCGGCGTCTCGATTGTTGCGGCAGATACCAAGGTGGTAAAAAAGGGTGAGGCGGATCAGCTCTATATCACCTCGACATGTTTCGGTGTGGTGCCGGAAGCTGTTCAAATCGGCGCAGATCGGGCCAGAGAGGGGGACAGGATTATTATTTCCGGTTTCATCGGCGATCATGGTGCTGCTGTGCTGGCCAGTCGTGAAGAGCTGAGCCTGACTACTGATCTGCAGTCTGATAGCCAATCTGTGAATGATCTTGTAGCTGCCATGCTGGCAAGTGGTGCGGATATCCGCTGTATGCGTGATCCGACTCGTGGTGGGCTGGCAACTTCGCTAAATGAGATTGCAGCAACATCAGGTGTTGGTATCGAGATTGATGAAAGTGTTATTCCCGTACGTGAAGGCGTGCGGGCAGTCAGTGAACTGCTCGGGCTGGATCCGCTCTACTTTGCCTGCGAGGGGCGGTTGCTTGTGATCTGTCCGGCAGAGAATGCCGAAGAGCTTCTTGCCTGCATGCAGAAGCATCCGAAAGGTGAAGATGCAGCCATCATTGGTGAAGTGACCGGGAAGGGGGGTATTCCATTGATTCTTCGTTCGACATTCGGTGGAAGCCGGGTCGTTTCGATATTGACCGGTGACCAGATGCCTCGTATCTGTTGATTATAAATGTCCGATTTCGGTTGAAAGCAGTCATTTGCGGAATCAAAGAGTTGTATTAGTAATGATTGTTATTATCATTTACTTCCATGGTAAAGTTTACACAACACCGTCAGGTTATTCTTGATCTCATTAATGAATCCAACCATCACTGGGAAGCAGAGGAGCTGGCGCATACGCTGAAAGAACGAGGTCACTCCATAGGGATTGCAACCGTTTACCGGGGCCTGGCTGCTCTTGAGACACAGGATTTGATCAGTAGCTTTCAACTCTCGGACCGCAAGCGTTATGAGCGGGCTAATAAGTCACATCATGATCATCTTATCTGTACAGCGTGCGGAAAGATCGAAGAGTTCACCAACAATAGTATCGAACAGCAGCAGGAGCTGGTTGCCAAAGAGAATGGATTTTCCATTACCGGACACCAACTGGTTATCTTTGGTATCTGCCGCAACTGCCAATAGCAACATAGCGCACCTCTAGTCACGCAATTTAAAAGTATCCACTCACCCATTTTGGCCCTTATTAGCTACATCTAATATGATAATAGCTATCATTACTATTGACTAATAATTGATAACGATTATCATTCGCGACATAAATATTAAAGATGGAGATAGAGATGAAACGCATGATTGAAACCAAAATAGAAGTGAAGCCGCTGATAGTATTCGTTGCCACGATCTTTCTGTTAATGGCGATTGAAACGGCATATTCGGCCGAGTATCAGGTGAAGATTGAGAATCACAGGTTTATTCCAGATCAGATCGAGATGAAGGCAGGGGAAAGGCATCGCCTGATCGTGCTGAATGCTGATGAAACAGCTGAAGAGTTCGAGAGCTATGAATTGAACCGTGAGAAAATCATCGCCGGAAATTCAAAGGTAACTATTTTCCTGCCTCCGCTCGATCCAGGTATCTACCCATTCTTTGGTGAATTCAACCAGGCAACGGCTCAGGGCCGTATTGTTGTGAAGTAGGGGGGCCGCGCTGTTATCAACGCTTATTATTGTATTTCGTGAAGTGCTTGAGGCAGCGCTGGTGATCGGCATTGCCATGGCTGCATCAAAGGAGATCCATGCAAGTTTCCGTTGGATCTATGGTGGCGTGCTTGGCGGCATGGTTGTGGCCATGGTAGTTGCCCTGTTCGCACAGGTGATTGCTGACTCCATGTCCGGAATGGGGCAGGAGTATTTTAATGCGATGATACTGATTGCTGCTGCCATTCTCATGGCATGGACAGCCATCTGGATGCGCAAGCATGGGCAAGAGACATCGGCACGAATCCGCCATACATGTGAGAAGATGTCGGGCGGTAGTGCAGCAGGCGTGATGCTGTCGGTGGTTGTGGGTCTCGCAGTTGCCAGAGAGGGCTCGGAATTAGTCCTCTTCCTGCATGGTGTTGTGGCTGCAGGTGGAAGTGAGGTTGAGGGGGTTGCTACGGGTGCCTTCGCAGGCTTCCTGATGGGAGCAGTTGTGGCAGTGGGGCTGTTTCGAAGTCTGGTACATATACCGATGCGCCATCTCTTCTCCGTGGTGACAATTTTGATCGTACTGCTGGCAGCAGGCATGGCATCCCAGGGTGTTGCTTATCTGGTGATGGTGGATGCACTACCGGCATTGGGCCAATCCATCTGGAATACATCTGTGGTGATCCCGGAACAGAGCATCGTGGGTCAGCTGTTGCAGGCGCTTATTGGCTACGATGACAGGCCGAGCGGTATGCAGGTGCTGACGTTTATCATTGTGCTATCCCTTACCTTGCTGGCTATTCGCATGCAGGAGAAACGTCTGCAGGGTCGGGCTGTGGCGAAGTCTGCCAGCGTGGCGGCAACCGCTATAATGCTCTTCATCTCTATCTCTATGGCTCCCGCCGATCTTCATGCCAAGAAGGTCTACTCACCCATTGTTGAAGAGGGGGAGCTGGAGCTGGAATATCACCTCGATCAGACCTTTGATAGCGATCCGGCAAAAGATGGCAGTGCCAGACATCAGTTTGAACTGGAGTATGGCGTGACTGATCGCTGGCAGACGGCAATCTATGGCGATTTCAGAAAGAGGCCGGGCCAGGGATTTACCTATCAGGGGATGAAGCTGGAGAATATCTACCAGCTGTTTGAACAGGGCGAATATTGGCTTGATGCAGGTCTCTATCTTGAATATATCATTGCAAGTCGTTCCCTCAATGCACCGGATGCTCTTGAGTTCAAGATGCTGCTTGAGAAAGAGAGCGGAAGAGTTGTGAATACGGCCAACCTGATTTTCAAAGAAGAGCTGGGTTCGAAGGCAACCAGGAACACAACAGTCGGTTATGCATGGCGCACGAAATGGCGCTGGATGAAACATCTGGAGCCAGCGATCGAGGTTTACGGATCAATGGGAGAGCTGGGAAACAGCACTTCACTGTCTCAGCAGAGTCATCAGGCAGGGCCCGTCCTTATGGGCAAGCTCAATGGGGGCATCGGTTATGAAATCGGTTATCTCTTCGGGCTGACCAGAGGGAGTGATGACGGGATGCTGAAGATGATTATTGGCTATGAATTTTGATTCCGAGGTGCTCTTAACAGGTGTAAATCTTTTTTCACACGCTAATGCTTCGGTGGCTGCGGCTCATCACTGCTGCCTTTTTTTAAGCTCCAGTTCACACCAAAACGTTCAATGATCAGATCGAGATATCCGAACAGCCACTCTCTGATACGATGCTTCAGTGGGCGTTGTAGCCACGCATCCAGCGTGATCTCTTTTGAATGTTCAAAGGCCTCGGTGAAAAAGGATTCTGCCTCTTTAGACAATTCCTGATCACTACTCTCCAGATTGGCTTCAAGATTCCAGCGCAGACCCCACCGATCCATATTACATGAGCCAATAGAGGAGTAGTTGTCGCACAGGTAGAGCTTGGCATGCATGAAGGCAGGCTGATATTCGAAAATACGGATGCCCTGGCGCAGTAGCCTGTGATAGTAGCGGCGTCCGGCATGATAGACGGTGGGGTGATCGTTGATCTCTCCCGGCAACAGCAGGCGCACATCGACGCCACGTCTTTTTGCAGCACGAAGCGCCCAGAGCATCTGGGGTCCCGGCAGATAGTAGGCGGTTCCCAGCCATGCCCGTTCGGAGGCCTCCTTAAGCTGGGAGAGCAGTGATATTCGGATAAATTTCCGCCGGCCGCGCAGGCTGACTGAAAGCCGGCCGCGCTGTCCTCCGACTTGTCCGACAGCTGTTTCCGGCGGCTTGATCTCCAGCGGTCTGATTTCTGGAAGATGGATCTCGTCATCCCACCGTTGCCAGATTCGGACAAAATGGTTTTGCCAGTCAGCTACCACAGGCCCCCGCATCTCCACGATCACATCATGCCACGGCAGGCTGGAACCCCGTGCTTCATAGTCATCAGTGATGCCGGCACCACCGCTGTAGGCCAGTTCGCCATCAATCAGCAGTACTTTACAATGATTTCGCGGCAGACCACGGAAAAAGTGGCTCAGGTAGGCGGGATTGTAAAACAGCAGTGCTATCCCGGCATCTGTGATGCGCTGCCGGTCTGCAGCGGAGAGGCTGCGGGCACCGAAATGGTCGATCAGCATATAGACCTTCACACCGCGTTGCACACAGGCGGAAAAAGCATCGATGAAGCGGTTCGCTACACTTCCGGAGCTGATCAGGTACTGCTCAAACAATACATAGTGTCTGGCGCGATGAATCGCCAGCTCCATGACAGGGAGAAAGGTGTCGGCCCCTGCCAGAAGCCTGAAGCGATTCCCATCACGTTCGGGATATGGATTACGGATAGCCATAGTAAGAGTCTATCCCATTTTGGTGAAACCTGCCAAAGCGCATGAAATCTGCTATTTTTAAAGTAGGCAGTTCTGATCCCATTGCCGCGCCGGGAGGCAGCATGAAAGAGAGTGATGAAATGATTCAAGAGGAGATGGTTCGTTACCAGATCGAAAGACGGGGAATCAGCGATGAGCGTCTGCTTGAGGCGATGCGCTCTGTTCCCCGGCATAAATTTGTAGTGACCGCGGACATGGATGACGCCTATGGTGATTTCCCTCTTCCCATCGGGCACGGTCAGACCATCTCCCAGCCCTTCATCGTCGCCTACATGTGTGAGATCGCCCGGTTCAGGGAGAGTGATCGGGTTCTGGAGGTGGGGACCGGCTCAGGATACCACGCCTCCGTCATCGCCCAGCTTGTTGATTCAGTCTACAGCATCGAGATTGTGCCGGAGCTTGCGGCGCAGGCTGCAAAGACGGTCAGGGAGCTTAACTACAGTAATATCACCATACGCCATGGTGATGGCTTCTATGGATGGGCGGAGGCTGCACCGTTCGATGTCATTGTTGTTACGGCAGCAGCCGATTATATCCCACCCCCACTGATCAGCCAGCTTGCCGAAGGAGGACGTTTGGTCATTCCGCTGGGTCCCCCTGCCTTCACTCAGGATCTCATGCTGGCAGAAAAGAGGCAGGGCGAGATCGTGGTGCGTGAGATGTTACCGGTGCGCTTCGTGCCGCTTACCGGCAAACACTGAGCCATCGGTGGTGGTGCAGGAAAAACAGTGTTCAGAATTTCCCGATTTTCCACAAATATGCATGCGATATTACTGGAAAAGGTTTATGGTCCGCTTAAGAAGCCAAAGTCTATAGTGGAGTGAGTGTGACACAGCCCAAGGATATCAGAATTACTCTTCCCAAACCGTTGCATGCGCCGCCGCGTAAGAGTGGCATGTTTGAGCATTTTCCGACTGCCGAAGAATTGGAAAATGCCTATGAGGAACTGAGCCAGGCTACGACCGATAATGAGCGCACACGATGTCGGGGAGAGATCGCCGGTTTCCTCAAGCATATGGCTACTGTTTACCACCCGTCACTGCCTGAACTGTTAGAAATATGCCGCTCGAATGCAGCGTTGATGAGTGACGCCAATCTGGATAAGACACTCTCTGTTTGTGAAGCCGCATTCCATGGCCATCGCGTCAACACTGCCAAGCCGGACTTTGAAATATTGCTGGATGTTGCTCTGCATGCTCGCTCATTATCGGTCGTAGCCTGGCTCAGTTCCTCATAGGCATTTTCCAATTCTTTCGCCGTCCGAAAATGCCTATGAGGAACTGAGCCAGGCTACGTCCGATACTCAGCGCACACGAACTCGGGGAGACTACGCC
>PVMS01008441.1_pt1 | contig 10309 bp, 10 predicted proteins | sample 1853461 | NCBI WGS metagenome assembly PVMS01 (sample SAMN08582032, study PRJNA380276) | Marine sediment metagenome, whole genome shotgun sequencing project. | isolation source: ocean sediment barecode stripped | collected 2017
CCAATTCCGAAGCGGAACGTCCGCGCCAAAGGGGACGGGGTGGGACTTGTCGGAGCGATCGCCGACCTGGCCGTTGGGTTCGAGAAGAAAGGCGCTGTCGACGAATTCCGGCGTGTGGCGGCCGGGGCGATCCTCCACCGCAACAGCACCAATCACGAACGCGACACCGGTCTCCCGTGCGAGCCTTGCCAGCCGGCCGCGAAGCTCCACATCGTAGTTCAGCGCCCCCGGCACGGCCGACTCGGGGAATACGATCAACTCGGCACCCGCTTCAGCAGCCTCACGGGACAAATTCTCGTAGATCACGAGTGTCCGCTCGATCCATTCTGGGTCCCATTTGTCACCCTGCTCGATGTTGCCCTGAACGACCGCGGTCCGAATCGAATCCGTACCCGCGTCCGGTGATGGCGATGGCAACGAGACGCCGGCCGCGAAGATCGCGGCTACACCGGCGAGAGCCAACCAGGGCTCCCTCGACAGCCTGCGTCGGGCGAGCAGATCCGTTGCCGCTTTCGCGAGACCCGCTCCTCCGAGCGCGGTCGCAAACGACATACCGTACACCCCGGTGTAGGCGACCACCGCGAGCAGAACGGAATTGCCGTGCTGTGAGTATCCAATGCTGGCCCACGGGAACCCGAGCGAACCGGCACCGCGCAGGTATTCGACCGACGTCCACAACATCGCTGCCGCCCAGGGTGAAGCCAGCCCACGGCGATCGAACCAGGCGAGCGCGGCGGCGAACATCGCGACGAACAGACCCGCGTGGGCTCCACCACCGATGGGCCCGAGCAGACCCACAAGCGGCGCGACGTGGCCGTGGACAACCGACACGATATAGAGCCAGTGCAGGATCGCAGCCTGGGCGAGCATCCCGGCGATGAAGCCGAGTTTGGCGGCGGCTCTGGGCGTGAGACCCCGTAACCCGAGAATGAGAAATGCCGGACTCAGCCATCCGCAGACCGAGCCCAAATCGACGACTCGCTCGCCCAGCGGATGCGGAAACGAGAAAAAGGTCGCGATCGCATAGCCCGACAGCAGGGCGAGTCGCGCTCGCTTCGTCAAGGACGGATCGCGCGCCATAGACGCCGCTCTTCCGCTCGCATGAGCCGGGTCTCTTCGGACTCCTGGTGATCCCACCCCAGCAAGTGGAGGGCCCCGTGAATCAGCAGTCTCGCCACCTCGTCGTCCAGGGATCGGTGGGAAGCGCGGGCCTGGCGAGCGGCGGTCTCGACCCCGATCACCACGTCTCCCAGCAGCGCACCGCGGCGATCACTATGCCGGCCCTCCAGAAGTGAGAACGACAGAACGTCTGTCGGACCGCTCTTCCCGCGATGTTCGATGTTCAGTGCCGCTATTTCCTTGTCATCTACCAGCGCGATCGAGAGTTCAGAGCGCGAGCGACCGAGCTCTCGAAGCAAGCAGACGGCTCGGGAGCGAAGCAAGCGGGAATTGGCCTGGGGCAGCTCTCGCAACCGTGTCGCTGCCAAGAGGCGGACTGTCACTCGTCCTCAGAATCCGCGACTTCGCGCGGTGCCTCCCGTCGAGTTGCCTCTGCGGCGCGCGCTCTTGGCGAGCGTACTTGCCGACGATCATAGGCGCGAATGATCGCCTGTACGAGAGGGTGGCGCACCACATCCTCTTCGGTGAAGTAAAGAAAGTCGATTCCCTCGATGTCCTCGAGAATATCCGTCACCTCCACCAGGCCACTGCGCTTTTCGGTGGGGAGATCGATCTGCGTGACATCGCCGGTAATGACCACTTTGGAATCGAAGCCGATCCGTGTAAGCAGCATCTTCATTTGTTCGCTGGTCGTGTTCTGCGCCTCGTCGAGAATTACGAATGAATCGTTGAGGGTGCGACCCCGCATGAACGCCAACGGAGCCACCTCGATCACACCTCGTTCCATCAGTCGGCTGGCCTTTTCGAAGGGCATCATATCGTTCAAGGCGTCGTACAGCGGACGCAGATAGGGATTGACCTTCTCCGCCATCGAGCCGGGCAAGAAGCCCAGCTTCTCACCCGCCTCGACAGCGGGCCGCGTGAGCACGACTCGCGAAACCTCGTGTCGGTTGAGTGACGCGATTGCCATTGCCATCGCGAGATAGGTTTTGCCCGTTCCAGCGGGCCCCACGGCGAATACGACGTCGCTGTTCCGCATCGCCTCGATGTAGCGGCGCTGGTTCAGATTCTTCGCCGCGATCCGGCGCCGACCTCCCACCGAGGACAGGATGTCCTCGTAGACCTCCTCGAGATTGACGTCGGGTTGTTGTGTAACCATTCGCACTGCCTGACGAACGTCTCGTGCGCTTACTTCGCTTCCCGCGCGCACGACACCGTAGAGCTCCTCGAGGACCTTGCGCGCCATTTCGATCTTGTCCGCCGCACCCACCAACCGCACTTCGTTTCCTCGAGCTCTCGCGTCGACTCCGAGCTCGCGCTCCAGTATGTGCAGGGTTCGGTCGCCTTCTCCGTAGAGAGCGGCCGCAGTCTGGTTATCGTCAAAAATGAGGGTTTGACGGGTGGCGGCGTCTTTCGTGGCCAGTGGATTCCCTCAACGATCCGGCGCGAGCAACCACGCGCCATCTCCGCGGTTCGCGTAATAGTAGGGATGGCCCTTCTCCGATGCCAACGCCTCGCGAGGAAGCAACCCCTCGCTCTCGAGCTCCTCGAGATTCTGGGGCCAACGCCCTCGGTCGAATCGATAGGTCTCGAGTGCGCGACGAATCCGCTGCTTCTCATAAGCCTGCCGAGCTCTTGTGAGCGCGCTGGGGCGTCTGATCGAGAACGCATCCGAGGTATCGGAACGACCCGGTAGTTGAATGAGTGTCGTCACGAGCAGCAGTACGACGAGCGGCAAGGCAACCCGGATGAGGCTTGCGAACCAGGACGAACGGGGCGTGATGCTCGGTTCGGATTCTGGCACCGAAATCAAACTCGCGGAATCCACTGTTTCGATGACTCGATTGTCGTGTAACCGGGCCAGAGCGCGGACCGCGTCGAAAGCGCCGAGCAGAGAGAGATCGGTGACCCGGCGGACCGGGAGTCGTCCATCGATCAGATCAAAGACGCGCTCGGCATTTGCGATTTGCTGTTGGGATTCGCCCGACATCCCCTCCCGGTATCGTTCGAAGGAGAGCACCCGACGAAAAACCGTGTTCTCAGATGGAACCAACTTGGCAAAGGTCTGCCATTCGTCGACCATCCGGAGGCCGTCCATCAGAATCTGCTCGGCCCCGAGCAGCGAATCGAACTCCCGATCGTGCGCGACCTCTTCAGCCGTGAAGTCGAATGATCCGACCTGCCACCTAAGAACCGCCAAGATGGTCTCGCGAGTGAGCAGATCTTCTATTTGACGGAGCTCTTCGGGGCTGAGCCAGCCGCGGTCGATGGCAACACTTGGCAACGTCTGCGCAGAGGCTTCGCACTCACTTCGGAGATCATCGACGCGATTCGGGGTCAGCAACCCGCAACGCACCAACATCTCACCGAATGCCGCGTACGACCACTGACCGACTGGTGCGGCAGACACCACTGCGCCGCGATCGAACAGCAGCCGAATCTTTTCACGATTGCTGCTGAACTCGAGTATCCCGGTCTTGCGTTGTTGACCAATCAGCTGAAATACATCAGCAATACCGAAATCCTTGAGGCTTCCGCGAAGAGAAACGGCCATCGCTAGATCTGCTTCCTCGTTGCGAGGGAGGTCGCAACTGCGATCCCGTAAAGCCCTGCAGCAACAGCAGCAATACCTCCGAACGCAACCGGTGCTGCGGCGCCGGCGACCAGTGGATCCGGGACGATTCCGTTTCGCAAGATCACCGCCGTGAAAGCGAGTGTCCCTAATAGTGCACCGATCAGACTCGTAAGGTGACGTCCAGCCAGCAGCCCGGCCGTACCTGGCACCAGGATCGACGAGATCAGTACGGCGCGGCCCAACCACAAGCTGCGGTGGCGTAGCGCGTTGATCCGCGCCACGCGTAGCGTTCGATCGGTCGTCTCGGGCTGCTCAAACAACCGGGTGCACCCCTCGCAGATCGCACCCCCTCCAGCCTCCGGATCGCAGCGGGGGCACAGCCTCCGGCCACATCGATTACACCAATGAGACGTTCGGAGACGTATGACGCCAGTGAGCGATAGCAACGCGGGAATAGCGATCATCACCAACACAATCCGCCAGTCGTGGCCGAGCAAGCCCGGAGCAATCGCGGATCGGAGCTCCGTCGCGAACTCATCACCCGACGGCGCGCTGAGGATTCGGCTCCAAAGAGAACGGTGTTCGAGTGGAAGGTCGACCGTGAATCCACTGAGATCACTCCCTTGAAGCTGGGTCAGCTCCGCAACGACCTCCCCATTGGCTTGCTGGGCGGCAGCCAGTGTCCGGCTTAGATCGTCCATCTGAAACGCCTTCCCGTGCGCTTGCGATTGGTTGAACAGCACGGTCGCCGAATCTCGGATCGCTGTTGCCCTGCCGTAGATGCCCAAGGCGAGGTCCATGTGCCCCAGACCGAGCCTCACGTTGGCGGCATTGTTCAAGGCAGCAAAATTCGTGGGATCGATTTCGAGCAGCCTTTGATAGTGCGCGTCGGCCTCGCCCAGCCGGTCGCCGCGCCGCGCATCGATGGCCAGCGCCATGACGGCCAGCGGGTCGTTCTCCGAAGCCGCCTCCAGTCGGCGCAGATCGACTGGCGTGGCAAACCCGTTGGTGGCGGAGACCGCCGCTTCAACGATCGGAGCTCCGACGTAGGCCGTGAGCGCAGCACCCGACAGGCGGGCGACGGGGAAAGCGCCGACGATCACGGAGATTGCGGCCATGCTCAGCACCCAGCGCTGTCGACCCTCGCCGTAGACCATGCCGACAACGAGCAGTCCGAGTGCGAAGCCCAGCAGACCCTGACCCAGCGCGAGGGGTACGAGCAGCGCTGAACCGAGCAGCCCGACGCGTGCGTAACTTGGCATCTCGCCAGAGAGAAGATCACCGAGGTCGTGGGCAGCGTGGGGAAATGCGGAAACGGCGTAGATGCCAATCGTGAGTAGCCCGGCGACGATCAGCGTGATCGCCAGTACGTACAGAACCGTTCCCGAAAACCAGAGGGACGATTCGAAGTGACGCGGAATCGCGGTCAGCGCGCCCCCCACCGCGCGCATGGCGGCGATGGGAGAGTCGCCCTCGAGCCACAGTGCCCGGGCGAGGGCCATTCGGATTGCCGGAAGATCGGGAGCGAGACGGATCGCCGCGCGCGCCTTTTCGACGGCGTCATCCGACAGCTCGGACCGAAGCACGGTGCGGGCTCCGGAGTCAAGATTCCAGATCCCGCGCTCGAGCGCCGCGCGGCGTGTTCGGCCGGCCCGCTGGTCGAGACTCTCGGCGCTCGCGAGCCAGGCCGTACGAACCGGCGCCAGACCGCCGCTCGAGTTCGCCGGGCCCAGCGAGGACGGGGCCGTTTCGGCACCCGGGGGTTCGGAAGGCGACTCCGTACCCGGTCCAAGTGGTGCCGGCTCGCCGGCTGCAAGGGGGTTCGGGGCAACCGCCTGGGCCCCCGCGGGCGGCCCGGACACCAACCAGCAGCACCCGACCACCGCCAGGACTGCAATTTGAACCCGGCTCCCGGTCACGGCAACCCCCTCATGGAACCCACCGGTTCGCCGAGCGTATCGGCACAGCGGAGCGCCCTCTGAAGGCGCCTCCCGGAGACCGGAGCGCGCCCGTCGACACCGCGGGCTCCGCCGAGTATGCTCCGGCGCCCGTTATTCCCGTGGGAGAGCATTGGTGGCAAACCACAAGTCCGCGAAGAAGCGAGCCCGTCAGACGCTCAAACGCGCCCATCGCAATCGCAACATTCGCAGCCGGGTCAAGTCTGCGATCCGAAGCGTCCGATCCGCCGTGGCCGCGAGTGATGCCGAGAAGAGCGACGCGGCCCTCGGCGTGGCAGAGAGCGTGTTGCGTCGCGCGGCGTCGAAAGGGGCCATCCCCAAGAAACGCGCGAGTCGCCAGATTTCTCGTCTCACCAAGAGTCGCAATCAGCTGGCCTCGAGCTGATTGCGGCTGCGATTCCAGTCCCATTGAAACCGCGCCAGGCGCGGTGCGCGAGCCGAGTCGTAACGTCCAGGCGGGCGAAGAGAACTCGCTAGCCGGAAAGACCGATCACCAGTCTCTCCAACGCCAGTTCCGATGAGATGCCACCCGCTCCCTTGATCGCCAGGTCCGTCTGGTGGATGGCTCGAAGACAAGCGACCAGGCGATTGGGGCTGAAACGCCGGGACTGGCTCTCCAGCTTGCGAACCGCGAACGGTGGCCCGGGCACCTTGCCACCACTGCGCACGCGGAGGAGTTTGCGGAAGTGATTGACGAATGCTCCGAGAACCGCAGGGGGTGCACCACCGGAGCGCAGCAGATTTCCCAGCAAGACGAGTCCGTCGCCACATCGCCCCTCGCCGATCGCGTCGGTGAGGTCCCAGATCGGCCCGTTGGCCAGATCGGTCGTCAATTCAGCGACGTGCTTCGCGGTCACTTTCTCACCCGGACCAGCGACGAGACCGGCCTTCGCGATCTCCTGCCGGAGCACCAGAAGCTGGGGGCCGGTGCGCTCAACGAGCAGCGGGACAGCTGCCGAGTCGAGCGCCACTCCCTGCCGCTTCGCCTCGGCGGTAACGAAGGCGGCTAGCGCGCGGCCACCTCGCGGCGGATCACATTGGACGAGCGCCGCGCGTCCCAGCTTCTTCACCCAGCGCGTGCGCCCATCGACTTTGCCAGCCAGAATCACCAGAACGATGTCGCTGTTGCTCTCGACCGCGGACAGCGCCTCGATCAGCACGTCACCGAGCCCGCGAGCTCGGGCCCTGCCGGCCTCGGGCTCTCGCAGGACCACCAGGCGCTTTGGGGCCAGTACTGGCAGTGTGCCGACCGCGTTGAGTAGAGCAGCCCCCGTCGTCGTCTCTCCATCCAGTCGCTCGTAGTCGAAATCCGAGGGGCCATCGGCCAACACGGCGGATCGGATCGCTTCGGCGGCAGCGTCTCGCAACAACGCCTCTTCACCGACGACCAGATACGCGGGCCGCACCTCGCCCGCGTCGAGTTCACGACGAAGATCGTCGAGGGTCACGGTGAAGCGACCTCATAGAGCATGTCGTGGACCCGCGCTGCGAGTACGGCCGCCATCCTTCGCACCGCCTCATCGCGATTCTTGCGGGTCGCCTCGATGTCCGCGCTCGCCAGATAGCGCTCGGTGTCCTGCATCGAGGCGTCATCGATCCGCGCGATCGCACCGTCCGGTCGAACGGTATGCACTCTGAGTTTGAGCGTAATCTCCCACTCCAAGGCGAGAGCCACGGATGAAAAACTGCGGGTGCGTGTGTTGATCGGTTCAACGATGCCCGAGATTACCAGGTCCGCCTCATTCGCGTCTTCGGTCAGCGCTACGACACCTCGGCGCAGAAATTCTCGACGCAGCGCATCGGCCACGACGAATTCGACACCCGGTTCGTACGAATCGTTTTGAAATGTTCGGATCGACACGGATTGCAGACCCGAGGGCGGGGCTCCGTAGTCGACGAACTTGTAGCCGCAACCCGGGCTGGCGAGGTACACAACAACCAACACGCCGAGCAACGACCGATTCCACGCCACGACCCTGATCACGACGGCAGCCTACCACAGCCGCGTTCTCGGCAACGAGACCTCACTCCGGTCGAACGCAGTGCGCGCTACCGTCAGTCTCGCTTCAATAGACTCTTGGCCACGGTCAACACCCGATTCGCCTGAATCGGCTTCGTGAGATACTCGTTCGCCCCCAACGAGAGCGCGCGCCCGCGATCCTCCTTGGCTCCCTCAGTGGTGACCACAACGATGGGCAATTGACTGAGACTCTGTTCGCCCCGAATCAGGCTGATGAGCTTGAGTCCATCCATCACTGGCATGTTGATATCGATCATGGCGAGATCGAAGTGGTCACTCGACACTTTGCGGAGGCCATCCATTCCGTCTTGGGCCTCGACGATGTCGACATTCTTCAAACGACGCAGAGCGAACACCAGCAACTGTCGCATTGTCGGACTGTCTTCAACAATCAGTATTCGCTGGCGCTCCATACTCAACCTCATCGCCCCACGTCTTGGCGCGGGCTATGCATCACTTTGCCAAAAGATCAATAAATCCTTGAATCGTATTCAGCTTTCTCTCCGATTGAGAGTAGAGCCGTGCCGCGAATAGCGCCGTCGACGCATGCCCGCCCAGCACGGAAAACAATTCGTGGTCGAGAGCTGTAAAGCCTTCTTTCTGCTGCAACAGATCGAAGATCGCGATCAATCCGATCGGGCGCTCGTGCACAATCAACGGAATGCAGACGAGCGGCCGCTCGAGGCTTCTATCCTGCGTGGGATCACCGCAGACCGGCGTCGCTTCCTCGAGCGCTTGGCTCAAGATCCCACCCGCCTGGGCGCAGTTCGGAAACGCCGTCCGTTCGGCTCCTTCACAGGCGGCCACACCGAGTTCGCCAGTATCGCCATCGAGCAAATAAACGGCGAAGGTTTCTGCACCCACGAGATTGATCACGATCTCGAGCATGATCTTCAAGATTTCATCGAGATCCAGCGTCGAGTGAAGTTGGTAGCTGGCAACATAGAGATTTGCGAGATTGTTGTTTTCTTCTTCTACTTCGAGATAGCGTGACGCGAAATGCTTGTTCTCTTCCTCGACCTGGTGTAGTCGCACGCGAACGCTCTCGTACTCCTGTTCGAGATCCTCCAGTTTCGTGAGCAGCGCCTCGCGATACTTTTCCCACTCTTCAGGCGTTCTCGACGCGTCAGCCTGTTCTTGCTCGAGCTTCGCAAGCGTTCCACGCAACCGCTCGTTCTCGACAAGAAGTTCCTTGGTGAACTCGGCCCCACGCTTGAAGATCTGCAAGCACTCCTCGCCGTTCGAAAAGAGATCGTTCCGACTGCTACTCATGACCTTCCCTCTCGGGTTTCTTCCGTGCTGTGTGGGATTCGTGTCCGGATTGAATCGCCGCTGCAATATCGCCCAGTGGGAGAACCTGATCGGCGGCCCCGCTTCGAATGACCTGCCGTGGCATCCCGAAGATCACCGCGGTGCTCTCCGACTCCGCGATGACGCTACCGCCATTGAGTTTCACCGACTCGGCTCCCGCTCGTCCGTCGTCACCCATTCCTGTGAGAACGACCGCAAGAAGATCCGGCCCGACATGCTTGGCCGCGCTCTGAAACAGTCGATTCACTGATGGCGTGTATTTGTCCTGACTTTGAACCGCGACCAGCTTCGTGACGAGCTCTCCATCACAATGTTCGACCTCGAGATGTTTGCCGCCTGGCGCAATCATAATCGTTCCCGGAACCACGACTTCCCCGCCTTCGGCCTCGATTGCGCGAAGTTGGGTCATGCGATCGAGGCGATCTGCGAATCCGCTGGTAAAACCACGGGGCATGTGCTGGGCAACCACGAAGCCACATTGAGGCGCTTCGGAGAACGCGCCAAAGATTTGCATCAATGCAGCTGGGCCGCCCGTCGAGGAGCCGATCGCGACGACCGTGGGCATCGCCACTGGAGCGTTCAGATCCTGGCGCACCAGCGATGGCGTCACGCTGAGACGCCTGCGAACGTTTTCGATCCGAAGCTCCCGAATCGCATGTACCTTGCGAAGCAACTCTTGCTGAATCATGACAAACTGCTGCGTCTCGCGAGTTGTGGGCTTCGATACAAAATCAACCGCGCCGAGCTCGAGTGCGCGAAAGACATCCTCTTCGCCTGTTCGCCCACTGATTACCATCACCGGCGTTGGGCGCTTGCTCATCACGACCCGAAGGAAGGTGAATCCATCCATTCGGGGCATCTCGAGATCGAGCGTGATGAGATCCGGCTGAAGCTCGAAGGTCTTGCGAAGGGCTTCTTCTCCATCGCGGGCCACACCGACGACTTCGACCAGCGGCGATACCCGAAGCATCCGCGAAATCGCCAGACGACTGAACGCCGAGTCGTCGATCACCAGCACGCGAATCAGCTCGTGCGGACTCATTTGGAGAGCCCCTTCCCGTCCGTAGTCGCGATGGCCGCCTCCGCGGCCAGATGCCACGGATCCGTCGGGGCCATCCCGGGAAGCGGGCGCCGATAAACCAGGTCGTTCTGCAGATGACGCAGCTCGAAGGAGGTCGAAAGATTGATCAGAGACTCCGAATGCCCCAGCAGGAGGTGTCCACCGGGCCGCAGCTTTTCGTGGAACATCTGGATGACGTTGCACTTGGTGTTGATGTCGAAGTAGATGATCACGTTACGACATAGAATTGCGTCCATGCTTCTGAG
>PVMS01150764.1_pt1 | contig 10309 bp, 4 predicted proteins | sample 1853461 | NCBI WGS metagenome assembly PVMS01 (sample SAMN08582032, study PRJNA380276) | Marine sediment metagenome, whole genome shotgun sequencing project. | isolation source: ocean sediment barecode stripped | collected 2017
AGGTCCGGTTGTCAGTTTTTGTTTTTGTCTTCGATGTCGTTAGACGTCGTATGTTCTTATAACTCCTTAGTCCGCGAGGACCGTCTCGGGCGAATCAAGGCTGTCGGAGCCTTCAAATTCGATCGACTTGAGGTCGAGGGTCGCGACGGCACGCTCGATCGCCTTGGTCTGGGCGAGCAGCGCGTCGACCACGTCCTGGACGACCTTGTTGCCGGTGTCGCTCCCCTCGCCGATCATCTGGTCGTAAGGCTCAGTGGTCAGAGCGCGGAGATAGAGCGTGTTCATGGCGTCCATTGTGGCGTCGAGCTTGGCGCGCATCTCGGCATCCACTTCAGGCGATTTCGCCTTCACCAGATCGGACACGCTCGCGCCACCGACAGAGCCTCCGTCAGATCGGCGATAGCGGCCGAAATAGACGTTGCGAATGCCAAGAGCGTCGAAAAAGTGCGACGAATGGGTGTTGTCGGAGAAGCAGTCATGCTCTTCCTCGGGATCGTGGATCATGAGGCCGAGCTTGATGCGCTCGCCGGCCAGCTCACCGTAAGAGAGGCTACCAAGCCCCGTCATGATGGCGGCTAAGCCGTCTTCGCTGCTGCCATTCTCAATGACCTTGCGGCCTTCGCCGCCTTCTCTCCACTGCTTGGCCATCCAAGCGAGATCGTCGATGAGCAAATTCGTGACGGTCCGGAGATACTGGGCACGCCGAGCGCAATTGCCGTTGGAGCACTTCTTCGGATTGTAGTCGGTTGCCGGACGAACACCGGCGCCGGCATCGGTGCCATTCATGTCTTGGCCCCAAAGCAGGAACTCGACGGCGTGGTAGCCGGTGGCCACGTTGGCCTCGACACCGCCGGCCTCTTGCAGCTTCTCAACCAGAAGCTCCTTGGTGAGCTTCGCCGTGTTGAGCTTCTTGCCACCGATGGTCAGCGAGATATTCTTGATGACGTTGGCGACGTAGAGCTCGTTCTCCGGCGAGTCGGTGCCGTAAGTGGCGGCGACATAATCGATCAGGCCTTCGTCGAGGGGCCAGGCATTCACCTTGCCTTCCCAATTGTCGACGATGGCGTTGCCGAAGCGATAGGCCTCGGTCTGCATGTAAGGGATGCGCGCGGCGATCCAGGCGGCGCGAGCGCCGCCCAAATTGGCCTCGGTCGGCTTGGCGATGAATGCGTTCACCGCGAGCCTCAGCGTCTTAGCGGTGTCGAGTGAATCCTCGTACCCAGCCTGTGCGATGTCCGCGTAGGTCTTCAGCACCTCTTTCGACCCATCGGCCGCGGCGGGCGTGAAGCAAAGGCCTAGCGCCAGGGCGGCGGCTGGCAGAACAGTCAACGGTGCTCGAAACATCTGCGTCCCTTTGTTAACTGGGCCGCCGGCGGTAGCCTTAGCGAACCTGTTTCCCCAATCACCCCGAGGCGGGGAAAAGAATACGGCGACCCGAGGGCCTACGACCTGTGGGCCGCCGCAAGGTTGAGGTGAGGAAGCGTCCGGGCTCGGGCTCGGACGCTCCAGACATTCGGGCTGGGCGGCCGAACATCTTGTCAAAACACTAGCCCAGGGCGTAACATGCACGTAGTGAACTGTTTTCAGACGAATAGTTGAGCAAAATGCATCTTAAGGAAGTCGACGCCAATCTTCTCGTGACTCTCGACGCCCTATTGGTGGATGCGAGCGTCACCCGCGCGGCCGAGAGGCTGGGGCGCAGCGCCTCGGCCATTAGCCACGCATTGGCTAAACTCCGCGAAATTTTCGCCGATGAGCTGTTCGTACGGGCCGGTCAGCGCCTGGTGCCAACAGCCAAGGCGCTTGAGCTTGCGCCCACCGTTCACGTCATCCTGGCGGGCATGGAAAGCCTGCTGAGACCCAGTAAACCCTTCGATCCGTCGCTTTCCGTGCGCGAGTTTGCCGCAAGTGCAAGTGAAGCGGGTGAGTTGATTTTGGTGGAACCCCTCCGTCAGAGGCTCCAATCGTTGGCGCCGAGCGTGCGCGTCAACTGGACGCCGTCGCTCCGCGAAGGAAATATCGACGCTCTCCGGAATGCCCGGAGCCACTTCGTCATCGATATCGAGGGAGCTCCAGTGACGGCGCCCGATGTGCGGGTGGCGAAGCTATTCGACGACACGCTGGCGACGCTGGCGCGGCCTGGCCATCCTTTCGCGGCCCAGAAACCTGGGGCTGCCGCTTTCGCCGAGGCCGACCATATCTCTGTCGACACGCTGCCGACCCTGGACCTGATGGACCGGGCCCTGGCCAAGCAGAGGCTGGCTTGCCACGTCGCCTCCCATGTCTCCTCGGCGCTGGTCGGCGTGCTGGTGCTGCTGAACGGCGATGCGCTGCTCACCCTGCCCTCATCGCTCGCCACCATCCTTGAGAAACAATTCGGGCTGGTCCGCATCGACCAGCCGCTGCCGCCGGTGCCCTTTCCGCTCCGGCTCATGTGGCATTCCAGCTATGATCGGGACGAATGCCACCAATGGGTGCGCGGGGAGCTGGCCAAGATCGCTCAAGAGATCGCCGACGCGGCTTAAGGGGCCCGCCAACCCCGTTTGCGCTGATTATTGGGCCCTACGCAGGCGTGGCCCCTGGCATCCGTCGAAAGGCTCCACTACATTAGGTGCCATCGCCCGGCCGCCGCCGAGGGCCAGGGCGCGTGGAGGAAATTCATGGTCGCCTGGTTCCGCGCTGGCCTTGCTGCCGCGCTGCTTGTTTTCATCTCGACCCCCGCCCTCGCCGCCGACAAAGCCTTTCAAGACGACGCGCTCGACGACGCGGCCATCACGCTTGAGGCGACCCTCAAGAACGACGTGGGGACGGTCGAACTCCCCGTCATCAAGCTGAAGAAGCAGGCCGCCGCCCTGTTGCGGCTTCAGGACCTTGAAGGCGCCGCCGATCGTTATGAGCAGATTGTCACGGTGGTGCCCGACGACGATGCGGCATGGCGCCGGCTCGCGGACATTTGGCTCGCCATCCCGACAAACGAGAACGACGACGGTAGCCTCCGTTTCGAGAATGCGCGGACCGCGGCCTATATCGCCTATCAGCAGGCGGGAACACCGAAGGCCGAGGCCGCCGCGCTGACCACCCTCGCCACCGCCTTCGGCAGAAGCGACCAATGGCGCCCGGCGCTAAACACGCTCAATCTTGCCCTCAAGCTCGACACCAATCCCGGCCTTAAGGCCACTTACGACCAGCTTCGTGAGAAATACGGCTTCCGTGTCACCAATTTCACCGTGGATTCCGACGCCGCGAGCCCACGCGCCTGTTTCCAGTTCACCGAACCGCTGCTGCAACGGGCTGACTTCTCACCTTTCGTGTCGGTCGCCGGGCAAGACAAGCCAGCGCTCTCCGTCGACGAACAACAGCTTTGCGTCGAAGGGCTGAAGCATGGCGAGACCTACGCCATCACCTTCCGCCAGGGCCTGCCGTCCACCGTGGACGAGGATCTGCTCAAGAATGCCGACTTCGATATCTATGTGCGCGACCGGAGCCCGTCGGTGCGGCTCGCCGGCAAGGCCTATGTGTTGCCAAGCACCGGCCAGCAGGGCATCCCGCTGGTCACGGTGAACACCGACGCCGTCAAAGTGACGATCTACCGGATCGGCGATCGCAGCCTGATGGACAACGTGCTCGGCTACGATTTCGAGCGCAATCTCTACCAGTACAGCCTCAACGACATCGCCAACCAAAAGGGCGCGGAGGTGTGGACCGGCGAGCTCAAAGTCAAGAAGACGCTCAACGCCGAGATCACCACCGCCTTCCCCATCTCCGACGCGGTGCCACAGATGGCGCCTGGCGTGTATCTGCTCGCCGCCGAGCCCTCCGGCATTCCGGGCAACGACTATGGCGAACGGACGACCCAGTGGTTCGTGGTCTCCGACTACGGCCTCACCGCCTATTCCGGGACTGACGGCATCCACGGCTACGTCAACTCGCTCGCCACCACCGATCCTCTTCAAGGCGTCGAGGTCCGGCTGCTGGCACGCAACAACGAGGTGCTGGCGACCGAGACGACCGACGCGCGCGGCACCGTGACCTTCGCGCCGGGCTTGGCGCGGGGGACAGGCGGATTGTCGCCGGCGCTGCTGATCGCGTCGGGCACAAGCGGCGACTACGCGTTTCTCAATCTGAAGCAGTCGGCATTCGACTTCACCGATCGCGGCGTGGCTGGGCGCGCGCCATCGAAGGGCCTCGACGCGTTCGTGTTCACCGAGCGCGGCGTCTACCGCACTGGAGAGACGCTCCACGTCACCACACTGCTGCGGAACCCCGAAGGCATTGCCGTGCCTGACGTCAATTTGACGGTGGTGGTCGCGCGGCCAGACGGGATCGACTACCGGCGCACCGTGGTGCCTGACGAGGGCGTTGGCGGCCGCGCGCTCGACGTGAGGCTCATCTCCTCGGCGCCGACCGGCACCTGGCGGGTCTCGGTCTATTCCGATCCGAAAGGGTCCGCGATCGGCACGACGAGCTTCTTGGTCGAGGACTATGTGCCGGAGCGGTTGGAGTTCGATCTCACCACTGAGGCCAAGGCCCTGTCGCCGTCGTCACCCGCCGAGATCGCGCTCGATGGCCGCTTCCTCTATGGCGCGCCGGCATCCGGACTCGCCATAGACGGCGAGTTGACGATTGCCGCTGCCGCCGAGCGGCCAGGCTTCCCCGGCTATGTGTTCGGCCTCAACGATGGGAGTTCAGGCGACGGCTTTGGGGCCGAGACCCTTCCCCTGGCCGACCTGCCGGAGACCAACGCTGACGGCAAGGCGACCTTCTCAGTCGCGCTCGACAAAATTCCCGTCTCCACCAAGCCGCTCGAAGCGACCGTGGTGGTGCGTATGGCCGAGCCCGGCGGCCGGGCCATCGAACATAGACTGTCGCTGCCAGTCACACCGACCGTGCGGATGATCGGCGTGAAGCCATTATTCAAAGGCTCTGCGCTCGGCGATCAGGACATCGCCAAATTCGAGGTGGTGATGGCCGCGCCCGACGGCCAACACATCGCGGCCAAGGGCCTAAAATGGCATCTGCTGCGTATCGAGCGCAAATATCAGTGGTACCGCCAATACGGCTCCTGGCAGTACGAGCCCATCAAGATCACGCGCCGCGTGGCCAATGGCATCATCGCCGTGACGCCCGATCAGCCCGGCGCCATCGCCGTGCCGGTGTCGTGGGGCCGCTACCGCCTGGAAGTGGAGAGCGCCACCCTGCAGGGGCCGCTCACCACGTACGCATTCGACTCCGGCTGGTATGCCAACACGAACGCCGACACCCCGGACTTGCTGGAGATCGCGCTCGACAAGCCCGGCTATAAATCGGGCGATGCCATGACTGTCGCCATCACCGCGCGCAGTGCCGGTAAGGTCACGCTGTCGGTGATCGGCGACCGGCTGCTCACCACGACAACGACAGATGTGGAGGCAGGCCTGGTCGAGCTGCCCCTCACGGTGGGCGAGGATTGGGGCACGGGTGCCTATGTGCTCGCCACGTTGCGGCGGCCACTGGACGAGGCCGAGAAGCGCATGCCGGGCCGGGCCATCGGTCTGCAATGGTTCAGCATCAATAAGGCCGAGCACACGATTGGCGTCGAGCTAGACCTGCCCGATCTCATTCGGCCCGAGACGAAATTGCGCGTGCCGGTGAAGCTGGCCAATCTCGCCCCCGGCGAACAGGCCCGGATCGTGGTGTCGGCGGTCGATGTGGGCATTCTCAATCTCACCGGCTACGAGCCACCATCCCCCGACGATTTCTATCTTGGCCAGCGCAGGCTCTCCACGGAGGTCCGCGACCTCTATGGCCAACTGATTGACGGCATGCAGGGCACGCGCGGCCAGATCCGCACCGGCGGCGACGGCGGCGCGGGCGCGTTGCTCGGCAGTCCGCCCACGCAAAAGCCGCTGGCGCTCTATTCCGGCATCGTCACCGTCGGCCCCGACGGCACGGCGGACGTTGAATTCGATATTCCCGCGTTTACGGGAACGGTCCGCGTCATGGCCGTGGCCTGGAGCAAGGACCAAGTCGGCAACGGCTCGGGCGATGTGATCGTGCGCGACCGCGTCGTGGTCACCGCCACCCTGCCGCGCTTCCTGTTGACCGGCGACATCTCCACGCTCCGTCTCGACCTCGACAATGTGGAAGGTGCAACTGGCATCTATGAGATCGCCGTCTCGACGGACGGGCCCCTCAGCGTCCGCCCCGCCGGCAGGACAATCAAGCTCGACGCTAAGAAACGCGGCGCGGTGACTTTCCCCATCACGGGCGGGGGCGTCGGCGCCGGGCATATCGATGTCGCAGTCACCGGACCTGAGGGTTTCTCGGTCAAGCGGCGCTATGCCCTGAATGTCGACCCCTCGACGCAAATTCTGGCACGGCGCACGGTGCAACCGCTCGCGCCGGGCAAGAGCATCACCCTGACCAACGATCTGTTCACCGACCTCGTGCCGGGCACTGGCAGCCTGGCGCTATCGGTGACGCCGTCTGCGGCGCTCGACGTGGCGAGCCTTCTTGCCGCGCTCGACCGCTATCCGCTCGGCTGCACCGAGCAGATCGTCAGCCGCGCGCTGCCGTTGCTCTATGTGAACGAGATGGCGCTCGACGTGCATCTCGCCACCGATGCCGATGTCGATGCGCGCATCAAGAAGGCCATCGCGATGGTGCTGGCCCGCCAAGGCTACGAAGGCGCGTTCGGCCTGTGGTCGCCGGGCGGCAGCGATGCTTGGCTCGACTCTTACGTCACCGATTTCCTGACGCGCGCGAGGGCCAGTGGCTTCTCCGTGCCGGACGACCGCTTCAAGCTCGCGCTTTCCCGCTTGCGGAACTATGTGAGCACCGCGCCCGATGTCTCCGTCAATGGCGGGCTTCCGCTGTCCTACGCGCTCTATGTGCTGGCCCGGAACGGCATGGCTCCGGTGGGCGATCTCCGCTACATCGCCGACGTCAAGCTCAAAGATCTCGCCACACCGACGGCCCAAGCCGAGATCGGCGCGGCGCTCGCCATGCTCGGAGATCAAGTCCGGGCCGAGAAAGCTTTCCGCATGGCGGCCCGTGCGCTGCCGAAGGAGACGGAGTCCAGAGCCGGCCGTATCGATTTTGGTTCGGCGCTGCGCGATGCGGCCGCCGTGGTCACGCTGGCGGCCGAAGGCGGGGCGCCGAAATTCATTCTCGCCAGCGCCACCAAGCAGATCGGCAAGGCGCGCGAGCGTGTCACCTACACCTCCACGCAAGACGACGCGTGGCTGGTGCTGGCCGCCCGCGCGCTTGGCAAGCAGGACGTCAGAGTCGGCGTCGAGGACGGTGGGCTCGATGGCGATCAACAAGGGCCGCTCTATCGCAATATCAGCGAAGAGGATCTCGGCATCAATCCGCTGACGGTGACCAATCGGGGCAACACTCCGCTCGAGGCCGTCATCTCGGTCAGCGGTGCGCCGACCACGCCGGAGCCCGCTGCCGATCATGGCCTCAAGCTGGAGCGCAGCTTCCACAAGCTCAATGGCGAAGAGATCGACATCAAGACGGCAAGGCAGAATGAGCGCATCGTGGTGGTGCTGACGGTCACCGAGGCCAAGCCGCAATTCGCGCGGGTGGCGCTCACCGACTATGTGCCGGCGGGCTTCGAGATCGATAACCCGCGCCTGGTGTCCTCGGCGAACACGGGCGGACTTGATTGGATCTCGCACGCGGCGAACCCTGTCCACACGGCGTTCCGCGACAACCGGTTCGTGGCGGCCTTCGAGCGCCACGCCGACAGCCCCGTGGTCTACACCGTCGCTTACGTGGTGCGCGCGGTGTCGCCCGGCAAATATGTGCTGCCCCAAGCCGTGGTGGAGGACATGTATGCGCCCGACCGCTTCGGCCGCACGGGCACGGGCACCGTCACGGTGCTCCCACCGAAATGAGCAAGCTGAAACGCCGGGCCGCCTATGGCGCCATAGGCATCATATGGATCGCCGCCGCCATGGCCGGGGGTGCCGTCGGGCTGGTCGGGTCCTATGGGCCGGCACCGCTCGGGCAGAATCTCGATACCTCCCCCACGGTGCTGGACCGCCACGGCAATCTGCTGCGCGCTTATCTCACCGCCGAGGGCCGTTGGCGGCTGCCAGCCACGCGCGCCGATGTGGATCCGCGCTTCCTTGAGGCGCTGTTGGCCTATGAGGACAAGCGCTTCTTCGACCATCGCGGCGTCGACCCGCGGGCCATGATGCGCGCGGCCTATCAGCTCGCGAGCCAAGGCCGCATCGTCTCGGGCGGCTCAACCCTCTCCATGCAGGTGGCGCGGCTCTTAGAGCCACGCCGGGCGCGGTCGGTTCACGCCAAGATCAGGCAGGCCGTGCGGGGGCTGCAGCTCGAATGGGCGCTGAGCAAGGACGAGATCCTAAGTCTCTATCTGACGCTGGCACCTTATGGCGGCAATCTCGAAGGTATCCGCGCCGCGTCCCTCGCCTATTTCGGCAAGGAGCCGCGCCGACTGACGCTGGGAGAAGCGGCCCTTCTGGTGGCGCTGCCGCAGTCGCCGGAATATCGCCGCCCCGACCGGCATCCTGCGAGAGCACGGGCCGCGCGCGACCGCGTGCTCGACCGGATCGCCGAGCATGGCCCGTTCAGCCCCGCCGAAATTGCCCGGGCCAAGACCGAGCCTGTCCCCACGGCTCGCAAGCCCATGCCGCTCAGCGCGCCCCACGCGGCTAACGAGGCGATGGCAGCGGCGGACGCCAAAAAAATCATCCATCTCACCATCGATGGCCGTTTGCAGCGCCGCCTTGAGGCACTGGCCCGCAAGCGCGCGTCGAGCCTTGGCGAGGCCATGTCGGCGGCGATCGTGGTGCTGGACAATGCCACGGGCGAAATCTTGGCCCGGGTCGCCTCGCCCGACTATTTCGATGTCGCCCGCGCCGGTCAGGTGGATTTGACCCGCGCCGTGCGCTCTCCGGGCTCGGCGCTGAAGCCCTTTATCTATGGGCTCGGTTTCGAGGACGGGCTGGTTCACCCCGAGACGATGATCGAGGACCGGCCGATCCGCTATGGCGACTACGCGCCGGAGAATTTCGATCAGACATTTCAGGGCACGGTGACAGTGCGCCGCGCGCTGCAACAATCGCTCAACGTGCCCGCGGTTGCCGTGCTCGACGCGGTGGGTCCAAGCCGGCTGCTGGCGCGACTGTCGGAAGCCGGCGCGTCCCTGGTGCTGCCGAAATATGAGACGCCAGGGCTGGCGCTCGGACTTGGCGGCATCGGCATTCGGTTGCTGGATCTCACCATGCTGTATTCCGGGCTCGCCCGGCAGGGCTCCGTGGCGCCGGTGATCGAGCGGCTTGGCGCCACACCACCGGCCCGCAAACGGCTGCTGGAGAAGGTGGCCGCCTGGTATGTGGGCGATGTGCTGCTGGGCGCACCGCCGCCCGAGAACGCCCTTGGCGGGCGCATCGCCTTTAAGACCGGCACCAGCTACGGCTATCGCGACGCCTGGGCCATCGGGTTCGACGGACGGCACACGATCGGGGTTTGGGTCGGGCGCCCAGATGGCGCGCCAGTCACCGGCCTTGTGGGGCGGGGCACCGCGGCGCCGATCCTGTTCGATGCCTTCGCCAGGCTCGGGCACGACATCAAGGCCCTGCCGCCGGCACCGAAAGGCGTGCTGGCCTCATCCACGTCGAGATTGCCGCCACCGCTCCGGCGCTTTGCCGCCAGGGGAAGCGTCGCCGACCCTTTGGCCCAAAAAGTCCGCATCGTGTTCCCGCCCAATGGCGCGAGCCTGGCGTTATCTATGAGTGGCGCCACGCTGGACCCTATGGCCATCAAGATCGCCGGAGGCACCCCGCCGCTCAACGTGCTGGTCAACGGCCTGCCCTTGAAGACCACCAACGCCCCGCGAATCTTGTTTTTCGAGCCTGACGGACCAGGCTTTGTGCGGCTGACGGTGACGGACGCGGCCGGCACGGTGGACAGCGTCGTGGTCCGGCTCCAATAGCCCAAGGCCCAGAGATCAAAGCAAACCCTTGACGAAAGTCGGCCTCAGCCTCAACAAACGGACCATGACGAAAAGCCCCGACAAGACCACGCCCAAGAAGCTGCATATCAAGACCTTCTCCGCCGCCTTCTCGCGGATGTGGCAGGTGTTGAGGATCACCAGATCGGCGTCGGCAACGTCGGCGGTGCGCTGAAAACCGGCAGGCTGAAGCGCTTCGGCCATGCGCTCGGAATCATACGCATTCATCTGGCAGCCGAAGGTCTTGATATGCAGCTTCTTGGGCGAAGACTTGTCGGGGCTGTGCGCCATGGTCCGTTTGTTGGGGATGTGGCCGGCTTTCGTCAAGGGGTTGCTTGG
>PVMS01032828.1_pt1 | contig 10306 bp, 9 predicted proteins | sample 1853461 | NCBI WGS metagenome assembly PVMS01 (sample SAMN08582032, study PRJNA380276) | Marine sediment metagenome, whole genome shotgun sequencing project. | isolation source: ocean sediment barecode stripped | collected 2017
CGTGACCCGGACCGGGTTCGCCGGCATGTACTGGACAATGGCCCAGCAGCTCGCCCACGCCACGGTCAACGGTGCCACCGCCCGCCCCGGAGACCTGTTCGCCTCCGGCACCGTCTCGGGACCCGAGCCGGGAACCTTGGGGAGTCTCCTCGAGATCACCAGGAACGGCTCGGAGCCGATCACCCTCGACGACGGATCGCAGCGGGCGTACTTGCGCGACGGAGACACCGTGATCATCCGGGGCTGGTGCGGTTCGGCGAACGGCCCTCGCATCGGCTTCGGTGAGTGCACCGGGACGGTCGTAGCGGCCTCTTCGTCTCCCCCGCCCTAGCCTGGATCCGCGGTTTCGGGACGCGAGGTGAGCCGAATGCCCGGCAGGGTCGGTGTTTCATCCGATCAGGCGGTTCACGAGAAGGGTGAGAGGGTGGACGGTTCTTCGTCTCCACCGCGAAGTGGGGGAGACGCGGATTCGCCCCGCGTCGATGCCGCGATCGGTGTCGCGAATCCGCAGAGGGGGTCTTCGGCCGACCACGTAATCGCATGAGCTCAGTCAAACCATTCGAGCTCCCAGAGCCCCCTCCGCTCGCCGGCGTCGCCGGCTCTCGCCTCCCCCACTTCGTGGTGGAGGAGAAGATGGGTAACTCACGACTCTCGACTCTCGACTCACTAGCCTCCTCAGCCATGGCCACACTGCGACTCTTCGCCGGGCTGCGGGAAACTGCAGGAACATCCGAAGTGGCGATCGACGCCGCCACCGTCGGGGAGGTCATCGACCGCGCCGTCGCCGACTACGGAGACCACTTCGCCGAGCAGCTCGCCACCAGCCGGGTGTGGGTCAACGGCGAGCCGGCGGACACCAGCACGAGAGTCGAGACCAATGATGAGGTAGCGATCATCCCGCCGGTTTCCGGCGGCACCGTGCCGCCGGTCCCTAGCACCACCGTCGCCGCTCGATCGACGGCCGACCCCGCAGAGAACATCCTCTCTTTCATCCTGCTGAGTGCCCTGTTCATCGCGGCGTGGATCCCGGTGGAGTGGTTCGTGGTGGTGGCCGTCGGGGCCGCGCTTGCCTGGCTGTGGGATCTCGCCGCCACCGATGCCAGGAATCTGGGGTACTTGAACATCTATGTCCTCGTCGCCGCCCCGCCGATAGCGGGAATGGCTACGTACGCCTGGGGTATCGAAGGCTGGGCGGGAGCGGTCGGGGCGGCCATCCTCATCGCCATCACCTGGCCGATCTTCGACAAGAACCAGCGCGACGTCCCCGCGATTGGGGCGAACGTGACGGTCGCCGTCATCGCTGCCACCGGGACCGGCGCCTTCGTGCTGCTCCGGATGATCTCGACAATGACCGTGCTCGCCTTCATGTTCGTGGTCGCCGCCGGAATTCTCGGAGCGGTTGCCACCTCGGTATACGGGGGTCAATCCCTCGATCCGAACGTCGGTGCCCTGGTCGCCTCCATCGTCGCCGGCGTGCTGGGCGGGCTGCTCGCTTCCGAGTTCGACATCGCCACCGGGCTCTTCGCGTCGGTGGCCGCCGCGGTCGGTCTCATCGCCGGGCGGGCATTCGGATCTCTGATGCGAGCCGGGACCATCGTCCACACGGTCCGCGCTCCGGGCCACCTGAGCCCGATCGACGGTGTCCTTGTCGCCGCACCCCTGTTCTGGATGGCCTTGATCATCCTGAACTGAGGCATTTCTCGGGTGTCGGGGTAGCCTGTTGGCTCGCATGTTGATCTCGCGCAGGCTGCGCGCCGTGGTGGTGCTTTTGGTGTTCGCCCTTATGGCGGTCGTCCCGTTGAGCGCGTCCGCCCAAACCGAGAGCGATGTCGAAGATGCCGAAGAGCACGTCGAGGATGCCCAGGCGGCAACGCGGCGTGCCCTGGACCGGTGGCGAGTGGCGCAGGACGAGCTGGAGGCGGCCCTGCTCGAGTTGGACGATGTCACCTCCCAGCTGGAGCATCTCAACTACACCATCGGTCTCCTCGAGCGCAAGATCGGTGCCTACAACGATCAGGTCGACCAGCTCAGGGACACGGCACGTGATCTGGTCGTCGAGGCCTACACCACCGGTGGTCGCGGCCTCGTCAACCAAGCCTTCGAGGCGGGATCGATCCAGGACCTCCTCACCTCACAGGTGCTGATGGACAACGCGGCAAGCCGCGACATTGCCGATCTCGACCGGCTGCGCTCGGTGTCGCGTGAGATGAACCGGCTGACTGACGATCTCGCCGAACAGCGCGTCGCCGTCGAAGCCCTGGAAGCCGAGATCGCCGCCCTGGTGGCCCGGACCAGCGATCTCGCCGAGCAAGCCCAAGCCGCCTACGACAACGCCAATGCCGCCGAGCGGGCCGCCATCGACAACCTGGCCAAGGAGCGCCGGGAGTTCAAGGCGGCAGAGGCACGGCGAGCTGCCGCCGCTCGCGCCGCTGCCAGCGGTGGCGGGGGAAGCGGCGGGGGAGGCGGCGGCAGCGGCGGTTTGCCGCCCGATGCGACGCCCGGTTTCCAATGTCCGGTGCAGGGTGGTGCCGCCTTTGCCAACACCTGGGGGGCCCCGCGGTCCGGCGGACGGCGTCACAAGGGCGTCGACATGTTCAACGCCCGCAACACACCCCTCGTCGCCGTCGTCAGCGGCACGGTGCGGTTCTCTTCGAACAGCCTGGGCGGGCTGTCCACCCATGTCTACTCCGACGACGGCGTCACCTACTACTACGCCCACCTGGAGAGCCACCCGACCAACATCTCGTCGGGGCAACGAGTCAGCGCCGGGACCATCGTGGGCTATCTCGGCAACAGTGGCAACGCCCGCTACACGTCGCCCCACGTGCACTTCGAGATCCGACCGGGCGGGCGGGCCGTAAACCCCTACCCCACCGTCCGCCACTACTGTTGACCCGCCCAACCGGGAGTCGAGGATTGGAACCGGGCCGACGCAACATTGATCGAGTCACCGATCCGGAGTACATCGCTGATCTCGAGAGCCTGTCAACCGACGACCTGAGAGAGCGCCGGGCCGTGCTCGACGATCTCGACACCGAGCTCTCGTATTACCGGCGCATGCTGCACGGCAGGATGGACCTGCTGTCGTTCGAGCTCCGGCGTCGGTCCGGAGAGGAGACGAGGACGCTCGTCGAGGCGCTCCCCCAGATCCTGGCCACCGACGTCGGCGGAACCCATCGCAGCCCCATCCCAAAGGAGCTGCCGATCGACCCACCCGACTCCGGCGGCGAGGAGCGGCACCCCGTCGACACGATCCTCCAGGATGATTTCCTCGCTCACCTTCCCACGATCGCCGACGACGATCTGATCGCCATCCAGGCGACGCTGACCGATGCCGAGCGCATCGTCTCCAGGGAGCGGCGCAGCGTCTTCGACGTGCACGACGTGATCAACGCCGAGCTCACCCGCCGCTACAAAGAGGGCCTCGCCGACGCCGGAGACCTACTCTCGGAAAGTTAGCGTTGCGGTTCACCATCATCCGATCCGGGCTTGGCGAGTCCGTCCACGAGGTCGATGTGCACGCGGTCGACGCCGCAGGCAACGAGCTGCTGACCTCTGGCGATCCCGACCGCCCCATCTACTACCGATCCACGGTGAAGCCGTTCCAGGCGACGATCGCCCTCGAGGTGGGTCTGCGTGTTCCGCCCGAGCATCTCGCCCTGGTGTGTGCCAGCCACAGCGGATGGCCAGAGCATCTGGCCATCGTGCGCCGGATCCTCGCCGCGGCGGGACTCGATGAGACCAACCTCCAGACGCCGCCGGCCTGGCCGCTCTCGGAGGGGGCGCGGGCGCTGCAGCAAGGACGCGGGGCTCACTTCGCCAGGTCGATCTTCCACAACTGCTCTGGAAAACATGCCGGGATGCTTGCCGCCACCGCCGGCGCCGGATGGCCGACGGAGACCTACCTCGATCCCGCCAGCAATCTGCAGTCTCGGATCCTCGATCTCATCACCGCGGTCACCGGCGTCGAGGCAAGACCCGCAGGGGTCGACCAGTGCGGTTCACCGGCGGCGCGCGGGACCGTGCGCGGCCTAGCTCGCGGCTTCGCCGCCCTGACCGTCGACGACCGTTTCAGCACCGTCGCCGATGCGATGAGTCGGTTCCCCGCCCTGGTCGCCGACAACGAGCGTCCCGACGGGCTCCTCGGACGCTGGTGGGGCGGCCCGGTGAAGGCGGGAGCGGAGGGATCGATCGGGCTCTCCAGGCATGGCATCGGCATCGCCGCCAAGGCCCGATCTGGAAGCGGCGCCGCCGCGGTGGCCGCAGCCATCATCGCCGCCGATCGATTGGGCCTGGTCTCGGAGGCGATGGGTGAAGCGCTTGCCGGGGTCACCGAGCCCGTCATCTTCGGTGGGGGACGCCCGGTTGGGGCAATGACCCTCACATGAGCCGAGCCAGGGTCCTGACCGAATGGGCCGATGATCCGTTCTCTCACCGTCCTCTGGCCCCGGCGACCGGTCCTTTCCCGCATCGCCCGTTCTTGGAAACGTGGTGGCGTCACGCAGGGAACGGCGACCAACTCGCCCTCGTCACCGACGATACCTCGGCACTGCCCCTGCGAGTGTCCGCGGGGCAGGTCATGTTCTGCGGTGACGCCGATCTCACCGACTACCACAGCCCGCTCGGCGAGCCGCGGGGAGTGATCGATGCCGCGGCCGACCGGTTCTCGGGATCGGACTACTCGTTCGACAGCCTGCCGGAGGCGGCTGCGGCGCCCCTGCACGCCGCGCTCGATGACGGAGGCCACACCCATGCGGTGACCCGGGAGGCGGTCACCGCGGTGCTCGAGCTCCCCGACGACGCCGGAGTCTGGCTCGCCGGGCTGGACAAGAAGGACCGCCACGAGATCCGGCGCAAACGGCGTCGCTTCGAGGAAACGCTCGGCAACGCCCACCTGGAGAGGCGCTCCGACGCCGGCGCCGTCGCCACGTTCGCCGACCTGCACCGCACATCGCCGGGCGCCAAGGGCGGGTTCATGACCCAGGAACGCGAGGCCTTCTTCGCCGATCTCGTCGGTAACGCCGGAGCGACCGTCGATCTGCTCGTCGCCGCGGGCCGCCCGGTCGCCGCCGCCTTTGCCTTCCAAGAACCGGACGGCTACTACCTGTACAACTCGGCCTACGCCCCGGAGGCGGCAGCGGCCTCCCCCGGCATCGTGCTGCTGGCGGTCGTGATCGAGCGGTTGATCGCCGACGGCGTTCCTCGACTCGACCTGCTCAAGGGGGACGAGCCGTATAAGTTTCGCCTTGGAGCCACGCCCCGCCAGCTCTACCGGATCGAAGGGACCTTTGCATGATCAACCAGGTCGCCTACCTGGCCCTGCACACGTCGCCACTCAGCCAACCCGGCGTCGGGAACGCCGGCGGCATGAACGTCTACGTCGACGAGCTGGCCAGGACGATGTCCGAGCGCGGCGTCGCCTCGCTGGTTTTCACCCGCCGTACCGACCCGAGCCGGCCCGAGGTAGTCGAGGTGGCACCGGGCTATCGCGTTGTGCACATCGACGCCGGTCCGCCGATCGCTCTCCCCATCGACCGGCTCGCCCCTCAGGTCTCGGCTTTCGCCGAGGAGGTCGTCGATTGGACCGCCCGCAATGGCGAGACGGTCGACCTCGTCCACTCGCACTACTGGCTCAGCGGATGGGCCGGGGTCCTGGTCAAGGAGGCCCTCGACGTTCCCCTCGCCAACTCCTTCCATACGCTGGGACGGGTCAAGGATGCCGCCGGTCGGGCCGGTGAGGCTGCACCGCCCTCGGTGCGCGTGCGCACCGAAGAGGACGTGATCGCCTTCGCCGACTGCGTGGTGGCGGCGACGCCCTACGAGTTCGACGACCTGCTCGAGCATTACGGCGCCAGCCCCGAGCGGATGCGGGTCTCTCCACCCGGAGTCGATCACCACCTGTTCTCACCGGGGGACCGGGCGCTCTCCAGGGAACGGCTCGGGCTCGGCGACGAGCCCATCGCCCTCTTTGTCGGCCGCATCCAGGCGCACAAGGGGATCGACACCGCGATCAGGATGCTCGATGAGATTCCGTCATCGGTGGCCGCCGGCGAAGGCCCTCCGCAGTTGATCGTCGTTGGCGGCCCGAGCGGCATCGACGGGCAAGACGAGGTCGATCACCTCCACGGGCTGGTCGCCGATCTCGGCCTCTCCGAGCGGGTGCACTTCATCGCCCCCCAACCTCACGATCAGCTCGCCGTCTTCTATCGTGCCGCCGACGTGCTGGTCATGCCGTCGCGCTCCGAGTCCTTCGGGCTCGTCGCCGTCGAGGCGCAAGCGTGCGGGCTCCCCGTGGTCGCCTCCCGCGTCGGGGGCCTCGCCTACACCGTGGCCGACACCGAATCGGGATTGCTCGTCGATGGCCATGAACCGCGATCGTTTGCCGCCGCCACCACCGCGATCCTCGATCACCCCGAGTTCCGAAAGCGGCTCGCCAGAGGAGCCGCGGAATTCGCGGGTCGCTTCGCCTGGCCCGCCGCCGCAGATCGGTTCCTTGAGCTGTACGAAGAGATCAGCTGAGCTGAGACCCACCGTACGTCCTGCTCACGACTCGCGACTCATGACTCATTGATTCGATCGGCCCATGGACAAGCGGATGGCCCAAGTTACCCTTGCAACCGGTCCCCGCACTTCCCCGAACGAGGTATTGCTGCTCTGGCACCTTGGGCCATCCGCGGTTGACGATACGAAGAATGGGCCTTCGATTCAACCACCCTGTTTTGGGCTGGAGCGTGCCCGGCGAAGCCGCGGCACTAGTCACTTGATGTTCGATGGGTCTAGCTAGCTCCCGAGACCGTCGGTTCTCCACATATCCACAGCAATCCACAGACCCTTGTGCACAACCTGCTGTCGACAAGTTTCTCAGATGGGTTTTTCGCGGTCCGTTTCTCCCCCCGTTGGGGGGAGTCCCGCCGCAGGCGGGGAGGGGGGCTATACCTCGGTCACCACAGGCCTGGTAGCCCCCTCCGTCAGCGGCTACGCCGCTGCCACCTCCCCCCAATGGGGGAGGAGATGAATCGCGTTCCAACCCGGAGCGACCGTGTATCTGTCGACGGAGTCCCATCCGCGGGGCTGGGAGGGAAGACCCCTATATCCCGAAGATCAGCTGGCGGAGTCGCACCCGCTGGGTGTCGAACGTTTCGAGGTCGATGCGCATCGAACCCAGCCGGAGGCCTCGCATGGCGTCACCATGGTGCGTCGCCACCCTGAGCACACCGTCGTCGTGCTCGAGTGCGCCGAGCCCCAGGCATCGTCCCTGGTCGTCCAGCACACCGACGAGCATGCCGTCGAGGCGCGCCGGGTCGAAGCCCTCCGGCAGGGTCGGGGCAAAGACCGTGGTCTGCACGCGCCATCGCTGCACGGGTGGAGACAGGGCCGCAGCGAACGCCTTCGAACGCCGCTCCTGTCGCTCGAGCGGGGAAGGTGACTCAACTTCAGTGGCCGGCTCGACGGTGGCGATCTTCATCGACAGGAAGCGGCGGAGCATCCCGATCGTCGGTTCGAGCTCTTCGCCGCGCTGAATCGCGATCACCAGGTCGGGCCGGATCAGTTCGGCGAGGTGATACTTCAGGGTTTGCCCGACGACCCCGGCGACGACGCCGGAGGTGTCGATGACGACCAGGTCGACGTTGGGACGCGCCTTTTCGACGAGCGCCGCCACCGCGACCACGTGGGGGAGCACGACGCCCTGGGGAGTGGTCGAACCGACGAAGCGCATCTCGGCAGGAGCGACTGCGGGATCGAGATCCGCCAGGTCGGTGACGTACTTGAGCCCGGTGGTGGACGGAGGACCGGCGACGCTCGACCCGACATCGCCATCGACGAAAGCAACCGACGAGCCCTCGGCGATCCCATCGGAAACGATGAGCTTGGCAAGCTCGGTTTTCCCGGTGTCGGCAAGGCCGAGGAGCATGATGACGCCGCTGAACCCAACGAGCCGATCTCGCAATGCCGCGTATGGCTTGTCCGTCACTGCCCCGGCCTCCTTGTTGACCCTCATCCTATGGGGGCAGCCCGCCTTGTCCCCTCGGTAGGCTCGGAAGTGCACCATGAGCATCCCGACCGGAACCGTCACCTTCTTGTTCACCGACGTCGAGGGATCGACCCGTCTCTGGGAGGAATCCCGCGAGGCGATGAAATCCGCCCTGGCGCGGCATGACGAGATCCTCCGCGACACGATCGAATCACGCGGCGGCTACGTCTTCGCCACCGGCGGAGACGCCTTCTCCGCGGCGTTCCAGGCGGCGAGCGATGCCCTCGAATCCGCCATCGCCGCACAATTGGCGCTCCAAGCGGAAGCCTGGCCCGGGATCGATGTCCGCGTCCGCATGGCGGTTCACGCCGGTGAGGCCGAGGAGCGCGACGGCGACTACTTCGGGCGAACCGTGAACCGGACCGCCAGAGTCCTCTCTACAGCCGGCGGCGGGGAGATCCTGGTGTCGAGTGCCATCGCCGGCGTGGCCGCGGACTCCCTCCCGGTCGGCGTAGACCTGATCGATCTCGGCGAGCGGGACCTCAAGGATCTCGACCGGGCCGAGCACGTGTATCGCCTTGCCGCACCCGGTCTGGCCGACCCAGAAGCACGGGTCGACGCGGTGAGTCAGGATTCACCCGCGACGGCTGTGACTGATCCGAGCCGCTCCATTGCCGTGCTCCCGTTCGACGTGATCGGAGGTGACGATCGCACCGAGGCGATCGCCGACGGACTGGTCGAGGACTTGATCTCAGCCCTCTCGGCGTGGAGACAATTCCCGGTGGTGGCGCGTAACTCGACCTTCGCTTATCGCGGCCGGTCGGTGGACGTGAGGAACGTCGCCGACGAGTTGGGCGTTCGCTTCATCCTGGAGGGAAGCCTCCGCCGGTCCGGAGACCGGATTCGCGTCGCCGCCCAGCTCATCGATGGAACCGATGGCAGTCACGTATGGGCGGATCGATATGACGGCACTGCCGAGGACGAGTTCGAGTTCCAGGATCGCATCACCCGCAGCATCGCCGCGGCAATCGACCCGGCAATCTTCACTGCTGAGGCTCGCCGGATCGCCGCCAAGCCGCCGGCGAGCTTCGATGCGTGGGATCATGTGGTTCAAGGGCGGCGGTTGGTGGAAACGGCCCGTGCCGACGAGGTCGAGGAAGCAATCGGCCACCTCCAGGTGGCCGTCGATCTCGACCCCGGCATGGCCGAGGCCTACGCCTACATGGGTCTCGCCCATTTCTTTCGCGGGTGGTCGCACCGCATCGACGACGAGCGGGCCGAGTTTGACACAGCCATCGACTGGGCTCGGCGCGCCACACAGATCGATGCCAACACGGGAACCGCCCACGAAGTGCTGTCCCTGGCCTACCTGTTCCGGGGAGAGCACGATCGAGCCCGAGCCGAGGCGCAGATCGCGCTCGACGCCAACCCGAGCTCCGTGTTGGCATATTTCTCGGTCGGCAACGCCGCCATCTACTCGGGAGATCCGAAGACCGCTCTCGAGTCGTTCACCACGTGTCTGCAACTCGCCCCGGTCGGCGTGTGGGCCTGGGTCCATCATGCCATTACCGCCGCCGCCCACTACCTCCTCGGCGATTATGGGGAGGCGATCACCCATGCGAGGGAGGCGATCGCCATCAGAAGCGGCTACCTCCTGGCCAGGGTGATCCTCACCGCCAGCCTGGCGAAGAACGGCGCCATCGCTGAGGCCGAGGCGGAGTTGGTCGAGATCCTGAGCATCAACCCCGAGTTCAGCACCGACCTCATCAACCAGCCATTCCAGCCCCACCATCGAGCCGATTTGATCGAGGGGCTCCGGATGGCCGGGCTGGAAGGAAGCTAGGGCCACCCCGAGCCGTTCCGCGGGCTCGTGCATATCAAGACTGGAACCCTGGGTACGCGGGAAAGGCGACGGCGTCGGTGTTGGCGCCGCTCACCAAGACGCCGACGTGCTCGTCGGGCCCGGGGGTGTACCGCCCGGAAAGCAAGGCGGCGGTCGCGGCGGCGCCGCCCGGCTCGGCGACGATTCTGGCGACATCCCACAGCGCCCGCTGGGCGTTGAGGATCTCGTCATCCTCCACGAGGATCACATCGGCGACGTGGGCTCGGGCGATCGGGAGCACCAGCTCACCCACCCGCAGCGGTGCGAGCGAGTCGGCGGCGATGCCCTCGGTCGGGGCGTCTACCGGTGCGCCGGCGTCGAGGGCCATCCTGAGCGTCGGTGATAACCGGGGCTCGACGCCGATGACTTCGATCCGACTCGCATACCAGGCGGCGATGCCGGCGATGAGCCCTCCGCGGCCAACGCGTTCGAGCAAGGACTCGGGGCCGGGC
>PVMS01050723.1_pt1 | contig 10306 bp, 7 predicted proteins | sample 1853461 | NCBI WGS metagenome assembly PVMS01 (sample SAMN08582032, study PRJNA380276) | Marine sediment metagenome, whole genome shotgun sequencing project. | isolation source: ocean sediment barecode stripped | collected 2017
CTCTTAGCGGCTTGATCTCTGAAGAAACTGGAATCGATCCCCTATCATGTGGGTGTGGACCATTTTGGATGGGGTGATCCGTAGCATGGACTATATCTTTGGGAAGAATGCCACCGGCTACTCTTTTCTCACTGGTTTTGGCAGTAAACAGGTGATGTTTCCGCATCACCGGCCCAGCGGTGCTGATGGTGTGGTGGATCCTGTTCCGGGTTTCATTATCGGGGGTCCAAACAAGGACATGCAGGACAGGAGATCAGGTAATCGCAAAAAATTCCTGAGAAAGCTTATTGCGGGAAGCTCTATGATAGGAATTGCTGATTAATTCCTGATCAGGAGCTTGCCCGAATAGAGCATTCCGGAGTCGCCCACCACCTTAAGGAGGTACAATCCGCCTTCCATTCCATTTCGAAAAAGAGTGATGGTCTGTGCTCCTGTATTGAAGTTTCCTGATGACTCTCGCCTGACCTCCCTTCCCCTGCTGTCATAGAGGATAATCCATAAAGAGGATGCTTCCCTGAGGGTAAACTCAAGTGTGGTAAACTCAAGCATGGGGTTGGGATAGAGTGTACACTCTTGCACCACCGATAAATTCACACCCACACCATAAACGGTAAAAACAGCCGGTTCTGACAGGTTATTTACACTGTCTCTTGCATAAAGCCAATAGCCTCCATTCTCAAATCCGTAAATGGGCATGTTAATACTCACTCCCCCTTCGACCGAAATGGAATCTATGGTATTCGACCGGATGGTGATCATGTCGTTTTCTGTTCCTTCCGGCACCAGGTAGATCATCCCCACCTCACTACTGTTCAGCTCCAGTGTCCCCTCCTGACAAATGGAATCGGAACACTCAAGGATGGGCGGATCCAGATCCAGCATCAATGTAGTAACTAAAAGCTCTGCAGAAAGGCCACTTTCATTTCCAGCATCGTCCACTGCGGAAATGGCAAGGGCATATGTGGTTCCCATCTCCAGTGAAGAAAGCTGGTAAGCGCTGGCTGTGCTGGTAGCAAATACTTCCCCGTCTAAAAAGATTCTGTAAGACTTCACACCCACATTATCCGCGGAGCTGTCCCAGCTAAGCATAAAAGAATTATGGCTAAGATCAGAAACACTGAGATTTTCCGGAACAGTGGGAGCCTCATTGTCATCCTCCGGGTTGTATGTCTCCAGGTGCATGCTCACAGTGCTTATAGAGTGGGGGGCAAGAGTCAGCAATGAGTCCACCAGGCTCCCCATGGGACTGCACTTCTGAGTTTGAGAGGTGCTAAAGATGGCCGATTCCTTGATGCGGTAGCCTTCAATGTTAATATTCAGTGAATGGCTGTTGGTTTCTGAGCGGTTGATCACCACGCAGGTCATGGAATCCATGTTTGGGCTCACAAAAGTGAGCTGTTTAAGCTCCTGGCCCGGCACTTCCGTATTAATCCTCTTCCATCCCGGATGAATAAAGGCCGAGAACTGCTTGAAGGCGTAATATTCCATGTTGACTATATAGCCTTTAGCAGGATCGGTCCACCGATTTCTATCCCATGGATACTCAGTGGTAACCAGTCCTTTCGTGTCCCCCCAGGTAAGGTCCCAGTAAAGATAGGCTGTCACCTCCTCATCATGAAAGGACTTGTAAATGAGTCCGGCCAGGGAAAACCAGTCGCCACGTGAAAATTCCGTTTGAAAATGCGGCAGCTCAGGATGGAAGGTTCGAAGCTTAGAAAAGATATCTGAAGCATAGGGATCGTCCTCATCCACACCATGGTATAGGTGGTGGGCAAGCCCATCCAGCTTGGAAAGGTCCAGTGCATTCGTATAACTCTCCACCTTATTATAGCCAATTCCCAAAACCTCAGGTCCAAGAATCTTTGGCCTGTCAGAAAGTGTGGCCAGGGTATCATACACAGCATTCAATGCTTTGTCATACCCGGCAATGGTATCGGTGGAGTTGATGGTTTCCCGGGGATTAAAACGACAAGACTCCCAGGAAGCCGACCAGCCGGGTTCATTCTGTATTGAGATGTAGTCGGGCATGATTCCATGGGCCGCATACTCATCCAGGGATCCTTTCCACCAGCTGGCAAAACCTGCATAATCAAATTCCACCCCTCCCGAACCACTGGTATACCTGAGGGTACCTCCATTCTTTCTATCGCCCGTGTTCTTGAGGCTGTCCACGGGTGCCCAGGAGGTGGAGAGCAATTGAATGGGAAAACCCAGCGAAGCTTCAGCAGCATTCATGTATTCCTTGACACGCCCGACCATGTCAGGATCATAGCCGTAGGCATTTCTCACCCGCAGGATGTCCAGGCTCAGCTCTCCAAAAATAAGATCATAGATCTCACTCTTCTTTGGATGGGCATTGAGCCAGCTTTCATAATAGGCCAGGGAGGCCCCAAAACCAGTCACAGTTTGCCGTGTTTCTGCGGGATCGATATTGAGCTTTGTTTCTTCCTGGGCACTGAGGGTGGAGACAGCAGAAAAAAGGAGAAGTATGGCCAGTAAACTGGCGATTTTTGGGGATTTTATTCGCATCGGGCAAATATAATGTATTTGATTTTCAGAGTAAGTTTAAATAGGCCTCCAGGTAGAGATAAGTCTACTCTTTTCACAGGATGGTTGCCTTGTTTCTTAAAATAGGCTATTTTTAAGGACGATCATGAAAAAACAAAAGTTTCCGTCATATTATGGATTCAGGGTCTATTTCACCTCAAACCTGCTCCAATCTTTCCTGGTGATCCCTTTCCTGATCTTCCTGGGGGCAAAGAGTATCCCGGAAATTGCCAGGGATAAGGGATACCTGGGCGGCAGTGCTTCCGAAATGGTAGATTCTCTAATAAGCTTATCCGACAGTTTAGAGATCCTGCCCCATGGCCTGGAATTTACAGATGGAGAATTCATCGACAGTATGCTGAGTGTTGCAATAGACATGGGCGAGGAGTTTTTGGATTCCATTTCTGAAGAAAAGGCAGATCTGAAAATTTCATTCTCAGGGCCTCCAGTGGATGGAGAGGAAGAGGAGGACAGGGTAAAAGTTTTCAGCGATAAAGGTCCCTTTTCAAGATATTTCAGATTGCTGTTCCTTCTGACCCTGGTATCCTATCTTGTAGGGTTTATATATAATAATCCCTTCAAGCGTTACCTCAAAAAGCTCAGGCGCAAAAAAGAGATCCCACAAAAACTACAGCTCTATTGTAAGAAACATTTATTGAATACACCTATAGTCAATGCCCTGATTATTACCCTTCCCATTGCATTTGTTCAGATCTATTCATTATTCATCATTTTGATGAAGAAGCAGGCGGAAACCGAGATTGAGAATGAGATTTTCAGAGAGTACTTCCTCCTGGCCCTGCTTTCGGGCATCCTGGAGTTTCTATTCGTTTACTACTGGCAGAAACACAGGGTGCACATCCGCTACATCGAGTACTTCTACTCAAAAGAGGAGCTTCGAACCAAAATATTCAAGCGCAAAGGGGGCAGGATCCGGGACCGGCTCATGATTGCCAGCGGAATGACCACCACACTGCCCCTTATGATTGTAATGTTCTACCAGATACGGAGCCTTACATCGGTAAGGTCGCTGGAACTTGAGACCATATCCCAGGAGGCATGGGATATATTGGTCGGCCCCTGGAGTGAGATGATCGGCGGGGGAAAGGAGAGCCTGTCGCTGGAGAAATTTGAATGGCTATTATACGTGAATGCCGTTGATACCTTAAGCATGTTCATCGGGATCAGTGCCGGGATCCTAGTATCTCTTCTATACCTGGTATTGTTTATTAGGTGGACCAACCGCGACATTACCTACCCGGTGATGGAGCTCCTTTCAAACATCCGGAAAATCAAAACCGGAGAGGTGGAGCGCTACACCATTGTGCGCACTAACGACGAGATAGGAGAGCTGGCCGAAGGATATAATGAAATGACCCGCAAGATCCACGAACATGTTGAACACATTTCAAATATGAACAGGGGCCTTGAGCAGACTGTGAAGGAGCGTACCCAGGAAGTGGTCATGCAGAAGGAAGAAATTGAGGCACAGAAAGAGGAGATTGAGACTCAGCTGGAGATGGCCACTCAGCAGCGAGATACCATCTCCGTACAGAACGAGCAAATCCTGGACAGTATTCGTTATGCCGAACGAATCCAGTTGGCCATCCTTCCTCCTGATAAGACCCTGTCCAAATCCCTCGCCGACCATTTCATCCTTTTCAAACCCAGGGATATCGTAAGTGGCGACTACTACTGGACCTCTCAAAAAGATGGAAAGCTGCTTATTGCGGTTGCTGACTGCACCGGTCACGGGGTTCCGGGTGCCCTCTTAAGTGTGATGGGCATATCCTCATTGAATGAAATTGTGAGTAGAAGTGAAAGCCTCAACGCGGCAAGGATTCTGGAGGAACTAAGGACTTATATTGTTCGTTCCCTGCACCAGACGGGAACCCGCTATGAGGCCCGGGATGGGATTGAAATTGCCCTGTGTATTATTGATCCGGACAAGCTTACTCTCGAATTTTCAGGTGCAAACAGGCCACTGTACCTGGTGAGGGACAAAGAAGTAATTCAATACCGTGGAAACAGGATGCCCATCGGGCTCTATGAACAAAAGCTCGCTCCTTTTACAACACAGTCTGTTTCCTTGCAAAAAAATGATGCGGTATACCTGTTCTCCGATGGTTATGTTGACCAGCTTGGGGGGCCGAAAAGAAAGACCTTCCGTGTTATTAATTTCAGGAAGCTTCTTACCCAGATTCAGGACAGGTCCATGGAAGAGCAGAAACAGATTCTTCTGGAACAGCACCAATCCTGGAAGGGAGAAACGGAGCAGATTGATGATATCCTGGTGCTGGGATTCCGGCTATGATTCCTCTTCCACATATTCGAAGGGGATGCCCGCCATCCTCGACATCTCCAGTCCCACCTCGTACATATCCTCATCATCCTCCTCATAGTGCCAGGATACCTTAACCTCATTTCCCGCCTTGTTAATGGAATTCAGGATCTTAAATATATCCAGGATATACTTGGCTGAGGTTGAGTTGAAGTATTCAAAATTGAAACTGAAATCAAGAGGGGCATTACTATCTTTCCCGGAAATTTCAGCGGCAAATTTTTCAAGCCATTCGAGTATGGGTAAATAAAAATTTCTCACATTCTCAGGCCTGGATTCGCCTTTCAACTCAAACTTGTTTCCGACAGGATCAAGACTTATACTGGGAGTATTTAAAGTTGGGGCAAGGGTTAATTTTTCCATGCGTTATCCTTTTAAAGTAATTTCATATTCAAAAAATGAGTGGCTGCTATCAACCACTTCAAAGCCAAAGGCAATATCTCTATCGGTACGCAGAGCCATGGTGATTAATCCAAGACCAGCACCTGTGTCAGTGGATCTGGGCTCTTTATTGATTACCTCCTCATAAAGTGACTTAAGCGCCTCCACATCCAGCTGATTCACCCGTTCCAGTTTAAAGGTAAGTTCACCCACATCGTCGTTCCGAACCATGTTTCCTGCCCTGACCAGGTAAAGCTCACCTTCCTTTATTACGGATATTTTCGGAGGCGACCCCGGTTTTCCCTGCCTTTTAATAGCATATTTGTAAATATTATCAATCGATTCTACAAATATGCCGTAGAGTCGTTTCCGGCTAGGCTTCTTCAATATCTGGAACTCATGGGAATTCCTGAGTCTACTCAATAACATTTCAATGGTCCCAAAGGTTATTGCACCTTCATAATTTACCAGTGTTATTGAATCAGACATAAGTGACACAAAATAGCGAAAAATTTGGTTACTTTAATGTACAATGAGTGAAGCAATACTAAAAGCCCTGATGCAACTCTTTGCCCTGATCATTGATATTGATGAGGTCGAAGAGGTTTCTGAAAAGGAAAAGTCCATTATCCGTTCCTTTCTTTCCAGGCAGTTAAGCAGTGAACTGGTGGAGAAATACATGACGGTTTTCGACGAGTTCCTCCGCCTTTATCATGGTGACAGGTTAGCCAAGGGGAGCCTGAAGAAAAAGAAAAGAACATCGCTGACAGCCGTACGGATCCTGGGAATTTGTGAGAAGATTAACGAGGAGCTTGAGCAAAAACAAAAGATCTATGTAATTATCCAGCTCATCGAATATATCGCCTATGGCATTGAGATAGAAGAATCAGAGCTGGACTTCCTGGAGACTGTGGCTGTGGCATTCAATATACCCGAGGAGGAATATCAAAATATCCTGCGCTTTACCGCATTCTCCATTGGGGAAATTCCTCAAAAACACAGAATCCTGCTGATCAACAACGAGGAATCTTGTGAATATGAAGAGATTCACCACCTTTTTTATAAACACATTTCGGGTGAGGTTTCCTTTCTGAGCGTTGAGAGTGTAAATACTTATATACTGCGTTATAACGGAACCGAAGATATGTTCCTGAATGGCCAGCACCTTCAGGCAAGAATCTCCTACATATTTGAGCATGGGTCATCCGTCAGAGGACAAAGCATCGATCCCATCTTCCACTCCGATGTGGCAGGTATATTTTCAAAAAACTTTATTAAAACCCGGCTTACCTTTGTGGCCAGGGATGTGGAATTCCGCTTCAAAAACAGCGATAACGGGATACATGATTTCAACCTGAACGAAGAGTCTGGGAAATTGGTGGGAATCATGGGAGGAAGCGGTGTGGGTAAATCCACCCTGCTTAATGTACTCAATGGCAACCTGGAGCCCAAAAGCGGTGAGGTCCTGATAAACGGCTTTAATATCCATGACCCCAGGGAAAAGGAGAGATTAAGCGGGGTGATCGGATTCATTCCCCAGGACGATCTGCTTATCGAGGATCTGACCGTATACCAGAATCTTTATTATAATGCTAAGCTTTGCCTGAATCGCTATGATGATCAGAAGATTGCTGAGTTCGTTGAACAGGTACTGATCGACCTGGATCTCCATGGGATCAGGGACCTGAAAGTGGGAAAACCGCTGAATAAGGTGATCAGCGGGGGACAACGCAAAAGGGTGAATATTGGACTTGAACTGATCCGGGAACCTTCGGTCCTTTTTGTAGATGAACCCACCTCTGGGCTCTCATCTGTAGATTCTGAAATGGTCATGACCCTGCTGAAGGAACAGGTTCAAAATGGTAAACTGGTGATCGTAAACATCCACCAACCCTCCTCAAATCTCTATAAGATGTTTGATAATATCATCTTCATGGATAAGGGGGGCTACCAGATTTTTTATGGAAACCCGTCTGAGGCGGTGATCTATTTTAAAACCAAGAGCAATCATGCCAATGCCAGGGAGGACCAGTGCCTCTGTTGTGGAAATGTGGATCCCGACCAGGTTTTACAAATCATTGAAGCCAAAATCGTCAACGAACACGGCAAACTTTCCAGAACCCGAAAGGTTTCTCCCCGGGAGTGGTATGAACGCCTGAAGGAGGCTAAAATCCTAAAAACTGCAGGGATCCCCGAGAAGAAAGCGCTACCTGAGAATTATTACAGCATTCCCGGCTGGGTCAGACAAATGAAGATCTTCTTCACCCGCGATTTCTTATCCAAACTGACCAATACCCAGTATGTGTTGATCAGCATGCTTGAGGCCCCGCTCCTGGCTCTTATCCTGGGCTTTTTTACCAAGTATTCCAGCGGTGTTCAGAGAGATCCTTTGGCCTATGTTTTTCAGAATAACGAAAACCTTCCGGCTTTCCTGCTCATGAGTGTGATTGTCTTTCTTTTCCTGGGGCTCACCATCAGTTCTGAAGAGATCATTAAGGACAGGAAAATCCTCCAGAGGGAATCATTTCTCAACCTGAGCAGGGCCTCTTACCTGAATTCGAAAATCCTGATCATGTTTCTCATTTCAGCCATGCAGTCTCTCACTTACGTACTGATTGGCACCATGGTTTTTGAGATTAAAGGCATGATATTCAGCTACTGGCTCATTCTTTTTACCACCTCCTGCTTTGCAAACCTGCTGGGACTCAATATCTCGTCGGGACTCAATTCCGTTATTACGATCTACATCCTGGTCCCCTTCCTCCTGATCCCCCAGATTCTTTTCTGCGGGGTGCTGGTGAAATTCGACAAATTAAACAGGAACATATCCAATCAGCAGGTGGTGCCAGTTATAGGTGACCTGATGACTTCCAGGTGGGCCTACGAGGCGCTGGCAGTGGAACAGTTTAAGAACAACAAGTATATGAAGGAGTTCTTTGACATTGATCAGCTTATAAGCGATGCCACCTATAAGGAGTCATTCCTTATTCCCATCCTGCTCACCAGCCTGGATGAAGCTGTCAAATGGGAAAAGGAAAATAAAAACCCGGAGCAGGTTAAGGCAAATCTGACCATGCTTTCAACTCAAATGGAGATTCTGCAAAGGGATTACCCCATGGACTCCATCACGAAAGAAAGCAGCCTTGAGGAGCAGCGGGAATACCTGGAGCAGCTTACCATACTGGCAAGGGAGGCCAGAAGTGTGGGGAGTAAATCCAAGAGCAAGCTGAAGCAGGAGCTGGTGAACGAACTGGGAGGAATGTTTGCCTTTGCTGACTTCAGTGATGCCTATGAAAACACACAGCTTTCAGAACTTCTACTGAACAACAACAGCATACTCAAAGTGGAACAAAAGGGTGATCGTCTGGTACGATATTACCATCATGCATTCCAGGTTCCCGAATCGAAATACGGGAGGGCCCAGCTCTACGCACCTGTCAAAAAACTTGGAAATCTGGAAATTGACACCATGTGGTTTAACGTGGTGGTGATCTGGATCACATGTCTGATTCTTTATCTGACCCTGTACCACGATACCATCCGTAAAACGCTGGGATTCCTGGAAAATATGCGGCTCAAAAAAAGATTCAAAGGCTAAGCCGAATACATCACTTACTATTCTTCCAACGGTATCCCAGGGTCAATACAAGGCTGCTGTTGTTAACCAGCAAGGGTTCCTGGTTGGTAACCGGACTCAGATCGGGCTGGAACTGAATTTCTGTAAACAATAGGTTTTGCTTCATGGGAAAGGATACTCCAACTCCCATTGTGAGTCCAAGTATCACATTGTTTTGCTCCTCAAGCGGATAATCCGAGTCCGTTGAATAATAGAGCAGGAAATCCAGGCGGGGACCAAGCAGTGCATAGGCGTCGATTCCCCCGTTATTGGTACGGGCCCTCAGCATAGGAGATATGGCCAGGTAACGATGTCTTGAAGTGGTTTTATCACCCTCATTTACAATGATTTGATTCGAATTTTGGTGGTCGACTGTAATGGATTCTGTGGTCGTTGAACTTCCCCTGCATGCAAAGGCAAAGTCGGTCTGCAGCGTAAAATGGTCTCCCTGGAAGGCTTCAGCAAAAAATACCAGGGATGGGCTGAGTATGGGGTCTGTGTCAAGTGTATAGTCGATGGCTGAAATCTGGTAGGACTGGTTGGACAAAGCCACTCCACCCTTCACCCCAAAACTTGAAATGAACTGGGCATTTGCCAGCTGGGATCCCAGGATGCAGATAAGGCCTATGGCTGTCCATTTCCACCTCATCGTACCATCATTTTTAGCAAAGTTTCCCCGGCTTCAGTCCTGAACCTGACAAAGTAGGCCCCGGTGGCCAGATCATGGGTGTTTATACCATAATCCATAAATGGCAAACAGCCTTTAAAGCTTTCTCCATATACCAGCTTTCCGCTGAGGTCGTAGATCTCCACATCCACATCGATATGTTCATCCTTCCCCGAAAGAGATTTGAAAAAGAACATTCCCTCATTGGGATTTGGATATATGCTGAAGGGCAAAGATCCCAATGAGGCCGATGCCCCTTTGAGCTGATCCTTAACAAAATTCAGCACCTGGTTATTTGGATCAATGACAACGCTTTTAACTTCAGGGATCATGGGAATCTGGTACAGCTCCTGGTTCTTTTCCTGGAACACCCTGATCACAGTATCTCCTCCTTCATAAGAGATCAGGAACTCCATGGACATCTTAAAAAGAGGGTTGCTTTCGGATGAGGGACTCTGCATGGAATACAAGTTTAAGACACCATCCTCTTGCTCCCAGCTTGCCTCATAAATCGGATAGCCTGCGCCAAAATACCACTGATCGAAATAATCGGTGAAATCCATCCCTGAATTCTCCTCCAGGACCGCTTTAAAATCCAGACCGGTGGCCACGCTGTTGCCGTATATTTCGATGAAATTCTTAAGGGTTCTGAAAAACACTTCATCATCCTGTAATTCAAAACGGATCATATGTATGATGGCCATTCCCTTGCTGTATGAAAGGTTCCCATTGAAAATCCGGGCAGGATTATCAG
>PVMS01073798.1_pt1 | contig 10306 bp, 10 predicted proteins | sample 1853461 | NCBI WGS metagenome assembly PVMS01 (sample SAMN08582032, study PRJNA380276) | Marine sediment metagenome, whole genome shotgun sequencing project. | isolation source: ocean sediment barecode stripped | collected 2017
CCATAAAGTCTGTATCAAAGCGTTTCGGACCCGCAACCATAAATGGATGCTCCATCATTGCACTGGAAATAACTCTGCACGCCTCAGCCCTTTCAGGCAGCAGGTCAGTTGGGTCAGCTAATTTTGCCCAGCCTAGAGCCGCGTTATAAAGTGGTATTGCGTGAACTGGAGCAGAACAACCATCTATTCCCATCACGATCTCATCAATTGCCACTTCACACATCTCAGCCAGTCCTTTTAAAATCTCTATTTGAACTGGGTGATCCCGTTCCAAATAACTGCTCAAATCGCTGCCCAACATCTTTGCATAAGCAAGCATGCCTGTATGCTTGCCAGAACAATTATGATGGTTTGCAGATGGCTGCAGCCCTTTCTCAACTAAAATATCTGCAGAGTTTCTATCATAAGGAGGGTGTATCCCACATTTAAGTAGCTCTTCAGGGATACCGGTTTTTTCTTGCATTTTAACCACCGCTTTATAATGTTCTTCTGTGCCAGAATGTGAACCACAGAGCAACGCAATTTCCTTGGGTGTTAATTCAAACTCCTTATGTCCCCCTGCTTGAATAAAGGGTAATGCCTGAAATGGTTTTGCGGTTGACCGCATGAACATATTTATATATGGATCTCCAAAAGAAGCGATCATTTTCCCGTTTTTATCTACTACAGCTGCTGCACCAAAATGGATCGATTCAGTGATTTCCCCTCTTGAGACCAGCGTGGTGGGTTGGTATCCTGTGTGCAGCTCATCTCCCATCCTCTACTTCTCCTCTGGATTTTCTTCAACATAATGATTGGCATAATAATTCTTCAGCCCATATCTGAGGCGATATTCATAAGTGATTTTGTGTTTTACTGGTGGGTTTGTGTTTTCAAGCATTTTATTGATCAATTTCTCAGTATCTTCTGGTTTTCCTTTGCGCTTCGCCACGCGTTCGATCTTCTTTTTGGCATCAATAAGATACTTCCGCATCGATCGAATATCTTTTTCATCCACTTTTCCACTACGGCTGCTAAAAAACTTAAAATTCTCATATTCCTTTGAAAGCAAAACATCAAGTGTTTCGACCCATTTCGGTATATTAGCTTCTGCAAAGAATGGTGGTTGTTTAGTCATCACCGCGTCACCTATGAAAACTATTCGTTTATTAGGTATAACCACCCAACATGCTCCACTCTGGGGGCCAGGATGATGCTCAACTACAACCTCCAGATCACCCCAATGTATATTAATTTTTTCAGTGAAACTGATGCTTGGTTTCTCCCAGCGAATCCCGGGGAAACCACTGTAATATTCCCAATCAGATCCAGTTTCAGATTTATTTCCTTTGAAAACTGCTGCTCTTTTCTTGTAAACATTGGAGGTCTCTTGTTGAGCCAGTACCCTTATATCCATCAATTTTGCACCCAGCGACCTATCCGGATGAGCATCTAAATAAACCATCATTCGGTCTGGACCTGCTTCCAATTCATTAACTTCCATGGTCCATGTGCGTACTGAATCAGTCAAAAGCGGAGAATCGATAAGGATCACACCGCGTTCTAACTCAATTGCTCCAACCAACACACCATGAAAATCGCTTGCATAGTAAATATTCTTTAAAATTTTCTTCATCCGTTACCTTCCAATATCCTGAATCAGCTTGTAGAACAATTATATCGTGAAGGTATCAAGATTGCAAAATTTGGACTTTTAGAGGTCTGATACGGGCATAGAAAAAATGAATTTTGACCCTTTTTCCCCATCGCTCTCAACCCAAACTTTCCCTCCATGATTTTCAACTGCTAATTTTACATACGATAGTCCAATTCCCATCCCTTTTCTACCTTTAAAAGTTTCCTGATCACCCTGTATGAATTTTTCGAAGATCACCTTGCTAGTCTCCGAATCTATCCCGGGGCCATTATCCTCAACCCAAAAATGTGCTTCTTCCCCGATCTTTTTATATCCCACTTTGATCACAGAGTCTTGAGGAGAGAATTTCATTGCGTTTTCCAAAAGGTTGATGATCACGCGCCTGATCATTTCCTCATCAATATACACCGATAAGCTCCCATTCTGAATTTCCAATTCAACTTTCTGTTTGTACTTATCAATGATCGGTTCAAGCAGATCAATCGATTCTTCAACCAGCGCTTTTAACGGAATTTGCTGGAATACTCCGATCTGTTTTCCAGCTTCCATCCTGGCCATATCCAGCAGAGAATCTGCTAATCGTTTTACTCTTCCTGTAGATCTGTTAGCAATTTCAATGATCGATAAAAGTGTCTCATTTTCACTCACTTCAGAGAATGTCTTCACAAGATCCATGCTGGAGACAATATTTGCGATCGGTGAGCGCATATCATGGATGATCATATGAAGCAGATCCTCTTTTAATAGTTCCATCTCTTTCTGCTCAGTCACATCCAACATCACCCACTGGATCTGGGCGCTCTCAGAGATTAATACTCGCCTGACCGCGACCTCAACATGATACTTATTCTCATCTGAATCTGTTAGACTGGAGAGATACAGAATTGATCCACCTTTTTTAACTTCTCCTAGATTTTCCCCCAATTTATCACTAACTTCATGAAAATCTCTGATGTTTAATTTATGGAGCTTGCTTTGACTATATCCCGTAATCTTTTCGGCTTGTTTATTCGCCTGAATTACCTGTCCATCCCAATTAGTGATAAAAACAGGTGTTAATGCATCTTCAAACAGGTCCCTGAAAAGTCTGGTCTGCCTTTTGCTCTCATCAAACAAACGTGCGTTCATCACAGCAACAGAAGCTTGGCCTGTTAAAGCCTGCATCAAATCAAGATGCTCTCCTGTAAACGCGTCTTCCTCAGGATGAGTGATTGTCATAACACCCAAGATTTCATCCCCCATCATCAACGGCAAACTAATTGAAGACATCGATGGCTGCGGGTATTTTGGGTTCTTAATCCACCGTTCATCCTCATTCGTATTTGAGATCAGTGCATATTCCCTATTTTTATATACCCAGCCGGCCAGTCCTTTATCTAAAAACTTGCCAATTCGCCTTGGGTCTTCAACATTTGCTTTATTGTTGTAATATACAAATGCATGGATCGGAGTCCCACTCTCATTTGTGATTATAATGCTTCCGCGAATTGCATTTGAATAGTTGATCGCTAAATCCAGTAGGCGTATCAGTAGGTCAGAAATCTCAAGGTTTGAAGTTAATTCCCTCGTTACTTCATATAAGAAAAACAGTCTGCTATATGCAATATCATTCATAAATTCCAATATTCAGTATAGCATAATAACATTTGATTTTTTACTCTTAATCCAATATTGGAAATTTAAGAAGCAGGGTTTCAGAATTTATTAAAGGGTTAACATTTGATTGAATTGCAGCAAAACTAATCTCTATTCCTTTTAAAATTTCATGGATTTTTGCAATATTGACTTTATCTGCAGTGCCATCAATATCAGATCGAAAATCAATGTTGGATATCTCACCTTTAGTACCCGTTTTTCTGATTAGCACATCCCGCCAGAATGACTGCCAGATGTTCAAAATTTCCTTGAAATTTTCTTTGTCTTTGCTCATCTTGCGCGCATAATTGAATCTCTTTATTCTGTTTGCTTTTATCAACATAGTCAAATCATTCAGGATCTCTTTTCGCTGATCTAACATTTCTGCATTGTTGATATATCTGATCGCCATTCCAGGGCGTCCTCCAGAGATATGCGCATATAAGTTAGCATCCTCGCTTGAGATTCCCCACCTGCCCTGCAGTTCATCTGCTAGCAATTTCAAATTCACTGGGCGCAGCCTGATATGTTCACACCTGGAAACTATGGTCGGGAGCAAATTCTCTGGGCTTATTGCTGTCAGTATCATCACAACCTGGCTTGCTGGTTCCTCAAGTGTCTTTAGCAGCGCATTCGATGCATTATTATTTGCCTCTTCAAAATTCAACAATAAGGCAAATCTGAATTTTGACATATATGGTGTTAAAGCTAGTTGCTGCTGGAGTTGTCTGATTCCAGCTATTTTGATATCACGGTCCCCTGGCTGGCGCTCCACCACACTCAGGTCCGGGTGTTCCATATTCTCAATTCGTAAAGAATCTTGTGATTTTGGGTCAAACTGACCTGGGCTGCTTTTATCAAGTTCATTGATCGCCTGGGCAAACCTCAAGGCCAATGTCCGCCTTCCAACATTTGCAGGGCCTGTTATCAGATACGCATGCCTTGGTTTGCCACGATTAAGATGTCCTGTTAATAGATCAACAGCCCAATCATGTCCGATAATATTCCAATTGCTGCTCATAATAGTATTGTAGTAGATAGATCGCTTCTCGTATAGAAAAAGCGGCTTTTTCAAGCCGCTTCATTTTGTTGATTTGAATTTTAATTATCTTTTACTGGTTAGGTATTTGTCTATTGATTCAGCAGATTCACGTCCATCTCTCATTGCTGTCACAACCAGGTCTGGTCCAGTAACTGCGTCTCCACCAGCATAGACACCTTCGATCGAAGTTTCATGGGTCTTGTCTTTTGCTACCAATAAACCGTAATTATAAGTCTCCAATCCTGGTGTGGCTTTGCTGATCATCTCATCCGGCCAATATCCCAACGCGAGAACAGCTGTGTCTGCTTCAATGATAAAGTTACTGCCTTCGATCGTTTCGGGTCTGCGGCGTCCATCGCTGCCTGCTTTACCCAGTTTCATGCGAACGCACTCAACTGATGCCAAATGCCCATCTTCACCAGCAATGAACTTGATCGGCTGGGTCAGAAATTCATAATTTGCGCCTTCTTCCTTTGCCAATTTCCTGTCTTTCGAGCTTCCAGGCATTTCGTTCTCAGTCCTGCGATACAAACATGTAACTTCTTCAGACTTGGATCTGACAGCGGTTCTCAGGCAGTCAGAAGCTGTGTCACCACCACCTATTACTACCACTTTTTTGCCAATCTTAAAACCTTCTTTCATGTCTTCAGGCAGGATTTCTTCTGCCACGCCGCTGCGGATCAGGAATTCTGTACCTTTCCATACACCGGGGAGGTCTTCACCATCAATTTTCATTGGTGCGTCAATTCCTGTACCAACTCCCAAAAAGATTGCGTCAAAACCTTCTTTTACGAGGTCGTCAATTGTCTTGTCTTTGCCAATGGTTGTATTTCCAACAAATTTTACACCCATCTTCTCAAGGTCTTCAATTTTTTCACTGACAACATTCTTATCCAGTTTAAAATTGGGAATACCATATAGAAGAAGCCCACCTGGCTCTGGTCTTGAATCAAATACTGTTACTGAATAACCTTTCCTGATCAGCATATCAGCTGCTCCGATACCGGAAGGTCCGGCACCAACAACTGCAACACTCTGATCGATCGGGTCTGCAACGCTGAAATCATTACCTTCCAGATTACGTACATAGCAGGTCACAAATGCTTCCAGGTAACCCGTATATACCGGGTCATCGTGCTTACTCTGAGCACAGGAACCCTGGCATAGAATCTCATGCGGGCAAATTCTTCCGCATACCTCTGGCAAAGAACTTGTCTTACGGTATATCGCTGCTGCTTCAACGAATTTACCTTGGGACATAAGCCACATGGCTGAAGGGATATCATTATGAACCGGGCATGCTCGCATACAAGGGGCAGGATCTGGACATTGAAGACATCTTGATGCCTCATACATCGCCTGCTCTGGTGTCAGCTTCAGATTTACTTCGTTAAAATCACAAATCCGATCTTCTGGCGTTCGATAATCGATCTCAAGAGAAGGTGTTTGCACACGTTCCTTGCGGTCTATGTCGAGAATGTCTCCACGAATTGTTCTCATATTATGTCGCTCCTGAGCAACTTATTTTGTGAATGTTGATTAATATATGCTAATGTTTGTAAATTTTATCACAATACTCTTATTTGTGAAAGAGTTTACAATCAAACAGCTAAGAACGAATAATAAGTCAAACCAGGGAATCTGTCAAACTGAAATATATCTTTAGATGATTTCCCCTATTACTCTGGCTACCCGGGCCACTTCCGCTTCAGTCATAACACTGGAAAAAGGCAGTGCCAGCCCCCTTTTTCCCAGATCTTCAGTAATCGGAAAATCACCTTCCTGATAACCAAATTTCTCCCGCATATATGGCTGTAAATGGATCGGCGAGAAATACGCTCTAACCGGGATCCCTTTCTCCCCCATTTTACCGATCACAGTTTTAAGGTCTCTTCCTTCTGAAATCCTGACAACATACACAAACCAGCTCATCCTGGTTGTGTCTGCGGAAATCTTTGGAAGTTCAACCGGAATGTCAGCCAGATATTCATAATACCAATTTGCCACCTGCTCACGTTTTTGGATCATCTCATCGAGTCTGCCAACTTGAATTTTTCCTAACGCTGCGCTCATCTCATGCATTCTGTAGTTATAACCAAGGTGTTTATGATTCAACCAGCTTCCGCTAATTTCCCGCCCCTGGTTTCGGAGTGACCGCATCAGGTCAGCTTTCTGATCATCATCGGTGACGATCACACCGCCCTCACCAGTCGTCATTTGTCTATTAGGATAAAAAACAAACACAGCCATGTCACCTAGTGTTCCTGCCAGTCGGCCTTTATACTTCGCCCCTATCGCTTCACAGGAATCTTCAATTACTATCAATCCGTTTTCTTTCGCTGTCTTATTGATGGGATCCATATCCGCAGGTTGACCAAAAACATCAATCGGCAGGATCGCCTTCAACTTCCCGGCTGCATCAGCTCCTTTGCGTGGCAGCCATTTTTGCGCATTAATGCCACCCTTCTTTAAGTCACCTACAGCCTGTGCCGTTAATACCGGGTCCATATTCCCAGTAGCAGGATCAACATCAACGAAAATGGGTGTCGCCCGTTCAAAAAGGATCACATTGGTTGAGGCTACAAATGAGAAAGGCGTTGTGATCACAAGGTCATTATCTTCAATTCCAGCAGCCCTTATACAAAGGTGTAGTCCAGCAGTGCCGGAATTTACAGCAATTGCATTTCTGGCATTAACATATTCTTTAATTGCCTCCTCAAATCCTCTCAAATTTTCCCCCATGCTCAAATTTGGTGTTTCCAAAACTGACATAACAGCATCTTTTTCTGCGTCTGTCACATCCGGTGATGACATTTGAATTGGTTTTTCAGGATTTGGCACAATTACTCTCCTTAATACTTTTCAAATTTCTGCTTTTAATCACATTATCAATTAATACGTTTATTTTAATCTAAAAAGACAACAAAAACGCAGTGAATCCACCTGCAAGTGAGCAAACAAGATTCACAATATCATTATCTACCCATCTCCACCCTCTGATTCTCTCCCGTTTTTCTCCTACCGTTTCAGCGACCTCTTGGGTATCCGCATCAAAATACTGAGCTTGTACAGTCGCCCCCAGGATCGAATCCACCAGCATCCCTATAAATCCACCAATTATCACAGGAAGAATACACCTGTTAATATCTACAGATGGAGACATTAAATACCAGATAATTCCAATAAACACACTTCCACTAAAAGCTGCTCCAAACCCCAACAAAGACACTGCTCCAGATGTACCTGTATTCACTTTTTTCCAGGTAGTTATCAATCTTGGCTGGGCTTTGCTCAATAACCCTATTTCTGTCGCCCAGGTATCCGCAGTCACTGCAGCGATCATTCCCCCATACACAGTCCAACTCAAGAAATCTGCCTTTAAAAACAGATTAATGACAAGGATCACCAGTCCTGGAGCCCCATTCACCAGCACCTGTTTCCAATTCCGTTTTGGTCTATGCTTTTCAACAGAAAAGCCTAACTTTGAACGTATCAGGGGTATTATGCTGGATGAGAGGAAAAAAATGACTATCAGGATCGCCCATCTCAATCCTCCCAAACCGTAGATCAAGGTTCCTAAAAATACAGCTGCCCAGCTCCCGCTGGACGATAAAAACTTCAGTCTGTATGCAGTCACACAAATCGCAGATGCGAATATAGACCCGATCAGAAAATCCAATATTTCAATATTTTCCATATATCTTCACAAACACCTTGTTTTATGCAATCATTTTCGCTTGCCTGCATCTATGGGCACATATAGAATTGATAATGAAATTAGTATGTTTATTAACTAATTTCACCAATTCGAAGTAAACCTTCGAGCAAGGATACACGCCTTATTATAAGTTCAAAATCAAGGCGTTTATTGATTTTAACTTTTTAGGAGTTCAGTTTGCAGAAAACTCAATCTCAGATCTGGCAGGAATGGGCAGGGGTTATCAAAAGTCGTCGATTGCAAAATCTTGTCGCCGTGCTTTTAGAAGCTGGCGGTCCCCTAAACACTATTGCCGCCCAACTGGTCCACATTACACAACCCGTAATGAAAGGCTTTATTGACAGATCTCAGATCTCCGCATTTGCTGACCTCCTTGAAGAGCAAGCACATACCCAAAACTTTATCCAATCGCTGAGGGAGAACGATCAATGAACCAATGGGCGCTTGTATTTCTGTTGTTTTTCTTTGTCTTGGTCATATTCGATCTATGGTATTCAAAACAAAACAAAAAACGGGAACTTCGCAGGATCCAAACTTTTGAAAATCTTAGCAGCGCTTTGGAAGCCTCTGTAGAAGATGGATCCAGGATCCATTTCTCAATCGGCAGAAGTGAAGTAACTTCCCCGGAGATCGCTGCTGGCCTTATTGGCTTACACCTTCTGAAACGGGTCAGCCACATCACCTCAGATTCTGATCTGCCCCCGATCTCATCCGCAGGTACAGGATCATTAATGGTGCTCTCACAAGATACGATCCGAACCATCTACAATAATATCGGTCAACAGGAAGAAAATTCAAACCACGTGGGCCGTTTTACCGGAGCGACACCTTTCTCTTATGCAGCCGCCTCTGCCCTCGAAATCACAGATCAAAAATCTCAACAAATCTAATGATCGGATCTTTTGGAATTGAAGCAGGCCTGATTACACATTCTGGCGAACAAAGTAATACTTTAACAATTGCTGGCACTGACGATATGCTCGGGCAGGCAGTTCTCTATGCCACCGCCCACGAAACTCTGATAGGTGAAGAAATTTTTGCGTCTGGAGCATATTTCGATTCCAAAGACATCCACTTTGCCAGCATCCGTGCCCAGGATATCATTCGCCTCATTATCATTCTTGGCATATCTTCAGCTTCCATCTATGGTCTGATCAAAGGATTGCTTTAAATGAACACAAAGATCAAAGCTCCGATCGCTGTTATAGTAGCCATCTCTTCAGGATTGATCTTCTTGTTCACCTATTTCTTTGAGCTGGACACAGTCCGCCAATATATCCTCTCCTGGGTTACGATATTAGCTGCGGCAGCTCTATTGCTAGGGCTAATAAATCTCACCCAGGTACATTTCAAACGCATCACGAATGCTAAAAAAGTGGTCAATAGCACAGCATTGCTCGCATCGATGCTTATAACATTTTTCATCACTCTTTTTCTTGGTTCAAAGAGCCCGATCACATCCTGGATATTTAATAACCTCATCATCCCTGTAGAAACCAGCCTGCTGGCGCTCATGTCTGTTACCTTGACTTATGCCATTCTGAGATTGTTCTCCAGAAAAAAGAGCATTTACACAGGAATTTTTATCTTCTTTTTTTTCATCACTTTAGCCAGCTTTGCCCCAATCCTCGGGAGAGAGATTCCATTCTTACAGGACAAACTTGGTCCTTGGGTTACTCAAGTGCTGGCAAGCGCAGGTGCCAGAGGGATCCTGATCGGGGTTGCTCTTGGTACGATCGCATCTGGTTTAAGAATTTTATTAGGGGCAGATCAGCCCTTCTCAGATTGAAAACTGAAACGGTATAAAATTTATGATGTATCAACAAGACTCAAATGATGAAATCCCAGATTGGCTGAAAGATCTTCCAGAAGATTCAGGAGAAAACAGCTCATTAGAATCTGATATTTCACCAGAAGAAGACCTAGCTCTACCTCAAAGTGAGGAAGAGTCTCATTCAGCTGCTGAGTTGTTGGACGATATCAATGAAGATGAAGAGGACATACCAGATTGGCTAAAGAATATTCGTGAATTAAAAAACGTAACTGGCGCTCTATCCCTACCAAATGAGGAATCAGAATTGCAGCCAACTGAAGAGTTAGAGAGCTTGGACCCAGATCAAGAACAAAAAGATCCGGAACCCGTGGAAAACACTCTTCCAGATGATCATGCAGATGAAACTCCACTTGAAAAATCCGCAGAGATACAAGAGCCTGAAGATTCGGAAAAACCAGATCAAACCGATATTCAAATAGAAGGTCATGCCCCGGACGACGG
>PVMS01119339.1_pt1 | contig 10306 bp, 8 predicted proteins | sample 1853461 | NCBI WGS metagenome assembly PVMS01 (sample SAMN08582032, study PRJNA380276) | Marine sediment metagenome, whole genome shotgun sequencing project. | isolation source: ocean sediment barecode stripped | collected 2017
ATCGAGTTGCTCCAGGTTATTGAGCCGCCCCCATTCCAGGACTTCGGCATCCCAGTCAATGCCAATGGCGTAGTGTTGCGGATCCCGGCGTACCCACTCGCATGACGTATTCGCGGTGCCACAAAAATCCTCGCGTAATAATTCCGCTGGCCGGTTTCTGAGTTCCCGCCAGGTTTCCTCGACAAAATCTATTTCCGCTTCAGTGTCCTGAACGGACTCCTGGTAAAGATAGTGGCGGTCAGCCTGGTCGGCTATTTTTTGTCTGCCCGGGCGAACCATGACTCAATTTTTGTCTTGAGTGGGGAAGCGTTGCGGATAATGACCCTGGACATATTCCTCGATCAACTGCAGGAAATCTTCGGTCAGTGATTCACCGCGGAGGGTAACGTGTTTTTTGCCATCGACAAACACCGGAGCAACCGGTGCCTCACCGGTTCCCGGGAGGCTGATTCCAATATTCGCCTGACGGCTTTCACCCGGGCCATTTACTATGCAACCCATAACGGCCAGGGACAGGTTTTCGGCTCCATCGAACTGCATTTTCCATTCCGGCATACGCTCACGCACAAATGCCTGCACGTCCTGCGCCAATGATTGGAAAAACGTACTGGTGGTGCGCCCGCAACCGGGACAAGCAGTGACCATGGGCGCAAAAGCCCGCAAACCCATGCTTTGCAATAACTCCTGCGCGACAATCACTTCATCGGTCCGGGGCTGACCGGGCTCCGGAGTCAGGGAGATCCGGATGGTGTCGCCAATTCCTTCCTGTAACAGCACTGCCATGGCAGCTGTTGATGAAACAATCCCCTTGCTGCCCATTCCCGCCTCGGTCAAACCCAGGTGCAAGGCGTAATCACAGCGCCCGCCAAGTGTCCGGTACACGCTGATCAGATCCTGAACATCACTGACCTTGCAGGACAGGATGATCCGGTCATGCGGGAGCCCCAGGGCTTCAGCCTGTTGCGCGCTATCCATGGCGGACTGAATCAGCGCTTCGCGCATGACATGCGTAGCGTCCATGGGGCTGCTTCTTGCGGCATTATCATCCATCAGCCGGGCGAGCAGCCTGGCGTCCAGGCTACCCCAGTTAACGCCTATACGGACCGGTTTTCCATACTCGAGCGCCAGAGCGATGATGGTGGCAAACTGCTCGTCCCGCTTGCGCCCGAAACCCACGTTTCCGGGGTTGATGCGGTACTTGGCAAGGATCTGTGCGCATTCAGGCACTTGTTGCAGCAGTTGGTGCCCGTTGTAGTGGAAATCACCGATCAGGGGTACCTCGCAGGACATCATTTCGAGGCGCCGGGCAATTTCCGGGACCGCCTCTGCCGCTTCCCTTGTATTGACCGTTATTCGAACCAACTCAGATCCTGCGCGGGAGAGTTCAGCCACCTGCTGTGCCGTTGCCTTCGCATCAGCAGTATCCGTGTTGGTCATGGACTGGACCACGACAGGGTATTCGCTTCCAATGAGGATGCCGCCTACGCGGACCGCTGGAGTTTTTCGCCTCGCGGCGACTTTAGCCTTCATCACCCTCAGACTGGATCTCATTATGATGGTAATGCACGTGGAATTTGGGGTCGCTGATTACCGGCCAGGCTGCCTTCAGATACGTCCACATGGACCACAGGGTAAGCGCCGCAGCAGTGTATAAAAGCAGTTCGCCAAATAACGTCATCGGAATCCCGGCCAGGTCGTCCCGGTACAATAAAAGACTGATGGCGGTCATCTGGAAAATGGTTTTCAGTTTCCCCAACCATGTCACCTTCAACCGCGCCTGCTCGCCAATTTCCGACATCCACTCGCGTAAGGCGGAAATGGTGAGTTCGCGCCCGACAATGATGGCGGCTGAGACTGCAAACATGACCTGGAAGGTATCCTGGCGCTGCACCAGCAGAATGAGCGCCGTTGTGACCATAATCTTGTCGGCCACGGGGTCAAGAAATTCTCCGAAGCGTGACATCTGCCCGGTTTTGCGGGCGATGTAGCCGTCTGCGATATCGGTCAGGGCGGCTACTACAAAAATGAAAGCGCAAGCGAAATTTGACCATTGGAAAGGCAGGTAAAACAACAATACCAAAACCGGCACAAGTGCTATGCGCAGAAAAGTCAGCATTGTCGGAACGGTCATTGTCATGGTGAGCCGGAGAGGTGCGTAAGCTGGTGCGACATTATTGCAGACAATTCAATGGAGGGCCCGAAAAACTTCTTCCGCAAGCAAGCGGCTGATACCCGGCACGCTGGATAATTCTTCGATTCCCGCCTTACTCACACCCTGCAAGCCGCCAAAGTGGTTCAACAGGGATCTGCGCCGCCTGGCACCGATGCCCGGTATTTTTTCAAGTGTAGATCGGGTGGCTGCCTTACCGCGCCTGCCGCGGTGGCCGGTAATCGCAAAACGGTGCGCTTCATCGCGAATTTGCTGGACCAGGTGTGAAGCTGGGGATTCGGGGCCGGGGCGGTAGCTGCGATACGGTTGGGGCAGTACCCATTCTTCATAGCCCGCCCTGCGCGCCCTGCCTTTGGCAACGCCCATCACCGGAATCCCCGACAGGCCAAATTCAAGCAGAACTTCCTGCGCCTGTTTTAACTGCCCTTTGCCGCCATCAATCAAAATCAGCTCAGGCAAAATTCCCTCCTCCGCCTGTATGCGTCCGTACCTCCGGGTTAAAACCTGCTTCATCGCAGCGTAGTCATCGCCGGGCGTAATCCCTTTCAGATTGTATCTGCGGTATCTCGACTTGACCGGTCCGTTGATATCAAAAACGACACAGGAGCCGACTGTCTGATTGCCAGCCATATGGGAAATATCAAAGCAGTCAACAGATTCCGGTATGTCCTCCAAAGTTATTAATTGCTGCAGGGCTTCGAACTGCATGGCCATGTTGGCACGACTGGCCAATCGCATCTTCAGCGCCTGTCCTGCATTGCCGGCAGCCAGTTCCAGCATTTTTCTCCGGTCTCCCCTGGGATGCGCCTGGATAGACACTTTCCTGCCGGCCGCTTGCGTGAACACGGTTGCCAGCAATTGCAGATTTTCCACCTCGTGCGACAAAACAACTTGCGCCGGCGCCTGTCTGTCCTGGTAGTACTGCCCCAGAAATGCTTCCAGGACTTCCGGGGCATCTCTTCCCTCCGCCTGACTGGGGAAATGGTTCCGTTGCCCCAGGTTTCTGCCGCCACGCACAGACACCAGCTGAACACAGCTTTTACCCTGTTCCTGCGCCACGGCGACAAAGTCGACATCACCCTGGCGGCCGGACACCAATTGCTGCGCCTGCATTTGCTTCAGGGTATTGATCTGGTCCCGGAACAATGCGGCGGATTCATACTCCTGCGCGCCGGCCGCCTGTTCCATGCGCGCAATCAACCGGGTCATGACAATTTGGTTTTTACCCTTGAGGAACAGCGTAGCGTCGTCAACCTGGGTGGCGTAATCTTCCAAGCTGACCAGGCCAACGCAGGGGGCAGTGCAGCGCATGATCTGGTACTGAAGACAGGGCCGGTTCCGATGTGAATAATAGCTGTCGTCACAATTCCTGATGCGAAACAGCTTCTGGATCAGGTTGATGCTTTCACGTACGGAACCGGCTGACGGATAAGGGCCGAAATAGCTCTTTTTTCTGTCCCTGGCGCCACGATGGAATGCAATTTGAGGGTATTCATGGTCGCTGCCAAGTGCGATCCATGGATAAGACTTGTCATCCCGCAAAAGTATGTTGTAACGGGGCTTGAGAGACTTTATCCATTCATTTTCCAGCAGCAGGGCTTCACCTTCCGTGCGGGTCAGGCTGACCTCGATATCCGTGATGCGGGCAGTCATTCGCATGATCCGCTCTACTTTTGGCCTGGCGTCAAAGTAACTGGCCACCCGCTTGCGGAGATTTCGCGCCTTACCTACATAAAGGACCACACCTTCTGCGTCGCGCATCAGGTAAACCCCGGGCCTGGTCGGCAGCCGGGCTGCAAAAGCCTTGCCATCAAAGGCCTGCCCTTCACCGTTGGCAGATGAAGAAGATTCGTCAGTCATGCGCCTTCAATAATCGCCCGTATTCTCTCAAGGTCCGCATCTGTATCCACACCCGCTGGAATTATGCAGCAGGATTGTGCCATGCGGATCTTCTTCCCGGTCTCCAGGAACCGCAATTGCTCGAGTTGTTCGGCCGATTCCAAAAGCGTAGGCTGTGCCGCGGAAAACGTCCGCAGGGCCCGTGCACGATAGGCATACAGGCCTACATGTCTTTTCCAGGAGAAGCCCGATTGCAACGCAGCCTCCACGCTACCTGAGCTTCTGGGAAAAGGCACCACCGAACGGCTGAAGTACAGTGCATTACCGCTATCGCCTACGACTACCTTGACCACATTGGGATTCACTATTTCTTCACTGCCGGTCAGCGGCCAGTAAAGGCTGGCGACATCGGCGGACGGATCACTACCCAGTAAAGCGGCGACCTGGTCGAGACAGGCGGGAGGCAAGAGTGGTTCATCGCCCTGTAAATTCACAATCACCTGATCGTCACTCCACCCCAGTTGATCAGCACATTCGGCGATCCGGTCACTGCCGCTGCTGTGATCAAGCGCAGTCATGATGACGTCAGCACCAAAATTCCGCGCCGCATCGAATATCTGCCGGTCATCCGTGGCAATAACAGTCAAGCGCGCCGAGGAACGAGTGGCTTGACGAAAAACATGCTCGATAAGCGGCCGGCCGGCAATATCCAGCAGCGGTTTGCCGGGCAGACGCTGAGAGGCCATGCGCGCAGGAATCACGATGTTGTATTCCATGCTCATGAATCTTTGGAAGCCGCTGCAACTATCCGGATGACCTGCTTAACCAGCAAGTGTTCCCAGTGTGGAGGCAAAAGCGCATCGACGGAGAGAAACCAGGCGTTCTTCAGGCCCAGAGCAGTACATTTCACTGCGTCTTTTTCGGTCATCACGATCGGCAGGTTCTTGTCCATGGTTTCGAAATCCGCCTTCGAGTAGGCGTGATGATCCGCAAAAGCATGTTCAATCACTTTGATCCCTGTGTGCCGCAGCAGCTTGAAAAAACGACCTGGATTACCGATCCCCGCCACCGCGTTGACGGTGCAGCCCCGGTACTGGGCCAGGCGCCATGCCTGACCGTCAACCAGTGATCTCAACAAGCCCGGAATCAGTGACATCTGACAGGCATCAATCCCTTCCGGAATGCAATCTGTCTCACCGTTAACGATCACGTGGTCGACTGTCGATAAGCGGTCTAGCGGTTCACGTAACGGGCCTGCCGGAAGCAGGTGCCCATTGCCGAAGCCTCTGCTGCCATCGATCACGCAAATTTCCACACTCCTGGGCAGGCGATGATGCTGCAGGCCGTCATCCGAGATGATCACGTTGACATTCTGCCTGAGGAGAGCACGCGCAGCTTCGCAGCGATCGGCCGCCACGATCACCGGCACACCGGACCTGCGGGCGATTAAAAGCGGCTCGTCGCCGACAACACCGGGGCTTGAGGCGGGACTGACCAGGCGCAAATCACGTTCTTTACGACCATAACCGCGGCTGATGACCCCGGGCGTCAGGCCGGCCTGTGCGAAAACCTGACACAGGCGAATCACCAGGGGGGATTTTCCACTGCCACCTACAGTGATGTTTCCTACCACAACAATACAGGCCGCTGACAGGTCCTGGCATTGCCTTTTTATTTTCCACCGTTTGTCTATACCGCTTGCCAACCGGTACAGTGGCACCAGGCTTTTAAGCCATGCAGAGGCCGGCGCATCTCCATACCAGGAGCTGACAAGACGTTGTTCAATTTCAGCCCGCATGATCCGGCTTGCCATCGTACTCACTGACAAATTGTGTCTGGTAAAGCCGGGCGTATGCCTGGCCCTTCTGTAGTAGTTCTTCGTGTGTACCCGACTCAATCACCCGCCCCTTTTCCAGTACGATGACCTGGTCCGCGTTTTCGATAGTAGACAAACGGTGGGCAATCACCAGGGTCGTGCGGTGTTTCATTACTTCCGCCAGGGCCTTCTGAATTGCCCGCTCGGATTTGCTGTCCAGGGCCGAGGTTGCCTCGTCAAGTATGAGAATGGGGGCATCCTTCAAAAGGGCGCGGGCAATTGCTACCCGCTGTTTTTGACCGCCGGATAATAACGAACCTCTTTCGCCTACCCTGGTATCGAGCTTTTCCGGCAATTCGTCAATGAACTCCATGGCGTGAGCATCTCTGGCTGCTTTCTCGATTTCCTGCCGCGAAGCACCCGCCAGCGCGCCATAGGCAATATTTCCCGCCACCGTGTCGTTGAACAACACAATGTCCTGGCTGACCAGTGCAATATGGCTGCGCAGATTGCCGAGCCGGTAATCAGACAGCTCCCGGCCATCCAGCAAAATATGGCCTTCACTATAAGAATAGAAACGGGGCAGCAGGCCCGCCAGGGTTGTTTTGCCACTGCCTGAATGCCCTACCAGGGCCGTCATGCTACCGGGCGCAACCGTGAAACTGACATCCTTCAGAACCGGCGTATCGCTGGAAGCGTAACGAAAACTCACATTGCGAAACTCGATCTCTCCTTGCACGCGTTCGACTGAATAGTCACCGGAATCAATTTCCTCGTCGGTATCGAGCACGTCGAAAATACTTTCGGCGGCAGCAATCCCTTTTTGTACATTGGACTGCACTCCAGTAAGGCGCTTGAGTGGTGGAATCGTTCCCACCATGGCCCAGAAAACGACGGCGAACGTTCCCGCTGAAATTTCATTCAACATGGTAGGGCGCGTCGCAAGAACCATAAGTAAAACCATCGCCAGGCCTGCAGCAAGCTGCACCATGGATGAACTGGCCAGATGAGTAACCACCATGCGCATATGCAAACGCCGCGTTTTCTCATTGACCGAGCCAAAGCGCAATTTTTCCGCATCCTGGCCCTGAAACACCTTGACCACTGCCTGCCCGACGACCGCTTCTTCCGTCACTTGCGAAACATTCCCCATGGAATCCTGGATCCGATGGCTGATTTTACGAAATCTGCGGCTGATGCCGCTAACCAGCAATCCAATCATGGGCACCAGTAGCAACATGACCAGCGACAGCATCAAATTCGTAGTCAGCATCACACCCACCAGCAGGATCACGAGCAAAACATCACGGATAAGCTCCACTACCGACTTGGTCGCGGCCTTGGCCACCTGTTCGCTGTTGTAGGCCAGTTTGGATATCAACTGCCCTGAACTGTTGTGGTCGTAATAGGAAGCCGGCAAGCTCACGTATTTGCCGAATAATTCCTGCCGCAGGTCGGCAATAATTTTCCGCCCGACCCATTCCATGCCGTATACACCTGCAAAATTGCCGATGATGCGGATGATTACAAACAGGAAAATGATGCCGGCGAGCCACAGGCCGTATGCGGAGTCCTTGCCAACAAAAACGCGGTCGATCAGGGGTTCCATGAACTTGATGAATGCCGCCTGCATGCCGGCATCGATGCTCACCCCGATGACGCCCACCAGGAACATCCACCGGTACCGCCTGGTGTAAGCCCAAAGACGTTTATAAACAAGAACCGGTGAGCCGCCACTTGTTGTCATTCTCCGATTCCGGCCACCCGGTCGGTGGCGATGGAAAGGTTACTGAAGCCCAACTGGGCCGCCACATCCATTGCAGTGACTACGAAATGATGGGGTGTTTCCCGGTCAGCTCGCAAGATCAGTGGCAGGTCATGGTTATCACCGGCGGCCTGCCTGAATGCCGCCTTGATCGTCCGCGCCTCGCTATCCACCAACTGCTGATCATTGAGGTACATGAGGCCGTTGGCGTCAATCACCAGCTCCAGCCGTTCAGGCAGATCGCTTAGCGCATCCACCACGCTGGCCTCGGGCAAATCGACTTTCAGCACCGCCTGGTGCTCGAAAGTGGTGCTGACCATGAAAAAAAGCAGCAGCAAAAACACCACGTCAATCAGGGAAGTCAGATCGACATTGGGTTCTTCCTTTATCCGGCCCTGGAGTTTCATCGCTCAGCCACCCGGAACACCCGACCTGAGTTGTGCAACGTTGCCCCGCTCGATGGCCTCGATCAGGTTAATGGCCTGCTCTTCCATCGATACAACGTATTCTTCCACGCGCCCCTTGAAGTAGCGGTAGAAAAAGAAACTGGGTATCGCAACGGTGAGTCCCGCCGCAGTGGTTATCAGGGCCTCGGAGATACCGCCTGCCAGTTCATTGGCATTTCCTACCCCGTGGGCAAGAATGGCGGAAAAGACCTTGATCATGCCGATCACGGTGCCCAGCAAGCCCAGCAATGGCGAAATCCCGGCTATCGTACCGAGCGTATTGAGGAATCGCTCAAGCCGGTACACCACGTGTCTGCCGGTATCTTCTACAGCTTCCTTGATTAAATCGCGCGACCGGTGGCGATTCACCAGGGCAGCCGCCAGCACCCGCCCCAGCGCCGAACCCGAGCGCAGTTGGTCGATATGCCGCCGGTCCAGTTCGTGGCGCACAGCCCAGCCCTCCACCTGTTCGCCCAAACCTTTAGGCACCACCTGGCTGCGGCGCAGAGCCCACAGACGTTCTGCAATAATCGTTAATGACAGTATGGAACAAAGGATCAGCGGCGCCATCAGTAAGCCGCCGGCAACAATGATTTCAAGCACGCAATATCACTCCGTTGATTAAAGGCTGCTCAAATGATACATGCGGTACCCGCAACAGGCTATTAATGCTTTGGAAAATTCGAATCCAGGGGCATTTAGGGGCATTCCGGGGCGGCGGGCCAGCGCCATATTTTATTTCTTTTGCGGCGTGCGCTTTCGGCATGGATAAGGCCGTCAGCGCTTAAAAGGATTCGCAGTGCGCCGCAGTCGCCTGTGGACCAGAAACTCGAGCCGGCGCCGATGTAGCGTTGCCTGATTTCTTCCCGCGGGAATCCGAAGCGATTGCCCAGGCCGGTCGTTGCAATGGCCAACTCCGGCCCGACAGCGGCAATAAACCCGGCGGAGGAAGAAGTTTTGCTGCCATGGTGCGGTACAAAAACGATGCGATGGGGTTCAAGTTTGGCGATTCCCAGCCTTTGCTCCACCACTCTGGAAATATCCCCTGTGATCAGGACACCGCCCCCGGGCCCGGTCACGCTTAACACGCATGAACTGTTGTTGCCCAGGTATGGCAATGCAGAGGAAGGATGAATGACTTCGAATTCAAATCCGTCATGACGCCATGCGATGCCGGAATGGCATTTTTCAATGCCGGCTGGCTGGACCGGCAGGTTGGCGAGCAGGTCCGACAACGGGTAATGAACCAACAGGCCGGAAAGGCCCCCGGCGTGGTCGAGATCCCCGTGGCTGATAATGATCCGCTCCGGTGCTGCACGGCCCAGATTCGCCAATGCCGGAGAGATCACGGTGCCCACCAGGTTGTGACTGCGGCCATCACCGGGCCCCGAATCATAGAGCAGGGTATGATTCTCCGTACTCACAAGCACCGCCATACCCTGCCCTGCATCCAGGGCCTCGATCAGGAGGGAGCCGCGCTCCGTGCGTGACCCTGGCGGCAGGAACAGGGGCAGCAAAAGAAACAGTCCGATCCAGCGTCCGGGAAAGCCACCGGGAAGCAACAGCAATATCCCACCCAGCATTGCGAGCACAACGGTCAACAAACCCGGAGCAGGCAAAATAGGAACAGGGCCCTGGAGTCCAGCCAGGAATTCGAGCCAGGTAAACAGGACTAGTGAGGCTTGCCCGGCCAGTTTGAGCAGCACGCCCGCAACGGCCATGGAAACCGGCAGCGCGGCAACTCCAGATAGTGTCAACGGTACTACCACGAGGCTGACCCAGGGAATAGCGCCCAGGTTCGCCAGCAAACCAACCGGGCTGAAATACTGAAACCAATAGAGGGTAAGCGGCAACATGGTGACCATCACCCCGGCCTGAGCCAGCAACGCCGTTTTCCACCAGGAAACCCGGCCGGTTCGCGGAACGAACATCATCAGGAGAACGGCAACCGCCATGAATGAAAACCAGGCGCCTGCACCCAGGGGCGCGAGTGGATCTACAGCAAAAACAACCGCCAGTGCAAGCATCCATACCCTGGCCGGGTGAACGGTGCGGTTGAGTGCCAGAGCACAAACAGCCACAGCCATCATCAGTACGGCTCTTTGCGTTGACACACCCCAGCCAGCCAGTGCGGCATAAATCAGAGCCGATATCAACCCGCCCGCCAGGGACGCTCCGAATCCCCAGCGGGCCATGGCGGGTACAGGAAGCAACGCCAGGCCGATGCGGGTAAGCCAGGCGCCCCCTACTGCTGCGAGACCTATGTGCAG
>PVMS01151498.1_pt1 | contig 10306 bp, 15 predicted proteins | sample 1853461 | NCBI WGS metagenome assembly PVMS01 (sample SAMN08582032, study PRJNA380276) | Marine sediment metagenome, whole genome shotgun sequencing project. | isolation source: ocean sediment barecode stripped | collected 2017
AACCGAAGACACGGAAGCAAAGCCAAAAAAGAAAAAGAAACGGGTTTCAATGGCCGAGCTTGGCAAGTCTTTAAATTAGTGGCATAATGCGAATATTAATTACAGGTTAAAAAAATGGCTTGCGACCCTAACGAGTGCAATGAACTGTTACCGAACTTAAAAGCGGCTTATTATGCTTTTTTAGCCGGTGATCGTAAAACGTCGGTACGTTATAGAGATCGCACTATAACTTACCAAGCCGCGACACCCGCTATTTTAGCCGAACTTAAGCAAGAAATAATGAGACTAGAAACAAAGTGCGGCTGTAAGAAAAACGGCCGCTTAAAACCTTTACGCTTGGGGGTCGGTCGTCGTTGTGGCTGCTAATAAAAAACCTTTAATAACTTATAAAAACAAAAGGGCCAAAATAAGCAAGTCGGACCCTAAAGCGTATTTTCGAGGCGGTGACGGTCACGAAAAAACAATGTCGCACTGGAACCCGCGCTTGCAGTCGGTCGACAAGGACCTTTTGCCCTACCGTAACAAAATGACAGCGCGCACCCGTGACCTAGTTCGTAACAACGGTTACGCGCAAAGTATTGTATACAGTTTTTTAGATAACGTAGTAGGCCACTTTTATAAAATTTCGCCTAAGCCTAATTATACTTTACTGGGTCAATCGTTCGACTGGTCAAAGGAAGTTAGAACAGGTATTAAGGCGCGTTTTAATACTTGGGCGAATAGTAACTATTACTACCCGGACTACTACAGACAATCTACTTTTGTAGAATTGCTCAAACAAGGGCTTTATAACGGCATCGTAGACGGTGAGTTACTTGGGGTAGTTCGTTACGTGGCCGGTAGTGGTCCGTATCGCTTAAAGCTGCAGTTAATAGAGCCAGAACGGCTAAGCACGCCAGACGATAAGCGTAACGACTCGACGGTTATAGCAGGGATAAAGCACGACAGCAAAGGGCGGCCAATTGGTTATTATATATGCGACAGTCACCCAAGCGAAACCGGCGTTAAAACTTGGCAGTATATTAGCCGCGTTAATACTTTCGGACGTAAGCAAGTTATACACCTTTTTGATAAAGAAAGACCCGGCCAGAAGCGCGGGCGCGGTATCTTTGCGCCGATAATTCAGCAGTTTAAGTTATTAGATAACTACAAGGTTACCGAAAGCGAACGCGCTATAGCACAAGCGATGTTTGCCGCCGTGATTAGCTCAGACTTACCGAGCGTAGACGCTTTTAACGCTTTGGGGGCCGAACTTGATGACGACGACGGCGAGTGCAGCGCTTATGAGACTTATATGGGTCACTTAGCAGACTTTAAAAGCACTAGCGGTGGTCTGGCTATTAACGGTTCTAAAATAGCGCACCTTGCGACTAATGAAAAGTTAGACATCATTAAAAGCGACAGCCCGAACACCGCTTACGCTCAATTTACAGACGCCAATATACGCGAAACCGCGGCCGGTAGTGGTGCAAGTTACGAACAAGTAAGCAAGGACTACAGCCGAACAAGTTACGCCAGTGCTAGAACGGCCATGATCGAAGCGTGGAAACGTTTTAGTAGTGTTCGTGAACAATTCCCTAGCAAGCTAGCGACAGAAATTTACGCGCTATGGCTTGAAGAGGATTTAGATTTAGTTAGCGGTTACCCTATGGGCAACGTGCCGCGTTTTAACGAAATGCCGCACGCGTGGACCGCTTGTAATTGGATAGCGCCGGGCAAGGGTGAAATAGACCCACTTAAGCAAGCGCAGGCCGCCGAAAAGAATTTAGGCATACTAAGAACAACTCACGAAGACGAGGCCGCCGACTTAGGTAAAGACTTCGACGAAATGCTAGAAGAACAAGCCTACGAAAAAGCGCGAATCGCCGAACTTGGCTTAACTCAAACAGACACTATTAACGAGGTCGTTATAGATGAGCAAATTGACTAATTTATTCAAGGGTGCGCCAAAGCAAAAAGCGCTTATTGAAAACAAAAGCTTAAAACTTTTAGAAAACGCCGCCGGTGATGCGGTTTTGTATGTCTATGATGAAATTGGGTTTTACGGAATCGAGGCGCAAGACTTTGCTAACGCGCTTTCGTCGCTTAACGGTCAACCGATTACCGTACGAATAGCCAGTAACGGCGGTTCGGTAAGCGAAGGTTTAGCCATTTATAGTATGCTACGCGATTACAGCGGCACCGTGACCACTGTTAACGATAGTGTCGCGGCGTCGATAGCTAGCGTTATCTATATGGCCGGCGATATTAGAAACGCAACGGCTTTTTCGTCTTTTATGACCCACAAGCCAATGGCTGCATTTTATGGCAACAGTGACGAGCTTGAAGCACACGCGCAGCTATTGGCCCACTTTAACGAGGTCTTAACGCAAGCTTACATTGCGGGCGGCATAAGCGAAGAAAACGCCGCATCGCTAATTACTAGCGGTGACAAGTGGTTTATGCTCGACGAAGCTTTAGAAATTGGTTTCACTACAGCGGAAAGCGAAGCGCCGGCAATGGCAGCGGCGGTTAATTTAGATATTTTTGATAAAGTGCCACAAAAAGTAACAAACACATTGCAAAAAGTAACATCCTTTGATAATGTTAGCCTTGAACATGAAATTAACGAGCCTATTAACGAGGTCGAAAACATGCCAGACGAAAAACAATTAAGCGATTCGGATTTAGCCGAAGCGCGAAGCCAAGGTTTTAAAGACGCTAACGCCCGTTACTTAGAAGTTATGGCACTAGATAGCGTTAAAGGTCGCGAAGAATTAGCGCAGACTTTACTTGCTTCGGATATGACAGCCGAGCAGATTGACAACGCTTTAAAAGTCGCGCCGATTGCAAATGCTAACGGTTTAACTGTCGAAGCTTTGACCGACACGGCCGAAGGTTTAACCGATACAGCCGAAGTCGAAAACGAAGAAGTCGACAAGGTGGCGAACTTCGCCGCTAATATTGGCAAAAAAATTAAATAACACCTTGAGAGGGTTTCAAAATGTCATTAAATGATAATTGTTGTTTACCGGGCGTAGAATCCGCAACATGCCCAGAAGACGATTTATTGGGCTGCGGGTGTTGTTTATCTACTCAGCCTTTTATTTTAGAAGCGGGTAGTTATACGCGCGGAACTATCCTATATACTACCGGAAACGGCTCTGTTTTAGGTCAAGCCGGCATAGGCACAGACCCTTCTACAGCCTTTGCTATTATGCCTTTCAGTATCACATTAGCCGACCCTGATAGCATGGCCGTATATAAGGCCGGCGAATATAATCAAGATTTAGTTAGCGGTTTCGGTGACTTAGACGCGGTTAAAATCGCACTAAGCAAACAGAACATTAAATTACGAAAATTCGGTTAAGGTGAATAAAAATGACTGATATTTATAGCACGCACGAACTACGCCCAATGGTCCGAATTGCTCAGCCTAATTTGCAGTTTTTAACCCTTGCTTTTTTTGCTGATATTGTAGAATTCGACGACGAGTTTATTACATTCGACGTTAAAAAGTCGAAACGTAAGCTAGCGCCGTTTGTTTCGCCTTGTACGCAAGGTAAACCGAACCGTCAGCAAGGCTTCGAGACTAAAAGCATTAAGCCGCCTTACATTAAGGTTAAAGACAACGTTAAACCGTGTAAAGGCCAACGCCGGGCGCCCGGTGAAGCTATCGGCGGCGCTTTGTCAGCTCAGCAACGCTTTGACATTGCACTAAGCGAAGTTTTAGCAGACCATGCCGTACAGATAGATTCACGCATGGAGTGGATGGCCGCTAAGGTTTTACAAGATGGTAAATTCGTCGCAGATAGTGAAGACATGCCCGCCGTAGAAATCGACTACGGTCGAGACGCTGCTTTATCAGATAGCGATGATACATGGTTGGACCCCACCACCGACGCTATCGGAAGCATAGAGTCAGCTTCTACCGCGATACTGAACGCAGTCGGGGCGCCGGCTACAGATGTCATAATGACCGCCGACGCTTGGGAACTATTCCGCAAAAACGACGACGTTAAAGAGCTTTTAAATCAGCGTCACGGCGGTTTAGACGATCTTAACCTAGCACCGGAAGTTAACGGCCGTTCGTTCTATAAGGGTATGTTAGGTAGCTTGCGCTTATGGGTGTATAACGATGTCTACGAAGAACAAGACAGCGACCAGTTAGTTAGCTTTTTAGACCCTTATACGGTAATCGTTGTTGCTAACGGTGATCGCGGTCTAGGTGGTTATCGTGCGTATGGTGCGATTCAAGACGTTAATAACTTCATGCCTACCGACATTTTCACGAAAATGTGGGAACAGGAAGACCCTAGCGCAATGTGTGTACTTTCACAATCTGCGGGCATTCCTATCGCGTCAAGAATTAACGCTACTGCTAAAATCGACGTAACGCCAGAAGACTAAGCATTAGTTGTAAGTCTATAAGGCGGCCGCTAACGCCGCCTTTTTTTTAACTAGCAAAGGGCTTTTTATGGCTACTGAAAATTACACGGCTGATAAATCGGCTTGGGTTTTAGTCGCTACCGGCGGTTGTCTTATAGAAGTGCCGCGCGTTTGTGGCCGTGTTAATGTTACTACGGCTATATCTATACAGAATATAAACGATGACGCCTTTCATATAATAGCTGACACCGACTGCCGTACTTTTAGCTATTCGCAAAGTCATGGTGTTTACGTGCGTGCTAACAAAACAAACGAAAAAGACACTATTAAAGTCGTCGTAACTGCGGATAACCTAGCCTAATGACAAGTCTAAACGCTTTGATGATAGCGCCGGCTACGCCTTCGGGTGGCGGTGGCGGTGGTTTTAATAACACCTTTCAGGGTGCATGGGTACAGGACGACGCCGGCAATGTTTACTGGCAGGAAGTAGAGACAGACTCGCAAGGCGTAAAAACTTATATCTATTACGATCAGCCCGGCGGTAATGTTGTAACGCCTACCGGTGATTTAGGTCCAATAGACGAAAGCAGCATACAAGTAATAAAACGCGGCGACGACATAAACGGCGACGGTTCGTTAGTTGTTACTTTTTACCGTGTTAATATTTATGAAGACGACGGCGCTATACTTTCGTCGCAGCCGCAAACCGCAGCCGGCGCACCTTATACGGTGCAAGGTACCGAAATCGACCCGCAGAACGAAATAGAAGCTTTATTAGTTCAAGGTAACGCTAACACGGCTTCGGCCATAACCGAACTTGCTAGCATACAGACAGCCACCACGGCCACGGCTTCAAGTACTGATTCGATAAATGAAAGGGTCGCGGGTTCTTTCATTAACTTTAATTTTGACGAAGTTGATTTAACCTATGTCGCAAGTGGGGCCGCCGCCGGTGAAATTGAAACAGCTACTTATAGTTTGGCTAGTATTGTTCAAGGTACAGTAACGATAAGTTACGATAGCCTTACCGGAAACATAACCAACGCGACAAGGGCTTAGCATGGTTTTAAAATTTAACCCGTTCGATGGTCTTTTTGAAAACGAATTAAAGCAAATTAAAGTTAGGGCGTTTGACGCTACGCCTTTAAATAACTTTAGTTCAAATCAACCGACAAACATACCGGGTTTAGTTCTGACTATACCGCGCGCGGGTAACTACTCTTTTTTGTGTTTTTTAGACCTTAACCACGACACTAACGAAGAAGCTGAAATGGACATAAGTCTTACACCTGTCGATAGTCGCACGGTTACGCTAGCCAATGGTAGCACCGTAACTATACCGGCCGGCACGCCTTTTATATTCAGTTTTCAGGCGGTGCGCGACAGGTTTCAAAATAAACAGGACCAGACTTTTCAGGGGTTCTATGAGCTTGATAACTTAAAGACCGGCGACGTTATTAACTTTTTGTTAGACACTAGAAACGACAATACCGACATAACTAATCGTCGTTGTCAGGGTGAAACTTTTGTTTAGTTGCGCTACTGACTGTAAGACGTCGGAATGCTGTAGAAAGTTTGAAATAACAGTAGACCGTGAAGAATACGAAAACCTAGCGCCAGAAATAAAAAAACATTTCGTTAAAAAAAGCGACGTTTTAACAAATTTTCAGCGAGAAAAAAAGCTTAGCTTTGCTGAAATGATAGACCGCGAAGCCGGCAAGCAATACGCTGCTATTAAAAAAACAAAAGGTGAGCATTGTGTTTTTATAAATACTCATAGTATGCTTTGCGGTATTTATGAAAACAGACCAAGCCCGTGCGCCGCTTATAATGAGAAAAAATGCGATTTAATAAAGGTTGTTAATGAAAGTTAAAATACAAGCTAGGCAAATTAATACTAAAGAGTTTAACGAGTGGTTAAAGGTAAACGCGCCCGGCTGTGTTTCAATTATCCATAGCCCAAGTGAAACCGTTTTAGATTACTTACAGATAGCGCCGGCTACCGTAGAAAGTATTCTGGAAGAATATAACGCTATGCCTATTTATAGCGATTTAGACAAAGCTAAAACAGCGCTTAAGATGAACATAAACGAACTACGCGACAGTATTATAAAATCTACTTTTGAACACGAAATAGACGGCAATAAGCGGCGTTTTGATTGCGATGACAGAAGCGCGATTAGACTTAGTGCGCTTGCTAATGGGGCGTCTTATTTTTTAGCGCAGCAAAGACCTTTTGAGCAAGTATGGCGCGACGCTAATAATAGCAATGTCGTTCTAAGTGCCGAAGCTGCTTTAGACTTATTTGAATCTGCTAGATTACACGAAGAAAATACCGTTTTTAAAGCGGCGCACATTAAAGACGAAATAATAGACAATTTTAGCGAAGCTGATATAGTTGGCAAAGACGCTAAAATTTTATGGGGTGGTACAGAATGGCCGTTAACGTAGTTTTATTTAAGAAAAATAAAAGCATTATATCTAAGTGCATTGCGATTGTTACCGGCTGTGAAATAACCCACAGCGCGGTATTAGTCGACGGCCAGTTATACGACGCAAGCGAAAAACGCGGTAAATTTGGCTTAGCTAATCTTAAAAAACTTAAAAAAAGAAACGTTAAAATTTATAACTTAGGCGCAAGCGACGAACAAGTTAATTTATGGCTCATAAAAAATAACGGTAAGCGTTACGATTATCGCGGCATTTTACAGTGGATATTGTTTTGGTTATTTGGTCGGTTTATAGACAAACTTAAAATAGCAAGCGAAAAAAAAGTTTATTGTTTTGAGGCTACCGCAGCTTTAATAAGTGCGGTTACAGGTATCGCCCGTTTTCCTTCTAACTTGCACGGCGGGCATTTACAAAAAACATTAGGTAAACCCGTTTATATTGGCAAGCTAGAAGACTATTTAAAAGAGTTTGACAATGCCGACTAACTGGTTAGATCAAGACCACGAAAGCGACTTCGAGGCGTGCAAAGACCCCGCCTATAAGGATATATTAGGCCATTTGGGCCAGTGGGTCACTTTTAGTTATGTCGATACTGGTAAGGCTGACGAACGTCTTTTTGCGTACTTTCAACGCGACCACGAAGAAATAACAATAGGGGCCGACGTTACTTTTAGCAGTCAGGACCCTATTGTAGAATGTCGCTATAGCGATTTTGATAACGTGCCGTCGCAAGGCGACAGCGTAACCGTGGTTGAAATACTAGGCGAAGTCGAATTAACTTTAGTTTTCACTATAACAGACCGCCACGAACCAGACGAGCAAGGCGCTATGATGTTCGTTTTAGAATTGAGAAACGCCACAAGGGTTAAGAGCTAATGCATGTAAGGCAGCAATTACGCGAAGCGATAGAAAGCACTTTAAAGGCTTACGTGCCTTTAACTGCCTTAGTGGTAGCTGAAAATATAACAGTCGAACGTATACTAGATTTTCAGACAGACGACGTGCACAGCGGCAAAGCTTCGCAATTTCCCGCAGTTAACATTATATGCAACGATGACGAAACCGACAGCGGCTTTATAAACCCGTGCGGTAAGTACGAGGTTAATCAAGAAGCGGTTATAGAAGTTTACGTTAACGCTGAAACTAATTACGGCGCTGCGATTGATTTAATCGTTACGCAAGTACAGAAAGCACTTTTTGAAAATTTAAAACTAGGTTTACCCATAACTGGCGTAAAGTATGAAGGTTCGCGCATGTCTAAAGACTTAAGCGAAACTATTTACGCGGCGCGGGTAATAAATTATACTTACGAATATCGGGTTAATTATAGCGACCCTGAAACATTCGCATAAACGAGGGTTAAGCAATGGCTACTTATAAAGGCTGCGAAGGTAAAATAGTATTAAATGACGGGTCGGGCGCTGAGACCGTTGGCGAGGTTACTAGTATCGAGATCACTGAAAGCGCTAACAATAACACGTTTAAAACTTTCGGTAGCTGCGATGATCGTACCGAAAACTTAGGCAAAGGCTACACGGTCAGCATTGAGGGCCGTTATTGCAACACGGACGCCGGTCAAGTGCAAATAGCCGTAGGTGATGTTATCGGGTGGGAGTACTACCCCGGCGGCGATGTTATCGCTTTACCGCCAGAATATAGCGGTAACTTTCGAGTAGACGAGCTTACTATTAGCGCGTCAGCCGATGAAACTGTGACTTTCAGCGTATCGGCTACCGGCGACGGTGCGTTAGCTAGGGCAAACACCTATTAATTGATTAAAAATGAAAAGGGCTAAAAATGAATATCTTAGACGAATTAAAAAAAGACTTTATAGGGCGCGCTAAAGAATTAGATAGCGCTGAATTTGATTTAGGCAACGGCGAAAACTGCCGCGTCTATTGGTCGCCGGTGGTTAATACCATGCAAAGCGACAAATACATGCCTTTAATGCAAGAAAACAAATTAGAAGGCTACGTGGAGTTACTTATAGCTCGCGCTAAAAACCAAGACCGTACACCTATGTTTACCCGTAATCATAAAGCTGACTTAATGAAAAATGTCGACCCTGTTTTTATTGTCGACGTAGGTAATAAGATATTAGGCGCTGATTTAGATCATTCGCCGCAGGCCGAAGCCGAACAGGCAGAAATAGAAAAAAAGTAAGAACTTCGCCAGATCATATTTTTATTATGCACTTGGCCGAGCATTTAAAAATGACTGTAACCCGTTTACTGGATGAAATGAGCGAAACAGAATTTAACTACTGGCGCGCATTAATGCAAAGCCGTAACAAAGGCTAGATAATGGCAAACCCTAACGCTAAAATAACGGTTAGTTTAGTCGACAAGACTAAAGCGGGTTTCGCGTCAATTAAAAAAGCCACTGCGGGCGCTAGGTCTGCACTTAATAAAGTCGGGCTAGCCGCCACCGGTGCGGCCGCCGGTTTCCTTTTGTTTTCTAAGAACTCAATACAAGGCGCTAGGGAGTTAAGGGCGCTTTCGGTTGTCGCTAATACTTCCGCTAGTGAATTACAGAAGCTTAGCTTTGCTACTGAAACCGTCGGCTTAGGCGCTGAGAAATTTGCAGATATTCTTAAAGATACCGGCGACAAAATAGGCGACTTTCAGCAAGCCGGGGCGGGGCCGCTTGTTGATTTTTTCGATAACATAGCGCCTAAAGTAGGTCTAACAGAAGACGCGTTTAAAAACTTGTCAGGCCCCCAAGCTTTGCAGAAATACTATAATGCACTTGAGCAGGCTAATTTATCGCAAGCTGAAATGATATTCTATCTTGACGCTATCGCACGTGATTCGAGTTCGTTAATACCACTTCTAAAAAATAACGGCGCGGCCCTTGAAGAACAAGCGCGAAGGGCCGACGCGCTAGGTTTAACTTTATCAAATTTAGATATAGCGGCACTAGACACAATAGGCGGTAGCTTTGCCCGACTTTCCAAAGTCGGCACGGGTTTCGTGAATAGAGTACTTGTCAAGTTCGCTCCACTTTTGACCGGTGCGCTCAATGAGTTCGAGAAACTAATAACAGAAGCGGGCGGCTTTCAGTCTATAGTTAATAAAGCTTTTGGTTTTAGCATACGCGCTATTGGCGTATTTGCGAACGGTATAAGGGGGGTTCAGATAGCGTTTAACGCTTTAAGCGGTGTTGCTTCTTTGGTGATAGGTTCTATTTCTGGCTCTATCGGTAAGCTAGTCGCCGCTATTGGTCGCGTTACTGGTAAAGAAGGACTTCAAAGCGCCGGTCAATCAATGATCGACTTTCAAACGGTGGCTTTTGATACTTTCGACGAAAGCACCGCTAAAGCTAAAGAATTAGCTTTAAATATTTTACCTAGCGAAGTCATTAACCAGAAAAGCAAGGAATATCAAAACTTCGGCAATAAGATTATAGCTAAGAATGCCGAAATATCTGCTAGTAATATAGGCGCTACAGGTACACCGGGCGGAACCACCGACGCGCTAGAGAAAGA
>PVMS01013335.1_pt1 | contig 10305 bp, 11 predicted proteins | sample 1853461 | NCBI WGS metagenome assembly PVMS01 (sample SAMN08582032, study PRJNA380276) | Marine sediment metagenome, whole genome shotgun sequencing project. | isolation source: ocean sediment barecode stripped | collected 2017
CGGCCGGACTGGGGCTACAGGCTAATGAACAACGCGCTCGTCAGGCGGGCTCGTCAGGCGGCGGTGGGGCCCCACGGCATTGATCCAGCTAATAGAGCAACATGCAATCGCCATAGCTATAGAAACGATAGCGCTCCCGAACTGCCTCTTGGTAGGCTCGTTTCACCGGCTCCACGCCTCCAAGGGCGGAGACCAACATCAACAAGGAGCTCCGGGGCAGATGGAAGTTGGTCAGCAGGGCATCGACGACCCGAAACCGAAACCCCGGGGAAATGAACAGCTCGGTGGCGCCCGAGCCCGGGCGAACTTGGCCTGGTTCTACCGCCGCGGACTCCAAGGCGCGGACTGTGGTCGTGCCTACCGCCACCACGCGCCTGCCTTGCCCGCGAGCTCGCTCGATGGCGGCGGAGGTCTCTTCCTGGATCGTGTATCGCTCTACTTCCATGCGGTGCTCTTCCACCGTCTCCGTCCGTATCGGCTGAAACGTCCCGTAACCGACATGAAGCGTCAGCTCCACGACTTCGATGGCGCGGCTTTCCAACTCATCGAGAATCGCCCGGGTGAAGTGGAGCCCGGCGGTGGGAGCAGCGACCGATCCGCGCTCCCGCGCATAGACGGTCTGGTATCGCTTGCGATCCTCCTGGTCGCTCCTGCCCTTCCCCTTACCCGAGGGCTCCCGTTTGATGTAGGGAGGGAGAGGCGTGCGGCCCACTCGCTCGAGGATCGGCTCGAGGTCTCCTTCGTGCATGAGCTCCACGGTTCGCCTGCCGAGCCTTGAGACAGCGGTGACGCGAGCCCGAAGCTCTCCGCCACCGAAATGCAACATCGTTCCGACCCGCAGCTTCTTCGCCGGGCGTGCGAGAACCTCCCAGCGACCTGCAGTCTCGGGCTGAACGAGCAGAAGCTCCACGACGCCCCCCGATTCCGTCTGCCCACGTAGCTTCGCCGGAAAGACACGGGTGTTGTTCACGACCAGCAGATCCCCGGCGCGCAGGAGATCGGGGAGCTCTCGGAATCGGTGGTGACGAATCGTTCCAGTCCCGATCTCGAGATGAAGGAGCCGTGAGAGATCTCTTCTCTCGAGAGGCTCCTGGGCGATGAGCTCAGGCGGAAACTCGTAGTCGAAGTCGGAGACGAGCAGGGCTAGAGCCGTTCCAACTGGTCTCCCCTAGAACCGTTCATGGCTGTATTCCCGATGGATGGCAGTAACGGGCCTCGCGTTTCGGGTCGAGATAGTTGGAACGGCACTAGAAGAGTCGTTTCTGCGGGCTGGGGCGAACCAACCCGAAGTGACGGTACGCGCGCTCGGTCGCAACGCGACCACGCGGTGTACGTTCGAGGAACCCGATCTGCATCAGGAAGGGCTCATAGATGTCCTCAATGGTGTCTCGCTCTTCGCTGATCACGGCGGCAATCGTACCCAAACCCACCGGGCCGCCATCGAACTTCTCGATGATCGACAAGAGAATCTTGCGATCCATCTCGTCGAATCCGTGCTCGTCGACCTCCAGTAGCTCCAAGGCCTCGAGCGCGACGGGCTCGGTGATCTTTCCATCCGCTCGGACTTGAGCGAAATCCCTCACGCGACGAAGCAAACGGTTGGCGATGCGAGGCGTTCCACGCGAACGCTTCGCTAGAGCCGGAGCCGCCGCATCCTCCATGTCGACTCCGAGGATGGAGGCCGACCGCTTGACCACCGCGGTCAGCTCCTCTTCAGCGTAGAAGTCGAGCCGGTGCACGATTCCGAATCGAGCCCTGAGGGGAGACGTCAGCAGTGCCGCGCGCGTCGTGGCGCCGACGAGCGTGGATTTGGAAACTGGGATCTTCACCGACTTGGCGGAAGGCCCCTGACCGATGATGATGTCGAGCCGATAGTCCTCCATCGCCGGGTAGAGCACTTCTTCAATGGATGGATGGAGACGGTGGACCTCGTCGATGAAAAAAACGTCTCGTGTCTCCAGATTCGTGAGGAGAGCCACCAGATCTCCCGACTTTTCGATGAGGGGGCCGGCACTGGGTTTGATTTGAACCGCAAGCTCGTTGGCCACGACGTGCGCCAGCGTCGTCTTGCCCAGACCGGGAGGCCCGTAGAGAAGCAAGTGATCCATCGCTTCGCCCCGCTCGCGAGCCGCCTGAACGGCAATCTGAAGCTGGGCGGTAACCTTTTTCTGTCCGATGTAGTCGGCAAAGGTCCGGGGTCGGAGACTGGTATCGAGGTTAATGTCTTCATCCGACCGCTGGGCGGAGACCAATCGGCTGCTCATGGTTTCCGGAAATTAAATCACACCTTCAGCCCGACCGCACGCATCAGCGCCAGGGCGTTGCTCTTACGTACCACCCCCGGTTGCGTTTGATAGCTGAACGACATCTTTCCGTCTTCGAGATGATCCTCGAAATGAACGTTGGCAGCGCGCGGGGCGAGCGAGTCGGCGATCTTGGCAAGCGCCAGGTCGTGGGTCGTCACGAGGCCTACTGCCCCTCGCTCCAACAGTCCTCGCACCAAGCCATCGGCTCCGATCCGTCGATCGTGGGAGTTGGTTCCTTGTAGGATCTCGTCCAGCAAGAAAAGAAGGGGCAAATCACCTTCCGCGATCTCCATGATCTGCCGAAGGTGAGTGATCTCCGCATAAAAGCGGGAGATGCCTTCTTGGAGAGAATCCTGAACGCGGATGGAAGCCCCAAGCGCGAACGGACAGAGTCGCAGGCTCTTCGCCCGCACCGACGCTCCCGCCAGAGCGAGCACCGCGTTGACACCCACGGTCCGAAGCAGTGTGCTCTTGCCCGACATGTTCGATCCACTCACCACAAAGAGCCCTAGCTCGCCTCCCAGTCGGAGGTCGTTCCGCACCAGCTGCTCCTCGGGGATGAGGGGGTGGCCGATGGCTTCCCCCTCGTAGACCGGCCCTTCATCGACCACCGTGGGAAACGGATCCTCCGGATGTTCGTAGGCATAACTCGCCAGCGAAATGAGCGCCTCGAGCTCACCGGTCGCGTCGAGCCATCTCGGAACCGAGCCGCCGCACCGGGCTCGCCAGGACTCGATGACGAAGGCGAACTGCGTGCCCCACAGCATCAGTGCCGCCAGAGGAGCGAACATCTGGTTGCGCCGAGCGTCGAGAAAATCGATGCGGCGCCGGAGCCGCCTCACTCGTTGAGACGCCGGTACACGGTCCGCCGCGAGTGCCTGTTGCAGACTCGCCAAACGGGGGGAGGAGAAAGACTCCCTCTCGAGGACGGCGAGCAGCTTGGAAAGCGCCGCGAGGTCCCGCCCCGGTTTGTCGACGGCACCGAGGACTTCGAGAACTCGACCTCGCAAGGAGAACGCGAACGTGGCCTCGATGAGAAGGATCAGAAGGACCGGCAACCGGGAGGTCAGCGAGGCCAGCCACATCGTAATACTCGCCAGCATGACGACGGCGATTGCGACCGCCAGGTAGCGCCGCCAATCGGAAACCAACACCGGAGGCGCCGATGCCCACCGCGTCAAGGCGTCGGAATCGACTGGGAGCGAGCCTTCCTCACCGCTGTCGCGAGTCGCGATCTCCTCGCGCAGCTCGAGGCGAGGACCGAGCTCTTCGACCGCGACCTGCCGGGCACGAATCTCATCCGGCGAGGCGGCGAATAAAAGCCAGTCAGCCAGTGTCTTCGATCCCCAGCTGGTGGTCGCGGTAGAAAGAAGCTCGAAGAGAGACCCGCGGCCGAACAGATCGAGATCCCGAGCATAAGGGTGAGAATCCGGGAGAAAGCGATCCCCCGCATCACCGCAGCCCGACCAACGGTTTTCCAAACGAGCGAGGCCCCGTTGGTAGAAGACAACCGCGCTGCTTGCCTGCCGCCAGCGTCGCAAAGCGCTATCGTGAACGAAGACCAAGACCAGAAACGCCGAAGCCGGAACGACCATCCACCACGGGGAAAGAAGCGGCGTTCCCCACGTGAACCAAGCCATCGCGCTCCCAACGGCGAAGGTCGTCAAGCGACCGTGCGATATCCAGTCTGCTCTGCGGCGATGACGCGCCTCCTCCTCCTGCCGCTTTCCTAGCTTATCAAGGTACGCGGTTCGCGGAGTCACGGGGTCGATGAGGCTCTTGTCATTCACGAGTCAGGCACGAATCAGGCACGAGTCGGATGAGAGGTCAGCTCGATAGGCGACGGAGCGCGCCTTTGAGTGCTTTCTCGAAGGATGGATTCGGGTCGTCCTTGAGCATGTCTCGCGCTGCCTCGTCGACTTGACCTCGCTGATAACCCAGATTGACGAGCGCAGAAACAAGATCGTCACGCAACGCGATCTCGGGAGAGGAAGCCTCGGTTCCGGATGCGGACTTTCCAACCCGGACCGGCATCTCCGGCATCTTCTCCTTGAGCTCCACCACCAACCTCTCCGCCGTCTTCTTGCCCACTCCTGGGATGGAACCGAGTTTCCGGAGGTCACTGTTGCGGATAGCGTCGACGAGGTCGGATGGCTCCAGTCCGGAAAGGACCTTCAGAGCGAGGGACGGCCCGACGCCGGCCACTGATAACAGTCGTTGGAAGAGCATCTCTTCGATCTCGGTCAAGAAACCGAAGAGAGCGAGCGCGTCCTCCCGCACGTGGGTGTGAATTCGAAAGGACACCGTCGCACCTTCTCCATCGAGCTCATAGTAGCTGGACAAGGGGATGAGACTTTTGTAGCCGTCACCACCGACCTCCAATGTCACTTGCCCCGGCTTCTTGTCGAGAAGCGTCCCCCGCAGGTGCGCGATCATTTCGTCAAGTGTCTAGGTTTCCGATAGACCTATAAGAGTCGTTCTTGACCCTCGGCGACACGCTCCGCGAAGCGAAGGCGATGCGCATCGCAAAGAGCGACGGCCAAGGCGTCCGCCGCGTCATGAGGCTCAGGGGGCTCTTCGAGCTCCAGCAGCAACATGACCATCCTCTGCACTTGCTGCTTGTCGGCACGACCGTAGCCGACGACCGCTTGCTTGACCTCCAGAGGGCTGTACTCGAACACCGGCAAACCTTGTGAGACGCCGGCGAGCAATGTCACCCCCCGCACGTGACCGAGCCGCAGAGCGCTCTTGACATTGGTAGCGTAGAAGAGGTTCTCGACAACCACGCGCTCGGGACGGCAGCGCTCGAGCACCTTCAGGAGCTCGGTGTGAATGAAATGGAGTCTTTCTGCGAAGGCACGCCGTGGGCTTCGGATGGCCCCGTATTCGACGAGCGTGTGAGAATTTCCGTCCGAGTCGATAGCCCCGTAGCCGGTGGCCTCGGTGCCCGGGTCGATACCGAAGATTCTCAAAGTCCTCGTTGGGCGCACACGTCAGTTGGACGCCATGGCCGCTTCGATCTCCTTTTCCTCGATATCGAAGTTAGCCCAGACGCTTTGCGCGTCCTCGTGATCCTCGATCGCTTCCATGAGCCGAAGCATCTGTACGGCGCTCTTCCCTTCTAGTTTCACGTTACTCTGGGGAATCATACTGAGCTGGTCGACCGCTCGAGGAATCTTTTTCGCTTCCAGGGCTTCTCGAACGGCTTCGAAAGCTTCGAGCGGCGTGAAGATCTCCCAGTGGCTGCCGTCCTCGTTGACGTCCTCGGCACCGGCTTCCAACGCGACCTCCAGTAGCTCTTCCTCGCCGATCTTGTCGTGCTCTACGACGAGATATCCCTTCTTCTGGAACATCCAGGATACCGAGCCGGCCTCGCCCAGGTTCCCGCCATACTTCGAGAAGATATGACGTAGGTCGGCAACCGTTCGGTTGCGGTTGTCAGTCATTGCTTCGATCAGAACCGCCACGCCACCCGGTCCATAGCCTTCGTAGACCACTTCCTCGAGGTTGTAACCTTCCAGCTCGCCCGTTCCCTTCTTGACGGCCCGATCGATGTTGTCCTTCGGCATGTTGAGCGACTTGGCCTTGTCCGTCGCGAGACGGAGGCGCGGATTGAATGCCGGATCCCCTCCTCCCAAACGCGCCGCAACGGTGATCTCCTTGATCACTTGCGTAAAGGCCTTCCCACGTTTGGCGTCCGCCCGGCCCTTCTTGTGCTTGATGGAGTGCCACTTGGAATGTCCAGACATAACTACACCGTTTACTTGAAGTTCCGATGCTAACACGCGTCCAACGTCGATTCAACCGAAAGGCACGTCGTCACCGCTCTTCGGCGAGTCCGGGATCTCGGCACCCACCAGCCGGAGATATACGTAGAGGCTTCCCCGCTCGTTCGATTCTTTCTCGAGCATGTCTTGGCCACCCATTATTGTTCCGGGGCGGGCCGGCCCCTCTCCGTTGACAATGGATGGGACGGGACCATAGCGTCGGCCGACATGCGCCGGCTGCTTGGTCTATTTCTCGGAATCGCTATCGGCTGTACATCTTGTTCGGAGCCTGCTCCCAGCGGTCCCGCCTTGATCCTGGGAGCGGCCATACCGTCGAGCGGCAAACACGCCAAGGCCGGCCGCTTCTTCAAGCAGGGATACGAGCTCGCGGTACAAGAAGCCAACGAAGACGGGGGCGTCTTGATCCGGGACCAGGGGGAACGGCTTCCGGTACGGCTCGTCCTCTACGACGACAAAAGTGATGCCGCCACCACCGTGAGCTTGGTCGAGCGGCTGATCACGGTGGACGAAGTGAACGCTCTTCTTTCCGGATACAGCACGCCGCTGGTCCAGGCCCAAGTCGTGGTACCGGAGAAATACGGCGTGCCGTACCTGAACGCCGGAGGCGCGTCCAAGCCCATCTTCAAACCGGATAACCGCGGGATCTTCGGCCTCCTGACACCGGTGGAAAAACTCGCCGAGACAACGATTGACTGGCTAGCCTACGAGCAAGAGCAGGGGCGTTTGCCGCGTCCAACCAAAATCGCGCTCGTTTGGCAGAACACCGACCACGGCAGGGAGTACCGCGCCGGTGTGCAGAGCTCGCTTCTCAGGTACCAAGGACGGTTCGAGCTCGCCCTCGATGAAGGCTTCGAACATCTGGCCAAGGACCACACGGCGCTCCTCATCAAGGTCAGGATCGCTGGAGCGGACGTGTTTCTTTCTGACGCTCACGAGCCGGATTACGTGTTGCAACACCGAGCGTACGTGGAGCAAGGTTTGCAACACAAGGTATTAAGCTACGGAGCCCGAGGTCCGGAAGCCAGCGTCCGGCAGGCACTCGGCGACTATGTGGACTACGTCGTGTCGGCTCAATGGTGGTCGCCCGCGCTCCCGTATCCGCAATCGCAGGCGTTCCTCCGCAAGTTCACCGAAACCTATGGCCAGGAACCGACGGAGTATTATCCAGCGCTGGCCTACGAAGCCGTCCGCACTCTGATTGCGGCGGTCGAAGACGCCGGTTCGCTCGACCGAGACGCGATTCGCGAGTCGCTCGCTTCGATTGATTTGCGGGATCGTTTGATTCCCGGGCAACGTATCCATTTCTTGGCCGAGAATCGGTTCCAAATCAACAACCCTTGTCTTATCGTTCAAAACAAACCGGGCGGTAGGGTCGATATTATCTATCCCCTCGATGCCGCGACCGGCGAGGCTATCGTACCGCGCCCAGCATCCACCGACCGCTGAGAACCGTCGACGGTTCTCGTCCAAGTTCATGACGTCGTCCGACCTCGCCACTGTCATCGTCTCCGGCGTGCTGCTGGGTGCGCTCTATGGACTGATGTCGTACGGCCTCGGTCTCATCTACGGGGTCATGAGGATCGTGAACCTGGCGCACGGCGCCATGCTTACGCTAGGCGCCTACGGCACGCTCTGGCTGTTTACGAACTATCGGCTCGATCCCCTACTATCCATTTTCCTCACCGCCGCCGGTACGTTCGTCATCGGAGTCGTCTTGGAGATCGTCCTGGTGCGGAGGATCCAACATGGCCCCGCCATCACTTCTTTGCTCCTGCTTTTCGGCGTGTGGTTGGTGGTGAAGAATGTGCTCTATCTGGTCTTCGGTGGCGACGACCAGTCGATTCTCACGAGCTATACGTTCAGCCGGATTCAGCTCGGGATTCCCCTGAGCCTGACCCGCGTTGTCGTTTTCGGCATCTCACTGGTCTGTTTCGGCCTACTCGAGCTTCTCCTGCATCACACCTACCTGGGAAGAGCCATCCGAGCCGTCTCGCAGGACCGGGAAGCTGCGGCGTTGGCGGGAATCGATGTCGACCGCGTTTCCGCTTTGACGTTCGGACTTGGCTCGGCGCTCGCGGGCATGGCGGGGAGTCTCATGGCTCTCATCTACTCGTTCAACCCGGAGTTCGGCGGTAGCTTTCTACTCAAGAGCTTCTGCGTCGTCGTGCTAGGCGGGCTCGAGAGCACCGTTGGAATCCTTCTCGGCGGGCTCTTCCTCGGCCTGGCCGAGTCCTTGTCGGTCGTGGCTTTACCAGCTTCGTTCCAGGATCTGGTCAGCTTCGTCCTACTCGTCACGATACTGGTGGTGCGACCACCGGCCACCACGAAGGAACGTCGGTGAGACGAGTATTCGTTGTGGCGGCGGTCGCGGTCCTTCTTGGACTACCTCTCGCTCTCGAAGGACGGGACTACACCATGCACCTGGTCATTCTCGGCCTGCTCTACATCACTCTGGCAAGCGCGTGGAATCTGGTCGGCGGGTTCATTGGGCAGACCTCGTTCGGCCACGCAGCCTTCTTTGGACTCGGCGCTTACACCACTTCTCTCCTCTGGCTGCACTGGGATGCGAACCCGATTCTGACTATGCCCCTGGCGGGTTTGCTGGCGGCTGCCTACGGTTGGCTCTGGGGCTGGCCGTGTCTGCGACTGGCCGGACCTTACTTTGCCATCGCGACCATCGGTGTGGGAGAAGCGACGCGGCTACTCATGAACAATCTCGAAGCAACGGGAGGCTCCTCCGGCCTCGCCCTGCCGACCCCGGCCTCCTACAGCAAGGTGCCGCATTACTATCTCGCACTAGCCTTGGCGGCCATCGCCGTCGCGGTCCCCTGGTGGATCGCGCACTCTCGCTTCGGACTCGGACTCCGCGCCATCCGTGACGACCGGGAGGTGGCCGAATCGCTCGGCGTCCCTACCGCGCGCTATCAACTGTATGCCCTGGCGGTGTCGAGCTTCCTGGTGGGTCTGGGAGGAAGTTTTTATGCGCAGTATATGTTCTACATCGTACCGGAAGAGGTATTCGGTTTCGATCTATCGATCAGCATGATCTTGATGACCCTCATCGGCGGTTTGGGCACCTTGATCGGACCGGTGCTGGGGGCGGTCTTGTTCCTGCTGCTGGAGCAGCTCGTCTTGGTCAACCTGCCCAGCCTCCATCTCGGCACCTTTGGACTACTCCTGATTGCGATCGTTCTTTTCGAGCCACACGGTTTCGCCGGGATCGTTCACCGGATCCGAGCCCGTGCTCGAGCGAAGGAAGCTTGAGGTCTCCCCATGGCGCTTCTTGAAGTCCGCGGGCTGAGTCGCCGCTTCGGTGGCCTCATGGCGGTCAGCGCGCTCGACCTCGAAGTCGAGAGCGGGGAGATCCTCGGCCTCATCGGGCCGAACGGCGCGGGGAAATCGACTCTGTTCAGCGTGCTAAGTGGAGCACTGCCTCCCACCCGAGGCCTCATCACTTTCAAGGGCGAACGGCTCAACGGACTGGCACCACACCAAGTCTGCCGACGAGGACTCGCAACGGCACGTCAACTCGTTCGACCCTTCGAGAGCCTGAGCGTCTTCGACAACGTGCTGGTCGGAGCTTCGTTCGGTCGCCAAGGGGGTGCTTACAGCGAGAATCGATCGAATGCGCTGCGCGCTCTCGAGGTAACCGGTCTACTGGTCAAGGCCGACGCGCCGGCACGTGTGCTGACGCTACCCGATCGCAAGCGATTGGAAATCGCACGTGCCCTGGCAACCCGTCCGGATCTGCTCTTACTGGACGAAGTGGCCGCGGGACTGAACCCGTCCGAGTTGGCGGAGGCGCTCACGTTGCTGAGGAAAATACGCGACGAGGGGACGACCTTGATCTACACCGAACACGTGATGCAAGCGGTCATGAAACTTTCCGATCGCGTGGTGGTCTTGGATCACGGCGAGAAGATCGCGCAGGGAACGCCAGCTGAGGTGAGCAAGGACTCGCGCGTGATCGAGGCCTACCTGGGAACCAATGCTCCGGGAGCGGGGTAAAAACGATGCTGGACGTGAAAGAGCTCTCGGTGTCTTACGGTGACGTCCAAGTGTTGTGGGACGTTTCGATCGCCGTCGGAGAAGGCGAGGTCGTCAGCCTTATCGGGGCCAATGGTGCCGGGAAGACGACGTTGCTCAAGACCCTGGCCGGGCTCCTCCGCCCCGCCAGCCGCCGCATTCGACTGAGCGCGCATGACCTCGTC
>PVMS01029808.1_pt1 | contig 10305 bp, 6 predicted proteins | sample 1853461 | NCBI WGS metagenome assembly PVMS01 (sample SAMN08582032, study PRJNA380276) | Marine sediment metagenome, whole genome shotgun sequencing project. | isolation source: ocean sediment barecode stripped | collected 2017
ATTTCCAGGACTTATCTCAGCCAGCTTCTTACCAAGTTCACCCCTGACATCGGTAACCATACCCGAGTATACATAGCTCAATTGCTCCATTTGCCTGACTACTGCCTCCAATACTTCCTGTCGCCCATGGCCGATATTCACATTCATTAATTGCGAACTAAAATCAATATATCTTTTGTCTGCATGATCATAGATATAGACACCTTCGGCGCGCTTGGCATGGATTGGGTCTAATCCGCCTTGTTTGCTCCAGGAGAATAAAGTGTGATTGAGGTTGTTCTTAATGGTGTTTGGGTGAGACATGGAGTAATATAAATTTCGATTTCAAGGTACGAACTCAGTGGCAAAGTTACTCCTTCTACTCACTTGTTTTCCACCCAAAAACGGCATAATTTACCAGTTCTGTTTAAATCTCACTTTATAAATGACAGCTTCTTCCGGAAGTAATCCAGATACCGATGGATATAACAAACGGATATTGATGCTTGTTTTAAAGCAAAGGTTTAAATTAGCCGTTCGTAATTTCAATTTAAGAAGTTTAGCCAATGAAAAAGAAAGAGCTCCGTAGCCATGAATGGTTTGGGCGTGAAGGAAAAATGGGTTTCATATACCGATCATGGATGCGCAACCAAGGCATTCCAGATGATGAGTTCGATGGTCGCCCAGTAATAGGTATTTGTAATACCTGGTCGGAATTAACCCCGTGTAATGCGCATTTTAGGGAACTGGCTGAATCCGTTAAAAAAGGAGTACTTGAAGCCGGAGGTTTTCCGTTAGAGTTCCCTATCACATCTTTAGGAGAGACCATGATGCGCCCTACAGCTATGCTGTTTCGTAACCTGGCCAGCATGGATGCTGAAGAAACTATCCGTGCTAATCCTCTGGACGGGGTGGTATTACTTTGTGGTTGTGATAAAACCACTCCATCGGCTTTGATGGGAGCAGCCAGTGTAAACCTGCCTACTATCGTGGTTTCTGGCGGACCTATGCTTAACGGAAAATATCAGGGCAGCGATATCGGATCTGGAACTCATGTATTCAAGTTCAGCGAGGACCTGAGGGCTGGCAAAATGAGTCCCAGCCAGTTTGCTATGGCCGAGGCCTGTATGTCCAGGAGCCAGGGCCATTGCATGACCATGGGGACCGCCTCTACCATGGCATGTATGATTGAGGCGCTGGGAATGACCTTACCCGGGGGAGCAGCAATACCAGCTGCCGATTCCAGAAGAAAAGCATTTGCTCAATTGGCTGGGCGCAGGATCGTTGGAATGGTTGAGGAAGATCTTAAGATCTCTGATATCATTACCAGGGAAGCAGTAGAAAATGCCATCATGATCAATGCTGCAGTTGGAGGGTCAACTAATTTATTGATACATCTGACCGCCATTGCGAGAAGGGTTGGAGTAAAAATAGAGCTTGATGATTTCGATCGTCTGGGTAGTGGGATACCACTTTTGGTTAACCTTTTACCATCGGGCAAATACTTAATGGAAGACTTTTACTATGCAGGCGGATTGCCTGTAGTAATCAAAGAGTTAAACACCCTATTAAATCTAGATTCAAAGACCGTTAACGGTAAAAACATAGGCGAAAATGTGGCGGATGCTGAATGTTATAACCGAGAGGTAATTGCCACAGTAGAAGAACCGGTTCAGGAATCAGCTGGTATTGCGGTATTAAAGGGAAACCTAGCGGAAAATGGGTGTATAATTAAACCATCTGCCGCCACACAATCGCTTATGGTCCATAAGGGAAAAGCAGTGGTATTTGAAAACATACAAGATTTTCATGCCCGGGTTGACGATCCGGATCTGGATATTGATCCGAACAGCGTAATGGTGCTCAAGAATGTAGGCCCTAAAGGTTATCCCGGTATGGCAGAAGTAGGCAACATGCCCTTACCCAAGAAAATTTTACAGCAAGGAATAACCGATATGGTGCGAATTTCCGATGGACGCATGAGCGGAACTGCTTTTGGAACAGTAGTTTTGCATGTAAGCCCGGAAGCCGCCGTTGGCGGAAATTTGGCATTGGTAGCAGACGGTGATATGATAGAGCTTGATGTGCCAAACCGGAAGTTACTTCTTCATGTAGATGAAATTGAATTAGAAAAGAGAAGAAAGTCATTAAACTTATCGAATGGCAAGGATGCCCGCGGGTACGTAAAACTATATGTAGACCATGTATTACAAGCCGACCAAGGGGCCGATATGGATTTTCTGGTGGGGAAATCCGGAAGTTATGTACCAAAAGACAACCATTAATAAACTTAAACCATAACATGATGAAATTAACATTATCTTTTCTAGCAGGGTTGTACTTAATTATGGGATGTACCCCTGATACAGACCAAAGTAGTAGTGATGAACCCCAGGTTCCACTATTAGTAAATGATGGAGGTCTCGACCTATCCACCGGATTTAGGGCCACGGTGGTGGCTGACAGTACTTACAACAATGCCCGCCATATTGTGGTAAATGACAATGGAGATATCTATGTAAAAATCAGATCTGACAAAGTCAACGGTGTGCTGGCATTGAGAGACACCACCGGGGATGGCAAAGTGAATATACAAGCGGAATTCAGTTCCATTAACGGAACCGGAATGGATATCCATAATGGATATTTATATGCTTCCTCAAAAAGTGAGGTTTTCAGGTACAAATTGAATGATGGAGCATTATTGCCCGATACCACTGCAGAAGTGGTTATTACTGGATTCCCCGAACAGACCCAACATGCCGCTAAATCATTTACATTTGATGACAACGGGCATATCTATGTAAACGTCGGAGCCCCTTCGAATGCTTGCATGGAGGAGATGCGAACAGTAGGCTCCAAAGGGCAAGACCCTTGTCCACAAAGAACCTGGCAGGCTAGCATTTGGCAGTTTGATGCAAATCAACTTGGTCAGACCCAACAGGAACATGGTCACCAATACTGTACCGGCATCAGGAATTGCGTAGCGCTTGATTGGGACCATCAATCCAATGGACTGTTTGCCGTAATGCACGGTAGAGATCAACTAAGCATGCTCTGGTCTGAATATTATGATGACCTGCAAAATGCTGAACTCCCTGCGGAGGAATTCCTGCAGATTGACGACGGAGATGATTTTGGCTGGCCTTTTTGTTATTATGATCCGGCACAAAACCTGAAAGTTTTAGCTCCGGAATTCGGGGGGGATGGTAATAAAATCGACCGATGTGCTGAAAAGAAAGACCCGGTACTGGGCTTTCCCGCTCATTATGGACCCAATGATCTTCTTTTTTACCGTGGCGATCAGTTTCCAGAGAGATATAAAAACGGGGCATTTGTGGCCTTTCATGGCTCCTGGAACCGAGCACCTGAACCACAAAAGGGTTATCTGGTAGCTTTTGTTCCGTTTAGTAATGGCTTGCCTACCGGAGAATGGGAAGTATTTGCGGACGGGTTCTCCGGGGTGGAATCTATAGCCGGACCAAAGGATGCCAAACACCGGCCTATGGGATTGGCTGAAGGACCTGATGGATCTTTGTATATCACTGATTCGGTAAAAGGGAAAATATGGCGTATTACTTATGTTGCGTCGTCAACATAAATTTTTAAAAGCGAATCAAGGTATGAATAATCAATCAATATTTGTTTTGGTCTTTATTCTGTTAACTGGTTGCGGTGGCGGACAGGAACAAACACAGGAACAAACCGACGCCCCGCAATCAATGGTACAACCAGAACCCGAACAGGAAGCCGAACCCCTGGTGACAAATGTTGCCGGAAAGGAGGTATATGACCAATACTGTGTGGTTTGTCATCAGGCCAGTGGAGAAGGAGTACCCAATGCGTTTCCGCCTATAGTGCAAACTGAATATATTAGTGGTGATACCGAGCGTTTGATTGGCATAGTACTGAATGGCTTAACCGGCGAGATTGAAGTAAACGGTGAGGTCTACAATGGGGTTATGGTGGCGCATAATTTTCTTAGTGATGCCGAGGTTGCAGATGTCATAACTTATGTTAGAAGTAATTTTGGGAATGAGGCACCTGCTGTTACTGCAGAACAAGTGGCAGCAGTGCGGAATGCACAGTAGATAGCTATTTTATACTGGATAAAAAGTGTTGAAAAGGGTTTTTTGTACAGCGGTATTCATGCTAACCGCCTCCATAGCATTTGCTCAATCTATTACCGGAAAGGTACTTGACGCCAGTAATAACCAGCCTTTAGTAGGAGCTAATCTAACGGATTCTACCAGAACCAAGGGAACCACCACCGATGATTTCGGTCAATTCACCTGGGACCTGAAGTCTAATGGTCTTATTATCTATGTAAATCATTTGGGTTATGAGGAACTGAAGATCCGGGTAAATGAAGAAAGTTCAATTTTAAGGATTTTGGTCCCAACCACTGCTCATCAATTGCCCCATATGATTGTTTCAGCTTCAAATACCTCCAGTAAATTACTGGATATTCCAGCCTCTGTTTCAATTATTTCCAGAAATGAAATTGAACGCGACAATGGGACAAATATCGCGGAGCCGCTCAACCGGATCCCCAGTTTATATATGCATTCAGGCGCCCTAAATACCAACCGGGTAACCATGAGGGGCATTGGGTCGCGTTCTCTATTCAGTACCACCAAGATCCGGGCTTATTTGAACGACATACCATTAACTACCGGCGATGGTGAAACAACCATCGAAGATATTGATCTTGGGTTGGTGGAAAGGGTAGAGGTACTAAAAGGCCCGGCGTCCTCCATTTATGGAGCCGGACTAGGTGGAACCATCAATATGAAAGCGCTCAAGGCACCTTATAATTCAACAGATATATCCAGTGATATGACCTTTGGCTCCTACGGAATGTTTAGATCGGTAAACAGCTTTGAATATGGCAGCGATGCCATAAACCTCAGAGTTAACTACAGCACCATTAACCAGGATAGTTATAGGGAGAATAACGAATATGACCGGCAAACCATTAGTATTCTAAATCAAATATATCCTGGTGAGCATACCACAATTACATTTTGGGGCAGCTGGATTGGTTTAAAAGCATTTATTCCTTCATCCTTAGACAGCGCTTCGTTTGCCGAAGACCCCAGACAAGCAGCTTTTGCCTGGGGACAAACCATGGGATTTGAAGACTATGACAAAGGACTTTTGGGGGCTAATCTCACCCATCAATTCTCTCAGAAGTGGGAGTTAAGTGCTAGTCTATTTGGGAGCTTAAGAGACGCCTATGAGCTACGACCTTTTAACATCCTGGACGAAGAGAGTGGAGCCGTTGGTAGCAGAGTGAAGTTTACCTATAGACCTGAGGTTAATAACGGTTCACTTTTATGGATATTTGGAGCCGAATACTTTAACGAAAATTATCAATGGCAAACATTTGAAAACGACGACCGGCTTCCCGGTGCTATTTTGAGTGATAATGATGAACGCCGCTACTATTATAATGTTTTTACGGAGGCTAATTGGTCGCTTCCATCTGGCACTATTTTTACCATTGGACTTAATTATAACTCCACCAAGTACAAATACCGGGATTTGTTGCCTGACGATGGGGACCAATCAGGGAACTATTCCTTTGATGCCCAATGGTCACCCCGTTTGGCCATTCTACATAATTTTTCGGATAAAATAGCGGTATATGGTCAGTTGAGCCATGGGTTTTCGCCACCAACCTTGAGTGAAACCCTGACCCCCGACGGAATAATTAATCCCGACATCCAACCGGAAACCGGTTATAACCTGGAGTTTGGCACCCGTGGCCAACTACTGAATACCAAACTCAATTATGACATGTCTTTGTATTCAATGTATATTAATGATTTGCTGGTGGCTCGTCGAATCGGTGACGACCAATTCGTAGGACTAAACGCGGGTAAAACACGGCACCGAGGAATAGACCTTACTCTTAACTATGATCTTTTGAAAGAAACATCAGCTTCCGATATGCACCTGTGGTTGAGTTACGGATTTGCGGACTATTTTTTCAAAGAATTTATAGACGAAGACGATGATTTTTCCGGGAATGAATTGACCGGGACTCCCAGGCATAAATTATCTTGGGGAACGGATTTCACACACACCTCCGGGTGGTATGGCAATATCAATTTCTTGTATGTTTCTTCTATGCCTATGCGTGATGATAATTCAAGCTATTCAGACGCCTATTCGCTGTTAAACCTAAAGTTTGGTTACCAAAAGCAAGTTTCTAATCTATTTAGCTTTAAAGTCTTTGGGGGTATAAACAACCTATGGGATGAAAGTTACGCATCAATGATATTGGTCAACGCTTCGTCTTTTGGTGGACGGGCACCTCGATATTACTATCCTGGATTGCCCAGACACTACTATGGTGGATTTGGCCTGATGTTTAAGTTAAAATAATCGTATTGACGCGTTTTATAAAACACTTGTTAAAGCTTGTTTTGTTTTCAGGTTATTCGATATCATTAATATTGGTGTTTCTATTGGTATGTTGTCAACAACCTGAACCGAAGGAGAATGAGAATGAAGAAGACCAGTTCTCCAAACATATTAGAACCACTTCGGCAAAATCACCACAGGAAGAAAAATTAGCGCTTAAAGTACCTCCGGGTTTTAAAATAGAGCTGTTTGCTTCAGAGCCTGATATTGGTAAGCCGATGAATATGAGTTTTGATGCCAAAGGGAGAATGTGGGTTACCCAATCCAATGAATACCCATTTTTCGATTCCACCGGTATTGGACCGGATAGAATATCCATTCTTGAAGATACTGACCATGATGGAATTGCCGACAAGTTTACGGTTTTTGCAGATTCATTAAACATACCCATTGGGATTGTACCGGTATCAGATGGGGCAATTGCTTATAGTATACCATATGTGTATCACCTGGTGGACTCCAACGGAGATGATCAAGTGGATGATAGAAAAGTCTTGCTAAGAGGTTTTGAGTACAAAGATACCCATGGCATGATCAATAATTTTTTTAGAGGTTTAGATGGCTGGATCCATGCCGATCATGGCTTTTCCAATAATTCACAGGTAGTTGGTACTGATAATGCGACTCCTGTTAACATGAAATCTGGCAATACTTTTCGTTTCCGGCCAGATGGCAGCGGGGTAGAGTTTACTACTACTGGAAGAGTCAATCCATTTGGATATGCCATGGACGAGTTTGGTTATATGTACTCAGTTGATTGCCATTCAAGTCCCATCTATCAGCTAATCAGGGGTGCTGACTATCCACACTTTGGTAAAATACCCACCGGTATTGGCTTTGGTCCATCAATGATGCCTCATGGGTACGGCTCTACTGCATTGGCAGGTTTGGAATATTATACCGGCACTCAATATCCTGAAGAATACCAACAAAATTTTTATTTAGGAGATGTAGTGAAAAGCAGAGTGTATCGGAGCTCAGTGAAAATGATTGGCACCACCCCTGTACTCACCTGGCAATCGCACTTCATTGTAAGTGAAGATCCCTGGTTTAGGCCGGTGGATGTAAAATTGGGTCCTGACGGGGCAATCTACATTGCTGATTTTTACAATCGCATTATTGGCCACTATGAAGTCCCACTGGATCACCCCGGAAGAGATCGTGAACGAGGAAGGATCTGGCGAATTAGTTATGAACCAAATCAAGCACAGCATAGATCAAAGGACTGGACACTGGTGGATTTACCCGCCCTATTTGTAGGTTTGAATGATCCAAGCCTTACCGTAAGAATGATGGTAGCTGATCAGATTGTGGATCGGTTTGGTCCTGAGGCAACAATCCCCGCAAGATCCATGCTCAGTGGACAGAATGTAACCCCAGACCAGGTTATTCACAGCATGTGGATTTTATTCAGATTAGATGAAATCGACGGGGATCTCATTTCAAGAGGATTGCAGCAATCGGATGAACGTATCAGAGTCCATACATTGAGGATTATGTTTGAGTTGGAAAATGTCACCGGGGAACAACTGGAATCTGTGAGAAACCTGATGAAGAACAGTGGACCTCATGTTAAGCGGGCAGCTACCATGTTGTTGGCCAAATATCCTTCTAACGAACAGCTACGGATGTTCTTGGATTTGAAATCAACTACAGATATAAAAGATACACATCTGTATTATGCCATCAGGCAATGTCTGAGAGATCACTTGCGAGATGACCAGGTGATGAGCTATGTAACTCATGCCATCTGGAATGAAAGTGATTCAAGAATACTAGCTGACATAATGGTGGGCGTGGACAATTTACAAGCTGCAAATTTCCTACTTTCACACCTTGAAAAATATCAGGAGTCTACGTCAACGCTAACTTTGTATACTACTCATACCGCAAAATATCTTCCTGAATCCGATCTCCGTAAACTTTTGGCACTTCTGATATTGATAACTGAAAGCGATTTGGATATGCAATATCAGGCATTCCGGTCCATGCAAAAAGGTGTTACTCAAAGTGGGGGCAAAGTACCTAATGAAGGCGTTAAATGGGCCATAGGGCTGGCAAGCGAATTTCTAAATGACACTCAAAATCAAGAAGATACCGTCCAAATGACTGATGGTACTTTAAGTCAATTGGCACAAAGACAGATTTTTGCCTGTGAGGTGGTAAGAACATATCAGGTACAGCAGTTGGCGCCTCAATTAATTAACCTTTTATCTTCGAAATCCGCTGAGGTACTGGCCCGACAGCAAGCAGCCCGGGCATTACTTGCCTTATCAACGGAGTATTTGGAGCTGATTGAACCCATGGTAAGTGACCCTGGTAGTGGAGAATCACTTAGGGATAAATTGCTCATAACCCTGGTTGATCAAAGAACACCGGAAACCTATCAAATAGTAAGCAATAACTTGGGTGGACTATCATTAAATACCCAAAAGAATATTGTACAGTTGATGGCCAGCGAGCCTGATGGCATTGATGAAATTATAGCTGCAGCTAGCAAATTTGATATTTCCCCAAAAATTTTACTGGAACCATCAGTATATAAACTTCTGGAGGCTAACATGTCCTTTGAACAGCAAAAGGCGTTTGATATAATAGTAGCAGATGTACAGCCATTTTCTGAAGAGATCCAAATGTTAATCGACAAAAGGGTTAAGGGATATAAACCGGACACTGCATCGGTGAAAATTGGGGCTCAAGTATTTCAACAAAACTGCTCCGCCTGTCATCAAATTCGAAATGAAGGAGGCAATATTGGACCACAACTGGATGGGATCGGAAACTGGGGATTGCAGGCACTTACTGAAAAAACCCTGGACCCCAACCGGAATATCTCTAAAGCTTTTATAAATTATAGTATAGAACTCAATGATGGCGGGGTAAAACAAGGATTGTTCCGAAGAGACGAAGGTGAGATCAAGGTATTTGCCGATAATACCGGACAAGAGTTTTCCATTCCGACCGGAGATATTAAATCTCAAAAAGCCGTTTCATTTACTTTAATGCCTGATAATTTTTCACAGGTAATTTCTGAAAAGGATTACTATCATTTGATGAGCTATTTACTTGGCCAGAATTAATATACTCCATAATCATGTCCCTATACTTCCCAACTCTTACCATTTTACTGCTTGTTCCTACTATTGTAATTTGTCAAACCGGTGATAGAACAAATGAAGTGAAGTTTAGAAAGCATATCATACACCACCAGTTTATATCAGAAGGAGCAGCTGTTGGTGATGTCAACAATGACGGGATGAAGGATATTTTAGCAGGGCCGTATTGGTTTGAAGCTCCTGATTGGGTGGCACATGAAATCAGGCCCCCGTTGAAGTTTGACCATACCACTGAATGGAGTGACTCATTTATGAATTTTGTTCTTGACGTAAATGAAGATGGTTGGCTGGATTTTATAAGCATTGACTTCCCCGGGACGGGCGCTTATTGGTTTGAAAACCCAGGAAAAAAGAACGGGCATTGGAACAAATATGTCATTGACACTACTGCGTGTAACGAATCCCCAATGATGGCAGATGTTGACGGTGACGGTAGAATGGACCTGGTGTTTGGGAGCGGGAATAGAGAAATGAAATGGTTCAGAGCCCAGGGAAAGGGCCGGCTAGAATGGGATCAGTATTCGATTAGTAAAGAAAACGCTCCGGGAACCTCCAGGTTTTCACATGGGCTGGGATTCGGTGATATCAACGGAGATGGGAAGAAGGATATTATGGTAACCAAGGGTTGGTGGGAAGCTCCTGATGACAAAACTGATGTTCCCTGGAAGTTCCATGAATCCTCGCTTGGACAGGCATGCTCACAAATGCATGTTTCCCACCTCTTACCATTTTACTGCTTGTTCCTACTATTGTAATTTGTCAAACCGGTGATAGAACA
>PVMS01075826.1_pt1 | contig 10304 bp, 8 predicted proteins | sample 1853461 | NCBI WGS metagenome assembly PVMS01 (sample SAMN08582032, study PRJNA380276) | Marine sediment metagenome, whole genome shotgun sequencing project. | isolation source: ocean sediment barecode stripped | collected 2017
CCATTTTATGGGCCAACAGGGCACGGCTGGGAAGGGGGGCGTTATGGGTTATGATAAACGATTCTTGGCGGACAAGTTTGCCGCCGCTGCGGCCGAGGGGATGGCCGGGAATGGAATCAATGTCTGGCTTACCGAGGGGGCTACGCCCACGCCGACGATCTCTTACTCCGTTGTTGACAAGAAAGCTGGCGCCGGTATTAATATAACTGCCAGCCATAACCCGCCGGAAGATTGCGGATTCAAAGTTCGTGACGGTGGTGGTGGCGCTATTGCCCCGGACGATCTAAAAGAGATCGAGGCCTTAATTCCAGATGACTTACCGGCTGTAAGAAGTCGGAAACTGGACGATGCCAGGAGTGATGGTCTGGTAACTCTGTTCGACGCGGGACCGGCCTATGTGCGGCAAATAAATAAGCTGATAGATCTTCAACCTCTGAGGGATGCTGGGTTCAACGTCCTGATAGATTGCATGTGGGGTAATGGAGCCGGTTGGTTTCCCTCCTTATTAAGTGGTTCCAAAACCAAAGTACACGAGGTCCACAACCAACGTAACCCAATATTTCCAAATATGGTTCGGCCGGAACCTATTCCGCCAAATGTCGACCATGGCCTGAGTATCGCCGCCGAGCTCAAGACCGATGTAGTAATTATCAATGATGGTGATGCAGATCGTGTAGGCTTTGGTGATGAAAATGGTCAATTCATTGATCAACTTAGGGCTTTTGGATTGCTTGGATACTATTTTCTCGAGCTTCGCAACGAACGTGGTCCAATCGTAAAAACGATTTCAACCACTAAGATGTTGAATAAGCTTGGAAAGATGTATAACGTTCCAGTCTATGAGACGGGGGTTGGCTTCAAATATATTGCCCCGAAAATGGTTGAAGTCGACGCCCTGATTGGGGGTGAGGAGAGTGGGGGATATGCTTTTAGAGGTCACGTGCCTGAGCGCGATGGGATATTGGGTGGGCTATATTTCTTAGACATGATGGTTCGAACCGGTCTAAAGCCTTCGCAACTATTGGACAAAGTGTTTGGGTTAGTTGGTCCTCACTTTTATAAGCGAATTGATACTTATTTTGATCAGGAGCGCCAGGTAGAGATTCAATTCAATGTCGCTCAGGCCCGCCCCAATCAGATTGCAGGCTTAAAAGTTACAGATATCGTCACTATCGATGGCCACCAATACATTATGGAGGATGGCGGTTGGCTTCTGGTCCGCTTCAGCGGTACTGAACCGATCATTCGTGTGTATTGCGAAACAACCATTGAGGCGAAGGTAGACGATATCCTGGAAGCGGGCATGCGGATTGCAGGGTTGAAATGAAGTTGCCATAGGGGGTGAGACAATGAAGGCATTTCAGGATTTCTACCAGGATGAGGTTAGTCATTGTTACGGTTGTGGCCGTCTGAATGAGCATGGACACCAGATCAAAAGTTATTGGGATGGTGAGGAGGCAATATGTGTTTACCAACCGCAACAGTACCACCAGGCCATTCCAGGATTTGTTTACGGAGGCTTAATCGCTTCCATTATCGATTGTCATAGCACCGGCACGGCCGCGGCGGCAGCTTATCGAGCGGCCGGGCGTGAAATGGGCACGCAGCCATATTTTCGCTACGTTACAGCATCTCTCCATGTTGATTACTTACGCCCAACACCCATAAACGCAGCCTTGAAGGTAATAGCGAAGGTTGAGAAGATTTCTGGCCGGAAAGCTGTCGTTTCAAGCTTAGTTGTCGTCGGCGATGTAGAGACTGCCAGGGGGGAGGTCACCGTTGTTCAGATGCCAGATGAGTGGTTAACGTTATCCAATTCAAGCTGACTCAAGTCATTCTGCGGAATAAAAACCATTTTTCAGTTCATCTTTGACGGCGGTTATTGCTTGCTCCCCTGCCGGCCAAGGATCAATATTTTGAAGTAGCGCTGGGACACAAATATCTAGATAGCGAATAGTTGTCAGAGGCAGCGAGAGGTTAGAGAGCGCCGGCTTTCTGAAGAAGAATCCGAATTTCTTACCATGGGATGGATGGTTCTCAACCGGCTAGACTGTAACCGCTTTGTGCGGGTTGGATGTTACCCGGGTTCTTTAAACTCAATAGGCGGAAGAATTGATTGGTCAAAATCGTTCATGGCATCTGGCCCCATCTCAACCAGGATTCGATGGACATGATTCGCATCGTCCTTTAGACGATCAATGTTTATTCCCCGACAGACAGCCGGTAGTGGTGATAGCCACTGACGGGCTCGAAGAAACATCTTGACGGCCCCTCGATAATTCTGTCGCTCAATTTGCAGATAAGCAACGGCAATTTGCAGAACAGCTTTGTATACATCACGCGAAGCGCTTGTATCTTTATTCCAGGCTTCTTCCAGGTATTCGTGAGCATCAAAATAGTTGCCGGCATTGAAGGCCTCAACTCCTTCATAGGCCACATCGGCTATCGGCTCATTGCAAGAATCTCTTATCGCTTCGGTGTTATCTTTTCGGGCTGATTGCTGGATAAGCTGTGGCATTTGGGCCATAAAACGAGAACGAGCAACGACTTTATCGACCTTCAGTTTCATGGCAGCCTGGATTGCCTCCTTGTCCACGTGGGGAGTGAAACATAGTATGGGCACGTGCCTGGTTGCCGGTGATGACTTGAGCGTGGATACCCATCTCTGCCATGGAATGTCCTGATTGGATAGATCGAATATGAGTAAGGCAGGATGTTGGGCAGTTAAAAACTCCATTAAGCCGGCGTCTCGGCCAAATAATGGTTCGGCTGGCGACTCTAGATCGGATAATCCGAGTTCAGAGATCGAAGTCGCATTCTCAATGAAATTTATCGAATAACCCAGGTACTCGGCTACTTTTTGCACTTGAATTGCCGTCATCATTGCGCTGATGAAGGCGATTATCACTCTTTGGTCACCATCAATGTTCAGGTTCATAGGATCGATTGTAGCAGAATTCGAACTATCAGGAATGATAGGAAAGCTAACGATCAGGGCGATTGCCTTCGACTACTGCGGATCATTGCCAGATATGTTCATTCTTTTTCCTGGATTTAGCCATATTAGGAAGGGATCGCTGGCGGCTGGGGCACTTTTCGAATGCTGACTTAGGTTAGCTCGGTGAGAATATCAGACAATCTGTGGTACAAAGCCATAGGAAACCAGGGCGTCGACCTGCTTTTTCCAGCCGGGGGGGCGCTGTTGGCGATAAGCCTCTATCTCAGGGTTGATATCGTATGGTACATGGATGTGTTTTGCAGACCAGCCCAACCCTTCTGTCCATGAGATCACGGCATATTTAGCTCTCCCATCACCATCGCCCGGTAAGCTGACAGAGCTAACATTGAACAGGATCAGATTTTTCCAGTGACGAATATTGGGAATGTGTAGATGACCGTAAGCAATGGCGCCAGCTCTTACTTCATTTAGTAGGGGCGCCAACTCGGCGTCACTCTGCCGGATTCGCCCATAAAGGACTTTTTGATCACTCTCTGGCGGAAAAATCAATTGATTTAGGTCAACCGGGTTGGCATGGACGACCAATAATTCGTCGTTTTTATTGCCAGTTGGCGAGAAATGCACTTGAAACGAATGGCATAATTCGTCGATCCAATTGAGCCCATCCTTAGTCAGTTGGCCTTGTGTCCAATGGCAGAGCGACCGGATATGCTTTCTTTGTTTTCTCTGCTCGCCACGAAGGTCGTCGGAAAGAATTGGTGGCCGGAATATCCAGTCGTCAGTGTTGCCCGCAATCGTGCGGATATTCTGTTCCAAGATGAGTTGCAAGCAGGCTTGTGGTCGCGGTCCGAAAACACACAAATCCCCCGCGAAAACAATTTCATCGAGGCCAGGTTGCTGCTGGATGCTCTCTAGAACAGCGCGAAGGGCCGATAGATTTCCGTGTACGTCCGAGAATATAGCAACTTTCATAAGGTTTATCAAATCAGAGGTGTTTTTGCTTCTTGTTGGAGAATCTCACGCAGTACCCGCCTTCTCTTGGCGCCACCAAGTGTCTCGAGGATTCGGGTACCCAGGGGGTCAATCACTCCGCGGAGTAATCGTATTTCCTCTGTGCTAGGGGGTTCGGTTTGAGGTATGTCGTCCGGAATTCTGAGATCGAATCCGGTTTTGGCCACGAGACGTTTCAGAGTAACACCTTCGTGCAGGCTGGCCAGCCGCATATATCCATCATGAGGATCAAAATCAAATTGGCCTAAATCAGATATGAGATAACGAGGACCTTTGCCGGCAACGCGGGCCGGGTTGTGACCCAAACCGCTGCAGAAATCTAACTGCTTAACAAAGGTGTGCCGGCCGTGTCGGGGAACATATAAGTAAACCCGACTGCTGATGACGGTGACATCCGCGATGCCACCTGAACCGGGTAATCTCAGTCTTGGTTTTCGGTAGCTACCACCCATGTAAATGTTGTTAAAGTTGCCATGGGCATCCACCTGGCCTGGTCGAAAGAATTCAGTTGGAGCTTGTCGGGGCAGAAAGTCACAGGCTACTTCAACAAAACCCATGCTCAATAACCCCTGTTTGATCCAAAGTTGTTCGATCTTGGCGATACCGAGGGGAGCCCAATCTGAACAAATCGCCTGGCCGATGGCTGATGCAAAGGTGATGTTTGGGGCATGAGTTAGTTTCGCCAATAGATAACCGGCTGCTGTCAACGGCGTGGCGATACCCTGAGCGACCATTTCTCCATCCTCGATCTGGCGACTGATGCACACGGCCATGAGTTCATCAACCGTGTAATTTAAGTCAGTCATTCATCCCTCGATTTAGACGCTAATCGGTTTTTTATCAAATTTATGCCGGAAACGAGGCCAGATACTGTTCAAATTCGCCTTCATTGCAAGCGTCGATATAACGAAGAATCTCTTCGCCATCAAGTGGATATAGCGGGTAACAAGAGCTTGGCCAGGCACCATTTGGGCAATTAACAACGGCTGTTACCGTTAAACCAGCTATATCTATGGGTGCATCGATGGCTTCGACAATTTCCTCGGTAGTAATCACTACGGTATTGGCGATGGCAGTTAATTCATAGTCGATTGTGGGATTGCCGCCAAGTATACAATTACCGTATCTGTCGGATTGTAACGTGTGAATTACTGCGACATCACAATGGATGGCCGGGAAAGCGGTTACTTTCTGACCCGAATACGGGTCGACGATTGTCTTAACATCAGAACGAACTTGCAGCATATCCGTTCCTTGCCAGGCCTGGCTGGGCATATAACCAATACCAGCCATTTTGGCTCGCAAGCCACTTGCGATGCTCGCCTCACTTTCCTCCACAATTACGATCTCACTGTTGCTGGCAGCCCTTGTGAACATAGGAGCAAGGCCAAAGATCTCCAAGCCAAAATAACAAGCGCGAATTCGTTCAACCAGCCCGGCGCCGACCAACATATCAGCGCCAAGACCCCCAGTAAAAGACAACAAAGTTAGATTCCTTGGCGGCGATGAAAGGCTTAACAGGTGACGAACAAATGCCAACGGACGACGGTAATTGGTCATTCCTCCTAGAGCAAGAGTATGTCCACTTTGAACATATTGGGATACCGTATCAAGGTTAGCAGTTTTATCTATCATTGGCTTGCAAACATAGCGATCATTTATCGATTAGCGGAAGCTTAACTACGAACATAGGCTTATGCAAGCAAGCGATCGCACATTGTTCAGGCAACCGTCGCCTATATGATTGGTTTGATCATTGAGAAGAAGATTTGATTGTTGCTTGTAGTTCAATGAAAAAGTATCAGCTGCATGGAATGGAGGATTGTAGAATTAATTGGTGACAAGTAAGGAGCAACACAGGTGCCTCGTATAAGAATGGGGAAACAGAATGTTATTTCTGTCGTTCAATAACTAGTTCTACAAGCCGATACAGTTCCATTCGAGCCTCAGAATCTGGCAGGAACGTGAGGGCTTCTTTGGCTCGGCCGGCCCATTCATTAGCCTGGGCAAAGGCAACATCCACCGCCCCAGAATTTCTCAGCCGGGCAATATATTCATCAATCGGATCCGGACTTGAAACCTTGGTGGGTCCCAACCCTTTTTTGCCGTTTTGGGCGATCAAAGCGCCTGCACCTTGGGTTAAATCATTACCTACAGGCTTGCCCATCATGTCAGGGTCGCCGACGATATCAAGGATGTCGTCCACTATTTGGAAAGCCAGACCCAGATAATAACCATACTCAGATAAATTGCTTGCCAGTGTTTCATCACCACCAGCCAAGCTTGTTCCCATGCGGGCGGCTGCTCCGAATAAGCTCGCGGTTTTCCGGGTGATGATGACTTTGTAAGTTTCCTGGTTGATTGTTCCGGCTTTCGCAGCGGCAGCCTGAAGTGTTTCACCCTCGACGAGGCTTACACACGCGCCGGCCATGATGCGATTGTAATTGGGACCATAAGGGGCCATCAACTCATAAACTTTCGTAAATAAGTAATCGCCAGTTAGCAGGGCAAAGGTGCGACCAAACCTGGCGTGTACAGAAATCTTGCCTCGTCTCGTGAGGCTATGATCGTTTATATCATCATGGACCAATGTGGCCGTATGGACCAGTTCGATCGCTGCAGCAAGGGGGACAACCTCATCGAGATTCGATCCACCTGCCGCTAAATAGCTGAGAAAAACCACACGCGGGCGTATGCGCTTGCCCCCAGAAGCGATTATGTGGTGGCTCGCATCTTGAAGCATTTCCACATCAGTGGCAACGACATCTAGCAGCGTTTGGTCAACCGCGACAAACCCGCTTTCAAGTTGATTCGTTAGCATCAAAAAACCTCGTTCACAACTTTCAATTAATATTGAACATTATAGATCGTTCAATTGGGAGCGTCAAGCCTTTTGTGAAAGAAAACGCAAATGAAATTGATTGCTGGTTGGGCTCTAATTTCGCCTTTATCTGGCAGTTTGGGGGTTGTCTTGATGGAGTTACTTCTGGTGTAGAAGTCCCGGTGCTATAATGGCCGAATCAAGGGATTAGAATAACTAATAATGGAGGGTCAGGTGCAGGAGCTACAGGAAAGAATTGAAGCAGAAGGTGAAAATCTTGGGAAAGGGATATTGAAAATTGATAGCTTCCTAAACCATCAGGTTGATGCGGAGCTTATGGAGAAAGTCGGACGAGAGATCGAATCAACATTCAGAGGTGCTGACCCAACGCTAATTCTAACCGCCGAGGTCAGTGGTATCGTCCCTGCGGTCATGGTGGCATTGGCGATGGACAATCTGCCGGTATTATATGCCCGAAAACACAAGCCGATCACAATGCGCGAACCGGTCTATATCGAAATGGCGCCGAGTCACACAAAAGGAAATGAGGTCAACCTAATGGTGTCGCCAGAATTTCTGAATGAACACCATCGAGTCCTGATAGTCGATGATTTCCTGGCCAGTGGCAAGACAATTGAAGCGCTTGCGCGAATAGTGAAAAATGCTGACGCTACCTTAGTCGGTATTGCCGCAGTTGTAGAAAAAAGTTTTGAAGGCGGTCGCGAATTTCTCTCTCATTGGGGTGTCCCAATAAAAGCGATGGCTACGATCACTGATATGAGGGATGGTAGAATTGTAGTTCGCAAGGAGGAACATGGAACCTAACCACGATACCATTGTCATCCTCGATTATGGATCACAGTATAGCCAACTGATTGCCCGACGTGTACGGGAAGCGAACGTATATTGTGCCGTGGTGCCCTGGGATTGCCCTGCGGATACTGTGATGGAGAATGAGCCGCGCGGCTTCATCCTGAGTGGTGGACCTAATAGCGTCTATGACCAGGACGCCCCAAGATTGCCGGCCTATGTATTGAGCAGTGGACGGCCCATCCTGGGAATTTGTTATGGGATGCAGATGCTTACTCATCAGTTGGGTGGTGATGTCGGCCGTAGCTTGAGTCATGAATATGGGCCGGCAATGTTGAATGTCGACGAAACAGGGGACCTATTATTTAACGGCTGGAATCCAAGGACAACGAATGATGAGAATAGCCCAACTCGAGTGTGGATGAGTCATGGTGATAGAGTCGAGAAATTGGCGCCTGGCTTTGAACCACTTGCCCATACGAACAACTCAACCTTTGCGGCGATGGTAGATCGCCAGCGGGGATACTATGCAGTTCAATTTCATCCTGAAGTTGCCCATTCAAGGCAGGGCCGGCTACTTCTTAACAATTTTGTCCTTTCAATATGCGCCTGCTCTCCTACCTGGATCACAAAAATATTGATAGAGGAACAGACAGCCGCTCTGCAAAATCAAATCGGAGAAGGGCGGGTTGTGCTGGGTTTAAGTGGCGGTGTCGATTCGGCAGTCGTTGCAGCCTTGATAAATCGGGCGGTCGGCCGGCGACTCAGCTGCATCTTTGTGGATCATGGCCTGATGCGACAAGGCGAGGCTCTTCAGGTGATCCAAGCGTTTGAGGAAATGCACGGCATGGAATTGGTTGCAGTTCATGCCGTCGAGGAATTCATGGAAGCGCTAGCCGGTGTAACAGATCCGGAAAGGAAGCGGCGGATTATTGGCGAGCAATTTATCCGTGTGTTTGAACGCGAGGCGCGAAAGCTGGGGAACATTGACTATCTGGCTCAAGGTACAATCTATCCTGATGTTATTGAAAGTGCCGGGAAAGGCAAAGATCAGGCCCATACCATTAAAACACACCACAATGTTGGTGGACTTCCCGAGAGAATGGCATTCGAACTTATTGAGCCATTGCGGCAGCTATTCAAGGATGAAGTGAGACAAATAGGCGCTGAACTGGGGTTACCGGAAAGTATCATTTGGCGACAGCCCTTTCCCGGTCCAGGACTGGCAATTCGATGCCTGGGGGAAGTTACCTGGGAAAGGCTTGAGACTCTCCGCGCGGCCGACAACATCTTTACGGAAGAATTGGGAAATGCTGATATGCTCCGCCGGAATACGCAACAGGCGTTTGCCGTTTTATTACCGGTTCGCAGCGTGGGTGTCATGGGGGATGGCCGGACTTACAAGGAAGTGGTGGCGCTTCGAGCGGTGACAACTGAAGATTTTATGACGGCTGATTGGGCTCGCCTACCAGATGACCTATTGGCACGCGTAAGCAGGCGAGTTATCAATGAAGTTCCAGGTGTAAATCGGGTCGTTTACGATATCACATCAAAACCGCCGGGAACTATCGAATGGGAATAGGTCCAAGATCTGGCTTAACGACTTTTCCCTGCTAGTTACAGGATAATGATAAAGAAGAAGGTGGGCCCGATTCCGGGTCCACCTTTTATTCTGCGCCTTCGTAGGAAAACCTGATTATTACTTATTCTTGCTCTTTTTCCTTTTGTTTAGCCACGACAATCTGTTCCTGCAAGTGAGCAGGAACCCGGCCATATCGGAGAAATTTCATACTAAATACGCCTCGGCCCTGGGTCATTGAACGAATGTCAGCCATATAACTTTGCATCTCGGCAAGAGGCACTTCTGCTCGGACGATTGCCCTGGTCGCTTCCTGGTCCATTCCCAATACTCGGGCTCGACGAGAGTTGAGATCGCCCATGATGTCGCCCATGTTGTCGGCCGGGACGGTTACTGTTACCTCGTGAATAGGTTCTAGAAGGACCGGGCCAGCGCCCAATGCTGCTTTTCTGAAACATTCGCGTCCGGCAATTTGGAAAGCGATTTCTTTAGAATCAACCGGGTGCTCTTTGCCATCGTAAATTATCGCCCGTATACCGGTCACGGGATATCCGGCCATCGCACCATTTTCCAACGCCTGGCGACAACCTTTCTGCACCGCGCTAACGAATGGTGCTGAAACAGCGCCACCAAATACTTCCGATTCGAACTCGAATTCTTGATCATCACCCAGGGACTCAACCCGAAGAAACACCCGCGCATATTGACCGGCCCCGCCGGTCTGCTTCTTATGAGTGTACTCCGAAGAGTTAGTCCTAGTTATGGTCTCTCGATATGGTACTTTGGGGATGGTGGTGGTCAAGCTGACCCCAAACTTCGACTGTGCTTTTTTAACGGCTATGTCAACATGAACGCTGCCCATGCCGGAAAGAATGGTTTCGCGCGTAGCCCTCTCGGAATTCCATTGGAGGGTCAAATCTTCTGCCGCCAACCGACCTAGGGCCGTAGTCAATTTTGCAACGTCTGACTGTGAGACCGGGTGGACGGCAACAGAAACAATCGGGTTGGGTTGATCAAGTGGCGGCAGAGTCAGCTTATGACCCTGGTCACAAAGGGTATCATTGGTGGCGGCGTCGCCCAACTTATTCACCGAACCGATGTCACCGCTATGAAGCCGATCAACA
>PVMS01015875.1_pt1 | contig 10303 bp, 11 predicted proteins | sample 1853461 | NCBI WGS metagenome assembly PVMS01 (sample SAMN08582032, study PRJNA380276) | Marine sediment metagenome, whole genome shotgun sequencing project. | isolation source: ocean sediment barecode stripped | collected 2017
GGTACACTTTGATAAAACGAATTATAATCCTTGACAAGTTCATAGGTATAATTAGCCAATAATGCAGGGCTAAAATTTTGAGCAGCATTATGAATTATTTCAGGATAATTTTGAACTTGTTTAATGAGCTTTTTCTCCTTTTGATGTAATTTAATTCCAGAAATACTATTGGTATAATCAAATTCAGCCTTCCTTAAGATCGATTGAATTCTGGCGTAAGTATATTGAATAAACGGACCGGTATTACCATTAAAATCAATAGATTCCTTCGGGTCAAATAAAATTCGCTTTTTGGGATCAACTTTTAAGATATAATACTTTAAGGCACCTAAACCAATAATTTTGTAGAGTCTTTCTTTTTCTTCTTTAGAATAGGTATCCAATTTTCCTAGTTCTTGTGAAATCTCCTTGGCAGTGTCTGTCATCTCTAGCATCAGATCGTCTGCGTCTACAACTGTTCCTTCTCTTGATTTCATTTTTCCTTGAGGTAGATCAACCATACCATAAGATAAGTGATATAGATTTTCGGCCCATTCAAATCCTAATTTTTTCAAGATTAAAAACAATACTTTAAAATGATAATCTTGTTCATTACCAACGGTATAGACTATAGAGTTAATATCAGGATGGTCTTTAACTCTTTGAATAGCAGTACCAATATCCTGTGTCATATAAACTGCAGTTCCGTCTGAGCGTAAAACAATTTTTTCATCCAAACCTTCATCTGTTAAATCTATCCAAATTGAACCATCTTCTTTTTTGTAAAAAACGCCTTTTTCTAATCCGTCAGCAACCACATCTTTACCTAATAAATACGTATTGCTTTCGTAATATAAAGTATCAAAATCAACACCCATTTCTTTGTAAGTAATGTCAAACCCATCATAAACCCATTGATTCATTTTTTTCCAAAGTGCAACAATATATTTGTCACCAGCTTCCCATTTTATCAACATATTTTGAGCATCCAATAAAATAGGAGCAGATTTCTTTGCATCATCTTCAGTAATTCCTTGGGATACCAATTGAGCTATTTCTTTTTTATATTCTTGATCAAATCTCACATAATAATTACCAACAAGTTTATCGCCCTTTAGACCAGTTGATTCGGGAGTTTCATTATTGCCATATCTTTCCCATGCCAGCATACTTTTACAAATATGTATACCACGATCATTTATTATTTGTGTTTTGTAAACTTTTTTACCTGATGCTTCAATTATGTCGGCAACCGAATACCCTAATAAATTGTTTCTTATGTGCCCTAAATGAAGAGGTTTATTTGTATTTGGCGATGAGAATTCAACCATTACCGCCATTTCTTTTTTATCAACCCTTTGAATACCGAAATTATCTGTTGTATAAATTGCATGAAAAGAATCGATATAGTAGGAATCGGATATGATTAAGTTCAGAAAACCTTTAACTACATTAAAATCAGTAACTTCATCGATATTTGCCAGTAAGTATTCTCCAAGCTTTAAAGCAATTTCGGATGGATTTCCTTTAATATATCTTAAAAAAGGGAAAACTACAATTGTTATGTCTCCATCAAAATCCTTTCGGGTATCTTGAAATTCAACGGAAGGAATTTCTACTTTAAATAAAGTTTTTAATCCATTTTGAACTGCAATCTCTAAGATATGTTGAATGCTCATTATTTATTTTAATTAGAGCGCAAAAATAACTATTTTAATAGGATAATGGATAAGATATGTTAATTTTGATTTAAGAAAATAAAAAATGATTAGAATTTTAGAGCAATTACCAAAAAAAGCAAAGGAAAAAACAATTGAAAATAAAAAGTATTTTGCAAAATTAAAAAAGAAAAAGCCAAAAAAGTTAGACCTAATCATGCAAGATTTACATGATAAGGAATTTTCAAAAACCGACTGTTTAACCTGTGCTAATTGCTGTAAAACAACGAGCCCGATATTTACAGAAAAAGATATCAACAGAATATCTAAGTTTCTAAAAATAAAAGAACATCAATTTGTTACTGATTATTTACAAAGAGATGAAGATGATTTTATGGTGCTACAAAATGCACCTTGTACATTTTTGAATACCGATAACACCTGCTTTATTTATGATGTTCGGCCAAAGGCCTGTAGCGAATATCCTCATACAAATCGAAAAAAATTTATCCAGTTAACCAATTTAACATTAAATAATATGGAGATTTGTCCGGCAGTTTTCAATATAGTTGAAGAGTTAAAAAAGAAATTACAATTGTAGTTGAACTATTCATAAATCAAATACTTTTCCCTTACTTTTTTAAATGTATGTACATCTTCCTGCCAGGTAGCGCTTATTTCATTTGCAGTCATTCCTTCTTCAATCTGCTTTTGCAGTTTTAAGTTACCAGCGTGTACCGTAAAGGTTTTCCCAAAAAAATCTATATCATTTGGTGTTTTATAGTAAGCATCAATCAACGCAGAAATATCAACTTGACTTAGCCTCGGTGTAGAAGTAAGATCAACCCCATAGCACAATTCTCCTTCAAACTTTGGATGTTTTGATCCAAAGTTAGGTTTGGGTGTATAACTAAACTCGCTTTTAGCGAAAAATGGAGCCCCATATCTTTGAAACTGAAATTCAGTACCCCTTCCCGCATTAATAATAGTTCCTTCAAAAAAACCTAATCCCGGATATAAATTAATCGATTTATCATTAGGCAAATTTGGTGAAGGTCTTATCGGTAAATTATATTTGCTTTGATGTGTGTAATTTTTTAATGGAATTATTGTAACATCACATTGCATACTGTCTTTTAACCATTTTTCACCATTCACCATTTGTGCATATTCTCCTATAGTTAGGCCGTATACTAATGGAATTGGATGCATACCTACAAACGATTTATATTCGATATCTAACATCGGACCATCTACAAAATGCCCGTTTGGATTCGGACGATCAAGAATGATAACCGGAATATTCATTTCAGCACAGACCTCCATCACCAAGCTCATTGTAGATATATAGGTATAAAAACGAACACCAACATCTTGAATATCAAATAATACTAGCTCTACATCTTTTAATACTTCTAAAGGAGGTTTTCTGTATTTTCCATGTAACGAAACCAAAGGTAATCCGGTTTTTTGATCAACGGCATCAAGTATGTGCTCACCGGCATCTGCTTTTCCTCTGAATCCGTGTTCCGGTGCAAAAACTTTAGAAATATTAACTTCAAGCGAGATCAATGAATCGATCAAATGCGTGTAGCTCCCTTTTTCTTTAAAAATTACACTAGTTTGATTAGCTACAACAGCAATTTTTTTATTTCTTAAAAGAGGTAAATATATTTCAGTTTGATTTGCACCAGTAATAATATTTTTAATTTCTGATTTATTTTTATTTCTTTGATCATCACCCTCTTTTTTGGAATTGGTTTCATTTCCTTTACAAGAACTAAATGTCAGGATAAAAACGATTACTAATAAATTAGATACTAAAATTAAATACTTACTTTTGGAAAGAATTAAAGATTTCATATAAATTGAATTACGAGTTATTTATTGCAAAACGGATAATTACTGCAAAGAAACGCAATAATAGCGTATCTTCTCCTATAATAAAAATTTCTATAATGGCTATCGCCATTGGTGTGGTTGTAATGCTTTTTGCTGTTGCCACAGGAGTTGGTTTGCAAAAAAAGATTAAAGAAAAAATTTCTGGTTTTAACGGTGATATACAGATAGGTAATTATGATACAAATAATTCTAAAGTAACAGTAGTTCCTATTTCAAAAAATCAAGATTTTTACCCCGAATTCAAAGCTATTCCTAATGTGAAGAAAATTCAGGTTTTTGCGACAAAAGCAGGAATTATAAGAACACCAAATGAATTTGAAGGGATTGTATTAAAAGGAGTAGATCTAAATTATGACTGGTCATTTTTTAATGAATATTTGGTTGAGGGAAATATTCCTAATATTAGGGGTAAACTCACAAATGAAGTTTTAATTTCAGAGAAGACAGCTAACAGGTTAGATTTAAGATCAGGAAATAACTTTCATATGTTTTTTGTTAAGGATGACCCAAATAAAGCTCCCAATTCACGTAAATTTTTGGTTTCAGGGATTTTTAATTCAGGATTTGAAGAATTTGATGAAAGCTATATAATTGGAGATATTAAACACATCCAAAAAATTAATAAATGGGAAGAAAACCAAGTTGGAGGTTTTGAGATTTTTGTTCACGATTTTGACGATTTACAAGAAACAGGTTTTCAGGTTTACAGTAATATTGACCCTACCTTAAATGCCTATACCATAGCTGAGAAATTTCCGGCAATTTTTGAATGGCTAAGTTTGTTTGATACTAATATTATTGTGATAATTGGTATAATGATTTTGATTGCAGGTATAAATATGATTACAGCTCTGCTGGTATTGATTCTTGAACGAACACAAATGATCGGCATTTTAAAGGCACTGGGAAGTAACAATTGGAGTATTCGAAAAATATTTTTATATAATGCCTCCTATCTTATTGGTAAAGGATTGTTATGGGGTAATTTCGTTGGCATCGGATTATTATTAATTCAAAAATATTTTGGTTTAATTTCTCTTAATCCAGAAACCTATTATGTAAGTCAAGCTCCTGTATTTCTTAATTTTAAAACTATAATACTTATTAATACCGGGACTTTGCTTCTTTGCCTGTCAATGTTAATTATACCTTCTTATATTGTAAGTAAAATTAGTCCTGTAAAAGCAATAAAATTTGATTAAATTTGCAACCCAATTCTTAGTTCTTGTACTAAGTTGAATTGATTTTAAAAACTATTATACATATTATGAAATACGACATTATCATTATTGGTAGCGGACCCGGAGGTTATGTAACTGCAATTAGAGCCTCTCAGTTAGGATTTAAAGTGGCAGTTGTTGAAAAAGAAAATCTTGGTGGAATTTGTTTAAACTGGGGGTGTATACCCACTAAAGCTTTACTGAAAAGCGCTCAGGTTTATGAATATTTGAAGCATGTAGATAGTTACGGTTTAAAAGCCAAAGAAATTGATAAGGATTTTTCAGCTATTGTTAAACGTAGTCGTAATATTGCCGAAGGGATGAGTAAAGGAGTGCAATTTTTAATGAAAAAAAAATAAAATTGATGTTATAGATGGTTTTGGTAAAATAAAACCTGGCTTAAAAATAGATGTAACTGGTGATGATAAAAAAGTGACTGAATATAGTGCCGATCATATTATCATTGCTACGGGAGCTCGTTCACGGGAACTTCCTTTTTTACCAATTGATGGTGTAAAAGTAATTGGTTATAGAAAGGCAATGACCTTAACAAAACAACCTAAAAAAATGATTATTGTTGGATCAGGAGCAATCGGTGTCGAATTTGCCTATTTTTATAATTCAATGGGTACAGAGGTGACTATTGTTGAATTCTTGCCAAATGTTGTTCCACTAGAAGATGAAGAGATATCTAAACAATTTGAGCGTTCCCTTAAGAAGTCAAAAATTAAAGTAATGACAAATTCAAGTGTCACTAAGGTAGATACATCGGGTGATGGAGTAGTTGCCACTGTGAGTACTAAAAAAGGTGAAATTACTTTAGAAGCTGATATTATTTTATCAGCAGTAGGTATTAAATCAAATATTGAGAATATTGGTTTAGAAGATGTAGGTATTGTAACTGATAAGGATAAAATATTGGTGAATGACTATTATCAAACTAATTTACCCGGTTATTATGCTATTGGTGATATAGTTCCCGGCCCTGCTTTGGCACACGTTGCTTCAGCTGAAGGTATTACTTGTGTGGAAAGAATTGCAGGTTTGAATCCCGAAGCTATAGATTATGGTAATATTCCGGGTTGTACCTATGCAAGTCCTGAAATTGCTAGTGTTGGCTTAACCGAAGCTCAGGCTAAAGAAAAAGGTTATGAGCTTAAAATAGGAAAGTTTCCGTTTTCGGCATCTGGAAAAGCATCAGCAGCGGGAACTCCCGAAGGATTTGTAAAAGTTATTTTTGATGCCAAATATGGTGAATGGTTAGGATGTCATATGATTGGAGCAGGTGTTACCGATATGATAGCAGAAGCTGTTTTAGGAAGAAAATTGGAAACAACAGGACATGAAGTGTTAAAAGCGATTCATCCGCATCCTACTATGAGTGAAGCAGTGATGGAAGCTGTTGCGGCAGCCTATGATGAAGTAATTCATTTGTAATAGGTATTAAATAATTGGTATTTGGTATCTAGTAGTTGGTATAAAATAGACTAAACTCTTTCGTGAATATCGAAAGAGTTTTATCGATCCGTATAGCTTTTATAAAACTTCAATCATCAATATTAATGTCAACAAAGTAAATAATTAACTAACTATTAATCACTCCCATTTAATCTTAGATATAGAAATATTCCGGTATCAGAAACCAAATACCAATTGCCAAATACAACATACTAGATACGTGTCAATGAATTCAATAAATTTTTAACTTATATCTCATTATTCAAAACGGCCACTCCCCAATAGTTGAAACTCGCTGGTTTCCAACCTGGGATATACATTTTGTCTATTGAAATAATATTAAAACCGTTTTCCCTTATTAACCGGGGAATATTTTTGTTTAAATTACAACCCCCACTAACTTTTTTCCAAATTGGATTGATAGTGTTTTGCCAGAATCTTACGTTTTTATCAGGTGCTAAACCATGATCACAAAATAGTAGTTTTCCTTTTGGTTTTAATACTCTACTGATCTCAGTTAATGCTTTTACTGTGTTTTTGATAGTGCACAATGAATAAGTTATTACAACATAATCAAAGCTATTGTTTTTAAGCGGAATTTCTTCTGCATAAGCCTTAATATAATTAAATTTAAATTTCAGGTTTTCAATTTTGTATTTTTTCAATTCCCAAATTTCACTGGAAGGTTCCAGCCCTGTCAAACTATTAATTTGATTTTCATCATAATAAGGTAGGTTTAATCCTGATCCAATAGCGATTTCCAGAATATCTCCTTTTGCCAATGGAATAATTTTGGTTCTTTGGATCATGCTTGGCTTCTGCTATCAAGCCCAGTTTACCATCTTGGGAAGGATATATTTGTCATAAATATTTGCCATTAATTAACTTTTTTTTATTGTAGAAATCAAAATATTAAGTTATCTTTTAGGGTTGAAATTTATTAGGAAAATTGTAGCATAAAAGGTAATAGTTATTAAAAATAAAATATATCAATTTCAATTATAGTAATTAAGATAGGTATATGAATAAAATTGAAAATCAAAAATAATAATTTTTAAATTTAAACATTATGGAAACACAAGAAACAGCCACATTTATGCCAAGAATTGGAGATATTGCTCCGAATTTTACTGCTAAAACAACAAAAGGTGATATTACTTTACATGACTATGCCACTGATAAATGGATTGTATTGTTTTCACACCCTGCTGATTTTACTCCTGTTTGTACCACAGAAATGAGTGGATTTGCAGAAAGAAAAGGTGAATTTACAGCATTGAACACAGAATTATTAGGATTGAGCATAGATAGTATCCATGCTCATTTAGGATGGGTGAATAATGTTAGGGAAAAAACAGGAGTTTACTTTAATTTTCCGATTGTAGCGGATATTGATATGAAGGTATCAAAATTATATGGAATGTTACAGCCCAATGAAAGTGAGACTGCTGCAGTAAGAGCAGTTTTCTTTATTGACCCTAGCAAGAAGATACGTTTGATCATGTATTACCCCTTAAATGTTGGTAGAAATATGAATGAAATTTTAAGGGTATTAGAGGCTCTTCAGGTATCAGATAAATATTCTGTGGCAATGCCTTTAGACTGGAAAAAAGGCGATAAAGTGATAATTCCGCCACCAAAAAGTTTAGATGAAATGAATGAAAGACTAGAGGATGATACTTGTGAAAGAACCGATTTTTATCTTTGCAAAAAAGTATTGGAAATTGATAGTGTATTGAACTAAATACTCACTATAATTAAAATCTATTTTAATATAAAATTTTGAAATCGAAACTATATAAAATCATATTAAATATTAGTAAATTAGCAATCTAAATAATAATTTAAAATAATAAAAATATGAGTTTAGTAGGGAAAAAATTTCCAAATTTAGAAGTGGATGCCATGAATGAAATGGGCGATACTTTTAAAGTTAATGTTTTGGATGAAGCAAAAAAGAATAATAAAAAAGTAGTGCTATTCTGGTATCCAAAAGATTTTACATATGTATGTCCAACAGAAATTTTTGCGTTTCAAGAGGCTCTTAAAGATTTTGAAAGCAGAAATACCATTGTAATTGGTGCATCCTGTGATACGCCAGAAGTGCATTTTGCCTGGTTAAACACAGCTAAAAATAATGGTGGTATTGAAGGAGTTACTTTTCCCTTATTGGCTGATACAAATAGAAACCTATCCGATCAATTAGGGATTTTACAAAAAGGGGAAGAAACTTATGATGAAGAAACAGGTATATATAAAATGCAAGGCCCAAATGTAACTTGGAGAGCAACATATTTAATTGATGAGGAAGGAACAATATTTCATGAGAGTGTGAATGTTGAACCTGTAGGTAGAAATATAGCCGAATATTTAAGAATGGTTGATGCATATGCACATTTTCAAAAATTTGGTGAGGTATGTCCTGCCAATTGGGAAGAAGGAAAAGATGCTTTGAATGAAAACAGAGATAGTGTTGCGGCTTATTTAAGTTCACATTAAATACAATTAAAAACGAGTGATTATTTTTAATGATCACTCGTTTTTTAAATTTAAAATATGTTATCAGAATTACAAGAAGACAATTTAGATGAAATTATTGCAAGTAATCCCAAAGTGATTGTTCAATATATGGCAACCTGGTGTGGGAATTGTAGAATTATGAAACCTAAATTTAAAAAATTAGCAGCAGAGAATGAAGATATTCCTTTTGTTTTGGTTGATGCAGAAAAGTTTCCAGAATCCAGAAGGTTGGCTGTAGTTGATAATTTGCCCACCTTTGCCACCTTTGCTAACGGGAACAAATTGAATCAAATTCAAACCAATAAATTTGATGTTCTAAAGGAATTAGTAAGCGAAGTTGTTTAATATCTTAGAAAAAAATAGAAATAAACAAATGAAATTACCTATAATTAAGCATCTCACCAATTTTGTTGAAAATAATGATGAGGACTATTTGGTTGAAACCATTGAAGTTTTGGAAGATCTTACGGAAGTTTCCTCACTTAAAGATGAGGAGTTGGATGTAATTGGAGAAATGATTTCAAATATGTATGGTGCAATTGAAGTTAATAAGGCTATAAAAAATGGAACACCCAAGAAAGAAGCCTTAAATAATTTTATGAAAAGGGTATTAGGCTCAATAGATCAATAAGATAAATTAAATAGTGTAAAACTCTCAATATTCATGTTAAGAGTTTTTTTTATTTTGTAAATTTGGAATTCGAAAATTAAGTAAGAATTAAAACAAAAAACATCTCATTATGGCTAAAATAACATTAAAAGGAAATCCTGTTAAAACTATTGGTAAATTACCAAAAATAGGTAAAAAAGCACCTAATTTCAAGTTGGTAAAAAGTGATCTTTCCATTGCGAAGTTAAAAGATTATAGAGGAAAAAATGTATTATTGAACATAACTCCTAGTATTGACACAGGAGTGTGCCAAAATTCTGTCAGAAAATTTAACGAAGCCGCAGCTGGATTAGAAAATGCTGTTATTTTGTATGTTTCAAAGGATCTACCGTTTGCTCAATCCCGATTTTGTGGTGCTGAAGGTATTGAAAACGTAATCACCTTATCTGATTTTAGGAATGGTAAGTTTGGTAAAAAATATGGTGTAACAATAAAAACCGGTCCTATGAAAGGATTACTTTCTAGATCGGTTGTGGTTATTGATGAAAAAGGAAAAGTTGTTTATACAGAACAGGTTGGTGAGACTATTGACGAACCTAATTACGAAGCGGCTTTAGAAGCTTTAAAATAAAATTTATTCACCTAGTAAATACTTTCTTATTTATTTAGGTGATTGATTTATGTAGTCATGAAAAATCCGAAAGATAGTTTTTTAAAAGGAAGACTACGAAGCATAAAATTTGCTTTAAGAGGTGCTTGGTTGTTGATTTCAACCGAGCACTCCATTATGGTTCAATTTTCATTGGCTGTAGCCGTAACTATAATGGGTTTTATTATGAATATTACTTCTCATGAATGGATATTTCAAACCTTGGCAATTGGACTGGTTTTAGTTGCTGAATCATTGAATACCGGAATTGAAAAACTCTGCGATTTTATTCATCCAGAATACAGTA
>PVMS01032933.1_pt1 | contig 10301 bp, 9 predicted proteins | sample 1853461 | NCBI WGS metagenome assembly PVMS01 (sample SAMN08582032, study PRJNA380276) | Marine sediment metagenome, whole genome shotgun sequencing project. | isolation source: ocean sediment barecode stripped | collected 2017
AGACCTTTATGAAAGGTGGATATATAAAAATTAATAAATGAGGAACGTGCATTATGCAGACACGAAAAGTATACAACTGGCAGTTAAAAAGACGCGTATCATATGTATACCCACAAAGCAGGCCCAAGAAACAGTGGGCCATTATCTTTGATCTGAACAAGTGTATCGCCTGCCAGACCTGTTCTCTTGCATGTAAAACAAGCTGGACATCCGGTAAAGGGCAGGAATATATGTTCTGGAATAATGTGGAGACAAAACCCTATGGCTGCTATCCGGTGGGTTGGGATCTGGGCATCTTGTCAAAATTAAAGATGCAGGAATGGGAAGGGAGTAAATATACGGGCAAGACTTTGTTTGAGGCGGCAGAAAAGGATGAACGGATACTCCAGCACATATCCGAAGATGAAGACTGGGCTTACCCCAATATCGGTGAAGATGAGATCTGCGGGACGGTCGAAAGGGGAGATTGGATTGCAACACTTCCCCACAGGATCTGGATGTTCTACCTGCCAAGGACCTGCGCACACTGTACCTATCCTGCCTGCCTGGCAGCATGCCCGAGAAAGGCCATATACAAACGGCCGGAAGACGGCATTGTCCTTATCGACCAGTCACGATGCCGCGGTTACAGGGAGTGCGTCCGTTCCTGTCCCTATAAAAAGTCCATGTTTAATGTGGAAACGAGGATAAGTGAGAAATGTATCGGCTGTTACCCGAAAGCGGAGCAGGGCGAGATGTCCCAATGTGTAACAAACTGCATCGGCAAGATCCGGTTGAACGGCTTCATCAACACCCCTGACAAAGCAAACAAAGACAACCCCATGGACTATCTGATCCATGAGAGAAAACTGGCACTTTCGTACTACCCGCAGTTCGGCCTGGAGGCAAACCTTTACTTCATCCCGCCGATTCATGTCCCGCTCCCGTATCTTGAGCAAATGTTCGGCCCCGGGGCAAAGGAGGCGGTCGAGGCCTATAAGAACATAAAGGATGACCAGACGCTCAAGGGTCTCCTTGTCCTCTTTGGCAGTATGGAGAAGATCCTGCATTCCTTCAAAGTGGATGACGAGTCTGCATATGGTTATGACGAGAAGGGAAATGAAGTCATCCGAGTGCCTGTAACAGAGCCCATATTTATTAGAAAGTATTTCGACAGCGACCTTAACGCCTACAGGCACAATACGCCGTGACCGATCCCGGGGTTCAAGGTTCCAGGTTCAGGGTTCAAGGTTACCTTTTCCTCGTTTACATTGCCTGCAATATGGCAATTTTATTCTCGTTCCCACGCTGGAGCATGGAAACAAGAATAAGGGCATGCTCTAGGCTTTAACCCTTGAACCATGAACCTCTGAACCCGGAACCCTGTGATCAGTTACAATACACCATGAAATTAGGAACGTGTTCGGCCACGTTCCTTGGGGAGGTTGATATGATTAAGAAGATAATGTGCGTCTTCTTTGGCCTGCTTTTTTTGGCAAGCACAGCGTATGCCGAAAGGAAGCGATTTGTAGAATTCACTTCTCATCTCAAAAATATCGATGTCAGCAAAGTCCGGCTTGATGACGATGTTTGGGAGACGATCAAACCCTATAGACAACCTCTTCAAAAGCAGTTTCTGGAAGTGCCGAAGCCCGCTGATATAGGCGTTAAGGAAGTCTTTGTTCAGTCAATAAATGACGGGAAGTATATCGCATTCCGGCTTGTGTGGAAGGACGCCACGATAAATGAAACCCCACGGATAATGGATTTCTCAGACGGCGCGGCGATTCAGTTCCCTGTGTCGGGGGAGGTTTTCCCCGAGTACTTTATGGGGGAGGAAAAGGCCCCTGTCCATATATTGTACTGGAAGGCATGGAGAAGCAAAGACAAGAAAAGCGGGTTTCAGACAACCAAGACCGCCTACCCCAATATGACCACAGACATCTATACTTTCGATTACCCGGTAAAGGGGACAGGTACTGAAAAGACGCAGGCTGAGAAGGATATCTTCATCCCGGGCCGGGCAGCAAAAAATCCCATGTCATTTCCATCGAAAGGAATAATCGCGGAATTGTCTTCAGCGGGACCGGGCACCATTACGTCAAAGAAGGTAGACAATACGTCAGGTGAGGCTGAGTGGGAAGAGGGTGAATGGTCCGTTGTAATTAGAAGACCGTTTACTGTTAACGACCCCGAAAGCGTTCAGTTCAAGGCTGGGGAAAGGACGCCCATAGCATTTGCCATTTGGGAGGGCGATCGGATGGAGTCGGGGGGCAGAAAGGCCGTAAGCCCCGCATGGGCAGAGGTGGAGGTGGAAAACAAATGATCGAGTTGATCTATCTATATAAAATATTATCTCTAGGGTTCTCCTACCCGGAAAAGGAGACCTGGGCAATGATAGCAAAACAGTTCACCATGTGCGAGGGCTTTTTTGAGGGGGACCTGTTATCGGACCTCAATGGATTAAAGACGTATTATAGTGAGAACGGTCAAAGGATTGATCATATCAAATCCGAGTATGTGAGTATATTTGACATTGGGAGAAAAATCTCTCCATATGAAACGGAGTATATATCTGAAAAGGTCTCACGAAAACCCTTTGAACTTGCGGACATAGCCGGCTTCTACCAGGCCTTTGGTTTTAGTGTAAGTGAGGATCTGAAAAATAAAGAGGCCCTTGATCACATATCTGTTGAACTTGAATTCATGGCCATACTCTCCTGGAAAGAAGAATATGCCAAAGAAACGAAGCAGGATGACAATTTGAGAGTCGTCCAGGATGCCAGGGGGAAATTTTTTAAAGAACACCTTGCCAAATGGGGTTTTTTCTTCTGCCGGCAGATCGATGAACTGGAGGGAGACGGCCTTTACAAAATGCTTTCACAACTTCTCGAGCGTATCCTGGTTTTAGAATGCAACCGATATTCGCTGGATGTCTCCATGTTTAAGAGACAGATGAACAGAGACCTCTATGATGGTGTGAGGGGAGAAGAACTTACTTGTCTGAATCCTTAATTCCTGAGCAATGACAATGAGGGATAAAATGTACAAGCGATTCTATTTATGGTTGTCCTTACTGTCCGGCATGGTTCTTTTCATTTATTTGCTTTCAGCCGGTTATCGAGAGGCAACACCTGAATGGAGAATCTACCAGGATAAGTACAAGGAGTTGCTTGTCGGTTATGCCGAAGATGACGCAACAAAAGAAAAGGCAAAGTCCTTAGAGATCGGGGTTCACCAGATTTATCTGGGTACCCTGGGAAAGGTCGACCGTTGTACAAACTGCCATATGGGCATCGAAAATCCATTAATGGCTGAAGCCGAAATCCCGCTTAAAATGCACAGCGGCGATTACCTGAAGCATCACCCCGCGGATCAGTACGGCTGCACCATCTGCCATAACGGTCAGGGCCGTGCCACAAACCGGAAAGAGGCACACGGTAAGGGACGGGATACCTACTGGGATCACCCTGTTCTGCCATTTGAATATATTGAGAGTTCTTGCGCCGCCTGTCATGACCTTACTATGCTGGCGAATAAAGGGTTTGATAAGGTTGTAAGGGGAGAGGAATTATTCAGGGAAAGAGGATGCAAGGGGTGCCATAAGCTAGAAAGGGTTGGCGGGGTCCTGGGAAATGCTCTTGACGGCATTGGTTCTCAATCCGTTGCATATTTCCCAATGCGGTATGTGGAAGGAGAGAAAACGATCTATACATGGATGAAAGAGCATTTCGATGACCCTAGAAATCTTGTCCTCGACAGTGAGATGATCTCCGACCTTACGGATGAGGAATCCGGTCTTTTGACAACCTATGTGTTGTCTTTACGATCAGAAGAAGTCCCCAAAAAGTACCGGCGCATAATGGGAGTACCTGTTTCGGAGACAAGTAAGGAGGAAGGGGAGTCTCTTTACAAAATGTACTGCATTGCCTGTCACAATACCGGTAAGGACAGCCTTTATGACGAGGTATTTAAAAGAACCATTCCCGCGATTATGAATCCTTCTTTTCTAAAAGCCGCGGACAATAAACTTTTGAAAACAGTTATCTCCGAGGGACGCGCAGACACTCCAATGACGGCTTGGAAGACGGATGCCGCCGGTCTTACGGAAAAAGATATGGATAACATCATTGACTACTTAACAAAAGACAGACCTGAAGAAAAATCGGAACCGTTTGGGTTTTCAAAATTTAAGGGAGATACGGAGTACGGTGAAGACTTGTATAAAATCCGGTGCATGAGTTGCCATGGAGAAAAGGGGCAGGGCGGCGTGGGTCTCAACCTGAGAAACCCTGTGGTGCAGAAACAGCTTGATCCTGAATTTCTCGCAATAACGGTGCGTGATGGAAGGGATGGTACTCCTATGGCAGCCTTTGGAAAGAATGGTGTAGGGTTTGGCGAACAAGATATTGCCGATGTGATCGCCTATGTAAGGACTCTTTCCAATAAGAAATAACTTTTATAAAAAAACCTGAAATGAAAAGGAGGTTCTTATGGCTGTTATTACTATTTCACGACAGTTTGGTGCGGGCGGCAGAACATTTGGAAAGATGCTTTCAAAGGAACTGGGCTATAAATTCCTTGATGATGTCTTAATCTACGAAATATCCAAAGAAGCAAAGGTGTCCTCAAAGTGGGTGAAGGCCCTTGAGAGAGACGCAGGAAGCAAACTTTCGAAGTTCATGTCAGGGTTAGTGGCCCGGGATTACATAAAGCGGGTAATTGGCGAAAAAGGTTTCATTGATGAGGTCATCTATGTCCAGATCCTTAAAGAAGTCATGACTAAGTTTGCCCAGGAAGGGGATGTTATCCTTCTAGGAAGAGGCGGGCAATATATTTTGAAGGATTATGAAGATACGTATCATATCTTCCTGATGGCAGACATGCCCCACAGGATTCAGTTTATGCACCAATATTATGATATGAGCGATGCCGAGGCAGAGCAGGCGGTCTTAATAGGCGAGAAAAAGAGAGCGACTTTCTTTAAAAAATTCGGCAAAGATGACTACGATCAACCATACCACTATGATATTGTCATGAATATGAGTAGATTGTCCCTGGAAGACGCAGTGAAGCAGGTCCGTATTTTGGTTCGGAAATGATGCAGCCGTCGGGATTATGACTGACATTATTTTTGTGATCCGAGACTATTTATGAGGCGTTGCAGTATTCAATCAGGAGAGTTTATGCAGGATCATGGGTCTTGCAGAAAAAGGGAGGAAACAGATGGTAGGTGATAATGGAGAAAAACTGGTTCTCTGGCTGGATGAAATCGGAATGAATGATGTCCCGCTTGTGGGTGGTAAGAACGCCTCATTAGGGGAGATGTATCACAAGCTGGATAAGAAAGGGATAAAAGTTCCAAATGCATTTGCGGTCACTTCATACGCTTATCAATATTTTCTGAAGTATGCGGGAATCAAGAAAGAAATTGAAGGGATCTTAAAGGGGCTGGATACCAGTGATATCGAAGATTTGATGATAAGAGGCCGTGAGGCTCGCGAAACCATTATACATGCTCAATTCCCTCCGGAGATGTCCAAGGCGATTCTTGATGCTTACGCTCGGCTGGGTGCCGAGTATGGTGTGGAGGACGCTCATACTTTGGACGTTGCCGTCAGGTCGTCGGCTACAGCAGAAGACATGCCCGATGCCTCATTTGCCGGTCAGCAGGATACCTTTCTGAATATTCGGGGAAAAAGAAATATACTGGCCTATTGCAGACGGTGTTTCGCAAGCCTTTTTACAAACAGGGCCATATCCTACAGACATGATAAAGGATACAGTCAGTTTGATGTTTCTCTTTCGGTGACAGTGCAGAAAATGGTTCGGAGCGATTCGGCATATTCAGGGGTCATGTTTTCCATTGATACTGAAACAGGGTTTAAGAATGCCGTTTTCATTTCTGCGGCCTACGGCCTTGGAGAAAATGTGGTGCAAGGGGCGGTTAATCCTGATGAATACTATGTTTTTAAACCAGGCCTCAAGATGGGCAAAAAGCATCATCGGACGCAAGATGGGAGATCGGGATATCAAGATGGTCTATTCCATGGAAAACGATTCAAGAGTCCGGAATATACCCACCACTTTGGCTGAGAGGCACCGTTATGTGCTGGAAGAAGATGAGATTCTAAAACTGGCTGAATGGGCGTGCATCATTGAAGATCACTACAGCAAGGAGGCCGGTTACTATAAACCTATGGATATTGAATGGGCTAAAGACGGGGACGGTGTACACATTGGCACGGGAGAACTGTATATTGTCCAGGCCAGACCTGAAACCATTCATTCCCAGAATGATTTAAATGTCTATGAAAGCTACCGACTTTTGGAAAAAAATGAGCCATTGGCTACAGGTAACGCGGTGGGAACCAAGGTTTCCCATGGCAAGGCCAAATTAATCCAGTCTGCTGATGACATGGGTATATTTAATCCTGGAGAAGTTTTGGTGACGAGCATGACCGATCCGGACTGGGAACCCATAATGAAAATTGCAGCAGCCATTGTGACCAATAAGGGGGGGCGGACCTGCCATGCCGCTATCATATCCAGAGAGCTTGGTATTCCCTGCGTAATTGGAACCGGGAATAGTGATGAAATGATTGAGGACGGTCAGGAAATTACGGTTTCCTGTTGTGAAGGTGAAACCGGGTATGTATATGACGGGCATCTAGACTATAGCGTGGAAAAGATCGATCTCAAAGAAGTACCCAAGACAAAAACGAAAATTATGATGAATGTGGGGATGCCGGAGAAGGCGTTTTCACAGGGGCAGATTCCCAATGATGGGGTAGGGCTGGCAAGGGAGGAATTTATTATCAATTCACATATCGGCATCCATCCTCTGGCTTTGATAGAGTATGACAAGTTAAAGGAAAAGGCAAAAAATGATCAGAGAGTCGCCGGTGTTATTTACAAAATTGATCAGGTCTCATCAGCCTATGATGACAAAAAACAGTTTTTTGTGGATAAACTGGCAGAAGGTGTCGGCCGTATTGCTGCCGGATTTTATCCTAATGATGTCATTGTTCGTTTGTCGGACTTTAAGAGTAACGAATATGAGAACTTGCTGGGTGGTTATCTGTATGAACCCACTGAGCAGAACCCCATGATAGGCTGGAGGGGCGCGTCCCGCTATTATGATAAAACATATATGCCGGCCTTTGAACTGGAGTGTCAGGCCCTAAGCAAGGCCCGCAATGAGATGGGGTTGACCAATATCAAATTCATGGTTCCTTTCTGCAGGACTCCGGATGAGGGCAAGAAGGTCATCGACATTATGCGGACGTTTGGGTTGGTCCAGGGAGAAGAGGGCCTTGAGATATATGTGATGTGTGAAATACCCAGCAATGTGATCCTGGCAGATCAGTTTGCAGAAATATTTGATGGATTTTCCATCGGGACCAACGATCTGACACAGCTGGTACTGGGACTTGACAGGGACTCTTCACTTGTTTCGCATCTCTATGATGAGAGAAATGAAGCGGTAAAAAGGCTCGTCAAACAGGTGGTTGATGTGGCGAAAGAAAAAGGAAAAAAGATAGGGATATGCGGCCAGGCTCCGAGTGACTTCCCTGAATTTGCCGAGTTTTTGGTGGAATGCGGTATTGATTCAATAAGCCTGGTCCCGGACACGGTTACCAAGACACGCCTTGTGATTGCAAAAAAAGAGAAAGAATTGGGCCTATGGAAATAATTACAGTCTATATCTTAGCCGCAACTACAGTGATATTGTCTTTTCCACCGGCCTCAAGCGCTACCTGGATCAGAGACCTGACTTTTGCTTCGGTATCTGTATTCCCGGACAGTAAGGAGGTAATTGTATCATCAGGCACTGCTCCGTGGAGGCCGTCAGACGAGAGAATCATCAGATCTCCGCTATCGATCTTGAAATATCCTGTTTCCGGTTTACATTCGGCGCAGCCCACACACTGGTCCAGAAGGTTTCGTAAGGGGTGCTTACGTGCCTCTTTAACCGTGATTTCACCTTCATCCACCAGGAACTGCGCCGCGTTCTGATCTTTGGTTATCTGGATCAGCTCCCGGTCGTGCAGTATGTACAACCTACTGTCTCCCACATGGGCCCAGTGTACTGAATCGTCTCTCAAATGGGTTACGGTGATAGTGGTCCCCATCCCCTGAAGATCAGGATTTTTATCTACTTCATCTTTGATGATCTGGTCCGCCTCCTTTACCAGGTTAGAAAGCTGCAAATGAGTATCCCCTGAATCCGTTTGAATATCGGTAAGCCGGTCAATCATTATCTCAGCTGCATAATCGCCGGCTGTTTCACCTCCCATCCCGTCAGCAACGGCCAACAGAATTGAGCCGTCAGTAAACTCCTTGACTAAATATCGGTCTTCATTCCGTTTTCTCGTCAGCCCAGTGTGCGTAAGTGCAAAGGTTTCCACAAAAACTCCTGATTCAATATCGGGGTTACATATCTCTGATGTCTGCTGCTTTCAGATCAATCCCCAGTTTTTTGACCTTGTTACTGAACTCTTCCAGCAGTTGGCTCAAATCATGTTGATGGGCATCCCCATATGTGAGGAAAAGCGTTATCATCCTCTGTCTTTCAGCAGACATGCCCTTCCGGGTTAGAGCAAACTTATCAACCAATGGCTGAAGTTCTTTCAGGGCATGACCCATATCCTGATATCTCTGATCCGGATCCCGATGACATGCTTTGATTATAAACCTGCGCAACTCATCCGGCAAGTCCTGCACAATCTCACCCGGGTCAGGGATCTCCTGAGTCAGATGCATTTGCATAAGCAGATTGATATCGTCTTCCTGGTAGGGCTTATTACCCGTTAAAATTTCATATGCGGTAATGCCGAGGCCGTAAATGTCAGTCCGCTGGTCTACAACTTCACTTTCTATCTGTTCAGGAGACATGTAGTGTATAGTGCCGGAAAATTCCATGTCCTCTGTGCCGACAGGACACGATAGTCCGAAGTCAACGATCTTAATTTGATCGTCCCACTGGACGAATATGTTGCTGGGGTTTATATCCCGATGTACGATCCCCCTGTGGTGGGCATATTCAAGGCCATTGCAGATCTGAATAATGAAGTTCGCCGCAACAGCCGGAGTAACGGTCTTCAACCGATCGAGCATGTCTTTCAGTGTTTCTCCTTCCAGGCATTCTTCTATTATGAACAACGTCCGGTATCGCTCTTCAATATCATAAACTCTAATGATATTTTCATGTTTCAGGCTTGCGATGGTTTTGGCTTCATTGTGAAAATTCTCCAGAAAGTCGTTGTTCAAGGCCATGTTGTGTCTCATCATCTTAATGATGACCGGCATGTTAAGTCCCGTATGAATTCCTCTGTAGACGATGCTGAAGGCGCCTCTTCCGATAATATCAGTAGCAAGGTATTTGCCTATTGCCCTGTCTGCTGTGGGTCTTCTGGAATCGAACCTGCTGGCCACCAGTTCGGACAAAAAGTGTAACAACTCCGGGTCACTGTTCGAAATATCATTGAACTGCTCACTATTGAGGACCCATAGATCCATATCGGTCTCGGCTTCAACATGCGCGCCTTGTGGTTCGCCGGTCAGGATAGTCGTTACCCCGACAATATCTCCTTTCCCTCTGTGACCCACAGGGTGCAGGTCCCCATCTTTTTCAACAATTACAAGGCAGGATCCGCGTTGAATTATAAAGGCCGCTTCCCCAACTTCACCCTGAATAATGAATCTTTCTCCTGCCTTTATATGCCGATAGGTCAACCTGTTTAAAAAGAGACTTTTTTTGTCTTCTGAAATAAAACTCAGAAACTTTGTTTGGGAATTTGTGTCCCCCTCTTCCTTCTGGACTTTCTTGAAAAAATCACACCCAATACAGGAAATGCGTTTTTCGGCAAAAGCGCCCTGAACTTTGCCGCCGCAAAACGTACCGGCTACAGCCCAACATATTCTCCCTGCGTTTTTTCCGGAATTAATTTCATCAAACGAACTATCAGATGCCGCAGGACAGACACCCAGCTCCGCGGCTTTCTTTCCCCCAGACTCCCTTTCACATTTTTTATGCTCCCAACAATTTGGTTTATAGCTCGGCATATTGATGAGACCTCCATGAGTTGCAAAGATCAGGTTGTCGCGCCAATTTTAATTTTATAATTCAAAATTCAACATTTAAAATTAAGGTTCTTCTCCAATTTAGTTGGAGAACAGGGTCCAAGGATTCGAGGGCACAAGGGTTCAAGCGCTTGTTTTCTTTCGCTTTAAAAGTAAATTAAAGTTCATTAAGCACAAAAACTAATTCCCCTTTGTAACCTTAAACCTAGCGTTCTGCGATACTACAAAGCTCCGGA
>PVMS01047406.1_pt1 | contig 10300 bp, 9 predicted proteins | sample 1853461 | NCBI WGS metagenome assembly PVMS01 (sample SAMN08582032, study PRJNA380276) | Marine sediment metagenome, whole genome shotgun sequencing project. | isolation source: ocean sediment barecode stripped | collected 2017
GAGTCACTCAAGCCAGAGGCAGAGACTTGCGATTTCGTCGATCGCATTGCCCCTTTCGCGGAGGCCGCCGGTTTCAAAATCTTCACATGTGGCTGTGTTCCTGAGGAGCGCTCCTGCTTCGGCGGCCCCGACCAGGGCATGCCCTGCAATGGCGACGACTCGGTTTGCGGTGAAGGCGGCGTTTGCGACGCTTGCCCGGTAGGTGGCGGCGTGACCACGGAAGAAGAAATGTTCATTCTTCTGGGCTCGTACTACATCAAGACGCCGTAACTGTAATAGTACTGTAAACAAACTGGCCCATTCGTCGGCGGTGCGCTACATCGCCGACGATGGCTCGGTACGACGCCTACAACTCCGAATGTCTCCTGTTCTCATTCAAAGACGGGCTGCTTGCCCGGCTGGCTCACGACTTGAAGTTGCAGGTCGAGCGGTTTTCGATCGAGGTCGACGACACGACCCATCAGATCAAAGCCACCTTCGATCCGAGCAGCATCCAAGTCGTCTGCGCTCAGATCGACGGGCGGGACAGTCCATCGACGCTCAGCAAGGGCGATCGGAAAAAGATCTACGACAATGTCACCAAGGACGTATTGCGGACTCGCAAGTATCCCGAGATTCGATTCGACTCGACGAACGTCGTGGAACGCGGCGAAGGGTTTGCTGTCGAAGGGACGCTTCAGCTGTACGGCAAATCCCGCAACATTCACAGCAGCGTCCGAGCCGACGGCGATCGATGGGTTGCCGAGCTGAAGCTCCACCAGCGGGACTTCGGGATCAAGCCATTTACGGCGGCGCTCGGTGCGTTGAAAGTGAAGCCCGACGTGATCGTTCGGGTCAGTGTTCCGCGACAGAGCTAGCCAGACGCGGGGCGAGAACGTATTCTCGGAGGCGTCATGTTTAGCCGAGCCGCCTTAGCGCTATGCGTTAGCGTTTTGTGGAGCTGCGGCAGCAGCAGCCCTGCTAGTGACCCAGGTCCGCTCGTCGACAACACGCGCTGGGTACCGTCCGACAAGGGAGAGGAGTTCTTCGGCGCACCGCCCGAGGGCTCGGAGTGCGAGCTCATCCCAATAGAGTGTCCCGAGTTTCCTTGGCCGCAGGGCGAATGCGTGGACTTCGCACCGGACTCGAGCTGCATCGCATCCTTCGTGCCCGAATGCCTCGATTCATTCACCGTGCTCTCGGTGTACACGAGGATGCCCGACGCTCGGCTTACCCTCTGCAACTGGCTCACACTCGAGCAGCCGTCGTTTCGTGCCATTCGTGCGGGTGACCAGGTCGAGATTCGTGCGCGCCACGCTGAGCTCACCGCCCCCGTCCCCGGGGAGGCGAGAATGATCTTCGTCGTCGGTGACGAGGCCGTCCTTGAATACGAGGTCCTGATCCCCTCCGACTTCAACTTCCCAAGCGAGATTTGGACGGCGCCCAAGGACTACCCCGCAGGGACGCCGCTGCTCTGGCACGTCGATAATCACGGGGCGAACGAATACATGCTGATCGAGGTCAACGTCTGCGACCCATCGAGCGATGCGGATACATGCCTGTGAGTCGAGTATCCTGTAACATCCCGTAAACACATAGCTTTGGTGACCTACAGCTCCAACCTGGGGCGCCCGGGCCACCCACTTGCCGAAACTCAGTCGATGAGGCAACCTAGGCTCATGCGTCTGATAACTCTATCAACGCTCTTAACTCTCTTACTCATTGGTTGCGGTGACAGCAGCACGTCCGGCCGCGCTGGCAGCGGCGGCACGGCTGGCGCTGGCGGAACCGGCGGCACCGGTGACTTCGTCGCGATGCTCAGCCACACGTACGGTGTTCAATCCGTCGACGCCGGCGAAGAGATCTCCGGCGTTTGCCAGAGCTGGGTTCTCGGTAACGAGGAGCCGCTCTACGTGACAAAGATTCGGCAGACCAATGACGGTGGCTGGCACCATTCGAACTGGTTCTTCGTGCCCGAGACAGCCTATCCGCCCAAGCCCGAGGTCGAAGGGCCGGACGCCTCACTCGAAGGTACGTGGCGTTGCCGCGACCGCGGCTTTCGTGAGTTCTTGGCCGCGGCAGTCGGTGGCGTTTTCTTTGCTCAGTCGACTCAGACGTTCGAAGAGATTCAAGCGTTTCCCGACGGTGCGGTGCTCGAGATTCCTCCGCACAGCGTGATCGTCGGCAGCGTGCATCTCTTGAACATCTCGGCCGCGCCCCTCGAGAGCGCGTTCACGATGGAGGTCCAGACCGTTCCGGCCGACGAGGTCGAGATTCGCCTCACGCCGTTCAGCTTCAGCAACGGGTCGCTTGCCATTGCACCCAGACAGGCAGACGGAACTCCGACGGAATCGCTGTATTCGATGACCTGCGACCTTCGGGACTCGTTCCAGGAATTTCTCGGGAAGGCCCCAGACTACAATATGTACTACGTGCTCGCGCACTATCACGAGTGGGGGAATTTCTTCAATCTGAGTTTCGCCCACGAGGACGGTCGACGGGAAACGATTCTCGAGCTCAAGAATCGAGTTGGCGAGCCCATCGGCAAGACGATCGACCCCCCGATGAATAACAACGGTGCGATGGGGCTGCAGGTCGACTGCGGCTATATCAACAACACCGATCGTACGCTCGTTTACGGGCTGGGGGGCAAAGAGATGTGCGTCTTCCTCGCGTACACCGACTCCAATCTGAAGGTCGGCATCGGTTCGGCCGAGAATCACCCGATGGGCGAAGACGAGAACGGCATCCTCTTGAACGAGACCGACTGCGGCGACATCGTCGCGTTCAAGGCCTACAACGACTGATCGTCGCTAGACGTTGAAGCGGAAGTGCATGATGTCGCCATCCTGTACGACGTAGTCTTTGCCTTCGATGGCGAGCTTGCCGGCCGCCTTCACCGCCTGCTCGGAGCCGAGCTCAAATAGGTCTTCAGACTTCATGACTTCGGCGCGGATGAAACCGCGCTCGAAGTCGGAGTGGATCTTGCCGGCAGCCTGGGGGGCTTTCATGCCCCTGGGAATCGTCCAGGCGTGAACCTCGGGCTCGCCCGCGGTGAAGTACGTGATGAGATCCAGCGTCTCGTAGCCGGTGCGAATCACTTTGTGCAAGCCTGGCTCCTCGAGGCCCATCGACTCGATGAACTCGGCGCGCTCCTCTTCGGGGAGCTGCATGATCTCGGACTCGATCTCGGCGCTGATCACGACGACTGGGGCCCCGCGCTCTTTCCCGAGTTGCAAGACTTGGCCGACCAGCGGGTCGTTGTCGATGTCGGCGAGCTGCTCGTCCTTCACGTTGACGACGAAAAACGACGGCTTGCGGGTGAGCAGGAACATGTCGCGGAGCACCAAGGCCTCGTCTTCGTCGTTCGGCTCGATGGCAGTCGCCGGCTTTCCCTCGTTGAGAGAGGCTTCGAGGCGCTTACACAGCGCGACCGCCTTCTTCTCGAGAGGGTCCTGACCCTTTGCCGCGCGCTCCGCTTTGTCGAGGCGTTTCTGAACCGTCTCGAGGTCCTTGAGAATCAGCTCGGTGTCGATCGTTTCGATGTCCGACAAGGGGTCCACGCGGTTGTCGACGTGCACGATGTTCTCATCCTCGAAACACCGGATGACGTGCGCCACCGCGTCCGCGTCGCGAATGTGGCTCAAGAACGCGTTGCCCTTACCTTCCCCTTTGGAGGCGCCTCGCACGAGGCCTGCAATGTCTACGAACTCCACTGTCGCTGGTACCACCTTCTTCGGCTTGTGGAGCTCGACCAACTTGTCGAATCTCGGGTCCGGAACCGGGACCATCCCGACATTCGGGTCGATGGTGCAAAATGCGTAGTTCGCCGCTTCCGCTTGCTTTTCGGACAGGGCGTTGAAGAGCGTCGATTTCCCAACGTTGGGTAGGCCGACGATACCGACTGACAAAGCCATGGGCCGTGCTTAGCGCGTGGCCGTCAGCGCGGCCACTCAGGGCAGCCAAATCCTGCCGATCAAGAAGAGACCGGCAGCCAGGATTGCAGTGAACGGCACGGTAATGAACCAACTAGCGATGATTCCGCTCACCACCCTGGTATTGATGGCCCCGATGCCACGAGCGAAGCCGACGCCGATCACGGCGCCCACCAGCGTATGGGTCGTGCTCACCGGAAGCCCCAGCTTGCTCGCCATCACGATCGTGGTTGCTGCCCCGAACTCCGCCGCGAAGCCCCGTGAAGGCGTGAGCTCGGTGATCTTCGTTCCAATCGTCGCCATGATCTTGTAGCCGTACGTCGCAAGGCCGACGACGATGCCCACCGCTCCAATCAGCAGAATGCGGTGAGGCACGGCCACCTGTGCGCCCAGATCGCCCGAGGTGGCGCCAAACACGGCCGCCATTGGGCCGACGGCGTTCGCAACGTCATTGCTCCCGTGCGCAAAGGCCACGAAGCACGCGGTGAGCACCTGCAACACCAGGAAGACGCGTTCCGCACGGTACGTGTGCTCGTCCCTGTCCTGCGAGGCGAGGCGGGTGACTTTTCGCAGCAGTGGAACCGACAGGAAGCTGGCCAGGAGGCCCACCGCCACGGCAATGCCCAGCGACGGCCCGAGCCCCAAGTCGAGCTTGAGTGGCTTGAGCCCTTTGAATAGGACGCTGAGCACGAAGATCGCAAAGATGGGAAAGACCATGATCGGGCCCCAGCCACGCAGCGCCAACAGCGGCCGGTCGGCGTTCAGGATGCGCCGCTTGATGAACCCGAAACCGTAGAACCCCAAGAGCCCACCAAGCAGCGGAGAGACGACCCAACTGGCGGCGATCTTAGTCATCACCCACCAGTTCACCGCGTGGAAGCCACCTGCGATCAAGCCGAAGCCCACCACCGCGCCGACGATGCTGTGCGTGGTCGACACGGGCCAGCCGGCATACGTTGCAATGTTCAGCCAAATGGCTGCGGCGAGCAGACAGCAGGTCATTCCGATGGCGATCACCATTGGATCCCCACCCAATGCATCGACGTCGACGATGCCTTTGCGGATGGTATTGGTGACCGAGCCACCCGCCAGCATGGCGCCGCCGAACTCGAAGATCGCGGCGACGATGATGGCACCCCGGAGCGTGAGTGCGCCCGAGCCCACGGAGGTGCCCATGGCATTCGCCACATCGTTGGCTCCGATGTTCCAGGCCATGTAGAGGCCCGCGATGGCCGCAACGGCCAGGACGATCGTCGTCAGCTCCATGAAAACTGGCCTAGCCGGCCACGAAAAGCCGGAACTGATCCCCTACGTTTTCGGCATGGTTGGCCATGTCGCCGATCTTGTTGAGGACTTTGGTCCACATGAACATCGCCACGGGAGGCATGGTGTCTTCTTCTTTGAAGAGAACCTTGGCGCATTGATCTTGAATCTTGTCGGCCTCGTGCTCGGCGCGCCCCAGGATTGCGGCTTGCTCGAGTACCTGCTCTGCGGGAGGCCCGGCGAACCCCGACTCCACCAAGTCGTCGATCAAATCGATTAGCTTTGCGGCTTCGCTTATCGTCTCCAACACGCGCTCCACGAAGAGATTCAGAACGGGCTTCATATTTTCGGGTACCGTCAAAGGGCGAATCGTCAGAAGCACGCCCACGTCCTCGGCACAGTCCGCGATCGCGTCCATCTGGCTGATCAGTTTCAGCACGTCTCGTCGGTCCACCGGCATGAACAAGCGAACCGACATCTTCGAGCGGGCCGCGTTCTTCGCGTCGTCGGCCTTTCCTTCCATCGCGCTGATCTCTTTGGCCACGCGTTCGACTCCTGCTTGGTCGCCCTTCTCGAGCAGCTCGATCAGCTTCTCAACGCGACTGCTGGTACGGATGACCTCGGTCATCAGGTCGCCCACTCTGGGCAAGGGATTGCGCACAAGCAGATTGGCAAGTGGTATTCTCATGGCACCTCGGGGCCAAGCCTAGCAGGCTTCGGGTGGAAGAGAATGGGTTCGCGCATCCTAGTTGTAGAAGACGAGACCGACCTGGCCGAGCTGGTGGCTTTCAACCTTCGTGGCGCCGGCCACGAGGTCACGGTCGCGCATGATGGCAGCACTGCCTTGGCCGAGATCCAACGGAGCCAGCCGGACTTGCTCGTACTCGACGTCATGTTGCCGGATATCTCGGGTCTCGAAGTATGCCGTCGCCTGCGGCGAAACGCTCAAACGGTTCGTCTGCCGGTGATCATGCTGACTGCCAGAAGCGATGAGGTCGATCGCGTGGTTGGCTTCGAGGTGGGCGCCGACGACTACGTGCCCAAGCCCTTCAGTCCAAGGGAGCTCGTGCTGAGAGTAGAGGCGATCTTGCGGCGGACGATCCCCACGGCGGAGGTGGAAGGCCCGCAAGTGATTGCACTAGGTGATCTCGTCATCGACGTTCCCGCGCATCGGGTCGAAGTTGAAGGTCGGGAGATTCTCCTGACCGCGCTCGAGTTCCGGTTGCTCCTCGATCTTGCGAGCCGCGCGGGCCGCGTCCAGTCCCGGGACGCGCTGCTCGAACGGGTTTGGGGGTATGCGCCCGACGTCGAAACTCGGACGGTCGATACACATGTGAAGAGGCTCCGGGAAAAGCTCGGCGAGGGTGCCTTACACATCGAGACGGTGCGTGGCATCGGCTACCGGGCCCTCAAGTCCTAGCTTGGTCAAGCGCCGGACCCCGCGTATTGTGTCGCTGTGATTCGACGGTACACACTGATTGGCGGCGCCATCGCGCTCATGACGGCTGCTTTGTACCTCTTTTCGCGTGCCGCTGTCCCGGATGCACCCGCCTGGGCCGTCATGCTCACAGGGCTGGCGCTCGGATGCGTCGTCGGCTGGATGGCGTCGCGCCGAGATGCGCTCGATACGCAACGTCTCCAAGAGGTCGTCCAAGCACTTACGGAACGGGACTTCGATAGGCGCGCCCGGCTGAGCAGCCCGGGACAGATCGGGGATCTCGGGCGCTCACTCGACGCATTGGCGGAGCGCCTTTCGACCGGCGACAAGAAGAAGCGCAGTCGTAAAGACCGTCTTCGGACGATTCTCGATGCAATGGCCGAGGCTGTCATGGTGACCGATTCCCGTGGCCGCATCACGCTCACCAATGAGGTGCTGAGCGACCTGGTGGGCTTCGATGCCGAAGGGAAGACCGCGATTGAGGCGATTCGTCATCCGGACTTCCACTTGGCGATCGAAGAGGCGCAGCAGGGTTTCTCTGGTCTACTCGAATTCGAGATCGACGGAGTGGACGGTAGGGCTCGTCGTGTTCTTCGAGCATCGGTGTCGCCGCTACGCTATCGACAGGGCGTCGTCACCGTCTTTCACGACGTGACCGCCGAGCGGGTCGCAGATCAGGTTCGAAGGGATTTCGTTGCGAACGCGAGTCACGAGCTCCGCACGCCCCTGACCGCGATCCGAGGGTTTGCCGAGACTCTTCAAGAAGGGGCGATGAACGATCCCGAAGCGGCGAAGCGTTTCCTCGAGGTCATTCTCCGGCATGCCCGGCGTCTGCAGGCGTTGGTGGATGATCTAGCGGATCTAAGCCGCTTCGAGGGCGAGGAGCTCCAGCTGGAATTGGAGCCTGTTGTTGCGGGGGCTCTACTGGACGAAGTCGTGCGGGGGCTCGAGTCCCAGTCCAAGGCCAAAGGGTTGAAAGTCGTTTGCTCGGGGCTCGACCATGCGCCTCCGGTCATGGCTGAGGGACGCGCGCTCGAGCAGGTGCTGGTCAATCTCGTCGACAACGCCATCAAGTACACTCCGGAGGGCGGGGAGGTGCGTGTCAACATCGCGGCGGAAGAGGGTGACGTCGTCATCGAGGTCGCGAATTCCGGCCCAGGGATCCCGTCCAAGCACCTTCCACGGGTTTTTGAAAGGTTCTACCGGGTCGATGCTGGGCGCTCCCGCGAGCTTGGGGGCACCGGCCTGGGGCTCTCGATCGTGAAGCATCTGGTCGCGAAGATCGGGGGCAGGATCACCGTCGATAGCGCTGGCGGCTGGACCCGATTCCAGCTCCGCGTGCCCCGCGCCGATAGCCCCAGGAGCGACACACGGGTGTCACGCAGCTGACACATTCAGCTCGTAACAAGCAGGCAAATGACACCTGCACGCTTCATCTGCCACACGCTCGTTGCGCTCATCGCGCTCAGTGTTTCTACCAGCGCTTTCGCCCAAGACGCTGAGACAGGCAACGCTTCGACCGACAATGTGATCGGGGATCTACCCGAAGAACAACAGAAGGCCGTCCAACAAGCGATCGAAGACGCCGAGACGCCCGAAGGGACGACGGTGATCGTCATCCCGCCTCCCACTCCGAAGATGCGCGCGTACGACCCTGCGTCAGAGACGGATCAGGAAGCAGAAGCCGAGGAAAGAGTCCCCGGTGTCCAACTCCATCCCAAGGGCGAAGACGAAATGATAGGGGATCACATCGTCGATAGTGGGGACATCAAGTTCAGGCCTGGTAAGGGCGTCGAGATCAACAGCGCCGACGACAACTTCCAGCTGCGAATCCGGGTTCGCGTGCAGATGCTCTACACGCTCGTTCACGGCGACCCTGGGCCCAAAGAGGCGGATGAACCCAACGAAAACCTCAACGACTTCCGGCTCCGTCGCGCGCGCTTCGTCTTTCAGGGGCACGCCTTTGGCAAACACAACCAGTTCAAGCTGGAGATCGACCCCCTGCGCAAGGACAACGTCGTTCTCGATTACTATCTCGACTTCACAAAGAATCGGGACATTCAAGTTCGCGTCGGGCAGTACAAGATCTCGTCGAACCGACAGCGCGTGATTTCGTCGGGCAACCTCCAAATGGTCGATCGTTCGCGGATCAACTCGGAGTTCTCGCTCGATCGCGACATGGGCATCGACATTCGGTCCCGGGACTTCCTGGGCAAGAACAAGATGCGCTACGTGCTTGGTATCTCGACTGGCAATGGCCTCAACAACCCCGAGTTCACCGACTTCGCGATGGTGTACCTGGCGCGCGTCGAGTACCTCCCGATGGGCATCTTCCGCGACTACAGTGAAGTGGATTTCGCTCGAACCAAGCCACGGCTGTCCATCGGTGCGACGTACTCCTTCTTCGACAACGCAAACCGCGACCGCGGCATGATCGGTCTGCCCTTCTCGGACGGTGGCACGGCCGACTATCATTTCGTGTACGTGGACGCGATGTTCAAGGCACGTGGCTTCTCGGCGATCACCGAATTCGCCTTCCGAACGGGCACACGCAAGATCGGTGACATCACGATGGACCCCGAAGGCAACCCGATCGTCCCAACCGACCCGCGCAATGGCCTTGGTTGGATGCTGCAAGCAGGTTACCTGATTCCGAATGCGCGCTTCGAGCTCGCGGGCCGCGGGGCGCTCATTCAAGCCACCAGGTCGCCTACCAGCCTCGGCGATAGCTACGCTGTGACGTTTTCGACGAGCTGGTATTTTGCGCGACATCCCTTCAAGATCCAGGCCGATGTATCGCAGATCTGGGAAGACGTGTTCAGCGAGGGAGCTACGACCTCCGGCTGCAACTCCAGGCCTCGCTCTAACTTGCTCCGCCTAGCCATCCTCCTTGCGTGTTGCGTTTTCGGCGCGTGTAAGCTTGCCACGCCCACCGAATCGGCTCGGGACGTCGTGCTGGTCAACGCGGACCCGCGCTGTCAGAAGCTCGGCGCCGTCGAAGGTGTCGGCGGCAATGCGGAGCGCGCCAAGGCGGATGCGCTCGAGCGAGCCGTGGAGCGGGGCGCAACGCACGTTCGGCTGGAACCTGCTCACCCCGACCTCGAGGATGGGATGACCACGGTGGTCACCGGTACCCTATTCGAATGCCCCTCTCCCGAACTGATGCTTCCGGCGGCCGGGTACCCTTGAGAGAGCTCAGATGCGACTGTCAGAGAGTGCTCAGACGTTACCGTGACGGACGTCGCGGCCTTCAACCATGAAGATCACCATCTCCGCGATGTTGGTCGCGTGATCCGCGATGCGCTCCAAATACTTCGCGCAGTTGCAAATCCGCATGCCATCAGCAATACGTGAGGGATCCTTCATGTAGTCGAGGCATAGGCCCATCACCTCGGTGTAGAGGTCATCGACTGCGTCGTCCTGCTCGAAGACCTCGCGCGCTTTGTTCGCATCTTCCTCGACGAACGCGTTCAGCGCATCCCGCAGCATCGCCCCGGCGCGTCCTGCCATTTCCGGAAGCTTGGAGCCAGGGAGGCTGAGCCGACCCGCAGGTTCCATCTCGATCGCGCGCTCGGCGATGTTGACCGCCTCGTCTCCGATCCGTTCGAGGTCGGTGGAGGCCTTTACTGCAGCCACGGCAAAGCGAAGATCGCGGCCGACCGGCTGACGAAGCGCCAGGATCCGC
>PVMS01130693.1_pt1 | contig 10299 bp, 10 predicted proteins | sample 1853461 | NCBI WGS metagenome assembly PVMS01 (sample SAMN08582032, study PRJNA380276) | Marine sediment metagenome, whole genome shotgun sequencing project. | isolation source: ocean sediment barecode stripped | collected 2017
GACCGGCAAGCAGGTCGCAAAGAAACACGGTCTGGCGTGGCATGGTAGCGCGCAACTAAAAACGGCAGCAGGCAACCTGCCGATCGGCACTGCGTATCTGGGTGATCTTTTACAGGATTTCAGGCATAACCCGGTTCTGGTATCAGGTTCCTACAATGCCGGACCCAACGCCGTACAACGCTGGCTCGATACCCGGCCCATGGGTGAGGCGGCCATCTGGATTGAAACATTACCCTACTTTGAGACACGCGATTACATCCCACGCGTGTTGGCGTTTACCACGATATATGACTGGCGCATGGGCGGGTCGGTGCAGCGTATATCAGGGAGAATGCCGCATATTGAATCCGGTAAGATAAGTGTTAAAGGAAGCACTGAAGTGCTGTGTCGGGACCCGGGCGATGAAGACAATTAAAACTTATCTGGTAGGCGGCGCCGTGCGTGATGCCTTATTGGGCACGCGCGCAGCCGAGCGCGACTGGGTTGTAGTTGGCAGCACACCGGAACAAATGACCGACCAGGGTTACAAACAGGTTGGTGCTTCATTTCCGGTTTTTCTGCATCCAGACAACGGCGAAGAATACGCGCTGGCCCGAACCGAGAAAAAGGAAGGTCACGGCTACCACGGCTTTAACGTCGACTTTCACCCCGGTGTAACACTGGAGGAGGACCTGCAGCGTCGTGATCTGACCATCAATGCGATCGCGCAGGATGACGATGGCAGCCTGATCGATCCTTTTGGCGGCCAGAAGGATATCGAACAAAAAATTCTGCGGCACGTGTCGGATGCGTTTGTGGAAGATCCTCTAAGGGTATTGAGGGTGGCGCGGTTTGCTGCGCGGTTTGCAGCATTCGGCTTTCGCGTGCATGAGTCCACACTGGCGCTGATGCGGGAGATCACAGATTCGGGAGAGCTTCAGCACCTGGCTGCAGAGCGAATCTGGCGTGAAATTGAGCGTGCCATGCGCGCGGCCAAGCCGTCAGAGTTTGTCAGTGTGTTGCGTGACTGTGGCGCTCTGGAAGTTCTTCTGCCGGAAGTCAACGCCCTGTTTGGTGTGCCGCAACCGGAAAAATATCACCCGGAAATTGATACCGGAGTTCATTTATTGATGGCTTTGGATCAGGCAGCGGCATTAAGCAACGGTGATTCCAGTGTGGTATTTGCCGTATTGCTGCATGATCTTGGGAAAGGCGTTACGCCACAACAGGAATGGCCATCGCACAGAGGCCATGAAGCTGCGGGCACACCACTGGTGGACGCCGTTTGCAAGCGGCTAAGGTCACCGGGCGTGATGCACGACCTGGCGCGAAAAGTGTGCGCCTCGCATCTTGATTGCCACCGCGTTCTCGAGGCACGACCGGCAACCGTATTACGGTTACTTGAAAAACTGGATGTGTTTCGTCAGCCACAGGTATTGCCTGGATTTACATTGGCTTGTGAAGCAGATTATCGCGGCCGTAAGGGCCTGCAGGAGCGTGATTATCCTCAGGCTGAGTATCTGCAGCGCGCCTACCGCGCGGTCGCGGATATCCACGCCAGAGACCTGGATCTGGAAGGTCTGGAAGGAGCACAAATCGGCGAGAAATTACGCCAGGCCCGGGTTCAGGCAATCAAGGATTTAAATCCGCAGGGCGGGCAATGAACTTCCAACCTACAACCTGTCTCGCAGGTCGGTGAACGAAAAACCGCGCAGGTCTTCACAGAAATCATCGCTAAACCCCCGGCACAGGGCCATTACCTGAAATCGTTCACCCATTTCCCCGGGCAAGGTCAGACGACGTACCTGGTTGTTTATTTTCAATCGTTGCCGTTCCGACAATGATTCAAACTCCGCAAGAACTTCATCCAGTCCACAGGCAAGCAAAAACATGGCCTGGGTGATATAGCCACTCACCTCAAGCCCACAGAAATCGGCGGCCTCCGCTAGCGCCGTAAAATCGACGGAGCTACTGATATCCACCAGTCCGGGCCACTTGAATGGATCATCAAAGGCGCGCTGCTGGTAGTGACAGATGAGCGTGCCGTCGCGCCGCTCAGGCCGGTAGTACTCATGGCGCGTGTACCCGTAATCGATAAATAAGGCGACACCTTTTTGCAGACTGGCGGTAACCGCTTGCAGCCAGGCTGGCAGTGCAATATTGATTTCAGAGCAGAAACCTGCTGCAGGTTGTTGCTCCAAACCGGCCAGCAAGGTCTGGATTTGATCTTGTGTTTTTTCAGGGCAGGGACCTTCTTGCCAGCTGAAACCATCCGGACCTGCGACAACCTGCAATTGCCGGATACCATCATCTTCTATACAAAACCGCTCAACCGTGAGCGCATCAATCACTTCATTGGCCAGCAAAACCCCTTGCCAGTCATCGCTGGGCGGCTCGTCCAGCCAACTGATCCGGCCCATCCATTGGGGCACAGCTTTTCGTAAAGTTTCTTTCTGTACTTGTCGAAGATGCGCGCTGCGTTCAAGTATCCGGTAACACCTTGGCGGATGGCTTGCTTGCAAGGAAAGAAGTAAATCCGCAGCCAATACACCGCTTCCTGCGCCGGCTTCAACGATTTCATACTGACCAAGTTCATCAGCTATTTGCTCGATCTGCTTTGCCAGACAGCGTGCAAATACATCCCCCATTTGTGGCGCAGTGACAAAGTCGCCGCCCTCGCCAAATTTCTGCAGACCAGCGCTGTAATAGCCAAGGCCGGGTTCATAAAGTGCCATTTCCATGTATTCTGAGAACGGAATGGGGCCTTTCAGGGCTATCCTTTCGCGAATGACAGTGGCCAGTTCCTCGCTCACAGACTTGAGCTCTTGAGGTGGTTCGGGCAGGATGTGGCGAGAATTTGCAGAGCACATAGGCGGGTAGTTTCAGTGAGTGAAACAACAAAGTCCAGAGTAAGACAGGTACTGGTCACCGGCGCGGCACGCCGTATCGGTGCCTGTATCGCGACAACATTGCACCAGCGCGGCTGCAATGTGTACCTGCACTACCACAGCAGCAGCGGCCCGGTCAGCGAACTGGCCGACCGGCTCAATGCACTGCGCCCTGACAGTGCAATCATTTTGCAGGCTGATCTGGGTAGCGAAGAAGATATCAATCGTCTGGCTGCGGAACTGCGGGCGCGTATGGGTAACCTGGATTTGCTGGTGAATAACGCCTCCCGGTTTTTCCCGACCAGCATCGGTTCAACCAGCATGCAGCAATGGGATGAGTTGATGAACAGCAACCTGCGCGGTCCATACTTCCTGACCCAGGCCCTGTTACCTGAATTGGCGGTAGCCGGTGGCAGCGTGGTTAACCTGCTGGATGTACATGCCGTACGCCCCATGCATGGACACGCGGTCTATTGCATGGCCAAAGCCGGTCTGCAAATGATGACCCTGGCAATGGCAAAAGACCTCGGTCCGAAAATACGCGTCAATGGCGTCGCTCCAGGAGCTATCCTTTGGCCTGAGCACGACTGCAGTGCAGAAGATCAGCAAAAAATCCTGAAGAAAACTGTCATGGGCCGGGCGGGTAATCCTGAAGATATTGCCTCCGCTGTTGCTTATTTGGGGTTGGATGCGCCTTACGTAACCGGTCAGGTGTTGGCGGTGGATGGTGGGCGTAGCTTGAATATTTAAACCGGAGCGCGTCATTCCGGACGTGACAGCATGTCATGCCGGACTTGATCCGGCATCCATTTATTTGATTTAAAAATCGAAAATGGGCCCCGGATCAAGTCCGGGGTGACGGTGCGTTTTCAGAACTCTGTCAGTAACTGCAAACAAGCATCATCCAACCCGGATGACTCCCAAATATCATTCAATGAACGCAGTTCAGAAGGATGCACAAGACCAGGGTCAAGATCGGCCAATGGTTTGAGCACATGGGCAAATTTCAAAATTTCAGCACGTGGTATTTCAAGTACCGGAGACAGCAAAACCAGGTCGTCATATAACAAAATATCGATATCCAGCGACCGGTCCGAAAATTTTGGCGCATCACGTTTCCGGCCGTAGCGGTCTTCCAGATCACGCAGGAACTGGCGTAACTCCAGCGGCTGCATATCGGTTTCTACCCGCGCCACCAGGTTGATGAAGTCAGCACCCTCAAAACCAACCGCGGTGCTGGCATAGGCGGGCGAAAGACTGACATCCCCAAAAGTTTCTTTAAGCGCACCGATACCGGCACGAATATGGGTTTCCGCATTAACATTGGAACCCAAACCCAACCAGGCCGTGCTCATTTTGCCACGCTCATTTTTTTATGGTTCCCCACGCTCGATAATCACACCGACCGCACTGGACCCCCGCACGGCACCAGGCTTGCTCAATTTGAGCCGCAACCAACTGACCGGAAACTCATCGAGTACGATACCTGCACAATGCTCCGCCAGGGCCTCAACCAATTGAAACTCACTGCCCTCAACAAACAGGATCAGACGTTTTGAAACCGACTTGTAGTCCAGCGTATCGACAATATCGTCACTTTCCCCGGCGCTGGAGATATCAAATGCCATGCGCAAATCAAGGCTCACCGTCTGCGTGATCTCCCGTTCCCAGTCGAATATACCAATCACGGTCTGGATGCGTAAATCTTCAATGAATACGAGGTCTTTAGTCATGCAAATACTCTCTAGTTTATGAGCGGTGTGTCTCAATCGGTGGCAGTTGGTCCAATGACCAGCGCGCAAATGCCTGTAAGCCGGTGTCGGTACTTTGTCCGGCCAGTAATCGCTGACAGCCCGCAAAGGCAATCATGGCACCATTATCAGTACAAAACTCAAGCCGCGGATAAGAAACCTTCCAGCCATATTTCTTACCGGCCTGCTGCAAAGTTTGCCGCAGAGCCAGATTGGCCCCAACCCCGCCAGCAATCACCAACTGTTGCGCCCGGGTTTGTTGCATGGCCCGACGACATTTAATCACCAGCGTATCAACCACCGCCTTCTGAAAGCCTGCAGCTATATCCGCCTGCGTAGTATCGTCCTGCTCGCCATTGAGCCACAAATTTCGGGTATGCGTTTTCAATCCACTGAAACTGAAATCGAGCCCCGGGCGATTGGTCATTGGTAATGGAAACGCAAACCGCTCTGCATCCCCTCGCTCTGCCAGTTTCGCCAAAGCCGGCCCACCCGGATACCCCAGTCCCAGCAGCTTGGCAGTTTTATCAAAAGCTTCCCCTGCCGCATCATCCAGTGTCTCACCAAGAATCCGATATTCCCCAATCGCCCGCACTTCAACCAGCATGGTGTGCCCACCCGATACCAGCAAAGCCACAAACGGAACCTCCGGCGGATCAGCCTCCAGCATCGGAGCCAGCAAATGCCCTTCCATATGATGAACCGCCATCGCAGGCTTGCCCAAGCCCAGCGCAATACTACGCCCGGTCGCCGTCCCCACCAGCAAGGCACCAATCAACCCGGGTCCCGCCGTATAAGCAACCGCATCAATATCAGCCCGACTCAAGCCGGCATTTTCAAGACACTGGTTAATCAGCGGCAACAATTTGCGCACATGGTCACGCGAAGCAATCTCGGGAACGACCCCGCCATATTCAGCATGAATCTCAACCTGGCTAAACAAAGCATGCGCCCGCAAACCCGCCTCGCTGTCATACAGCGCCACGCCAGTTTCATCACAAGATGTCTCAATCCCAAGAACAATCATCAATATGCAACAACAGCAAAAAAGAGAATTGTAATTCAAGCCAGGCAAAACTGCCTAATAACCTGACATGAAAAGTGTCTGGTGCTATCAGCCTGGCAGAGCGGGGGCGGGGTAAGCCCTCCAGAGACCTTAAAAAACAGGACGTTTTTTACAGAGCCTCCATGGACGGACTTGTGGCGTGTCTCTGGAGGGCTTACCCCGCCCCCGCTCCCCCATTCAAATAAGCGCACATTTCAAACAAACCCATCAAAGCCACATTCCCCTGAGTTAACATACGCCCACACCAAAAAAATTGGAGCCAATCCTTGACCAAGCCCCTGGGCGCTGCCGCATCAGGTCACAAAGAAACCTCAAAAGCAGCCAAAATACTTTTACAAGAAGGCGGCAACGCTTTCGACGCCGCACTGGGCGCCATGTGCGCCGCCTGCGTCTGCGAACCCATGCTTGCCAGCCTTGGTGGCGGTGGTTTCCTGTTAGCCCAGACAGCCAACGGCACCTCGCAGGTATTCGACTTTTTCACCAAGACACCATCTGCCACCAACGGTGAACTGGATTTCTACCCCATTCAGGCCGATTTTGGCACCGCCACCCAGGAATTCCATATCGGCTTGGGTTCAATTGCCGTTCCGGGGGTGGTCGCCGGGATGTTTGCGGTCCACCAGGCTCATTGCCGCTTGCCGCTGGGAAAAATAATCGAACCGGCCGTTTACCTGGCCCGCGAAGGCGTGAGGATTAACCGATTACAGAATTATCTGAATGAGATACTGCAGTCCATTATCGCGGCGTCTTCTGCAGCAACAGCGCTCGCAGCTCCGATGTTCTCGCCAGGTCGACTGGCTGAAATTGGTGAATTCATTTCAAATGTAGATTTGGCAGATACGCTGGAAACGCTGGCCAGCGAGGGCCAGGATTGGTTTTACCAGGGAGAACCGGGGCAAAAACTGGTGCGGGACTGCACCGAAAAGGGAGGCCTGATCACCCAACCCGATTTAGATGATTACGAGGTAATCCAGCGTAAACCAGTCAGCATAAAATCCCGCGGAGCCACCATCATCACCAATAGTCCGCCATCCCCAGGCGGTTGCCTGGTGGCCTTCGCCATTTCGCTGCTCGATGAAGGCCGGTTTATTGGTAAGGAATGGGGTAGCCCTGAACACGCCATGGAACTGGCTCGCGTCATGCAGGCATCAAGCATGGTCCGGCGGGAGCGGGGAATGACGACCGGACTGGACAACGAAACTGCAGAGCAAATACTGCAAGAAGAAAACCTGGAGAAGTGGCGCGAAACCCTGCGTACAGGCGGTCTGGTCACACGGGGCACGACACATATGAGCGTCGCCGATGCCGATGGCAACCTGGCAAGTTTGACGCTTTCAAACGGCGAAGGCTCTGGTTATGTTCTGCCGGGTACCGGCATCATGCTGAATAATATGCTGGGTGAAGAAGACCTGAATCCTGATGGGTTCCATCGATTTCCACCTGGTCAGAGGCTGGCTTCGATGATGACGCCGACGATCGTAAATCTGCCCGATGGGGCACAAATCGCACTTGGTTCAGGTGGTTCGAACCGGATACGCAGTGCGATACTGCAGGTGCTGGTTAATGTGCTGGATTACGACATGGGTCTGGAAGCGGCAGTGACGGCCCCTCGCTTACATCTCGAAGGCAATCACATGAGCCTGGAAAATGGTTTTTCAGAAGCCGCAGTCCAATCCCTGCAAGATTCATGGCCAGACACCGAATTGTGGCCGGGAACCAATCTGTTTTTCGGTGGTGTACATGCCGTAGAGCGCTTGGCCAGTGGAGAATTCACAGCCGCTGGCGACCCACGCCGTGGCGGTGCAACTGCATTGGCCAAATAAGCATGCAATTTTTCTTTGCACGAATGATGGCTTAGAGGTTAAAATAGGCGGCTACGCCCATGATGGGCATAAAGAATCACTTAATAATTACTTAATGAAAATATCGGAGTTAAAATGCCAGCTGTAAAAGTTCGCGAAAACGAGCCTTTTGAATACGCACTGCGACGCTTTAAGCGCTCGTGTGAGAAGGCCGGAGTACTGGCGGAAACACGTCGCCGCGAGTACTACGAAAAACCAACCCAGGAACGCAAGCGTAAGGCTGCTGCAGCAGTAAAACGCAACCTGCGCAGACTGGCACGGGAAAACATTCGTCGTACACGGATGTATTGATTTTTTGTTGATTTTGTCCGGCCCCGAAGCGCCTGTTTCGGGTGGTTGAACCAGTACTGACTGCACTACATTCACCATTGGCCGGTAGTTTTTTCCTTTATTGAAGTTGCCGCTATGACCTTGAAGCTCACAATCACGGAAGACGTCAAATCCGCCATGCGTGCGCGCGATCAAAAGCGCTTGACCGCATTGCGTTTGATTACCTCCGCGATCAAGCAGGTAGAGGTAGACCAGCGTGTCGATGTCGATGATCAGATGGTGCTGGCAATTCTCAACAAAATGGTCAAGCAACGCCGGGAATCAATCGAACAATACGAAACCTACGGCAGAGATGACCTGGCGGCGCAGGAAAAGTATGAAATCGAATTGTTGTCCGACTATCTTCCCGAAGCGCTCAGCGAAGAGGAAGTAGCAGCTTTGATCAAAAAGGCACTGGCCGATACAGGTGCTACCAGCATCCGCGATATGGGTGCAGTAATGAATCAACTCAGGGAAGAGGTGCAGGGCCGCGCCGATATGAAGGCTGTCAGCAGCGCTGTAAAAGCACAACTCGGCACTTGATCGTGGCGCTGGCTCAAATGCCCGTTCGGGCAAAAGTCGAGTTTTAATTTCACATGGCTGGCTTGATACCAGATTCTTTTATTGAAGAATTGCTGGCACGCAGTGACGTAGTAGAGCTGATTGACCGTCGCGTGCCATTAAAGCGTGTTGGCAGTGAGTTCCAGGCCTGCTGTCCGTTCCACGACGAGAAAACTCCATCTTTTACGGTTAGCCCAAAAAAGCAGTTTTACCACTGCTTCGGCTGTGGCGCGCATGGTTCGGTGATCGGCTTCCTGATGCAGTACGAAGGTTTGGAGTTCCTCGACGCTGTTGAGGAATTAGCCCGTTCTGCCGGCCTTGAAGTGCCGACCACGGGAAGCCGCCAACCGGCGCCCGATACCGGTTTATATGACATATTGGCAGCCTGTTCAAAATTCTATGTTGAACAGCTGAAAAACCATCCTGCGGCTATCGAGTATTTGAAAGGGCGTGGTTTGTCGGGTGAGATCACTCGCGATTTTGAAGTGGGTTACGCACCTGCGGGCTGGGATGGCGTGATCAAATACCTGGGCACTGATGCCAAAAAGCTCGAACAGTTAAAACAAGCCGGTATGCTGTCTGAAGGCAAAAGTGGCAGCTACGACAAATTCCGCGACCGCATTATGTTTCCCATTCACGATCGTCGTGGCCGGGTGATTGCATTTGGTGGCCGGGCGCTGGCCGATGACGGTCCAAAATATCTGAATTCGCCGGAAACCACCTTGTACCACAAGAGCAGGGAGCTTTACGGTCTTTACCTGGCCCGCCAGCGCTCCGGACGTCTCGACAACATCATAGTGGTTGAGGGCTATATGGATGTGGTCGCGCTGGCACAGTTCGGCTTCAAGAATGTGGTGGCAACATCGGGGACCGCCACAACGGATATACAGGTAGAAATTCTTTTCCGCGCTGCCGATACCATCGTATATTGTTTTGATGGTGATAAGGCAGGTCGCAAGGCTGCCTGGCGTGCTCTTGAAGCGACACTTCCCAAATTGCGCGAGGGCCTGCAGGCAAAGTTCCTTTTTTTGCCGGATGGTGAAGACCCGGATAGCATGGTGCGTAAACACGGCGAAGCGGTTTTTGCGCAGCATATTGAAGATGCAAAGCCGCTATCGGAGTTTTTCTTTGATCATTTCTCAGCGGAAACCACACTGGGTAGCCTCGATGGTCGTGCGCGACTGGTTCAGCAGGCTTTGCCGTACATTGAACGCATGCAGGCCGGGGTCTTTAAAGATATGATGACCGCGAGGCTGGAATCCCTTGCACAGCACAGGCTACAAGGGCCACAGCCAGTCAGGCCAGGGACTCCGGAAAGCGGCGGGATGCGTGGCAAACCCATTCAGAAACGTACCTCAATGAGGGTGGCATTGGCGCATTTGGTGCAGAACCCGGCGCTGGTCGAAGTGGTAGGAGAGGTGGACGATTTTGCCGCTATAGACAACGATGAAGTACAGGGGGTTGAAATCTTCATAGAACTTGTTGATTTCTGCGCCCAACGCCCTAATATCACAACCGCACAGTTAGTGGAGTTATGGCACGATCATCCAGCCTTGGCCCATTTGCAAAAACTGGCTGTCTGGGATCTTCCGGGTGAAGAGGAACAGCAGTTACAGGAATTCAGCGATGCGGTTAATCGCATACGCTTAAGCTGGGTGGAAATATTGTTGTCAAGGGTGACCAATATTATTGAACAACGGGTAGAATACAGGGCCTTGCAGCAACGCCGGCAAGACCTAAAAAAACAGCTTGATGGAAATCAGCCTTGAGTGATAGAAATTCTCTGTTACCCAGTCCCTGAAAGATGGGGTCGCCGGAGTGATTTTCTTGGACTATAGTTAATTATCACGAAGCGAATTTTATGAATCAAAATCAACAATCAC
>PVMS01050618.1_pt1 | contig 10298 bp, 4 predicted proteins | sample 1853461 | NCBI WGS metagenome assembly PVMS01 (sample SAMN08582032, study PRJNA380276) | Marine sediment metagenome, whole genome shotgun sequencing project. | isolation source: ocean sediment barecode stripped | collected 2017
TCGAAATTAACGGTAGTATAACCAAGTGATAACGGGTCGCCCGGATTCGTTTGGAACAGGTTTTCAAGTACGCCGGCACCTACATCGAAATCAGGCGCGTCAGGGTCCATAATGTCTATCCTCGCCTGCTGATTCGGGGGACCCTGACGCGCCTGATTTCGATGTAGATGCCGGCGTACTTGAAAACCTGTTCCAAACGAATCCGGGCGACCCGTTATCACTTGGTTATACTACCGTTAATTTCGACCTGACGGATTTTTCGGGAACAACTGTCAGATTCAGGGCGGCGGAAGTGGATAACCAGGGTGTCTTCAATTTTTCAATCGACGACGTTACCTGCGAAGCTATATCGGTAGCAAATGTCCCAACCCTTTCGGAATGGGGATTAATAGCTATGGCTTCTATTCTAGGAATAGTAGGATTCATGGTTATAAGAAGAAGGAAAGTAACTGCTTAAAATCTAAAAAAACTACAAATTAAAAATAACAAGGGGAGCTTCGGCTCCCTTTTTTGTTTATCCTGATTCCAACTTAAAGTTGGCTTGACAAAAGGGGAGCAGTACACAATAAAGAGTTTACTATCAATAGCAAGTGTAGGATCTAATACTCCTAACGAATCTAGTTGTTCACGATCTAAGTTGAAATAACCACTCAGAGTAGTTGGATTCTTTGCTTTTGCCATCTATTACCCAGTTTAATATAATATAATCTATATACAAAACAGTTTTTTATAATCAATTATCTATACCTTAATAGTTTCGACTAACTAATTCAAGAAAATAATTTAGGGAATGATCTAGGATAATTCAAGAGAAATTAACTTATTTCATTCAACTTCAAGAGAACTTCTTCAAGCTTCTTTTTTTGAGTAGAGAATTCCTCAAATTTTTCCTTCTCTTTCTCAATAATATCATCAGGAGCTCGGTCGAGGAATTTTGAGTTAGATAGTTTATTTTCGGATTGTTTTAAATCCTTTGTCACTTTTCCAATTTCTTTTTTAATTCTTTGAGACTCTTTTTCTATATCGATCAAGCCCTCAACAGGTAAAAATACTTCGACCCCCGGGATTATTTGCGCAATAGCTTTTTCAGGTTTATTCCCCTCTATCAACTCGAGCCCCGAAAGTGATGCCAAGTCTATTATAGATTCTCTATTGGGTGTTATGTCATTTTGGATACTATCACTATCAGGGAGCAATATTATATTGACCCTCTCTGAAGGATGAAGACCTACTAATGCCCTAAGACCTCGAATCGCAGCTACTATCTCCTTTATGAACTCGACTTCATGCTCAGCGTCTGTATACACTTCACTCTCATTAAATTCAGGAAATGCGCTAACAACAATGGATTCCGCTATTCCACCATCTACCCCTTTGATCTGAACGCCAAAACTTTTTAGCCTTTGATATAGCTCCTCACTCACGAAAGGAGCAATAGGATGAAGAAGTCCAAGCGCCGTTGTTAATACTCTTACCAATACGCTCCTGGTTCTCTGTTTATCTTCTTCATTGTCACCGTATAGAATAGGTTTAACTAGTTCTAGGTACCAATCGCAGTATTCGGCCCAGAAAAATTGGTATATCGAACTTGCAGATTTATCAAATTCATAGCTTTCAAGAGCACGTTCTACTTCTTTTATTGTTCGGTTCAGTTTTGTAATTATCCACTTATCATAAGTAGAGAGCTCCTCACTTGAGGGAACTAAATCCGGGTCATAACCCTCTAAATTCATCATTGAGAATCTTGAAGCATTCCAAATTTTATTTATGAAATTTCTGTATCCCTGAATCACCGGCATTGAGAGCTTGATATCCCTTCCCTGAGTAGCCAGCGCAGTAAGGCTAAACCTCATGGCATCTGCTCCATACTCATCGATTACCTCAAGAGGATCAATAACATTACCCCTTGTCTTACTCATCTTCTGCCCTTTCTCGTCCCTTATTAGACCGTGGATGTAAATATCCTTAAACGGTACATCTCCCATGAATTTAAGCCCTTGCATAATCATACGAGCAACCCAGAAAAAGATAATATCAAAACCAGTCACTAAAACACTGGTTGGATAGTACTTATCAAGATCAGAATTTGCCTCGGGCCAGCCTAATGTAGAGAACGGCCATAGACCGGAGGAAAACCAGGTATCTAAAACATCGGGATCCCGTACAAGATCTACATCTTCGCCGTAATGCTCCCTAGATGCCTCAAGTGCTTCTTCCTCTGACAGCTTAACAAATATATGACCGTCGGGCCCGTACCATGCCGGAATCTGATGACCCCACCATAGCTGCCGCGATATACACCACGGCTTAATATTTCGTAGCCACTCAAAATAAGTCCTCTCCCAGTATTTAGGAATGAATTTAACCCGACCGTCTTCAACACAGGATATGGCTTCCACGGCGAGCTTTTGGGCATCTACATACCACTGGTCAGTCAGCCAGGGCTCAATTACAACACCAGATCTATCGCCGTAGGGAACAGTATGAACTGTATCCTCAATATCCTCCAAGAGACCCTGCCCTTCCATATCTTCTATAATCCTCTTCCTTGCTTCGAAGCGCTCAAGACCCCTATAAACGTCGGGAACATTATCGTTTAAGTGTGCTGTTGAGTCAAAGATATTAATCATTTCAAGGTCTTGTCTCTGCCCAACCTCAAAATCATTAAAATCGTGCGCGGGTGTTATCTTCACAGCTCCCGTCCCCTTTTCAGGATCACTGTACTCATCAGCAACAATAGGAATTTTTCGTCCCACAAGAGGAAGTACAGCGTTTTTACCGACGAGGTGTTTATAACGTTCATCCTCAGGATGAACAGCTACACCAGTATCTCCCAACATCGTTTCAGGTCTTGTGGTAGCTACTGTAATAAATTCATTGTCACTACCTTCAATCGGGTATTTGAAATACCAGAGATTCCCATTAACTTCGCGTTGTTCTACCTCCAAATCGGAGATTGCAGTGCAAAGTTCTGGGTCCCAGTTAACGAGTCTCTTATCTTTGTAAATTAAATCCTGATCATACAACTCAACAAATACCTTCCTAACAGCGTTCGATAGGCGCTCATCCATCGTAAATCTTTCTTTGTCCCAATCAGGTAGTGCTCCAAGACGTCGGAGCTGACGTGTAATCGTATTACCGGACTCTTCTTTCCACCGCCAAACGCGCTCTAAAAAAGCGTCCCTTCCTATATCAGTCCTCGATATTCCTTCTTTTTCCAGCTCCCGCTCGACCATCATTTGAGTAGCAATGCCAGCATGATCAGTGCCTGGAACCCAGAGTGCATCAAACCCCTTCATCCTCTTAAAACGAATAAGAACATCCTGAAGTGTATTATTCAGAGCATGACCTACATGAAGAGACCCGGTCACATTTGGTGGAGGAATTACTATAGTAAAGGGTGGTTTATCCCCGGAAGAAGATGATTTGTAGTACCCATTCTCAATCCACTTCTCGTACCACTTCTCTTCAACCTTTGTTGGATCATAAACCTTGTCCATTTCGGTTTTAACATTTTCAGGCATTATATTTTATATTAATTTCGGGAAACAATTTAGATTCTGGTATTAGGGTCATCAGTCTTTGACCCTAATACCATTTTTATTTTTTATTCTTCTTCAACAGCAGTCGCAGTTGGAACCGGAACTTCAAGCACAGGAACTTCAACATCAATATTTCTGTATATTGGGAGTCCGGTACCCGCTGGTATAAGCCTTCCCATAATAACGTTTTCTTTTAGACCTCTTAGATAGTCTTTTTTCCCCTCACAGGCAGCCTCAGTAAGAACCCTCGTTGTCTCCTGGAATGATGCAGCAGAAAGCCAACTGTCTGTACTGAGTGAAGCTCTGGTTATACCAAGAAGAAGAGGCTCGGCAGATGCCGGTCTTCCACCTTCTTCGAGAACTCTTTCATTCTCTTCGAAGAAGACATGCTTTTCAATAGCTTCACCTACGAGAAGTATGGTATCACCCGGGTCCTTTATTCTTACCCTTTTCAGCATTTGTCTTACAATAGCTTCAATATGCTTATCGTTTATTTTAACTCCCTGGAGTCTATAAACCTCCTGGATTTCGTCAACCAGATAACGAGTTAACGCACGTTCTCCTCGTATTCTCAGAATATCGTGCGGATTAATAGATCCGTCAACGAGCTGATCCCCAGAGGTTACCTGCTCCCCTTCTCTAACAAGAACATGCTTACCTCTAGGAGCCAGATACTCTTTAGGTTCTCCTATCTCAGGGGTGACTACAACCCTTCTCTTTCCTTTTACATCTTTTCCATATGTGACAATTCCATCGATCTCCGTCACAACAGCAGGTTCCTTAGGGAGTCTAGCCTCAAATAGCTCAGCTACCCTTGGGAGTCCACCGGTTATGTCCTTGGTCTTGGCCGTTGCCCTAGCAATCTTAGCAAAGATGTCACCCGCACTAACCGCATCCCCCTCATTAACTTCTATAATGGCCCCTATCGGTAGTGAATATTGTATATCCTTCCCTTCATCAGTCTTAATTACAAGACCCGGATGAACCTCTAAGTTTTTAGATTCCATTACTACTTTTTTATAAATACCAGTAACTTCATCAACTTGTTCTTTTAATGTTACACCTTGTTCCAAATCAACAAATCCTACCGTTCCATTAAACTCTGAAATGAAAGGTGTCGTGTAAGGGTCCCATTCTGCAAGAAGCTTGCCCTCTTTCACCTTATCCCCTTCGGCTACTTTAAGTTTCGCTCCAAGGGCTAAAGGATATCTTTCTCTTTCGTAACCCTTATCGTCCACTATTATTAGAATACCGGTACGATTTACCACAACGAGGCTTCCGTCCTTAGCCGTAACCGTTCGTACGCCGTTTAATTTGATTTTGCCCTCATGTGTGTTTTCAAGAGTACTTTCAGCAGCCCTCTGACTCGCAGCTCCACCTATGTGGAAAGTTCTCATAGTAAGCTGAGTACCAGGTTCCCCAATAGACTGTGCAGCAATAATACCAACTGCTTCACCAATATTTACAAGCTTACCGGTGGCTAGGTTTCGTCCGTAACATAACACACACACACCAACTCGTGTTTCACATGTGAGCACAGATCTGATTCTGGCCTCGGTAATGCTCCCTGCTTCATCAATTTGAGATGCTGCATGCTCATCTATTTCATTATTGGCTTTTACAATAATTTCCCCGCTTATAGGATCCACTATATCTTCAATAGTTACTCTACCAAGCACCCTTTCCCCAACTCTTTCTATAATTTCCCCACCCTCTACCAAATCACTAACCGTAATCCCCTCAGTCGTGCAACAATCATATTTTTTTATCATTACATCCTGAGCTACGTCGATCAGTCTTCTTGTTAAGTAACCTGCATTTGCTGTTTTAAGCGCGGTGTCAGCTAACCCCTTTCTAGCTCCATGAGTAGAAATAAAATATTGAAGAACTGTAAGCCCCTCACGGAAATTAGAAGTAATAGGAGTCTCAATAATTTCACCTGATGGCTTAGCCATCAGCCCCCTCATCCCCGCAAGCTGACGCACCTGAGTCTGACTACCTCTTGCCCCTGAGTCAATCATCATATAAATCGGATTGGCACTTGCCCCCTTCCTGACTTTCCCCTCAGAATCCACCACCTCTTCAAAAGTAATACCGTTCATCATCTCCTGAGCCACTTCATCGCTCGTACGTGCCCAAATATCAATAACCTTATTATATCTTTCTCCGTCGGTTATAAGCCCCTGGGAATACTGATCCTGTACCTTTACAACTTCATCCTGGGCTTTTTGTAACATTTCTTCTTTTCTCACAGGTATCTTCATATCATCAATGGATATGGAAATACCAGATTTTGTGGAGTACTTAAATCCTAGAGTCCTCATGCGGTCTGCCAGGATTACTGTGCTTTTGCCTCCAGAAACTCTGAAACAACTATCCACAAGATCTTCAGACGCCCTTTTGGTCATTACTCTGTTAACCAATTCAAATGGGATGCCATTTGGCATTATGTCATAAAGCAATACTCTTCCGACTGTGGTTTCGTACATTTTGCCATTAATTCTGATCTTTATCTTTGCGTGTATTCCAACATCCACGGAATCATAGGCAATTTGCACTTCCTCTATACTGGAAAAAATCTTTCCATCGCCCTTGTCAAAAGCTACATCTCTCGTCATGTAGTAAATACCAAGAACTATGTCTTGTGTGGGTAGAATTATAGGTTTCCCATGAGCAGGAGATAATATATTATTTGTGGACATTACAAGCGCCCGACATTCAGTTTGAGCTTCAATCGACAGTGGTACATGAACCGCCATCTGGTCTCCGTCAAAATCCGCATTATATGCGGGGCAGACCAATGGATGAATCTGAATGGCTTTGTCCTCAATAAGTATCGGCTCAAAAGCCTGTATACTGAGCCTGTGAAGTGTAGGAGCACGATTTAGGAGAACGGGATGCTCTTTAATTACTTCATCCAAAGCGTCCCATACAATCGGAGCCTCTTGTTCTACTAACTTTTTAGCAATTTTTATTGTTGCCGCAGCACCCCATTTCTCTAATTTATGATAAATAAAAGGCCTGAAAAGCTCCAGCCCCATCTGCTTTGGTATTCCACACTGATGGAGTTTGAGCTCAGGACCTACAGTGATAACAGAACGTCCAGAGTAATCAACCCTCTTTCCCAATAAGTTTTGCCTGAACCTTCCCTGCTTCCCTTTAATAATATCACTTAGACTTTTAAGCGGACGATGGTTATGACCCAATACCGGCCTGCCTCTACGTCCGTTTTCCAAGAGCGCATCAACAGATTCTTGAAGCATACGCTTTTCATTTCTGACAATAATATCTGGGGCGCCTAACTCTAGTAATTTTTTTAGTCGATTATTTCTATTAATAACACGTCTGTATAAATCATTAAGATCAGACGTTGCAAACCTTCCGCCATCAAGAGGAACAAGTGGCCTTAAGTCCGGTGGAAGTACAGGAATTCTTGTAAGAATCATCCACTCCGGACGGTTCTTGGAGTTTCTAAATGCTTCACTAATTCTAAGCCTTTTTGCTATTCGCGCTCTTTTAATTGGAGATGCGGTGTCCTTCATTTCATGTCGTAGCTGTTCAGAAAGCTCAACCAGATCTATCTTCTTAAGCATTTCCCTTATGGTCTCAGCCCCCATACCGACTCTAAAGCTATGACCATATTCCTCAACCGCTTTTCTATATTTATCCTCACTAAGAACTTCCGCGAATTTTAAAGAAGTCCCACCAGGATCAACAACTACATAGGATTCATAGTAAAGGGCCTTTTCCAAATCTTTAAGAGTCATATCAAGGAGCATACCAATCCTAGAGGGAATACTTCTCAAGAACCAAATGTGAGCAACGGGTGAGGCTAGCTCAATATGAGCCATTCTATTTCTTCTTACTTTAGAAGAAATAACTTCGACCCCGCACTTTTCACACGTAATTCCTCTGTGCTTTAGTCTCTTATATTTTCCACAAGTACATTCGTAATCTTTTACAGGTCCGAAAATCTTCGCACAAAACAAACCGCTTCTCTCTGGCTTGAAAGTCCTGTAATTAATAGTTTCCGGTTTTTTTACTTCCCCATTAGACCATTCTTTGATCTTTTCTGGAGAAGCTATCGATATCTTTACCGCAGCGTACTCAGAAGGGTTTTTAGGCTTTTCAAAAAGGGTATCTACGTCCACGTTTTACCTCCCTTTGTATTTTGAAATAATTAATCCTTTTCTACTTCATTTTTCTCAAGCAAAGCCACATCCAGCGATAATGCCTGGAGTTCTTTTTGTAGTACTTTAAATGATTCGGGAAGACCCGGTTCAAAATTCATATCACCTTTTACAATAGAATCAAATATCCTGGTTCTTCCGATTACATCATCAGATTTCACTGTAAGAAACTCTTGCAGCGTATATGAAGCGCCATAAGCCTCAAGCGCCCACACTTCCATCTCTCCAAGACGCTGGCCGCCGAAATGCGCTTTACCACCGAGTGGTTGCTGTGTAACAAGAGAGTATGGACCTATTGCCCTTGCATGTATTTTTTCCTCAACAAGGTGATGCAGTTTTAACATATACATAACACCTACGGTAACCTTCTGATCAAAAGGCTCACCAGTCTGACCGTCAAAGAGCATTGTTTTACCATCTTCCGGTAAACCGGCTTCTCTTAATAATTCTTTTATTTGTATTTCGGAAGCTCCATCAAAAACAGGAGTCATTAAGGGAATTCCATTCCCAAGATGTTTTGCAATTTCAACAACTTCCTCATCATCAAGATTGTTTATTAGCTTGTTGATTTCAGGGGCATCATAGATAGCTTTTATCTTAGTTTTTAAGGCATTAGGACTAAACTCTCTTTCCATAATGTCACTTAGCTGCCGGCCAAGCTCTTTACCTGCCCATCCAAGATGAGTTTCCAGGACCTGACCCACGTTCATTCTTGAAGGAACACCCAAAGGATTGAGGACCATCTCTACAGGAGAACCATTTGGGAGATACGGCATATCTTCTTCAGCAAGTATCTTTGAAATAACCCCTTTGTTCCCATGCCTACCTGCCATTTTGTCTCCTACTTGGAGTTTCCTTTTTACAGCAATTTTCACCTTTACTATTTTGAGAACCCCAGGAGGGAGTTCATCCGGCTTGGTGAGTTTAGAGATTCTCTGGTCATAAACTATATTTGTTAAATCAATTTGCTCAAGAGTTCTTTCAATAATTCGCTTTATCTCAGCCTCTACATTATTGCCTTTTTCAACACCTATATCCGCAAATTTCTCAAAAGGTATGTCCCCGAGGAGATCCTCAACAATTTTATCACCTTTTTTGAAAACTGTTTTTCTTGATACGGTAAGTTTTGTAGAGGAAGTCTTGTTAAGAATAAGAGGCTTTATGCGCTCAAAAGCATCGTCTTTTAAAATCTTAATTTCATCATCTCTATCTTGTTCTAGGCGTGTAACTTCAAAATCTTCGATGCTCTTAGCTCTATCGTCTTTAGTAACAACCCTCGAGATAAGCATCTTAACATCTATAACCGTGCCATTCATACCTGGAGAAGCTCTTAAAGAAGTATCTTTAACATCACCTGCTTTATCTCCAAATATTGCCCTTAGCAAGCGCTCTTCCGGGGAAAGCTGCGTCTCTCCTTTAGGAGATATCTTGCCTACAATTATGTCCCCTGGTTTCACCTCTGCCCCAATTCTTATTATTCCGCTCTCATCCAAATTTCTAAGAGCGTCTTCACTTACATTCGGGATATCCCTTGTAATTTCTTCTCTTCCGAGTTTTGTCTCTCTCGATATACATTCAACTTCTTCAATGTGAATTGATGTAAATCTATCTTCTTTCACCAATTTCTCACTCATGAGAATGGCGTCTTCAAAGTTGTATCCACCCCAGGGCATAAATGCCACAAGCACATTCTGGCCAAGTGCCAATTCACCGTGATCAGTTGAAGGACCATCAGCAATTACCTGTCCTGTCCTAACAACTTGCCCCTTCTTTACTATCGGCTTCTGGTTCCAACAGGTGCTCTGGTTAGATTTTGGAAATTTAAGAAGGTTGTACATGTCAACGCCGGCTTCGTCTTTAGCACTATCAGTATAAACACTTACCACGATCCTAGCTGAATCGACATATTCAATTATACCGTCTCTTTTAGCTATAACGGCTACTCCGGAATCTTTTGCAACTCTGTCCTCAAGTCCGGTCCCAACAATCGGGGCACTAGTTTTAATTAGAGGTACAGCTTGACGTTGCATATTAGAGCCCATCAAAGCACGGTTTGCATCATCATGCTCAAGAAAAGGTATTAAAGAAGCTGATACAGAAACAAGCTGGGCCGGGGATACGTCCATTAGATCAACTCGTTCACGTTCAACCATTAGAAACTCCCCGCCTTGTCTTGCGGAAATAAATTCAGCTGTAAAATTCCCCTTTGCATCAAGTGCCGCATTTGCCTGCGCAATCATGTACTTTTCTTCAGCAAGAGCATTCATATAAACAATTTCAGCTGTAACCTTTGCCTTTTTTACAACACGGTACGGGGTCTGTATAAAACCAAAGTCATTTATCTTCCCATACGTACTGAGACTTGAGATAAGACCAATGTTAGGCCCTTCAGGAGTTTCAATTGGACATATTCTTCCGTAGTGAGAGGAATGAACATCTCTAACTTCAAATCCTGCTCTCTCACGCGTAAGACCTCCAGGGCCTAAAGCGCTAAGTCTCCTTTTGTGAGTAATTTCTGACAGTGGATTAGTTTGATCCATAAACTGGGAAAGTTGTCCCGTAGCAA
>PVMS01064166.1_pt1 | contig 10298 bp, 9 predicted proteins | sample 1853461 | NCBI WGS metagenome assembly PVMS01 (sample SAMN08582032, study PRJNA380276) | Marine sediment metagenome, whole genome shotgun sequencing project. | isolation source: ocean sediment barecode stripped | collected 2017
ATAAGCCTGGACACATGGAGGTTCAACCAATGCGCCTAGCCACACTCTTCGCAACTCTTACTATGAGTCTCGCCGCGGCACTGCTTGTTACCACCGCGAACGCGCAACAAACGGTGGAGAAACCGACCAAGACGACTACCGGCGTCATCAAGCACTCGGCGCTCGTCGAGTCGGTAAACCCGGAAACCCCCGAGATGCATCTGATCGGCGCCGGCATGCGACGCTTTTCGATCACCGCGGGTCCCGAGGTAAGGAATTTCGATCAGATCAAAGCAAGAGACCGGCTGGTGGTCGAGTACATCGAGCGGTTACGGATCGAGGTTTCGCCGGGCGGGACTGAACAGCCCGAAGGCGCCGTGGCGGCGATGGGCCGTGCGGAAGAAGGCGAACGGCCGGGTATGGGCGCCGCCGAATCCGTTCAGGCGACCTTTACCGTAGGCTCGATCGACCTCGAGAACAGCCGGGCCACGTTGATCGACAGCGATGGGGTCCCCAGAACCATCGACGTGCAGGACACCAAGGCATTGAAGCTGGTCCATGTGGGTGATCACGTCACCACGCGACTTACCAAAGCCTTGTCGATTTCAATCGAGCCGCCACCGACGCCGACGCCGCCAGCCATGTGAAAAAGGGGTCAGAGCCCTTTTCCCCGAAAAGGGCTCTGACCCCTTCTTAGTCGACAACGCGCTTGCCGACACCACTGTAGTTGAGCAACACCTCGTCCTGGTGGCAGATCTGGCCCTGCAGAAACACCAGCGAACGGGTACGCCGGGTAAGCTGGGCACGGCTTTCGAGCCACACGCCACCACGCGCGCCGCGGATGAACTCCGTGGTCATAGACACCGTCATGATGTGATCGTCGTCGCTGCCGATCAGGCCAATCGCACAGAACGCGAAGTCCGCAAAGACCATCAGCACGCCCCCATGGACGGTCCCCATCGAGTTGCAGTGGCGGTCTTCGACCAGTAGTCCCGCGACCGGCTCGCTGCCGGTGACATTCATGTAGAAAGGCCCTATGTAGTCCTCGGCGGGATCCTTACCGACCGCAGGCTCGAAACCGTTGGGAATGCGTTGCGCCATGTCGAAAAATCCCGGGGTGAAATCGAGGTCATGCGTATATTAACGTCAGCTTTGGCGTTTCACCTGGCGAGTACGCGGTGCCCAGCTTGCGGGAATCTTGCGGGAACAAGGTTACGGGTATATTGGCGATTCAATCCGATCGCACAAGGGAAGCGCCATGACCGACCAGCTCGAAACCCTGCAACATTTCTATGAAGTGGTGACAGGCGGCCCGCAAGGTCGATGAGACCCTCGCCGGGTTCATCGCCAGCGCCGTCCGGATGATGGTGATCGGGTTATTCGTCATCGTCGCGTTATCGCGCATCGGTATCAGCATCACGCCACTGATTGCCGCGATCGGTGGACTGGCGGTGGGCGCGAGCTTCGCGATGCAAGGACCGGTGTCCAACTACGGCGCCGGTCTGGTGATCATCCTGACCCGCATGTACAAGGTAGGCGACACGATCACCGTGCTGGGGCACTCGGGTGTGGTCACCGAGATCACCCTGGCGCTGACCCGATTGATTGCCGAAGACGGCGAGGAAATCGTGATCCCCAACAAACACATCGCCGGCGAGGTGCACATCAACTCGTATGCCAATCGCATAGTGGAAGGAAGTGTCGGCGTTGCCTACGACGACGATCCGGTGCGGGCGATCGAGGTTATCCGCACCGTGCTCGCCGCCGACGTCGATGTTACCGTCGAACCCGCCCCGGCCGTCGGCATCGAATGTTTCAACGATTCATCGGTGGGCATCGCCTATCGTTACTGGGTGCCAAGCAATCTGTTCTTCGCCACCCAGTTCCGGGTCAACCTGGCGGTCTTCGAGGCGCTCGCTGGGGCGGGCCTTACGATTCCCTACCCACAGCGGGACGTACACGTGAAGCAAGCCGGCGGGCTAACGTGGGCGGCCCCGTCAGTTCGTCGCGCCACCCCGGATCAGTCGGCCGGGTTTGGCGCCGGTGTGCTGGCCGTCCCGATAGGTGATCTCACCGTTGCAGAGCGTCAGCAGGTATCCCTCGGCCTTCTGAATCAGCCGCTTGCCGCCGGCCGGCAGGTCATAGACCATCTCGGGCCGACCCAGGGTGAGCGCATCGAAATCGATCAGGTTCAGATCCGCCCGGTAGCCGGGGGCAATCACGCCACGATCGTGCAACCCGTACACCTCGGCGGTATCGCGGGTCATCTTGTGAATTACGAATTCCAGCGGCATGGTTGCGCCGCGTTGCCGGTCCCGGGCGAAGTAGGTGAGCATGTAGGTCGGGATGCTGGCATCGCACAACACGCCGACGTGCGCGCCCCCGTCGGACAGGCCGAACACGCTTCGCGGGTGCTCGATGGCCGCTTTCTGCTCATCCAGGTTGTCCTGGTAGCGGCCGAAAAAGAACAGCAGCGGCGTTGCGTCCGCCATCGTGTCCATCAGCACATCCAGCTGATGACGGCCGTCGCGTTCGGCAATCCCGGCGACACTGTCCACGGCTGAACTCGGCTCGTAGGACAGGCTATCCATCCGATACATGTGCGCGAAATCGGTAACGAAGCGCTGGGCATCGGCGCTTCGGTACACGATCGGCTCTTCGTTCTTGACCCGCTCGCGGAACGCCGGATCCCTCAGAATCTCCGCCTGCTCGTCGATCGGCCGGTTCATGATCTCCCGGTAGGCCGGATAGATTTTCATCGGGTTGATGGTGCCTTCCAGAGACATCAGGATCGACGCGGGCCGAGCACCTACCTGAGGCCGCCAGTTCAACCCTTCAGCCGCGAGACGCTCGCTTTCAGCCCACACCCGGGACGGTCCTGCAGTGGCGAGCGTGGTGATCGTCCGACCGGTATCGCGCAGGATTTCTTCGATCCAGGCGACCTCTGCATCGTCCTGCAGATAGTCCGAGATGATCTCGATGGTGCCGTGTTCCACGGCTCTGAAGGCGCCGGCGATGCACTTCATCTCCTGCGCACTCGCTCGCGTGCCCGGAACCTCATTGCCGGCTGCATCGAGATGCCCGTAAAAGCGCGAGGTGGTGAATCCCAGCGCACCGGCTTTCAACGCGCCTTCGGTGAGCGCCGCCATCTCCTGCATATCCTCGGGCGTGGCGGGGTCGTAACAGCGCTCCCCCATCACGTAGTGGCGCAGTGCCACATGGGGCACTTGAGTACCGACGTCCATCGCGTACGGTGTATCGATGGCGTCCAGGTATTCGGCGAAGCTCTCCCAACCCCAGGGAATGCCCTCGTGCAGCGCGGAACCCGGTATGTCCTCGACGCTCTCCATCAGTTTGACGAGTTCGTCCTCGGTCCCCGGGCGGACCGGCGCGAAGCCAACGCCGCAGTTGCCCATGACGACCGTGGTCACGCCATGCCAGCAGCTCGGCGTGATCTCCTTGTCCCAGCAGACCTGACCATCGAAGTGCGTGTGAATGTCGACGAATCCCGGAGTCAGCAGGTGCCCCGCGGCATCGATCGTCTGCTGCGCCTGACCGGATACACCGTCGATCTCCACTCCACCGGCCGCAGCGCTGCTGACCTCAACAATGCGTCCGTCCTTGATACCCACGTCGCCCTCGAACGCCGGCGCGCCGGTGCCATCGACGATCCGCGCGTTTCTGATCACCAGATCCAACATGTGTACCTTCCTCTGTGCCGCTGTGTCGGCAGGATACCGCAATCGCCCACCGCACGTGGCGCGGGCCGCAACCTCAGTCGTGCAGTTCGCGCGTGACGCCCGAGCGGAAGTCGTGTTGGAACGCGCCGTGCCGGAATGTCCCGGTCCGCATGACCGCCGGTTCGCTCAACCAGGAAAGTTCGCGCAGATCCGGAAGGCCCGGGGGACCGCCCGTCCTGACATCGTTGAGCGTGTCTGTGGTCAGCACCAGTTCGAGTTGCCGAGCCAGGGGATCGAAACGCCACAGGCGCAGGCCATCAGTCAGTAGAAAGGCGCCGGACACCGGCTCCGCGAGCAGACTTCGGATTGGCTCGGGAAATTCGAACCGCGACGCTTCGCTGTCTTCCGCGCGCAGGTCGTACAGCCCCTTCTCGTTCCAGAACCAGACGCTGCCCGGGGTAGCACCCGGACCCGCGAAACCGCCCGCCGACGTCGCCCGCGGCTCACCGGTGCCAACGGTTTCCGGGCCGGCATCGAGGTCGTCGAGCGCAAGCCGCGCCAATCCACGGTACGTGCCGATCCAGAGATAGCGGGTACGCGTATCCACCCAGAGGCTCTGCACGGAGTTGCCGGGCAAGCCCTCCGCCGTCGTCCAGACACGCCGCTCGACGGGCTCCGGGCCCTCACGGATCAGCCCGCCCGCGGTCGCAAGCCAGCGGATGGACGGGTCATCCGGATCGACCACGGTTGCAACGATCCTGCCCTGATCGCCCGGTTTTTCTTCATGCGCCCGACCGCGCCGCCAGGGGGTGATGAGTTGCTCCGGTTCGGCCACGGTCAGCAACTGCATTTCTTCGGTCGAGCGCGGCAGCGGGTTTCCCGGGTTCATCGGTGCGGCGTCCGCCGTGCGCCGGAAAGCCACTACGCCCGCGCTGCGTCCGGCGCCGGTGAGCGCGTACAGCGATTCCCCAGTCGTCGCCACAGCCAGTGGAATTCGCATCTGAAGCCGCCCAAGCGGGCGATACTCAGTATCGAGGATGACCACTTCGCCACGCTCCGCCATGGCCACGTACAGCAGGCCCCGGTCATCCAGCGCAAGACTGGTGCGCGTCCAGCTGCGCATGTGGTTGGCCGGCAGCTTGCGCAACAACCCGTTGAGCGCAAACTGGAAAACGCCGTGCGCGTCGAATACCTTCAGCGCGCCCGCGTCCACAACCACCAGGCGTTGCCCGTCACTGACCAGCCGGCCGGGCGACAGCAGCCGGTCCGGCGCGACGCCCAATTTCCCGAACTCGAACTCGATGCGCCCGTCGGCGAGGTTCAGGCGTCGCACCCGATCGAAGCGGGTTGCGTACAACGCCCGATCGAGGCTCAAGGAGAAAACGTAACCTCCATCCTCGTAACGACCCACATAGCTGCCGTCCGGGCGGTAGCGCATGTCCGCGACGAGGAACGAGCCATCGGCCAGAACGGCAAGTTCGCGATGGTCGAGGAATGACGGCGGTCGACCGGCAGGCAACCCTAATTCGATGTTCTGAGCCTCCGCACCGGTTGGACTCAGGCGGATGATGCTCGGTGGCTTGCTGACCAGAACCCAGGGCTCGCCGCGCGAATCCAGGGCAAGGCCGCTGGCATAGCGCAGCACGATGCTCCACTGCTCTTCGTAACCGGCAGACGCAGCGTGCGCCTCGTTCGGGCGCTGGTCGATCGCCGGCTGGCCGTTCGCGAACTGACCCAGCGCCAGCACAGCAAACACCGTCAGCCATGCGCGTGCTCTATTCATGAGGCCGCCGAAGGGCTCGCCGAAGCGCATGTTCCACATCCAGATAGCCATTGGCGATGGCTTCATCGAGGATCGGTTCGCCTTTGGCGGTCTCAGCGCGCGGATCGGCGCCCGCCGCCAGCAGCGCTTTCACGGACTCGATCCGGCCGACCCGGCTGGCCTCGGCAAGAGCCGTGGTGCCATTGCGACCGCGAACGTCGACCGGCACGCTGGCCTTCAGAAACGCACCCAGCCAGTCGAACTCACCGTTGCGGGCAAACTGCCCCAGCGCGTCCCCAACCGTGAGCTGGTTCCGGCACGTGGCGCCCGGATCCGCGCCGGCCCGCAGCAAATACAACGCTGCCCGCCACTGGGACCCATTGAGCGCGGCCAGCAAGGGCGATCCGCAGTCGCGGCCTCCGGCCGGCAAACCCGTTTCGAGCAACGCCTCCAGCACTGCCACATGACCTTCCCGGGCGGCGAGGGTCAGGGGCGTGTAGTGATTTCGATCCCAGGCCTCCAGCAGTACCCCGCCCTCGATCAGCTCCCGAACACGCACGGCATCGCCCGAACTGGCCACCTCCGGCAGCTCCCGGAACGGCGCGGCATAAGCCGTGCGTTCCTCGATGCGCGCGATCCCGTCCAGGATCCCCCCGCTCCGTCGAGCGTACGGTGGATTCGGCCAGCTCATCGGACCCCGTTGCAGGGCGCGCCGATAGATTTCGTGAATGACCGGGACGTAATGCGCAAATTGCTCCTGCTGGGCGGTAGAGAAGTGCTGCAGCCACATCCCCATATCCAGGACATGGCGCCGCAGCTCGGTTTCAGGCCACGGCCGATGCGAACCCGGATTCGCTCCCTCGTAGTCGGGCCCAACGTCGAGATAGCTGTACCAATCGACGGGAACGATGGTCGGAACACGCTGCAGAAACTCATCGCTGAGATCCACGCGCGTGGTTCGATAGCGCGGATGCAGCACATCGAGGTAGCAGCGATTCGTGGTAGGGAACTGCAGCGACCACAAGATCAGGTACCGGCCGCTTTCAGAGACCCGGGTGGTCTCCTCGTCAGTCTTGATGTCGCCATGCAGCCCGGGACCGCGGCAGCGCATTCGCACGACGGCATCGCCGGCGTCTTCGCTACGGCTGAACTCGACGCGGCCCTGAACGGGACCCTGCAGAACGCTCCCGCAACACGCAACCAGTGCCATCGGAAGCAGCACGAACGCACGCAGTCTGGGCCATACCGAACGCGAGGCCATGAGCGGTTCCAAGACGGGTAAAGGAACGGTTCCATTGGGCACACTCGGCTCCGGCTCGTCAGTGACCCAGGTACCAATTGCGCGGCTCAAGCGCGAACCTGGGTATCATCGGTACACGGGGCCGGTAAGGTCAACGGAGAACGCAGCATGGATCTGATCATTCGCAACGCAAGCGTCTACGACGGCAGCGGCGTTGAGCCCTTCACCGCAGACCTCGGTATCCGCGCCGGAAAGATCGAGGCAATCGGCGACCTCGCCGATGTGCAGGCAGCCCAGACGATCGATGCCGAAGGCCTCGCCGCCGCGCCCGGTTTCATCGACATGCACTCCCATTCCGACTGGGTGTTGCCCCAGCCCCATCACGGCGAGGTGTTGGCGCCCCTGCTGGAGCAGGGCATCACCACGCTGGTTGGCGGCAACTGCGGGGCCTCGCCCGCACCAATCGTGCCGGGCAACGAAGGCCGGGTGAAGGCGGTCGGACGCATGTTGCATGACCAGGCGCTGGACTATGCCTGGACCGACATGGCGAGCTTTCTCGACCTGCTGGAACGCAACGGCATCGCCCTGAACCTGGCGCAACTGGTGGGCCACGGGACGATCCGAACCGGCGTCAAGGGCGGCGCGCCCGAACCGGCCGCAGACGACGAGATCGCGGCGATGGCCGACCAGGTGCGCGACGCGCTCGATGGCGGCGCCATCGGCTTTTCAACCGGCCTGGGTTACGCGCCAGGCGTGTTCGCCGACACGGAGGAGTTGATCGGCGTGACCGCGCCGCTCGCCGAACGCGGGGGGATTTACACCTCCCATGCACGCAGCTATGTCGCCCTGGCGCGCCACGACGATCCGGACCAGACCCCGTCGAACATTCGCGCGCTGGACGAAACCGCCGCCATCCACCGGGCCCACGGCGTCAAGGTTCAGCATTCGCACCTGATTTTCGTCGGCGACGAAAGCTGGTCCAGCACCGATCGCGCGCTCGAACATCTCGAACGTCTGGCGGAACAGGACGCCGACATCGCCTGCGATGCGTTTCCATACGTCGGCGGCAACACTACGCTGGCGGTGTTCATGCCGGCGTGGGCGCTGACGCAGCTCGATACGGCCGTCAGCGATCCGGAACTGCGTGGCAAGGCGAAGCGCAGCCTCGAGCGTAACCAGGCGAACTTTGGCATGTGCTGGGACGATACCCAGATCATGTGGGTGCCCGATCGCGCACTGGCCCGCTACGAAGGGCTCACCATCGCCGAAATCGCCACCGCCCGCGGCACGGATCCCACCGACACCTACCTCGATCTGCTGGGTGAGCTGGGACCCCGTGCGCGAATCATCAACTGGAACTACTCGGGGCGGGACGACGAGGAAACGAGCCTGCGCAAAGTGCTGAAGCATCCGCGCACCTGCTTCGAGACCGACACCATCCTCACCGGCCAGGGCTTCGACAACCCGGCATCCTACGGAACCTTCCCCCGCATTCTCGGGCGCTATGTTCGAGAGCTCGGCCTGCTGTCACTGAGCGAGGCGATCCATCGCATGACCGGCATGTCGGCCGAGCGCATGAACATCGCCGACCGCGGCTTCATCCGTGAAGGAATGGCCGCCGATCTGGTGCTGTTCGATCCTGAGACCATCGGCGACAACACCACACGCAAGGCACCGGACCGCTCGCCCTCGGGAATCGTGGCGGTGGTACTGAACGGACAAGTCGTGGTGCGCGGCGGCGAGTTCGACGCATCGACTCGCGCCGGCAGCATCCTGAGGCTCTCGGACGGACGGGTCACCGCCTGAGATCATCTTCGGCTCAGAGAAACCCCGCCATCAGCGAACTCGCGAGCTGATAAAACAGCAGCGCAGCGACGATGTACGCCGCGGCAAACGCAGCGGCGCGCAGCCAGGTCACCGAGACGCCGAACTGAACGCAGTTCACGCCGCCGAAGACCTGCGAACCGAACACCAGCATGGCCACAGCCTGGCGCGGCGGCTGCAGGGGTAGAAAGCTCAGGCACACCAGTACCGCATCGCCCAACGCGCTGATCAGCAACAACGCCAGCGCCATCTTCAGCACCCGGAAGCGCACCGCGCGGGTACGCCGGGTCTGGTTCAGGGCGACCACGAACAGGCCGAGTTCGCCGACGATCTTCAGCAACGCGAAGGGAACCGACAGCCGCAGAAACAGCACGTGTGCTGCAAACGCAGTGATCAGCGCCAGCACCAGTGCGGCAATCAGCATTTGCCGCGAGTACACCAACCGCTCGGGCGACCGGCGCAGGTAGATGATGCCCAGCAGATCGCCGAGCAGGCGTACCGCGGACGGCTTACTCATGTGCCATGTTTCGATACACTCGACATCCGGCCAGCCGTCTCATCGGCGGCGCCAGATGCGCCCGACGCCAATGGGACGCGCCAGAGGAGGGTGTTCGCGGGGGGATGTTTGATTTCCTGATCACAATCGTCGGGGTCCTCGACAGTCTACCGGATGCGGGCCGCGCCATGCTCAGCGGCGCGGTGCTGGCCGGCGGGCTGTGCTTTGCGGAGCGCCGCCTGCCAGCCAATCTCGTTGGGCTTGCGATCGCCTATCGAAAGGCCGTTCTGGCGGCTCTGTTGATCATCCCGCTACTGGTCTACTACGTACTGGGGCTGCGGTTCGTGGTCGTGGTGGAAGAACTGCCCGAGATCGCTTCCGCGCCCTCCTTGCTCTGGTGGTCGCTGTTCGGCGTCTGGGGCATCGGCATGTTTGCGCGCGGCGCAATCGACGTCGCCCGGCTGGTTCGCTCGGCGCGGCAGGTCGCCCACTTTCCGGTCGCCGACGGGAAGCTCGCCAGCCGGCTCGATTTCTGGCGGCAGCGGGTTGGCATCACGCAGCCCGTCACGCTCTGCACGGCTAATGCGGAGCAACCGTTCACCTGTGGTTGGCCCAAGCCGGTGATTGGACTACCGCGTAGCGCCGCCCGCTGGCCTGCCCCGGTGCAGGATGCGATCCTGGTTCACGAGCTGTGCCACATCAAACACCACCACTGGCCATGGCTCGTTGCCGGCCACCTGGTTGCGGCTGTCTACTGGCCCATTCGCTGGGTTGCGGGACTGACGGAACATCTGGACCGCGACTTTCAGGAAGCCAGCGACGCCCGGGCGATCGAATTCTTCGGCGATCGAATGGGCTATTCCCGAGCGTTGAAACACATCGCGCAACGCATCGATCCGCTGCCGCACGAACGATCCGGCGCACGACCCGCCGGAAATCCGACTGTGCTGGTGTGGCATGACAGCGCGTCACTCGAAGACCGGGAGGCCATCGTTTTGTCCAGCGTATCGCGCGATCCGTGCTACAACCGCGTGTTCTGGGGGCTCACTCAGGCGACATTGGCAATGTTTCTGATGACCGGCACCACGCTTCAGGAGCTATACATTCCCGAGGATCCGAAATTCGTGCCCGATGAGTTCTGGTACATTTCCTTCGGTCCTTCATCGCGATACGAGGACGTGAAGGACTGGTCTTCCATGCCGCCCGCCGATCGCAATCCAGCAGTCAATCTGACCGCCAAGGGACCCTGATGAGCTTCACCCACGTATTCGCCGGGAATCCGCTGGACCACGCCGATGCGAAGCGTCGCGACCCGGA
>PVMS01170656.1_pt1 | contig 10298 bp, 9 predicted proteins | sample 1853461 | NCBI WGS metagenome assembly PVMS01 (sample SAMN08582032, study PRJNA380276) | Marine sediment metagenome, whole genome shotgun sequencing project. | isolation source: ocean sediment barecode stripped | collected 2017
CCAGTTCGAGTTCGTGGGTCACCATGATGATGGTTGTTCCTGTACTGTTGATTTCGGACAGCAGTTCCAGGACGCTGTCAGCCATGTTCGTGTCCAGGTTGCCGGTTGGTTCGTCGGCGAGCAGGAAGCGTGGCTCTCCCGCGAGTGCGCGTGCGATAGCGACGCGCTGTTGCTGACCACCGGACAGCTGCGCCGGGTAGTGTTTCATGCGCGATATCAGCCCAACCATTTCAAGGCATTTACCGATGCGACGTTTGCGCTCATCAGCATTGAAGCCGCGGTAACGCAGCGGTACATCAACGTTGTCGAATATGTCGAGTTCAGGAATCAGGTTGAAACTTTGGAAGATGAAGCCGATTTTCTCGTTACGAAAACGAGAACGCTCTTTGTCACTAAGTGATGAAACATCCTTGCCGTCCAGCTCATACGTTCCGGTGGTGAGTTCCTCGAGCATTCCAGCAATATTCAGGAACGTTGTCTTGCCTGATCCAGATGGCCCGGTTACGGATATGAATTCTCCTTCGTCTACCGTTAGTGAAAACTCTCTGAGCGCGTGAGTCTCAACGGTGTCAGTGCGATACACCTTGGATACGTTTGTCATCTTCAACATTGTCTTGCTCTCCTGCGTTGCAAGGGATATCAAATTAAGTAATTAGTCCGTTAACAGAACCGTGTCCGCGCCCCGAAACGGATCGAGGTTCGAAATTACGATGGTGTCGCCAGGCTCGAGCCCCGCGACTATCTCGACAGCCCCGAGACTTCGGGCTCCGATCTGAATCTTGCGGCGAGTAGCAACTTGATTGTCGTCAACAACATATGCGATTCGCCCGGCACCGCTGTCCAGAAACTGGCCACGCTGCACCGTTAGTACATCCCGGTACTCGGCCAGCAAGATGCGGGTTGTTAGTCGCTGGTTCTGTCTGAGATTGGTAGGCCCGTCACCGTCAAAGCGAATTCGGCTTGCGACCTGGTTGCCAATGATCTCGGGGGATACTGCGATCAACCGGCCTGTGTACCGCTCTCCCCCGATGAGAATTTCCGCCGCCATGCCGATGGCAAGATCGTCCGCATAACTTTCCGGAATTTGTGCATCAATCTCAAAACGCGAGAGGTCTACTACTGCCATAACTGGCGTGTCGCGTGACACCGCTGATTTCTGGTCGACGAGCAAGTCGCCGACTATGCCGTTCACGGGCGACTTGATTGACAGATTGTCTACCTGGCGCTGCAAGTCCTCGACGAATAGCCTTTCCCGACCGACCTCGAACTCACTTGCGCGTAGTTCGAAAGCCAGGCGTTCGTCAAACAAGCCAGCATCCGCTATTGCGTGTTGATGGGCGAATTCGGCTTTGCGCAGATCATCCTGGGCTTTCTCGAAATCGATTACAGGAATAACGCCGAGATTATTGGCTTCGTTGGCACGACGCTGTTCTCTTTTCGCCGCTACAAGTGCGACGTCGGCGAGGTCGGCGGCCTTGCGTTTCTCCAATGCCAGTTGACGCGACTCGATACGCTGTCGTTCAAATTCGACCTTGCGTTGTTCCAGGGACGATTCGGCTTGTCGTAGAAGACTCATCAACTCGGGGCTATCGACACTGGCAAGTACCTGGCCGGCGACGACTTGCTCGCCGGCAACAACAACGAGCGTGATAGAGCCGGAGGCTGTGGCATAAAGTGTGGGGCTGACGGCTGCCACGATTCTGCCCTGGACGGAGACGTCTCTGATCAGGTCCGCACGTGTGACAGTTGCGACGCGTACGCGATCAAAAGGCACGCTTACGCTCGCATTGGCCCAGCGTTTCACCCATGGGGCGGCAAACAGGATAGACGCGATCACGGCGACGCCTATTCCAGTGAATATGAGTTGATTACGACGAGGATCGCGCGCTGCGAGACGCACGTCCTGGGCCGAAGTGTCGGCGATTTTCAGATCCCTGATCCCTTTTTGGCAAGAAAACTAGAGACCAGCGTATTGCGCTGTGTCTCTAATCAGATGCATTGTGTTAATAGTTAGATGCAGGGAGGGCAAAAATCGTTTGAATATCGCCGCGAACAAACGATCTACGAGTTCATTCCCCAAAAGGGTGTGGCCGGCAATGACACCATGCCCTGGTCGTAGACGAGTCCCCCGGGGCGATCTTCCGTAATCAGCAACGGGCCGTCGATATCCACGAAGTCACAAAGCTGAGCAATGACATGCGAGGGTGCCATCGACAGCGATGTGCCACCCATGCAGCCGACCATAATGCCGAGGTTTTTTTCTTTGGCGGCGCGGGCAAGTACCAGCCCGTGCGTCAGGCCGCCGGTCTTGTCGAGTTTGATGTTAATCATTTGATAACGCGTCGCCGCGAGGTCGAGTTCATCGAGATGCAGGCAGGACTCGTCGGCGCACAATGGCGCTGGCGATTCATATCCTTCGAGTTCCGCGTCTCCGCCTCGCGGCAGCGGTTGTTCAATCATCATCACGCCAAGGTCGTGTAGTGCGGGCGCATAGCGCTGCAGTTCCTCGAAGTTCCAGCCCTGATTGACGTCAACGACAAGCCGCGCATCCGGCCGCGCTGCAACTATCGCGGCAATGCGCTCCACCGGCTGGTCGCGGCTGAGCTTGATCTTGAACAACGACAAGTCGGAGGCGGCTACAGCCTTGGCAGCCATTTCTTGTGCGGTGGGCTCCAACCCGATCGTAAAGACCGTTTCAACCGCAGCGCTGTCGACGCCTGCCGTATCCCAGGCGCTGCAATTTGAAAGCTGTGCTTCAAGGTCCCACAGTGCGGAATCGGCGGCAAAGCGCGCACCACCGGGTGGCAGTAGAGATAGCAGCTGTTGTCGATTCGCGCCGGCTGACAGGTGTCCCGATATTTCCTCGAGCTGCGCGGCCATGGACTCGGGCGTCTCGTCGCAGTAATACACACCCAGTGCCTCGCCACGGCCGACGAGACCGTCCTGCGCGATTTCGCAAATGACACACGGGAAATCGTCCCACACATGATCTGCGATTCGAAACGGAATAATGCTTGGCCAGGATTCCGTGACTATCGAAATCTTGCGCGGCATCACGCGTACTTAAGCAAGAAGTTGGCGATTGATGTCATACCGGTCGCTATTGGGTCGACGCACGGCAAGCCGAGCTTGTTCTGCAGCTCGCCTAGATAGGCGTCGCGCGCGAAGTCATCCAGCTTCGACGTATTAATACTGACGCCGGCACAAAAACATCGCGGGCGAGTTATCTTGGCAAGCCGCAAGACGTCGTCGATCACCTCATCGAGCTGGGGGATCGGGTAGTCACCGTGAACGTCCAGAATTTCAGTTCGCTCAAAATCGTGACAAAGAATGATCGCGTCGGGTTGTGAGCCATGTAGCAGTCCGAGGCTGACGCCGGAGTAGCTGGGATTGAGTAACGAACCCTGTCCTTCAATAACGTCCCAGTGATCGTCATTATTGTCAGGAGATAGCACTTCGGCGGCGCCGGAGATGAAATCGGCGACGACAGAGTCGATCGGTATGCCTTCGCCGGCAATCATGATGCCGGTCTGGCCCGTCGCCCGAAACGTGGACTTTATGCTTCTGCGTTCGAGTTCGCGGTGCAGTGCCAACGCACTATACTTTTTGCCGACGGCGCAATCGGTACCGACCATAAGCACACGCTTGCCGGTACGGGGTCGACCCTGACCGACCGGCAGGTCGTCTGGCGGGACACGAACGTCTATGAGTTTCGCGCCGCCCTGCGTTGCGCTGGCAACCAGGTCGGGAATATCGTTTAGTCGGGTGTGCATGCCCGCCGCAATATCGATGCCTGCCGCAGCGAGATCGATCAGCTGTGGCAGCCAGAGATCAGGAATCTGCCCACCCAGCGGTGCGACGCCGACAATTGCCGTCCGAATTCCTGCGTCGACGGCGTCGGCAACAGACATCTCAGGCAGCCCGAGGTCGACGGGGCAATCCGGCAAGCGCATCTGTGCAGCGCAGCGATCAGCACGCCAATAGGCAATGCCATAACCCGTCTTGGCATAGTCGTCGCCGGCGGCATCGCCGAGATACAGCAGGTATGGAGCGTCGAGCCTTATTGTTGTTAACGCCATTGCCGAATGTTACTCCGGCAAAAATATCGTTGCCGGGTGCTCGAGCATCTCCTTGATGCGCTGGATCATGGCGGCGGCGTCGTAACCATCGACGAAGCGGTGATCAAACGACGACGACAGGTTCATCATGAGGCGCACCGCTACCTGGCCATTGAAAACCATGGGGCGCTCAACGGCACGATTGACACCGATGATGCTGACTTCGGGCATGTTGATGACCGGCGTTGAGGCTATGCCACCTAATTTGCCAAGGCTCGTGATCGTGATAGTCGAACCCGTGAGATCATCCTTCTTGGCGCTGTTGTCACGCGCGGCAAGGGACAAGCGGCGAAATTCGCTCGCAAGACCGTCAATATCGTAAGCCTCGGCATGCTTCACTACCGGCACCTTGAGTCCATCGGGTGTCTGCGTCGCTATACCTAAATGAACCGCTTCGTGCTGCAGCAACATATTGCGATCTTTGTCGTAGGTCGAGTTGCATTGCGGGAATTCTTTGAGCGCACGAATCAAGGCCAGTCCGAGAAACGGTAACAGCGTGAGCCGATCTGCGGGATTGTCCTTGCGGCTGTTGAGGTGCTTGCGCAGCGCTTCGAGTTCAGTGATGTCCACTTCTTCAACGTAAGCGAAATGCGGAATTTCCCGTTTCGAAGCAGACATGCGCTCCGCGATTATGCGACGTAATCCGATGATCTTGATCTCTTTCACGCCGCTGGCTGGGGTTGTAGCCATCACGGCAGGAGCGCGACTGGCCTGGTTCTTGAGGAACAGGTCGAAATCGCTGCGCGAGATACGACCATTGACGCCTGTGCCCGTTACGTTGGCCAGATCAATGCCGGCCTCTTTTGCGCGGCGCCGAACAGCGGGCAAAGTCTTGACGCGCGATCGGTCACTAGTGGCCGTGGCGGTCGCCGCGGGTGTTGGCCGCAGCTGCGTTACCTCTGTTGTTTTAGTCGTTGCAGATGCCTTGCTGGATGTTGCCGCGTCGCCCCCGGTTTCGAAGACCACGAGCGCTGCGCCGACCGGAACGATATCGCCAGGCTCACCGGCCAGTTTGACAACAGTGCCGCTTACCGGCGACGCAAGTTCGACTGCGGCTTTATCGGTCATCATTGTGCCGACGAGCGCCTCTTCTTCCACGTACTCGCCGACCTTGATAAACCATTCGCCGATTTCGGATTCGACGGTTCCTTCACCGAGGTCTGGCAGCTTGAAAATGTGTTCGCTCATTCTGCTTCCATCACTTCGCGTATCGCGGCTGATATGCGTTTCAGGCCGGGGAAATACTGCCACTCAAACGCGTGTGGATACGGTGTATCCCAACCGGCAACCCGTCCAATGGGTGCTTCGAGGTCATAGAAGCACTCTTCTTGTATCGTGGCTGCGAGCTCGGCACCAAACCCGCCAAAGCGGGTGGCTTCGTGGGCAATCAGGCAGCGGCCGGTTTTCTTTACGGAGGCGGTCAATGTCGCGACATCAAGCGGTGCCATCGTGCGTACATCTATGATTTCGCAGTCGATGCCGGTTGCCGCCGCAGCGGCGATTGCTACGTGCACTAGTGTGCCATAGGTAATGACTGTGATTTCGTTGCCGGCGCGTGCGATGTCGGCTTTACCCAATGGCACGGTGTAGTAGTCCTCCGGAACCTCTCCCTTGGGGTGCGCGCTCCAGGAAACCGCGGGTTTTTCAGGGTCGCCATCGAACGGGCCGTTATAAATCCGTTTGGGTTCGAAAAACACCACCGGGTCATCCGACTCGATCGCGCTGATCAGCAGACCTTTCGCGTCATACGGGTTGGACGGCATGACCGTTTTTATTCCGCTGACATGTGTGAAAATGGCTTCAGGTGACTGCGAGTGTGTCTGCCCGCCGCGAATGCCACCGCCGCAGGGCGTGCGAATAGTTACCGGTGAAAAGAATTCGCCGCAGGAGCGATAACGCAGTCGCGCGAGTTCGCTGACGATTTGATCGAAGCCCGGATAGATGTAGTCGGCGAACTGGATCTCAGCGACGGGTCGCAGGCCGTTTACGCCCATGCCAATAGCGGTGCCGATGATTCCACCTTCGGAAATGGGCGCGTCAATAACGCGGTGCTCTCCGAACTTGCGCTGCAAACCATCAGTACATCGGAACACGCCGCCAAAGAAACCGACGTCCTGGCCGAGCACAATGACACTTGGGTCCTTGTCAATGATGACGTCGTGTGCCGAGCGAATGGCTTCGATCATGTTCATCTGCGCCATGAGCTAGTCTCCATTCTCTAGTTCGAGCATGCGACGACACTCGGACTCAAGATGGCGGGGTTTATCCGCATACACATCGTCAAACATCGTGGCGGGATCCAGCCACGGGCCTTCCGTCATCGTTCCGTACTGCTGCGCTTCCTTCCAGGCCGCTTTCACTTCCTCGCGCAGCTCTTCGGTTAGCTGCTCGTGTTTTTTCTCCGACCAGTGTCCCTGCGCGATCATGTGCTGTTTTAGACGTTCGATGGGGTCGCCCAGCGGAAACGCCTCCCACTCATCTTTCGGCCGGTACTTGTCTGGATCATCACTCGTCGAATGGGGACCTCCGCGATAAGTCACCAGTTCGATAAGCGTTGGTCCACCGCCTTTCCGGGCTCGTTCCGCCGCCCACGAGGTTACAGCGTACACGGCCAAAAAGTCGTTGCCGTCGACACGAATACCGGGGATTCCGAGGCCGAGACCGCGGGCCGCGAATGCTCTGCGTTCGCCCCCTGCGGTACCCTGGAAGGTCGAAATGGCCCATTGATTGTTTACAACATTCAGAATAACGGGTGCCTGGTAAACGGCGGCGAACGTCAATGCATGGTGGAAGTCGGCTTCCGCGGTGCTGCCGTCACCGACCCACGAGGTAGCGATGTGATCCTCACCTTTGAGTGCCGAGGCCATTGCCCAACCGACAGCGTGCGGGTATTGCGTTCCCAAATTGCCTGATATTGAGAATACGTTGCCGCTCTTGGTGTGATACATGATGGGTAACTGACGGCCCTGACACATGTCACGCGTGTTCGAGAGGCACTGGCACATCATATCCACGAGCTTTACGCCGCGATACATGTACAGGCCCTGGTTGCGATAAGACGGGAAGCACATATCGCCCGGCCGCAATGCCATGCCCTGTGCGATAGAAACGGCTTCTTCACCCAGCGCCTGCATGTAGAAAGAGATGCGACCCTGGCGCTGGATTTGCCACATGCGCTCATCGAAAACGCGATTCAACAGCATCCAGCGAAGACCAACCTGCAACTGTGTGGCGTCGAAATCCGGGTTCCACGGTCCCACGGCGGTATGGTCATCGTCGAGAACGCGAACCAGCCCGCTGCTCAGGTGTTCAATGTCGCGCGTGCGCGCATCGATCGATGGTTTATCCGCGCTGCCGGCAGGCTCAAGATTGAGATAACTGAAGTCAGGTTTCTCCCCTGGCCGGGCGTGTGGCCGCGGGATGTGCAACCGTGATTTCTTATTCATGCGGAGGCGTCCTGTTGATTGCTGCCCGCAGCGATGAGACGTCGTGCCAGTTCATCGGCCAGCTCGTTGGTTGGCCTGCCAGTCTCGCTGGCGGCCGTGAAGATTGCCTGCAATCTTTCAGGAATCTGGTCAACGTCGGCACGCACCCGGTCGTCTGAGCTATCGCCGTGATACTCGTGAGAAACGTTAATAATGCCGCCCGCATTGATGACGTAGTCCGGCGCATAGAGGATATTACGCTCGCTGAGTCGCGCGCCATCGTCTGCCGTTGAAAGTTGATTGTTTGCCGCACCTGCGATCACCTGCGCCTTTATTTTTGGAATCGTTGCCGACGTCAAGATGTTGCCGAGTGCACACGGTGCCAGAACATCGGCGTTCGCGTAAAGGATCTCGGCGGGCGCAACTATGTCTGTGGGCAATTCGGCGCTGATCTGCGTCAGGCTGTCCTGGTTTACATCGGCGATAATCAAATGGGCGCCGGCCTCGTGTAACAAGCGGCACAGATGAGCGCCAACATGACCAACGCCTTGAACCGCAACGGTCAGACCATCGATCGAGTCTTTGCCCAGACGTACTTTGACGGCGGCTTCGATGCCCAGAAATACCCCAAGGGCGGTCCAGGGAGACGGGTCGCCACCCGCACCGTCGCCACTCTGCGGAAGACCGGTGACGTATTCGGTCTGTTCGCGAACGTGGCGCATGTCCTCAACGGACATGCCGACGTCTTCGGCCGTAATGTAACGGCCAGCCAGCGACTCGACTGCGCGCCCGAAGGCGGCGAATAGTTGCGCCGATTTAGGTGCTGAATCGGTGGCCAGAATAACGGCCTTGCCGCCACCGAACGGAAGGTTGGCCACCGCGTTCTTGTAAGTCATGCCACGCGAGAGTCGCAGAACGTCAGTCAGTGCGTCAGATTTGCTGGCGTAGGACCAGCGGCGGCAACCGCCGGCAGCCGGGCCCAATGCTGTGGAGTGAACGGCGATAATTGCCTGCAGTCCGGTCGGCTGGTCCGTAAAGAAATGCAGCGATTCGTGATCGTCGAATTCGGCGTGATTGAAAACGCCCATGCCGCCCCCCTTGATGCGTCGCAAAGATAGACTAATATATCGCGAATCATGGCGGTAAAGCTTGCAAAACCCTTTACGCGAGTGAAAAACAGTGCATAATCAATGCGTAATTTATAAAGGAAGTGAATAAATAATGCAAAGCGTCTCACTTGATCACATCGACCGAAAAATCCTTAATTTGCTGCAGAATATTTCCGGCATCAACGCCACCGCGATCGGTGAGCGCATAGGCTTGTCGCAATCGGCTTGCTGGCGGCGTATTCAGCGTATGCGTGAGGAGGGTGTAATTCGCGATCATCCTGTCGTTCTCGACCGCGAGAAGGTTGGTCTGACAACCATGGTGTTCGCGCACGTGAAACTGACATCGCATGGCCGCAGCAACTTGAAGTTGTTTGCTGAGGAGGTCAGTAATTGCCCGGAGGTAATGGACTGTTACGTGTTGCTCGGCAACGTTGACTTCCTGCTACGAATTGTCGCCGAAGACATCAAAGCGTATGAGCAGTTTTTCTTCGAAAAACTCTCGCAACTGCCCGGCATCCAGGAAGTGACGTCAAGCATCGTCTTGTCAGATATAAAACACTCCACGGCGCTGCCTATCTAATCAGGGGGTCACTGTCCCCCTCGAAGGTTGCCACTTCGAGTTCTTTTTGTGATGAAACCGACGCTCGCTTCATGCCATCGGAGTTGTATTGCGTCGCCAACTCCGTATCACGAGTAACGGCGATCACACCGGCATCACCGCCGAGCCTCTTGACCTCGTCCAGCATTTCATCGATCGCATCGTTCAGCGCAGTGCCCGCCTTATAATGGCAAGCAATGGAGATGGCCCCACCTGCGCGAATAATGTGTTCACCGGTGCCAGTACACGAAATCGCGATGTCGTCATCCGCCCAGGTCCCGGGTCCGATCAGTGGCGAGTCGCCGACGCGTCCTTCAAGTTTGCCGAATGTTCCGCCCGTCGACGTTGCTGCGGCGAGCGCGCCGGATCGATCGAGTGCCACCGCTCCTACGGTCCCATGTGCGTTGCTGTCCGACAGTTCCTCTGCTGTGACGCCAACAGGCAAAATGTAGTAATCGCCGGGATCGACGACCTCGGCGTACTTGTTGTCGCGTGCGAATCGCTGCGCGCCCTTTCCGACCAGCAACACATGAGGTGTTTTTTCCATTACACCACGGGCAATTTGAATCGGACTTACAAAGTCCGGCAACGCTGCGACGGCACCAGCCTCGCGTGACGGGCCATGCATGATGGATGCGTCCAGTGTGACATAGCCGGCTGTGTTGGGTGCCGAGCCGCGGCCAGCGACATAGAGCCCGCAACTTTCGAGGTCCGAAACGGCTATTTCCACGACATCGAGCGCGCTGCGGCCGTCAGCGAGCAGCGCTTCGCACGCGGCCGTCAGCTCGCGAAGGTGGTCTTCTACTTCTGCGTAATCGCGACCTGCGACGGCGCCTGCGCCACCATGTAACGCGAGCGCATAGTGCTTATTCGTCTTGCCCATCGATGTATTCGGCCCCCCGGCTGTGATTCTGCAAGGGCCGCGAGCATAGCGGCAAACTGGACAGGGCGGTAGCGTTCACAATTCCAGTCCCCGTCAGTAATTTTCCATAACGACCCGGATTTAGGCGACAAAAAAACAACACTTTAACTATTTGTTAATTAAGGG
>PVMS01151657.1_pt1 | contig 10297 bp, 10 predicted proteins | sample 1853461 | NCBI WGS metagenome assembly PVMS01 (sample SAMN08582032, study PRJNA380276) | Marine sediment metagenome, whole genome shotgun sequencing project. | isolation source: ocean sediment barecode stripped | collected 2017
TACAGTTCTGGGCGGTACAGTTCGAGCCTAATCAAAATCTCGCATTCAGCCAGGAGCTGGCACACTTGCGAATCCGTTATAAGCTGCCCGGTGAGTCCACATCCAAATTGATCGAATCACCCATTATGGATAGCGGAATTAACGCACGCGGTAGTCACACCTTCAACTTCGCAGCATCCTTGGCGGCCTTTGGACAGAAGTTGCGCGGCGGTCAATACCTCGAATCATTTACTTACGCTGACATCGCAAAACTGGCTCGGCAATCCAGGGGTAATGATCCGCACGGTTATCGCAGTGAGTTTATGCAGCTGGTCAGTCTTGCCGGGACACTCGACAAATCAAACAATACGGCATTCCGGTAAATGCTGTTTGAGGATGGGGTTCTTTGAGAGCAGTGTCATCCGAACCGCAGCGACACGGGTACCGGCCTCTGAGACCGGTACCCGTATCCCCGCTTGGGATTTGTGGATTCTGTTAAAGGGATCACCTTCGTTCGTTATGGTGCTTGGCGTGCTACGTCGAATCAGCTACGCTGCTTGCATGCGTGAGACGACTGACGAACAGCTGATGCAACAGTATGCCAAGGGGAATGCGCAGGCCTTCGATCAGCTTTATGCCCGGCATCGTGGTGCCTTGTACCGGTACTTCAGACGGCAGGTTGGCGATGAAGCCACGGCCAATGATCTTTATCAGGGTGTGTGGGAAAAGATCATCCGTGGGCGGAAGAAATACCGGTCTTCATCACCCTTTACTTCATGGATGTACCGTATCGCCCACAATCACCTGGTAGACCACTACCGGCGTTCAAAGCCGGTGACGCATATAGAGATGGATACGTTAGCGGATCATCAGGCGGAGCCAGGCGAGCAGGCCATTGATGGCCAGCAACGGGAAAATTTGCAGGAGAACATTGCCGCCCTGCCCGCTGAACAAAGAAATACATTGCTGCTGAAGCTTGAAACCGGTTTGAAAATGGAGGAAATTGCCTCTGTGACCGGGGCCAGCAGGGAAACGGTCAAAAGTCGCCTGCGCTATGCGGTCGATAAACTCAAACGGAGCCTGGTTGAATGAACAGCATTCACAATAATGGTCCAGACGATAAGCGACTCAATGACGACCTTGAAAAGCTGGGGCAGGCTTACCAGCAACATTTGGCTGAAGAGCCGCCGGCACTACTTGATCAGGCCATTTTGAGTAGTGCCCACCGGGCAGTTGAGGAAAAAGACCACTGGCTGGATTTTGGCTGGATACACGGACTGACCACCGCAGCTGTGGTTGTGCTGGCCTTGTCTATTATCCTGACGCAGCGCCAACCAACGGGTCTGGAAGAAAACGGCTTGTCCCCCGCTGATGCTTCAACATTGGGCCGTAGCCGCGCTGCTGAATCAGAATTGAGCGGCAAGCTGCGTGAACAACGATCCAATGAAGATAAATACAAGCAAGAGCAGAGCAAAGAACTCAGGAATGAACTCCGCAAGGATATGCGCCAAACCATGCCCGCAGCGAGCGCAGCGGAAGCCCGGGCAGGCGCCCGGGACGAACCCGTCGCTGCCCGTCAGGCACAGGAAGGCTTTCGGGTGAAAAAATCAATGCAGTCAGAGGAGGTTTTACTGCAAGAAGAGATAATTCAGGTCAATGCACCCGCCAGAACGATGCTTGCAGAGCCCCCTGTGATGGAATTCGCTGATGAAGCACCACTTGCTGAAGCGGCTGAAGTTGAGATTGACGCAATCAAATCAGATGCGGATAAAATGGATGCCGAAAGATCGCAACCAGCTACCGAGGAAGCACAATTACAAGCTATCCTGATGCTGAAACAGGCAGGCGATGAAAGGTGGCAAGCTGAATTGAAAATATTTATTGAGCGCTACCCTGAATACCCGCTGCCGGACGAGCTCAAAAACTGATGCTTACCCTGAAAGGCTCTGCCTCTTTTGAGGAGATTATAAAGAAGAGCCGCTTTATCGCCCATGCAGCCCGCGTCACGTCACAGCGCGAATCGCTGGAGTTTTATGAATCGGTGGCAGACCCCGAAGCAACGCATAATTGCTGGGCCTGGCGGGTTAACTTTCAGGTTCGTTCCAGTGATGATGGAGAGCCCGGCGGTACAGCTGGCCGGCCAATGCTGAACGTGATTGAACGTCGTCAGCTGGAAAACACCATGGTTGTGGTGACACGTTATTTCGGCGGCATCAAACTGGGGGTCGGCGGCCTGGTGCGCGCCTATTCCGGAACGACAGCCAAATGCCTGGACAGGGCGGGCGTGATCGAACTGTTTCCGATGGCGGAATATGTTATCAAGGCTGGTTTTGAATGGGCTGCGAGCGTACACGGGCTGTTAGATCAATTTTCGGCTGAAAAACTGGAAGATAACTATGACGCTCAAGGCCTGGTACTAAAAATACGCTGTCGTGAAGCAGACTTTGGCAACCTGGCTGCAGGACTGAGGGATGCCAGTCGTGGACAGGCTCAGATTTTCAAGCGTTAATCTTAATGCTGATCCCGGCAAGGCTTTCGGCATAGCCCGCACCCATTAATAATGACGGCGTATAAAAACCACCTTCAACTTCAGTTTCCAGTAAATACGCCACGATTCCGAGGCTGGCCATCACGGTGACATCGTATCCATCCGGTGTTGTCATTGTCGCCGATACGCTGCGGCCGTCCGCACTGCTTGCTTCGCCCCACAGCTGCACCCCAGAGCCCTGCCGTTCTTCTTTGCCCGGGCCCTTGACTGACTTTTCAATCCGCCGTTTCATCGCGTTCTGCACCCATTGCATGGATAGCAGCGGCCGCAACATGCGCAGCCGTTTTAAACGCATGATGGTTGAAGGAGGTGCGGACATATAAACTTCAATGTCAGGTATGCCGGTGCTGATAAAAGCGGTAAACACGTCCCCCCAGGGAATTGTCATGGCAAGCCGATTACCGTGCTCAAACGGAATCTCACGTGACTTCCAGGCCAGCGGCACCCATTTCAGCTTTCCGTCCTGACGAACACAGCCGCCGCCGGCCAGGCCTTCCACGCTGGTTTTTGCAGTTCCCGGGCTCATTCGGCCACCGGACTCAAACGCCAGCAATAATTTCGTCGCCGCAGGCAAATTTTCAACCAGCCTGGCAGCGAGACAGTCCGTTGGCACAACATCGAAGCCGACACCGGGCATCAGTACAATATCGGCATGACGCGCCTCATCTGACTGGCGATGGGCATTGGCAAAAACACTTATTTCGCCCGTGATGTCAAGGTAATGGCAGCCATTCGCAAGACAAGCTTCAATCATTGGCTGGCTGGTTGCAGAAAACGGACCGGCACAATGCAGGATAACTTTAATCCCTTCCAATGCCGCCTGCACGGAAGTTTTGTCTTCCAGGTCGAATACACGGCATTCAAATCCGGACCCATCACAAATCTCCTCAAGCGCACGCTTGTTGCGTCCGGCCAGGATGGGGTTCATGCCGCGCTTCTTTGCCTCTTTAACGATCAGGCGTCCGGTATAGCCGTTGGCACCATAAATCATCCAGTTATGTTTCATTACATCACTTTCCTTTAGGAATCGTTAATGATGGGATCGTTTTCAAAACAAGGAACGCTGCTGGCGTGCAGTGCTGGTCTTACGGTCTGATTGAGCCGGCTTGGAAGCCTTTGGCCCTTCTTCCTCAGCTGCGGGCTTAAAATGTTTATGCTCGACCGGCTTTTCCGCAACCGCAACTTCCACGGCAGGCACTTGCGGGGCTGGCGCGAGTTCAACCGGATCTATATTTGCTGACTCCGGGGTGATCGGCTTCATCTCGGTAATCGACTCGTTAGCAACAAGATCGACCAGCTCACCGAGTGTACAATGGGCTTCGAGATCGTGACGCAAGGTTTTATTATGGTCGATACGGTAGCGATTTCTGCGACCGTGTTTGCTAACGCTGATCATGCCGCATTCTTGTAAATCGCGTACAATTTTTTGCACGGCACGCTCAGTTAGTCCAACATCGGCTGCAACATCCCGCAGACGGGATTGTGAATCACGCGCCAGGCAGACAAGTACATGACCGTGGTTACTGAAGATGGTCCAGTTGCTCATACAATATTCAATACTGACAAGAATTGGGTGAATTATATTTCGTGTTTATCAACTCTTCAATACATCTAGGGAAATGGCGAAGCTGAATGATTAAATCAACAACCCGGGTAGTGACCGAAGCATGGCGCGAGTTTTTGCGCCTGGAGTCAGCCGGTGGCGTCTTGCTGGTCATTGCAGCTGTCGCTGCAGTCGCCTTGGCCAACTCACCACTGGCGGGTTATTACGGTGATTTTCTAAGTGTGAAAGTCACCATTACCGTCGCAGATGTTGGTGTCAGTAAACCTTTACTGCTTTGGATCAATGATGGCCTGATGGCCATATTTTTCCTGCTCATCGGCCTGGAATTAAAGCGAGAAGTGGTTGAGGGTCAGCTCTCCAGCCCCGACCAAATCGTCTTGCCCGCACTGGCGGCACTCGGTGGGCTGGTAGTACCCGCCGCTATCTATTGGTATATCAACCGCGATAATCCGGCTGGCATAAACGGTTGGGCGATTCCCACAGCGACGGACATCGCCTTTGCCCTTGCTGTATTGAGCGTGTTTGGCAGTCGCGTGCCGGCCAGCCTTAAAATCTTTCTGACCACCATTGCTATCGTGGATGACCTTGCAGCCATCATTATCATTGCAGTATTTTATTCAGCTGACCTGAGCACAACCTCACTGGTGGCTGCTGGCTCCGGTATTGCCGTGCTTTTCGTGCTTAATCGTTTTGGTGTCAGAAGGTTGGCGGCTTACATGATCACGGGAGTATTTATCTGGTTCTTTGTGCTCAAGTCCGGTGTGCATGCAACCCTGGCTGGCATCGTCGTTGCAGCCTTCATCCCATTGAAGTGTGAAGACAAACACTCACCCGCGCGTCACCTCGAACACAGCTTGCACCCCTGGATCGCTTTCGCAGTGCTACCGATTTTTGCCTTTGCCAATGCGGGTGTTTCATTTGCCGGTATTGGGGCTGATACTGCGTTGGGGAAGACCTCAATCGGAATATTGTTGGGTCTGGTCGTGGGTAAACAGCTGGGCGTCTTCGGCATGACTGCCCTTGCCATTGTGCTGGGTGTCGCAAAAAAACCAACAGGCACCACATGGCCGATGTTATATGGTGTCGCATTGATTTGCGGTATTGGCTTCACCATGAGCATGTTTATTGGTGGGCTTGCGTTCGAACATGGTGGTTTTGAACAATTTGCAGCTGTAAGGATCGGCGTGATTGCGGGGTCATTGACCTCTGCAGTGGCTGGTTGGCTGGTTTTGCACCTGAGTCTGCCGAAACCTTAGCAATCGCGACCAGCTGCGCTGATCCCTCCTACGCGAGCCCAAAGAAACCACAAAACCGAGCGGGGATACGGGTACCCGTGTCGCCGCGCATCGAATGGTACCGAGTTAATAGAATCCACACATTCCCACCTAGATTTTCGCAGCCAGTTCACTGCCCTCTAAAATGGCGTACTTGGCATCCAGTTCACTGGCCTTTTCCGCACCGCCTATGACATGGCAAGCCTGCCCTTTGGTCTTAAGTGCATCGGCTAAATCCCGGTTACTGACCTGCCCGGCGCAAATCACCACGTGGTCTACTTCCAGCAACTGGCTCTCGCCGTTAATACTGATATGCAAGCCCTGGTCATCAATGCGTTCATAGCTCACACCTCCAAGCATATTCACCCCGCGCTGACGCAGGCTCAGGCGGTGTATCCAACCCGTGGTTTTGCCCAGGGTCTTGCCGGGTTTGCCGGGTTTACGTTGTAATAACCAGATTTCACGGGCGGATTTGGGCGGCCGGGGTTTTATGCCCTTTACGCCACCGCGCGCTTCGAATGTACGGTCAATCCCCCATTCGCGGGCAAATGCCTCACTTGATTGACTGCTGGCAGGGTCGTCATCAGAATGACTCAGGAACTCAGCGACATCGAAACCGATACCGCCAGCACCGATAAGCGCGACGCGTTCCCCAATTTCCACATGGTTGTTGAGCACGTCAATATACGAGACGACCCTGGCATTATCGATCCCAGCTACATCAATCTGGCGCGGGTAGACGCCAGTGGCCAATATGACTTCGTCAAAATCACTCAGATCGTCAGCACTCACGCGGGTGTTTAATTGCAGATTAACGCCGCTGCGTTTCACTTCGCCACGGTAGTAAGCAAGGCTTTCAGCAAACTCTTCTTTGCCGGGGATTTTCTTTGCCATGTTGAATTGCCCACCAATCTCGCCGGCCTGTTCAAACAACGTGACCTGGTGCCCGCGTCGGGCAGCCACGGTGGCGAAAGCCAGTCCTGCCGGACCCGCTCCCACAACCGCAATGGTCTTGGCGCTGGTGACAGGCAGGTAATTCAGCTCTGTCTCACGGCAGGCGCGTGGGTTCACCAGGCAGGAGCAGAGCTTGCGGCCAAAAGTGTGATCCAGACACGCCTGGTTGCAAGCGATACATATATTGATTTCCTCGGCTCTGCCTTCACGGGCCTTTTTAACAAATTCTGCATCTGCCAGTAGAGGTCTTGCCATGGACACCATATCGGCATCGCCACGGGCCAGGATGTCCTCGGCCACCTGCGGTGTATTGATACGGTTAGTGGTAATGACGGGCACACCCACTTCCGGCCGCATGCGGGCCGTCACCCACGAAAACCCGCCGCGGGGAACCATGGTTGCAATGGTTGGAATACGCGCTTCGTGCCAGCCGATACCAGTATTGATAAGCGTCGCACCCGCTGCCTCGGCCATTTTGGCCTGTTCAACTATCTCATCCCAGCTATTGCCATCCGGAAGCAAATCGAGCATCGACAAGCGGTAAATAATTATAAAATCTTTGCCCGCCACTTCGCGGCAGCGGCTGAGAATTTCTTCAGCGATGCGGTAACGATTGCGTGTGTTGCCACCCCATTCATCTGTCCGTTTATTGACATGGGAAGTGGTAAACTCATTAATGAAATACCCTTCAGAACCCATGATCTCGACACCATCGTAACCCGCTTCACGCGCCAGTCTTGTTGCCCGGACAAAGTTACTGATCTGCCTTTCCACCCCTTTGGCCGACAAGGCTTTCGGTTTGAATGGTGTGATCGGTGATTGAATCGCACTGGGTGCAACACTCATTGGATGGTAGCTATAACGTCCTCCATGCAATATTTGCATACAGACTTTTCCATCTGCCTCGTGAACAGCGGATGTCACCAGTTTATGCCGGGGCACCTGCAAGCGGTTGAACAAGCCCGAAGGGGGCGGTGGAAGCAATGAACCGCGAACTCCTGGCGCGATTCCGCCGGTAACGATCAGCCCTACTTCACCGGCAGCACGTTCGGCAAAATAAGCGGCAAGTTTGGGAAAGTCCCGCTTATGATCCTCCAGACCGGTGTGCATTGACCCCATCAGAACGCGGTTCTTCAACGTGGTAAAGCCCAAATCCAGTGGACTGAGCAAATGTGGGTATTGCATATTAATCATTCCTCAAATAGTGCTGCCAAAACCTTGCGTACTTTGACCATCGCCTTTTTTAACGTGGCGTCAATCGCCTCCATGGTTACCGGTTCGTCTTCGAGTCCGGCACACCAATTGGCATTGACACATAAACTGGCATAATCCAACCCGGCTTCACGCGCCAATGCAGCTTCAGGCATGGTCGTCATACCAACCATGTCACAGCCATCTTGTCTGAATCGGCAGATTTCTGCCGCTGTTTCCAGCCTCGGCCCCTGGGTGACAGCAATACAACCACCATCGCTTAGGATTACTTGCGCCGTCAGTGCAGCCTTGATTAAAGCGGATCGCAGGCGACCATCAAATGGCCTGGCAAACTCGACATGCTGCAAGGGATCATCCACCGTTAAACTGAAGCTGTGTGCCCTGCCCCAGGTGTAATCAATTAGCTGGTCCGGTACCGTCAACGTGCCCGGTGCATTATGGTCACTGATTCCGCCGACTGCATTGATGGCGACTATGCCGTCAACACGCATCTGTTTAAATGCATCGATATTTGCGCGATAGTTCACCGCATGTGGTGGAATGGCGTGCTGACTGCCATGACGCGGTAGAAAGTATAGCTGCAGATCACCTATTTGGTATTCCGCCAGGCTTGCCGATGGTTGCCCATATTCAGTGCGAATAATATGTGTATTTACGGTCTCGCCCCAATGGTCAAGGCCGGTTCCTCCGATTAAACCAAGACGTTGCATCAGGGCCTGTTAACGCTCAAGTACCCAGATCTCATCCAGATGCCGCCATTCCTCATAAGCATCCATTCCGCAACCGAATACATACACATCCGGTACGTCCATACCGACAAAATCAACGTAGTCACGTGACAGACCCCGGTCATGGTCTTTGCGTACCAGCGCTGCCATTTTCACAGAACCTGCTTTGCGTTTTTCAACAGAGCCTTTGATCGCTGCAAGCGTATTGCCTTCATCAAATATATCGTCAACGATCAGGACGTTCTTGCCTTCCAGATCAAGACGTGGAGGTACGCGATATTCCAATTCTGCACCATAGAGTCCGCCGCGATAACGGGTGGCGTGGACAAAGTCCATTTGCACCGGCATTTTTAACTTCGTTATCAGCCATGCCGCAGGAATGATGGCTCCGGTCAGAACTGAAATCAGAATGAGTGGTTCATTGCCATAGTGTGCATTTATTTCATCGGCCATTTTCTGCACGGCAGCGTTGACTTCATCGCGGTTGAAAAGCACCCGTGAATGCTCCAGTATCGCATGCGGATCGGTCTCGCTGCCCGTGTCTGTTTCTAGGCCCATTTTGATTGCTCCAGTTGTTTAATTGATTCTTTCCATTGGCGCCATTCACCAACGGTCTCCATTTCTTCGCGACTCGGAAATGCTTTGCCTTTGAGTCGTTTAAGGGCCTGGTCCGCATTAGCATAGACCTCATTATCTTGCGCCAGTAGCTGCCTGACATCATCGGGATCGCAAACCAACGTAGCGTCACAGCCTGCCTGCAGGGAAATCTGCACACGATCGGCAAGGCTGCCGGCAATTTCAGCGGCAAACATACCCAGGTCATCTGAAAACACCGTTCCGGTATAAGCCAGTTTCTGCCGCAGCACTGATTGAATCCAGAATGGCGAATAGCCCGCAGCCAGTTCATCCACTGCAGGATACACAACATGCGCCATCATCATGGCGTCCAGATCATCCGTAAGAGCAGCAAATGGCATCAGGTCTGCCTGCTCGATCTGCTCAAGCGGTCGCGGGTCGCTGACATCATCGGTGTGTGAATCTGCCTCAACGGAACCGTGGCCAGGAAAATGCTTGCCGGTCGCACACATACCGGCATCGTGCATACCCGCGATGTAGGATCTGGATAATTCAATAATCGCGGCGGGCTCTGCTGCGAATGCCCGGTTGCCAATGACAACACTACGCAAGCCGATATCGAGCACTGGCGCAAAGCTCAGGTCCACGCCACAGCTTAACAATTCCGCTGCCATAACGCGGCCATGACGGTAAGCGTAATCACTGGCCATGGCAGGCGATTCTGCATGCATTCTGCCAAGGATTGCCAACGCAGGTAAACGTGTAAAACCTTCCTTAAACCGTTGTACGCGGCCACCTTCGTGATCGACACAGACTAACAGGTCCCGCTCTGTTGCAGCAGCAATGGCATTGGTCAATGCCGTCAATTGACTGATGCCTTTGTAGTTACGGGTAAATAACACCACCCCACCGACTGCAGGATGACAAAGCCAGTCGATTTCTTCGCTGCTCAGCTGCAAGCCCGACAGGCCTATCAGTAAGGGACCCAATGGGTCTGCATCGGCTGAGGTCAAGTCTTTGCTCCGTTGATATCAGATGAACCACTGCGTTCAAACAAGGCAATGGCCTCACTATGCGGGGTATGTGGAAACATGTTCATGATACCGGCTCCTTTAAGCTCAAAGCCATGTTCATTCACCAGTACACCGGCATCCCTGGCGAGCGTTTCCGGGTTACAGGAGATGTACAAAACCCGGTTAACCTTACTGGCTGCGATCCAGGGCAGTAATTCCAGCGCGCCGGAACGCGGTGGATCAAGCATGATCTTGGTGTAATCCCCGGCAGGCCATGGTTGAACCTCGCTGGTTTGATACAGGTCCACGGCATGAAAATCTATGTTGTCCAGCTTGTTCAGCCGTGCATTGGCACTGCCCCTGCGAACCATTTCTTCAGAACCTTCGACACCGGTAACCTGACCTGCCTTGGTTGCCAGGGCCAGCGTAAAATTACCCAGACCACAAAA
>PVMS01065125.1_pt1 | contig 10296 bp, 11 predicted proteins | sample 1853461 | NCBI WGS metagenome assembly PVMS01 (sample SAMN08582032, study PRJNA380276) | Marine sediment metagenome, whole genome shotgun sequencing project. | isolation source: ocean sediment barecode stripped | collected 2017
TCACAAACAGCGTTGTTGTAGGTATTATGTGAATATTATGAAGCAAACGATAGCGATTACCGTTTGGATCTTACTGGTATTTTTTTCAGTGACACTCCCAGGAATCCAGGCACAAGCCCAGGTTCACGTAAGCGGGAATCAGTCTGCACCCTGGCGCGGAGTCTACGAAGTTGTTTTAACATTAAAGCACAAACCGGTACAGCCCTTTCAGCCCAGCTTGGTCCAAGTCATATTTACGCAACCAAACGGAACCGAAGTATCAGTTGATGCCTTCTACGACGGAGGATTGATCTTCAGGGCCAGAGCTTATTGCGAACATCAGGGTGAGTGGACCTGGCGCTGTTGCTCCCAGGATACAACACTGAAGGCGAGTACGGCACATTTAAAGTGATCGAATCAAATTTATTGGAGATGCAAAATGATTAATTACAATGGAAAAAGCGTCGTGTCAATCTTTATTGAGCCTGGATACAGCATAAAGCGGTAGTACCTTTATATTCTCGAAAGAAGCATAATTTTCTAATGAGATTCGATATCCATATTCTGTTTTTTTTCTTTAAGAAATAGTCTTAAACCGTGCATTTTCCCTTTAATACCAGATTTTACTTCAAGTGGAATTATTTTGTCTACAACTTGGATAATGTAGTCAACTTCTGCATTACTATTTCTGGCTTCCCGATGCCAACAATACAGTTGTTGAGGTTGATAAGGTGAAGCGTTTTTCATTAATTCTAAACCAAAGGTTAAAAACAAATAAGGCATTTATTTTACAAGGGTTAGAAATTCACTATTTGCAATATTTCCAAGGGTTAGAGTGATATATTTTAGCTAAAAACCAAATATTTATACCCGGTTTTATCAATTCTAACACAGCAGAATTGTTCATATCACACTGGATTATTAAAGCACCGGAAATTATGAAAGAAAAGCGACTCATTACCTATGAATAGGTATCATTATTTTCTACTTTTGGCTACCAACTAACTATAATTTATAATATGAAAACTTTATTTTTTGTAGTGCTGGTTATCCTGTTGAATCTTATTGGTAGTGGGTGTTCCCGTACTCCTTCCAAAGATTATCCTGTTCAGCCGGTTTCATTTACATCCGTAGAAGTGTTGCCGGGATTTTGGTATGACAGGATCGAAACAAACCGGGAAGTTACCATACCTTATAATTTTAAAAAATGTGAAGAGACCGGAAGAATCAGCAATTTCGCTAAGGCCGGGGGACTTGAAGAGGGCGAATTTGAAGGTATTTATTTTAATGATTCCGACGTATTCAAGGTTATTGAAGGGGCCTCATATTCTCTTCAGGTGCATCCCGATCCACAACTTAGTGAATATCTTGATAATGTGATTTCTAAGATTGCTGCAGCTCAGGAAGATGATGGATATTTATACACTATCAGAACGATAGACCCAAATAAACTACAGAAGAACTGCGGAGAAGAGAGGTGGTCCTATTTAGATCATTCACATGAACTATATAATGTCGGGCATATGTACGAAGCGGCTGTGGCTCATTTTCAGGCGACAGGTAAGAGAACCTTTCTTGATGTAGCGATAAAAAATGCTGACCTGATTTATGAAGTTTTCGGACCTGGCAAACACATGGGGGTACCGGGTCACCAGGAAATCGAAATCGGGCTTGTAAAACTTTACCGGGTAACGGGTAATGAGAAGTATTTGAATCTGGCTCGATTTTTTATCGACCAGAGAGGGAATGCCGAAGGTCATAAGCTTTATGGTTCATATTGTCAGGATCATAAACCCTTTATTGAACAGGAAGAAGCAGTAGGACACTCCGTCAGAGCAACATACCTGTATACCGGCGCAGCCGATGTTGCTGCACTTACTGACAATCAGGAATATATAGGAACCCTGGAAAATATCTGGCAAGAGATGGTTTATACCAAAACATATCTTACAGGCGGCATCGGGGCTGAACCAAAACACGAGGGATTTGGACCCGCATATGAATTACCCAATGCTACAGCATATACCGAGACTTGTGCAGCTATTGGCGCTATGCTGTGGAATTACAGAATGTTTCTGCTAAGCGGAGAAGCGAAATATATGGATGTATTTGAACGTACTTTGTATAATGGGTTTTTGGCAGGAGTTTCGTTGGAAGGAGATGATTTTTTCTATCCTAACCCACTTGAAGCCGATGGTATTAGAAAATTCAATCAAGGGGCATGCTCTCGTTCTCCATGGTTTAATTGCTCGTGCTGTCCTGTAAATATTGTTCGAATGATGCCTTCCATACCCGGATATGTTTATGCTCAGAATCAAAACGAAGTTTATGTTAATCTGTTTGTCAATAGCATTACCGAATTGAATGTAAATGATAAATTATTCAGTATTAAACAACAATCTGAATATCCATGGGATGGAAAAATCATGATTGATATTGAAACTAAGAATATGCTAAGCGCCAAACTGAAAATTCGTATACCCGCGTGGAACAGAAATCAGGTACTACCCGGAGATTTATATTCTTATTTGTCTGAAAGAAATATGAAAATATCACTCTTGGTCAATGGAGATATGCAACAGGTTAATGTTGAAAACGGATATCTGATTTTAGACCGGAAATGGGAAGGGAACACTTCAATAATACTGGATATGGATATGCCGGTCAGATTGGTAAAAAGCCATGATAAGGTTGAAGCTAATATAAATAAAATTGCCATAGAACGGGGTCCCTTGGTATATTGCGCCGAACAAATTGATAATTCAGAGGGGGTACTAAACTTGAAAATGGACCCGAACCAGAACTTTCAGTACGAATATGACAATGAATTGTTAAACGGATTAGGTGTTTTGAAGGGGGATTTTAAAGCGATTCCCTATTATGCGTGGTCTCACCGGGGAGTTGGTGAAATGGCCGTTTGGTTTTCTTTGGCAGAAGAGCATCTCTAATCACTTTGGGATTAATTCATTATTATAAAAACATCCATAATTTTAGATCAGAAAAAATCGGCTAAAGCAAAGTAGCTTGTTAATAAACTGTATAATATGACCGCTATCAAACCAATATTCATCATTGTTCCCGCAACATGGTCCCTCATTAGTGACTTTCGATTTATCAGGATAAATATTGGAATTGCTACAGCTGGTAAAATCAGCGCCTGAAATGCTTGTGAAAAAATCATCAGCAAAGGAGGAGTGGTATCAATAAATTGCATCCCGAAACCAAACATTACTCCAACAAGTCCAAGTATACGGTACATGGGTGAACGAATGTTCCGCTCTTTTCCCGTATAATCGGAAATGAGCCATGGAGCTATCAGGATAATTGGAAAAATAGATGAAATTCCGGCCCCGACAATTCCCAGAATAAGAATAATAGCAGCAATTTTTCCACCGAGAGGTTCAAAAAGACTAATCATCTCGACGGTATTATTCATTTTCATTCCCATCACATGTAAGGTGCCTGCTGAAACAGCCATGATAACCAGGCTAAGAAAAAGCATCATAGATGCAGATACTGCCGAATCTCTTTTTTCCAATTTTAGATTCTTAATGGTCCAGCCTTTTTCTGCCACCACGGTGCTTCTCATTATAAATACAGCAGCAGAACAGGTAGTTCCAGTTATTGCAGCAATTAATCTTAGCGTCCCGTCACTTTTAGGTATGCTTGGCACAAGTCCGCCGGCAATAGAAGAAAAGCTTGGTTTAACCATAAAAAATACGATAATGAAAGAGAGACCCATCAGGATGACAAGGATGATGAGAAATTTCTCAAAAACCTGGTATTTCCCTATCCATAATAATGCATATAAAGACACTACTAACACAGCAGTGATAGCTAATGTATTAAATCCTGAACCACCAAAAAAAAGTCTTGACGCTTCCTGTATCAGATCGGTGACAATTCCGAATATACCCATCAGGGCAAGTATTTCACCGATCACTAACGCAATTAATATATAGATAGCTAATACCTGTCCATATTTTATGTTGGTTTTAATGGTGGAAAGAGCTGTCTTTCCTGACACAAGTGTGGTTTGGCCATAAGCAACCATTAAAACATAGGTAAAAATGCAGGATAGAACCAGTGCCCAGGTCAAAGTCATACCATGTTCAGCACCCACTTTTGCCATGGTTGTTATACTTCCGGTGCCAATATTATACCCAATTAAAAATAGTCCCGGTCCTATTGTAGTCAGTCCAATTAGAATTTTTTTGAGAAGCTTTTTATTTTCCATATAAATGACAAAGGATTGTACGGTCAGCAAAGATATAAAAGTTCGGAAAGGTGAAATATATAATCAAGACCATGAGGAATTCTTCGAAATAAACCTTCGAATTGCCCATATATTATTGATAATAAAGTAAACAGGGCATGTATCTAAGATCCAATTTTTATCTGTAAAAGCTTTACCTTTTTTGCAGTTTTATTATTGATAATGATGGTACAGATGATTATATTTGAGCTCTCAGGTCTGCTAGGATTGACGGTATTTTTGAAATCACACTATTATCATGGGTAAAGGTCCTGTGTTAATTCTAGACAGACACTACTTGAACAAGGGTTATACGGAGGTGTTGAGGAACGTTCAATTTAGCTCGATATCGATGATGCCGGCAAAGTGATTATAAGCAATTATAATTAATAACTGACTGTCATGAAAAAGAATTTAGCAATTAACGGTGGAGAAAAAACTATTGATAAAGTTTTTCCCTGGCCGTTGTTTGACGAAACGGATGTAAATGCCGTAACCAAAATAGTAAGAAGCGGTCAATGGGGCGATCCGGATTGCAGTGGTGCGGTTGAAGAATTTGAAAAAGAATTTGCCAGATTCTGTGGTAGTAAATATGCACTAACGTGTGTAAATGGCTCAGTAGCATTACGCCTGGCACTTATCGCTTGTGGTGTTAAGCCCGGTGATGAAGTGATTGTTCCTCCCTATACCTTTATTGCTACAACTACTATCGTACTGGAAGCTAATTGCGTACCCGTTTTTGTTGATATTGAACCGGATACTTACAACATCGATCCGGACAAAATTGAAGAAGCGATTTCTGAACGTACAAAGGCTATTATACCGGTACATTTTGCCGGACAATCATGTAATATGGATGCGATCATGGATATCGCTGAAAAGCATGACCTTAAAGTGATTGAAGATGCATGTCATGCCCATGGCGGCGAATATAAAGGCAATAAACTGGGAAGCATTGGTGATGCCGGATGTTTCAGTTTCCAGTCATCCAAGAACCTTACCAGTGGTGAAGGTGGTATTATTATTACTGATGATGAAGAACTTTACGATATGATGAACTCACTTCGAAACGTGGGACGTGTGAAAGACGGGCAATGGTACGAGCATCATAATCTTGGATGTAATTACCGTATTACCCAATTGCAGGCAGCACTTCTTTCCCAACAGATCAAACGATTAGAAGAGCAGACCGAAAAACGTAATAAGAATGGAATTTACTTAAACTCCTTATTAGAGCTGATTGATGGTATAACTCCGCTTACAATGGGACAAAGTGAAACCATTCATACATATCATATCTACATTTTCAGATATGACAAAGCAAAGTTCAACAATCTGCCAAAACAAGAGTTTGTTCAAATGTTAGATGCCGAAGGGGTACCTTCATTTATGGGATACCCTGAGCCTTTGTATAAACAACCGTTATTTCAGGAAAAGAACTTCATGTGTTATGCTATTCCCGATGAAGTAGATTATACAAATGTTTGCTGCCCGGTAACAGAAAAGGCTTGCTATAAAGAGGCAGTCTGGATCCTGCAGCATGCGATGTTGGGTACAAAAGATGATATGGAGAAATTTGCTGAGGCTATTACTAAAATTCAGAAAACAGTGGCTGAATAAACCAGCTAAAGACTCTAAGAACGAAAAGATTTCTATTGTTTGATCATCCTTGTAATCAGTGTATTCCCAATTCCTTGCGGTGTTCCCATACCTTTTCGAAGGCCGTAATATATTGTTCGTTAAGTTCAGGCATTTCCTTGGTGAAATAAGCTAGTGAAATCCCTCTCTTATCGGACTCTCTGGCTCCGGGAAATTTATCAGATATTACAGGCAGGTGGTGCCACCATTTAGCCTCGTGAAATATCGGGTCGTTGCAAAGGAACTGGGCTTTTCCAGCACTGGCAGAGACACCTTCAGCCTTCAAGGCTTCAACACAGGCATCCCGTGACATTCCGGCTTCAGTTTCATTCAGGAGAAAACGGTTGCCGGCATAGTACACACGATCAACATCCGGACGGTTCTGCTGTTCGTAAAGACCGGGTAACTTGGTGATACTATCGTTAAGCCGGCGTACCTGAGCTTTTAATACAGCATTTCGCTCGTCCAGTTTTTCCAGCTGACACCTGGCTAATGCAGCAGCCATTGGGTGCATACGCAGCTTCATACCAAGTCCGTATTTATATTTGTTGTTATTGGCGGCACCCTTAAGTTTAGATGCAAATGTATAATGTCCCAATATTGTTGCCCGTTCGTAGTCATCCTGATTCTGATAGTTTCCCATACCTCCCTCTAGTGCCGGGAGAGGTTTGCTTCCCTGAAAACTGAAGCAAGCCATCCTGCCCCATGTACCCATAAACTTGCCATGCATGGAAGCGCCGTGCGCGTGGCATGCATCTTCGAGAAGGATGAGCCCCTTCTCTTTGCAGAAATCAGATATGTAGTCCATGTCACAAGGCATACCTAAATAATGAACAGGGAACACTGCTTTTGTGTTTTTGGTCAGTTTGCGTTTGGCGTCTTCCACGTCAAAGTTCAGGGTAACTGGATTAATATCGATCATAACAGGGACCAGGTCAAAAAACCGCATTGGTGTTATTGTGGCCCAGAATGTACAGCATGGCACCATGATCTCGCTGCCGGCCGGAAGATCCAGAGCAAAATACATTGCGGTTATCGCACTTGTACCGTTAAAGTGTGCCTTGCAATACGGAAGGCTAAAATGCTTCTTCCAATCCTCCTCGAGTAAATCTATAGGTGTATAGCTGGGCTTCCTGAGCACTTCCAGCACAGCTTTTTCTTCTTCCGCACCATAACGTGGCCATGTAGTAGCATCATCATGCGAAGCGGTAATAGTTTTAGCGCCACCATTCAAAGCCAAAGTTTCCTGATCTTTCCGGCGCGTGCCCGCCATTGAAATAGTTGAAGGAGCCAGAAGAAGACCGCTGGCTGCTACTCCAGTCGACTTAATAAATGTTCTCCTTGTCTTACCTGTTTTCAGTTTGTTTGTTTTGCTTTTCATACTTTTTTTATTTTAATATCCGTTTCTGACCAATTTTACTTGTCGGACAACTTCATAACAATCTTTTCTTCAATTCCGGAGACCCAGGTACCATGATGTCCGTAAACCCCAGGTAAGTTTTTTCAAGTTGAATCTGTGCAAACCCGGCCATCCACATATTTTATTTGAATAACTAAATTTAGGCATAAATCGTTTAAGAGAATACTATTTTCTGTCTAATGCATTTCGCATTTGTTTCAGTATCGTTTCATTCGCTTCAGACAGGTGGGCCGCTGTACCGGCTTTATACCAGTCAAGTATCCTGTCCTGGTGAGAAAAAGGTTCCGGTGTAGAAAATTCATTTTCCAGCAATGCAATTATATTTGAGAAGTCGCTGTCATCTTGTGAGGCAATGATCATACCTGCTTTCAGAAAGCTAAATTCTATTTTTCGAACAGGGGATGCCAACAGATCAACAATCTTAAAAGAACCAGTGTGCTTAGTTGAAATGTTGTGAATGTTTTAGTATTTTTCATTTTTTCGAATATTGTAAAATATAAGTTATCGCAAGGAAGTGCTTGCTGAGTGGATACTTTGTGATAAATAAACCAAAATGCGATGAATCAAAAGCACTCTCTTTTATTCTTATTATTAATTCCTTTATTGTTATCAGCGTCAGATCCACAGAAACAGGTTACCAAAATATGGGATGATGCTCCTCACAATGCATTTACAGACTTAATCCGGTACGAGAATAAGTTTTACTGTACTTTCAGGGAAGGTACAGGACATGTTCCGGGAGAAACAGGAGAAGACGGAAAAATAAGAATACTAATCTCTGAAGACGGGGAGAAATGGGAATCTCTGGCTTTACTGGCAAAAAAGGATTATGACCTAAGGGATTCAAAACTCTCTGTCACTCCTGATGGAAGGTTGATGGTTTTAATGGGAGGATCAAACTATGACGGGAGGAAATTAATTAACAGACTTAACCATGTCTCATTCCTTTCTAAAAACAAAAAACAGTTCTCCGATCCAAAACCGATTAAAATAGATAAAGAAATCCGGTCAGATTATGACTGGCTGTGGCGTGTAACCTGGTTTGATAATATAGGTTATGGGGTGGTCTACCGAAAAAAGGATAATACAAAAAGTGAAGTATTTCTGGTAAAGACACAAAATGGGATCGATTATACCCTTGTTTCTGCATTGGATGTAGAGGGCTTGCCAGGAGAATCTACGGTCTTAATCAATTCTGATGCAGAGATGCTGATTTTGATGCGCCGTGACAGGAAAGGAAAATATGGGTTATTCGGTTCGTCAAAGCCACCATACAAGCAATGGGAATGGAATGATCTGGGGATACGTTTGGGCGGACCGAACATAATTCCGGTCAATGATACTACTTATATTATAGGAACCCGCTCACACCTGGATGGCGAGACCCGGACAGCTTTGTTCTTTTCAGGGAAGTCAGGTACCCTCAGGCCTCTCATTGAGTTGCCGAGTGGAGGGGATACCAGTTACCCGGGGATGTTGATTTATGATGATACACTGTGGGTATCTTATTATTCCTCCCATGAAGGGAATGCAAAAATATATATGGCTAAAATACCCATGTCATATATCAACAATTTACTTCTGCACTAATTTTATATTTGGATTTTTTCTTCTAAGGTTCTTCTCTGTTCAGGCGGTGATCTTCAATTTCTACCGGGCTATCCATAAATGTATTTTCTTCAAGTGTAATCCGTTTTGAATTTTCACTTATACGAATACCTGTTTTCTGTTGGTTTTGTGCATTGGTATTTCCAATACGGTTCTTCTTTATTGAAATATCCTTTGTTTCTCCTTTGATATCTATTCCAAATCCGCTTTCATCTCCACCATTGTCATTTATATCACAATTTTCAATTGTATTACGATGAGCTGCGCGAAAGTCATTGTCACCACCGGGTTCTCTAAAGAATATTCCAACTTCACCATTATTTTCAATTCTGCATCCCCTGATGATGTTATCAGTATCGCGGTGGCCAATACTGATGCCGTATTTTTGATTATTTGACAGAACACAATTCTCGGCAAGACCATATGTTACTCCCCAGCAGAAAAAAATACCCTGGTCGTTACCAGTTGATGTGCAATTCCTGAAGACCGGACGCTGGGAGCCGCTACCGGGGTGAAAACCGAGCCCGCTGTTATCCAATGATTTACAATGATTAAAATGAACATCATCGCATACCTGAAAGCTGTAACCATCGCCGTTGTAATGCTGGGCAGTTACATTATTAAAGGTCCAATTATCACAATTCTGGATAAATACCGCGCCTGCATAATTGCCATTTATGATTTCGTTATTGGCTTTATTGCCATCTAACACAATATCTTCAATGATCACATCATCGGTTTTTTCTGCAGCCGTAATGATCGGGAATATGGTTGTCGCAGAAACCTCTTTTTCCACCCAGAAATTTTCATAAGGCATGTTATCAAGAAAAATAACATTTCCCTCAATACTCTTAATTGTACCCCTGAATATATTATAGGCCCAATCAGATGAATCAATTCTGGATCTCAGCATTATTCCTCCGCCCGTGACAAATCCTTTCACACTTTCTACCTGAACTGCATATTCGTACCAATCGACATCTCGTTTAATCGAAGTTACCACACCATCTGTTTTGCGTAAAACTGTGTTCTCACCCGATCCGCGAATGGTTATATTCGGATGCAGATAAAGAGCGTTATTCATATCATAGATTCCCGGATAAATTTGAAGGATACCCCCGCCAAGCCTGTGCAAATATTCAATTCCTGCCTGAATGATCTTGTCATCTTTTCCCTGCAGGTCGCCTTTATCCTGTCCAATGGTAATGATTAATTGCCGCTGGGTTCTCACAGGACGGTTCGTGTTAAGTATGTCCTGTTGGGCAACAATCGTATTTGGAAAAAGCAGGCTCTGGATCAAGATCGCAATTACTGTGACATGCTTACTAATCATAATAACATGATTTTAATAATTCTGGCGCCCTAGTTCAGCACCTCTGTGATGTCTGTTATCAGA